>Ga0326727_10017119_pt1 | contig 15120 bp, 8 predicted proteins | sample MB2enrmetagenome_FD_207643 | JGI IMG/M metagenome (GOLD analysis project Ga0326727, IMG submission 207643) | Lab enriched peat soil microbial communities from McLean, Ithaca, NY, United States - MB29MY | ecosystem: Environmental > Terrestrial > Soil > Wetlands > Peat | place: USA: New York... | reverse complement strand
GTAGTACCGCGCGAAGCTGCTGTCGGTCTCGAACAGCGTACAGTCCTTCACCCGCACCCGCCCGCCGGTCATCTCCTGAAGTTGTTGCGCGGTCTGCTGGTAGAAGTAGCGCGCCAGGTTCTCGGCTGATGGGTTCAGCTCGTTAAATGGCTCGATGTCGTTAATCATCAGGTGATCCAGTCGCTCTACCACCGGACGCAGCAGCGTCTTCAGCAGCTTGAAGTCCAGCAGCAGCCCGGCCTCGTCCAACTCCTCGCCCGCCAGCGTCACCAGCACACGGTAGTTGTGGCCGTGCGGGTTCTCGCACTTGCCGTGGTAGTTGCGCAGATAGTGGCCGGAGGAGAAGCCGGCTTCTACGGTGATCTCAAACATCGGCTTGGCTCTCCCCTCTCAATCGATTGTATCGTCTGAGCCGGATTCAGGAGCAGCGCGACAGCTTCACGGCTGCCTGCGCTGCCGCGTCTCTTCGCTGCGCCGTTTGGCCTGTTCGAAGAGCGACGAGAGGACTCCGCCCAGTGCCGATAGCAGCGCAAGCACGAAGAGCGCCAACCCCATGGTGCGCCACAGCGATGCATCGCCCGGCGACCCTGGCTGCTGCGCGATGTTGCTATACGCGATGCCGCAGGAGATCAGCGCAAAGAGCGCGAGCGACGCGGCGAGAATATACAGATTGCGGCCCATGGATATGTCTCACCGTAGGATACGGCACCAGACAGAAATTGCCGCGCAACTCTACGCATCGTCCAGCCGGAAGGCCTGTCCATCCCGCGAATCCCGTGGGATATTCTGGATTGGAGGAGCCTTCTACACGATGACGGAATCCATGCCTGCGCCGCACAGAAGCTGGTGGCAGGTTCCGCTCGCCGAGCGCATGGCCCCGCTGCGGCGTAGCGAGAGCCACGTTTTTATGGCTCTGTCGATGGTGATCGGCGCGTTGACAGGTCTCGCCGTGGTCGCCTTCATCGTGCTGACGGAACGACTCGGGATGCGGCTATACCCGGTGCAGGGTGCGCCCTGGCGGCGCCTCTTGCTTCCAGTTGTGGGATCGCTCGGCATCGGTTATCTGCTCTATCGCTTCTTCCCCAATGCGCGCGGCAGCGGCGTGCCGCAGACCAAGGCCGCGCTCTTTGCCCGCGACGGTCGCATCACGCTGCGCACCGTGCTGGGCAAGTTCTTCTGCACCTCGGCGACGCTGGCCAGCGGGATTCCACTCGGCCGCGAAGGGCCGTCGGTGCAGGTGGGCGCGGGCATCGGTTCCGTGCTGGGACGCGCTCTGGGCCTCAGCACAGAGCAGGTGAAAAACCTGATCCCGGTAGGCGCGGCGGCGGCCATTGCAGCCGCGTTCAATACTCCTCTGGCCGCGGTGGTCTTTGCCCTGGAGGAGATTATGGGCGACCTCAACGCGCCCATGATGGGCGGCGTGGTGCTGGCCTCCGCAACCGCCTGGATGGTCCTGCGCGTCTCTCTCGGCGATCATCCGCTCTTCACGGTGCCCCAATATCACCTAGTCAGTTCGGCGGAGTTTGCCGTCTATGCGGTCCTCGGCGTGGCGGGCGGAGTGGTCTCGGCGGCCTTCGCACGGCTGCTGCTGGGGATGCGTGCCTGGTTTCTACGCCTGCCACGAAAGACGGTCTGGTTTCAACCGGTGGTGGGCGGGCTGCTGGTGGGCGCGATGGGCTGGTTTGTGCCCCAGGTGCTGGGTGTGGGCTACGGCTTTGTCGGCGATGCCATGAACGGACGGATGGCATTCCACTTGATGATGCTGCTCCTCTTGTTGAAGCTCTTCGCTGTCACCACCAGCTACGCGTCAGGCAATGCGGGCGGCATCTTTGGCCCATCGCTCTTTCTTGGTGCAATGGTGGGAGGCGTGGTGGGCACCGCCGCGCATAATCTCTTCCCGCTGGCGACAGCCACGCCGGGGGCCTACGCGCTGGTGGGTATGGGAGCGGTCTTCGCAGGCGTGGTGCGCACGCCCATGACCTCGGTGCTCATCATCTTCGAGATGACCCAGGACTACGCCGTCATCGTCCCCCTGATGATCGCCAATCTGGTCAGCCTCTTCGTTGCCTCCCTCCTGCAGCATGAGCCAATCTACGAGGCGCTCGCGGTGCAGGACGGCATCCATCTGCCCAGCTCTCGGACGCGCCAACGGCTCGATCAGCGCACGGTTGCAGAGATCATGAAAGGTCCTGCGCTTCTGCTTGATTCCGCGATCACAGTGCGCGAGGCGTTGGGACGCATCCGGGCCAGCGGCCTTCGAACGGCCCTGGTGACGGACCAGCGCGGAGTTATCGGAGTCATCACACAGTCGCAGATGGAGGTCGAAGTGGACGAGGACTCCAGCAGGATTCTCGACGATCTGTCGGCCGCGCCTGTCTTTCCCCACATGCACACCGATCAGGGGTTGGATCTGGCGTTGGACCGGATGGGCAGCAACCAGATCGATCTGCTGCCGGTGGTGAGTCGCGCAAATGTGCATCAACTGGTCGGCATTGTGACCCTCCAGGACATACTGGACGCGTACGGCATCTCCCACTCCTGATCGCGCCCGGATCGAGAGCAATCTGGTCCGGATCCGTCGGCAAAGAACTACCCCATGAAAGGTACGATAACTTCTCGGTACGTCCGGAATTACAACCGCTTGTGGTACTGCGTTTAGCATGACTCAGTAATGGTGTGGGAGCAACCAATCTGATCTAGCTTCATCCAATGAAGCTGCTGCCCGGTTTGACTGCGCAAACGCCAGTTTGTATTGCACAATCAGTAACGTTACCCGCAAATTAACCCCAGTCGTCAACAATTTTCGTGTTTTTTCTTTTCAGATCAACCCTATAATGTTGAAAATACGCGGAGTGGCAGCTTTTTTCCCCGACACGCCCGACACGGTCCTGAGAGAGAGGTCTGTGCAGATGAACCTGAACGGCGATCGAGTCTCTGGAGTTCTCCCAAAATGAACACCCCAAGTCTGTGCCCTCTTCGATCTGTCCTTGTTCGACTTTTCATTCTCGGTCTTGCAGGATTCACCTGTCTGGCACCATCCAGAGCTCGCGGCCAGTTTGCTACGCTGCTCGATACCACGGCACGTTACGCAGGTAACAGTACAGGCTCGAACCTCTTCAACGGTGACACGGGTGTTGCGACGGCCACCACCCTCAATGTTCCCTCCTATGTCGTCTTCGATTCGCTTGGAAACCTCTACATCTCCGACACGCAAAACAACTGCGTGCGCAAGGTGGACACCAGCGGCAATATAACCACGGTGGCCGGACTGCGCGTCAGCGGTAACGCGTCGGATACCTGCAATACCTCGACCAACACCGCTCCAACCCCCGTGCAGGGACTACTACAGCCCACTGGCCTGGCCATCGACAGCTCCAACACACTGTACATCGCCGACAGCCAGCACAACTGTGTACGCAGCCTGGCCAGCGGCGTGGTCGACAACTTCGCCCATCCCGCCCTGACCACGGTGGCCGGAACCTGTTCGTCTGTACATACTGGCTCCAATACGCCTTTGCCAGACGGCCTTGCGGTGGACAGTAGTTCCAACCTATACATCTCCATCGTCGACTCGTTGTATACCGTTGCCATCAACCAGGTCGTTCGCCATCTCGCCACCGACCCGGCAACCACCATCTGCGCTGTCGCCGGTCAGCTCTCGCCCAATGCAGCCAACACACTCTGCAACGGAATCACAGGCACAGTCCCCAGTCTGGATCGACCCTCCGGACTTGCCTTCGACAAAAACGGCAACCTCTTCATCGCCGACTCAAACAACAACTGCGTGCGCGAGATCGCCGGAATGACCACTGCGCAGACGGTCGTCGGGCAGTGCACCAACGACCTCACCGGCAGTATGTCCACGGCCCTCTACAATCCCTACGGGCTGGCCTTCTCATCCAACGCCTCGCTGTATATCTCGGAGTCGGCGACCAACCACAACAATGTAGTCAGCTACAACTTCGGGACCAACTCGCTGTCCCTCATCGCCGGCCTGGCCAGTGGCGCCTCGGGCCCTTACAACTCCTCGCAGGACGGCCAGAGCGCCCTGCTGGTCCCGCTCAACCAGCCGTCGGGCGTCACCACCGACGCAGGCGGAGAAGTCTTTCTCGCCGACTCGGTGAACAACGTGGTGCGCAGGATGGGCACCAACCTGTTCTTCCCCAACACCAATGTGGGTGCGACCAGCCCCAACCAGACCGTCGTCTTCAGCATCAACCAGACGGTCAATCTCACGCTCTCCATTGGCACGGACTTCAACATCGTCAGCACCTCGTGCAGCGGGTCTCTGACGCCCGCCGTCATCACCTGCACGGTGACCATCAACTTCAGACCATCCCGTCCCGGCTATCGCTACTCCGCGCTGCAACTAAGGGACTCGATCAGCGGCAAGCTGATCAGCGTGGAGCTGGGAGGAGTTGGCATCGGGCCGCTGAGCCTGCTTGCTCCGGGAGTGGCTTCCACCCGTGCCGCCGGACTGCGCACCGCGATAGCCGTCTCCACCGACTCGGCGGGTGACACCTATGTTCTGGAGCAGGGTAACGGGTCGTCTACCGCCGATGTGCTCTTCTACCCGGCGGGCGGTGGCGCAGCGCAGGTAGTTGTGGCCCAGGGCGCGGGCATGGTCACACCCACTGCCATGGCGGTCGATGGAGCGGGTAACATCTTCATCGCCGATTCGGGCGTGGCAGGTCTCGGAGGCGGAAACATCATTCGTTTCGGTGCGGACGGCTCCGTCAACACCTCCTATGCCACCTCCGTGCTCTACGTCTCGGCCATGGCGGTCGACGGCTTCGACGATCTCTTCCTCGCAGAGGCTGGCTCTGTGCATAGTTTGGTCGAGCTATACGCAGGTGGGCAGCGTAGCACCATCGCAGGCAACGGGACCGTCGCCGACGCCAATAATGTACCCGCCTCGACCGCGGTCTTCAATGCGCCCAGCGCCGTTGCGCTTGGGCCCAACGGCATCGCCGTCGCGGATGCCGGCACCCATTACGTCTATTTGATCGATAACTCGGGCATCATCCACATCGTCGCGGGCAACGGCACCACGTCAACCACCAATGCCGCCCTGGCCACGGGCACAGGACTGATATTGCCGGACGGTCTGGCTATTGACGCGGCGGGCGACATCTATATCGCCGACGATACCGCAAACATCGTCTACGCGGTCTACTCCATCATCAGCAACGGAACCGACATCTATCCCGTAATAGGTACCGGAACGGCTGGATACACCGGCGACGGTGGCCCCAGCACCGACGCCACCATCAATGCCCCGCTGGCAATCGCCCTCGATGGATCCAGCGACCTTTTCGTCATCGATAGCGGCAATAATGCCCTACGCGAGGTATCCTACCCAGTCACCAGCACCATCGACTTCGGCAGCGTGCTCATCGGTACAACATCCCCAGCAATGCTGCAATACCTTGCCAACGCCGGTAACGCCAACCTCGACTTTCACCTACCATTCACCACCACCGACTCTCATTACGCAGTCCTCGCCAGTTCAACCACTTGCACGGCCAACTCCGGCGTCATGTCGGCAGGTGGGGTGTGCGACATCGCATACACCTTCCATCCCACGGCCAGCGGCCCGGTTGCGGGCCAGTCGAACCTTCCCACCAACTCCTATAACACGCCGCAGATCGTCTTCTTCAACGGTGAAAATGGATATTCAACCACTCCCCTACCCTTCACCCTAAACTCGGAGTCCGAAGTCTACGGCTACGCGTTCACGGAGTCGGTGGTGATTAATAACACCCTCCCCGTCAGCGGTTCGATGGTCTTCTTTATCGGCGCTCAGACACTCTGCACCACCCCGGTGTCCTTCACATCTGCGGGCGCCACCATCACATGCAATGCGGCGGAGTCCGGCCTGGCCGTTGGCACATACACGGTCAACTTCACCTTTACCTCCACCAACAGTTTCTACAGCTCAGTGGCCGGCACCACCACTCTTGTGATCACCAAGGCGCCCCTGACCGTCACACCGAATAATTTCTCGCGCCCATACGGCCAACCCAATCCCACCTTCACCGGCTCCATCGCAGGCGAGGTCAACGGCGACGTCTTCAACGCCACCTACTCGACCACAGCGACCCAGTTCTCTCCCGTGGGCACCTATCCAATCACTGCTGCTCTGACACCGGTGGGCTCGGCCAACCTCAACAACTACTCGGTGACCTACAACGTCGGTACGCTGACCATTAACCAAGCGGGAACGGGAGGCACCGCGGGACTGGTAGTCACCGTCAATTGCACGACGCGTGCGTACGGTCAGGTCAATCCCACATTCACCGGCACTATCACGGGTCTGCTGAATGGCGACACCGTCACCGTCTCCTACTCGACCACAGCGACCCAGTTCTCTCCCGTCGGCAACTACACCATCACGGCAGTCGTTTCCGGCGCAGCCGCTGCCAACTACATAGTCACCGTGAATACCTGTACGCTCGGCGTCACTCCAGCAGGAACCAATGGCACTACGGGGCTTACCGTCAACGTCAATAGCGCCTCGCGTCCGTACGGCACGCCCAATCCCACCTTCACTGGGAGCGTGATCGGCCTGCTCAATGGCGACAACGTCACCGTTACCTACTCCACCACAGCAACCCAGTTCTCGCCGGTTGGCAGCTACGCCATTAATGCAACCGTATCCGGCCCGGCCGCGGGCAACTACGTCATCACCGTGAACCCCGGCACTCTGACCATTACTCGCGCGACGACGTCGCTTCTTGTCACGGTCAATAACGCCTCGCGTCCCTATGGCGCGGCCAATCCCGCCTTTACCAGCAACATCACCGGAGCACTTAACGGCGATTCCTTCACCATCACCTACTCCACGGTGGCAACGCCGGCATCTCCACCGGGCAACTACCCCATCAACGCAACCATCTCCGGCCCTGCCTCCGCAAACTACAACATCACCGTGGTGCCCGGCACGCTGACCATCACTCCCACAGCACCGTTGGTGGTCACGGTCAATAACGCCAACCGCCCATACGGCCAGCCCAATCCAACCTTCACCGGCACTGTCAGCGGCCTGGTTAATGGCGACACCGTGACCGTTACCTACTCCACGACTGCGGGGCAGTTCTCTCCCGTGGGCACCTACGCCATCAACGCGACCGTCTCCGGCGCGGCCGCCGCATACTATTCCATCACCGTGGTTCCCGGCACACTCACTATCACTCCGGCGGGAACGGGTGGCACCGCGGGGTTGGTGGTCACGGTCAATAACGCCTCACGCCCCTACGGCACGGCCAATCCAGCCTTCACTGGCACCGTTACTGGACTACTCAATGGCGACACCGTGACCATCAACTACTCGACGGCAGCAATCATCACTTCTCCTGTCGGGACATATGCCATCAACGCAACCGTATCCGGAGCGGCCGCCGCCAACTACAACATCACCGTGATTCCCGGCACACTCACCATCACCGCTGCCTCTGCGCCGCTGGTGGTCACAGTGAATAACACCAGCCGACCCTATGGCGCGGCCAACCCGGCCTTCACCAGTTCCATCTCCGGCGCGCTGAATGGCGACACCTTCACCATCACCTACTCCACCTCGGCGACCCAGTTCTCTCCCGTGGGCAACTACCCCATCAACGCAACCGTATCCGGCCCGGCTGCGGCCAACTACAACATCACCGTGATTCCCGGCACACTCACCATCACCGCTGCCTCTGCGCCGCTGGTGGTCACAGTTAATAACGCAAGCCGTCCCTATGGCGCGGCCAACCCGGCCTTCACAAGTTCCATCTCCGGCGCGCTGAATGGCGACACCTTCACCATCACCTACTCCACGCCGGCGACTATCGCTTCTCCCGTCGGCACTTATCCCATCAACGCAACCGTCTCCGGCCCGGCCGCGGCCAACTACAACATCACCGTGGTTCCCGGCACGCTCACCATCACCACCGCCTCGGCACCGTTGGTCGTCACCGTGAATAGCGCAACACGTCCGTACAACACGGCCAACCCAACCTTCACAGGCACGGTCAGCGGCCTGCTCAACGGTGACACGGTAACTGTCACCTATTCCACTCCAGCAACCATCGCTTCCCCCGTCGGCACTTACCCCATCAACGCCACCGTCTCCGGCGCGGCCACCGCCAACTACACGGTGATCGTCAATCCGGGCACGTTGACCATCACGCCTGTGAATACATCGTTGGTGGTTACGGTCAATAACGCAACGCGCCCCTACGGCGCCGCCAATCCAGTCTTCACCAGCACCATCGTCGGAGCGCTTAATGGCGACACCTTCACCGTCACCTACACCACGCCGGCGACGATCGCTTCTCCCATCGGGACCTACCCCATCAACGCTACCGTTACTGGAGCCAACATTGGCAATTACATCGTGACCGTGGTTCCCGGCACACTCACCATAACGACTGCCTCTGCGGGGCTGGTGGTCACGGTGAATAACGCCAACCGTCCCTACGGCACCACCAACCCAACCTTCACCAGCACCATCACCGGAGCGCTTAACGGAGATACCTTTACCGTCACCTACTCCACACCGGCGACGACAGCCTCACTCGTCGGCACATACCCCATCACCGCCACCGTCGCCGGAGCCAACCTCGGCAACTACAACTTGACCGTGGTTCCCGGCACGCTCACCATCACGCCGATCCCGACGGTCACTGCGGTGACCACCTCCGCCTCTCCCGTCTATCAGGGCACCAGTGTCACCTTCACCGCGACCGTAACCTACGGGACCGGCCTTCCCGTTACCGCCGCCACCGTGAACTTCTATAACGGATCGACGCTGCTGGGCTCGGGCACACTCAACTCCTCCGGTGTGGCGACCTACAGCACCTCCACGCTGCCGGTCGGCAGTCTAACCATTACGGCAACCTACCAGGCGACCACCAACTTCGCCTCCAGCTCGGGCACGGTCCTCCAAGTGGTCAATCCCGGCAGTTTCACCGTCTCCGCCGTTCCACCCAACCAGTTCATCCGCGGCGCGGGATCGACTTCGTATGCCGTCACGATCAACGCTCTCCAGGGCTTTTCCGGTCCAGTATCGCTCTCCTGCTCGGGTCTTCCGGCGGATGCCAGCTGCACCTTCGCCAGCCCAACCGTGACCCTGGCAGTCGGCGGTAGCGCCACCACCACGTTGACCGTGGTAAACACCGAAGCGGATGCTCGGCTTGCTCTTCCCGCGCACCCCGGCAGCAAGCCCTCCGGTCTCTCGCCGATTGTCTTCGCTGCCGCCTTCCCCTTCGGGCTGGGAGCATTCCTTGCCGGGATGTCGCGCCGCAGGAAGGGCATGCGGCCTGCCCGCGCCAGACTCAGCCGCTCGCCTCGGGTCCGCTCGCTGCTGGTGCTGCTCTGCGCCGCCGGAATCATCAGCCTCGCTGGTTGCGCATGTCTGACCAGCATCTATCAGGTCTACACCATCCCCATTACAGCCACCAGCACGGTCACCGGTGCGAGTACGCAAACGGCCTCGGTCACACTGACCGTGGCCCAACAGTAATTGGTTCGGTTCCCTATGCGGTTTTGGCGGCAGGAGTTTGAAACACTGATGTGGAGGAATTCATGATGCACCGGCGCTCTTCCCAGATCTTCCGCGCGCTTCTGCTGGCCTCGGTCACTGCTGGACTCCCAATCTGTTGTGCGGCCCAGGCAGCGCCCGCGGGTTCTCAGTCGCCCAGTGCATCGCACGTAGATCTCTTCGGCGGATACTCCTACTACCGTCCCTTCAATGCATACGGACCCTTCGGCGACACGCTCGAAGGCTATAAATACCAACCCATTAACTTGGGTGCCATCGCTAGCATCAGCGCATACTTCGGCCCCCACCTTGGAGTGGAGTTCGAGGGAGCAGCCTCCCCCAACGGCCCCAACGATTGCTCCTACATCGCGCAGGGAGGTCCCATCGTCCGCTCCCAGTCTGGCCATTACGTTCCGTTTGCCCACCTACTCTTTGGCGGCACACGCGATGGTGGCCCTGTGCGCCAGCCATGCACCTGGGGATACGGCGCCACCATCGGTGCCGGCTTCGATTACATCCTTTCGTCGGAGTTCCTGCGCAATAGCGTTGCCATCCGGCCCATCCAGGCCGACTTGGAATACGCCGACATCAACTTTGGCGCCAACACCGCCCCAACCTTCCTCAACGGCGGCGTTGCCAAAATTGCCTCCTACCGCCTGAGTTCGGGTATTGTTATCCGCCTGGGCGGGGCTACCGAAATCATTCCCGCAGCCTATGGTTGCGTGGTGACACCGGTTACGGTCTTCCCCGGAGACCCCATCACCGTCACCGGAAGCGTCATCAACCTCGAGCCCGGCAAGAGAATGAAGCCCGTTTACACCTGGTCTGTGAATGGAGGCCAAATCGAAGGCGACAACGATACCGCCACCATCTCCACGGCCAACCTCGACGCGGGCGACTACACCGTCACCGGGCGAGTCAGCGAAGGCTTCCGGGCCAACGAGCATGCCGAGTGCGCCGCCAGCTTCCGCATCCAGGCCTTCGATCCGCCCACCATCTCCTGCTCGGCCAACCCCAGCAGCATCCTTCCCGGAGGCATCTCCACCATTACCTCAGAGGGCCGCAGCCCGCAGAACAGGCCGCTTAGCTTCTCCTATACCACCACCGCCGGACAGATCGGCGGCAATGGGACCACCGGCGCGCTCACCACGGCAGGTGTCAGCCCTGGCACCATCGACATCACATGCAACGTGGTGGACGACCTCGGCAAAACCGCCACCTCTACCACCACCGTCACCGTGGTCGCGCCGCCCCCACCGCCCGCGCCCGCCTCGCGCAGCCTCTGCTCCATCTCCTTCGATCGCGACCGCAAGCGTCCGGTACGTGTCGACAATGAGGCCAAGGGATGCCTCGACGACATCGCGCTGGAGATGAACCGCGAGTCCGACGCCACCCTGGTCGTCGTCGGTAACCACGATCCCCAGGAGTCGCCCGAGGCCTCCGCCCAGCGCTCCCTCAACGTCAAGCTCTACCTCACCACAGAGAAGGGCATCGACCCCAATCGCATCGAACTCCGCACCGGTGAGTCCACCGGGCGCACCGCAGACAACATCCTGGTCCCGCGCGGCGCTACATGGAACCCCGGAGGCACCACCAGCTTCGATCCAACCAAAGTCACCCCCACCGGCGAGCCCTACGCCCGCCCGCCGCAATAGGACAATTCCCCGCCGCATTGGGTGCCCATGTCTCGCTACTGAGAGATGGGATTATGGCTGGGTGCCCCATCCTAGACGCGCAGTTTCATCGCGCGACAGGGTGGGGTATCGTTCGTGGTAGCGAACGACCATCTCTGTTGCCGGGTACCGGTTTACCCATCAGGAGGAAATATGTCCCGAACCTGTATCGCTTGCGCACTACATATGATCCTTTGGGACGAATCCAGATTTCAGAGTCTTGACCAAAGGCACTTGCAGTCAACCATTTGGCCGCTTAGTCAAGACCCAGGTCAAGACCAGTCCAGACTGAACCTGCATTGATTGAAGACTTTAGACTAAAACTCCCATAAAGAAGTATCGCCCGGCGTCGAGCCGCGTCCCCCGCTCTTGATAAGCTTGCCTCTGAGAAAGTTTCATGCCGATCCAATCCATCAATCCCGCCACCGGCGTTCTGCTGCGCAGCTTCACGCCCCTGACGGATGAGGAGTTGTTCCAGAAGATCGCTCTCGCCGAGGCTGCATTCGTCCATGCCGCGGAGCTGCCGCTCTCCCACCGCGCGCTCTGCATGAACAAGCTCGCGCAGTTGCTGGACGAGGAAGCCGCCGACCTCGCCGCGCTCATCACCTCCGAGATGGGCAAGCCCATCGTCCAGGCGCGCGCCGAGATCGCCAAGTGCGCCGCCGTCTGCCGTTACTACGCCGAACACGCCGCCCGCATCCTTGCGCCCGAGCCGATCGACGCCCCATCCATCGACGCATCCGTGCGCTGGGACCCGTTGGGCGTGGTGCTCGCTGTCATGCCCTGGAACTTCCCCTTCTGGCAGGTCTTCCGTTTTCTCGCTCCCGCTCTCATGGCGGGCAACGTCGGCCTGCTCAAGCACGCCTCCAACGTCCCGCAGTGCGCGCTCACCATCGAAACCCTGGTGCGCCGCGCCGGCTTTCCCCGCGGCAGCTTCCAAACCCTGCTCATCGAAGCCAGTCAGGTGGAGAGGGTGCTTGCCGATGAGCGTGTCGCCGCCGTCACCGTCACCGGAAGCGAGCCTGCCGGACGCGCTATCGCCGCCCAGGCAGGATGGCTCATCAAAAAATCCGTCCTCGAACTCGGCGGCAGCGATCCCTTCATCGTCATGCCCTCGGCCTCGCTAGACGCCGCCGTCGAGGCCGCCGTAGCGGCACGCTGCATCAATAGCGGCCAGTCCTGCATCGCCGCCAAGCGATTCCTTGTCGCAGACTCCGTATACGACGACTTCGAGTCCCGCTTCGTCTCCGCCATGGACGCCATCAAGGTCGGCGACCCCTCGCTGGAAGACACTCGGATCGGCCCGCTCGCAACCTTGCAGCAGCGCGAGGAACTCCACCGTCAGGTGCAGGCCGCACTCCACGCAGGCGCGTGTGTGCTCACTGGCGGAGAGCCCATGCTCGGCAGGGGATTCTACTACGAGCCCACCGTGCTGGCCGACGTTCCCCGCACCTCGCAGGTCTATCGCGAAGAGATCTTCGGCCCGGTCGCAATGCTCTTTCGCGTAGCCGGCATCGACCAGGCCATCGCTGTTGCCAACGACACTCCCTTCGGCCTCGCAGCATCCGTCTGGACGCGCAACCGAGCCGAGCAGAAACGCTTTACAGCCGAGTTGCAATGCGGGGCCGTCTTCTTCAACGCGCAGTCCGCCAGCGATCCCCGCCTTCCCTTCGGTGGCATCAAGCGCTCGGGCTACGGGCGCGAACTATCCGCCGCCGGAATGCGCGAGTTCCTCAACGCCAAGACCGTCGTCATCGCCCAACCGAAACCCAATCCATGAACCTACTTCAGCTCGATCCCCGCGAAGAAATAACCAATCTCGAACTCCGCCGTCTCCATCGCGTCCGAGCCGTGGATCGCATTCTCCCCAATCGACTCCGCATATCTCTTGCGAATCGTTCCCTCGTCCGCCTTCGCCGGATCGGTCGCCCCCATCAGCTTGCGCAGATCGGCGATCGCGTTCTCCTTCTCCAGCACCATGGGGAAGATCGGCCCCGAACTCATGAACTCCGTCAGCCCTGCAAAAAACGGCCGTCCCGCATGGACCGCGTAGAACCCTTCGGCCTGAGCCTTGGAAATCGACATTCGTTTGATGGCCACAATCTTGAACCCGGCCTCTTCAATCTGCGCCAGAATCGCCGCTGCATACCCCTTGCGCACCGCGTCCGGCTTGATGATGCTGAATGTTCTCTCTGGCAAATGTTTTCTCCCTTGCAAAATCTCTTGTTCTCAACGTGTTTTACGTGTACTTCCAGTGTAAAGCACCGCGCTAACATCCTCGCGCGGCGCAATCCATCGCACCCTTCGCAGAGCCACAATAAAAACTCACGGTAATACCCTGCGGATATTTGCGCGTTACACTGGAACGTCCAACATCAGAACACTGAGAGAGACAATGCTATGCGAAAGACAGCCTGGATCTGGTTCGTCGGATGTGCGGTCTGGATCATGGATGGCGTGGTGCAACTCCACTTCCACGCGGTCCTGCACGCGCGGCTTGCCTTCATGATCGCCATGCTCTTCCTCGTCGCCGGCCTCTACTACCGCCAGCAGAAATAATTTAAAAAAGCGTGGCGCACCAAGGCGCGCCACACTTTCGTCGTTCGTGCTTCTGCTCTATGCCTTGCCCAGCAGCCTCGCCATTGTCTCGCCCATCGCTGCCGGCGACTTGACAACGTGAATCCCAGCCGCTTCCATCGCCGCCATCTTGCTGGCGGCCGTGCCTTCCCCGCCGCTGATGATCGCGCCCGCATGGCCCATGCGTCGTCCCGGAGGGGCCGTCTGTCCCGCGATAAACCCAACCACCGGCTTCTTCACGTTCTCCTTGATGAACAGCGCCGCCTTCTCCTCCGCCGTCCCGCCGATCTCGCCGATCATGATGATCGCCTCGGTCGCCGGATCGTCGTTCAGCAAGCGCAGCGCATCGATGTGCGTCGTCCCGATGATCGGGTCGCCGCCAATGCCGATCGCCGTCGATTGCCCGATGCCGCGCGTCGTCAACTGGTACACCGCCTCATACGTCAGCGTCCCCGAGCGCGACACAATTCCCACCGAACCTTCCTTGTGGATGCGCCCCGGCATAATGCCCACCTTGGCCTTGCCCGGTGAAATCACACCGGGACAGTTCGGCCCCACCAGCCGCGACTTCGACCGCTTCACAACCTCCCACACCTTCACCATGTCCAGTGTCGGAATTCCCTCCGTGATGCATACAATCAGCGGTAGTCCCGCATCCTCGGCCTCCAGAATGCCATCTGCGGCAAACGGTGGCGGAACAAAGATCATGGTCGCATTCGCGCCCGTCTCCTTCACTGCCTCCTCCACCGTGTTGAAGACCGGCCAGCCCTCGTGCGTGATCCCGCCCTTGCCCGGAGTTACTCCGCCCACCACCTTGGTCCCGTACTCCTCGCAGCCCTTGGCGTGGAATGTTCCCTCGCGCCCTGTAATTCCCTGCACAATCAGCCGTGTATTTTTATCAACTAAGACTGCCATTACTTGCCCCCTTTCGCGGCGGCGACAGCAAGGTCGGCGGCCTCTTTCATGGTTGCTCCCACTTCAAACTTAATTCCCGACTCAGCCAGAATCTTGCGGCCCTCTTCCACGTTCGTGCCTTCCAGCCGCAGAATGATCGGCAGCTTCACATCCATCTTCTTGGTCGCGGCAACTACCGCCGACGCCAGAACATCCACGCGCAGGATCCCGCCAAAGATGTTGATGAAGATCGCCTTCACGTTGGGATCGCTCAGCAGAATCTCAAACGCATTCTCGATCTGCTCCTGGCTGGCGCTTCCGCCCACATCCAGAAAATTCGCAGGAGATCCGCCCGCGTAGCTGATGATGTCCATGGTCGCCATGGCCAGTCCCGCGCCGTTCACCATGCACGCAATGTTGCCATCCAGCTTGATATAGTTCAGGTTGAACTTGGAC
>Ga0326727_10017118_pt1 | contig 15120 bp, 9 predicted proteins | sample MB2enrmetagenome_FD_207643 | JGI IMG/M metagenome (GOLD analysis project Ga0326727, IMG submission 207643) | Lab enriched peat soil microbial communities from McLean, Ithaca, NY, United States - MB29MY | ecosystem: Environmental > Terrestrial > Soil > Wetlands > Peat | place: USA: New York... | reverse complement strand
TCTTTTCTCCGTGCCAAGAAGTTTGCAGTAAATGGTAAACTGTCCCTATTTCCACTGTCTCAACTCAGGGGTGCAGTCAGGTGTCTGTCCCAGGTTTCCCACGTGGAGCCGGATTTCCTTGACCAATCGCCCGCGCATGTCACCCAGCCAGGGGTCCACATACCGGCGGTTCAAGTCAATGGTGGTGATGGCCGGGGTACCCAGTTGGGGAGATTTCACCACCACCTCACCATTCGGGTCGATGATCTCAGTATGCTCATCGTAAGAAGAGGTAACGAGGAAGAGGTGGTTCTCGTAGGCGCGCGCTTTCTCCAGCAGCTCACTCCCCGCCCAAATCGGCATCAGGATTATCTCCGCTCCCTGCAATGCCAGGGCGCGCGCCGGGTCAGTATATTGAACGTCCCAGCAAATCATGACTCCGACGCGCCCGAAATCCGTCTGGAAAACGGGATAGGCATTGCCGGGCGTCACCCCGGCTTCAATCTCCTCGCGGGGCAGGTACACCTTGCGATATTTGCCGATCAGGTTTCCCCCGCGGTCAAACACCACCGCGGCGTTATAAACTGTGTGCCCTTCGCGCTCGATCATCCCCGAGACGAGGTAGGTTTTTCGACGCCGGGCCACCTCCGCCAGCCGCGCCGTGGTGGCTCCGGGTATGGGTTCCGCCGCTTCGGCCATGTGCTTTCCGGATCCGACGACGTTTATGGCTTCCCCCAGGAGAATGACATCGGTTGGCTGCTGGATGGACTGCTCAATGTTTTCGAGAAATGCTCTGACGCTCGCTTCGGGGGACCCGGTTTCGCGAGGGTAAAGGTTGATGGTCGCGATGGTGACGGGGCGCGGTGCGGGGTCGGGAATCTCGTCGAAAGCGATGTCGTCCCAGTACACGGTCCCTTGCGGCGAGTTGGCAAGGTAAAGTTGCAGTTTCACCGTGGTGGCATCCGGAGGCGCAGGAGCATCGAGAGTTACTTCCTTCCAATCGCCGGCGGGGCTGACCTGATAGGGGTAATCGGGCTGACCGGCACGCCGGCCATTCGCAGCCCCCCAGTCGAGCCGGGAGACCACCCGCTGTGATTCATATTCAACACCTTCCGCCCGGTAGTAGGCCGTGAAACGATACCACTTGCCGGGATTCACGCCGGACACCTGGAACTCCCAGCCTCCATACTCGGAGGCATTGCTGGCCCCACTGATCGCCAGTGAGCCCTGCCCGGAGCGGTGATGCACCGAGTCGACGAAGGTCCGGGGGGCGATTTCAGGCCGCGCCGCCCACGTGGTCCAACCCGGCGGCGTGCCGTCTTGGCCGGCGATGAAGGCCGTCTGACGAATGTGAACAGCGGCTCCCGTTGCCGAAACACTGCAATAAATCGTGCAGAGCAGGGTGGCAATAAATAGGCGGGCCCCCGGCTTGACTGGCATTGGCTTTGCCATCGCATTTCCTCCCCACCCTATATTACATGGATGGGCAGGATAGACAGGATAAAATGGCGGAATAGGAAATCCTGCTCATGCTCCAATTCCCCGCCCCTTCCAGATCGCCGCACCGAGGGCGAAGGCGGGAATAAACGCCCGACAGGTCATCTACCATCTACAACCTTCACCAAAAGGAATGGTAGAGTCGTAGGTGGTAGGTTGCATTGTGCCGGAACTTCCCGATATCGTCGTCTACATCGAAGCCCTCGAGCCGCGCATCCTGAATCAGAGGTTGGAGCGCGTGCGCGTGGCCAGCCCGTTCCTGCTTCGCACCGCCACGCCGCCGCTCGAGGCGTTGGAAGGAAAGTCCGTGGGCGAATTGCGGCGCATCGGCAAGCGCATCGCCATCGGATTTTCAGACAATTTGTGGCTGGTGCTGCACTTGATGATCGCAGGCCGCCTGCACTGGAGCAAGCCGGGCGTCAAACTTAGCCCCAAACGCACGCTGGCCGCCCTGGATTTTCCCCACGGCAGCGTGCTGCTGACCGAAGCGGGTTCGCAGCGCCGCGCGTCACTGCACGTCGTCCAGGGCGAGGACGGCTTGCGCGAGCTCGATCCGGGTGGGTTGGAAGTTCTTACCGCTGACCTTGATTCCTTTGCGGCGCGGCTGACCTCCGCTCAGCACACGCTGAAGCGCGCCTTGACCGATCCGCGATTGTTCAGCGGCGTCGGCAACGCCTACTCCGATGAGATCCTCCACCGCGCCCAGCTTTCCCCCGTGGCGCTGACCCAAAAGCTAAGTCGAGATGATATCCAGCGCCTGCACCACGCCACCCGCAGCGTTCTCGTCGAATGGACAGATCGGCTGCGCGCCCAGGCCCGAGGGGGATTTCCGGACAATGTGACCGCATTTCGAGAGGAAATGGCGGTCCACGGGAAATATGGCAAGCCCTGTCCGTGTTGCGGGACCAAAGTGCAACGCATTCGCTACGCCAGCAACGAAACCAACTACTGCCCCAAGTGCCAGACAGGCAACAAGTTACTCGCCGACCGCGCCCTCTCAAGGCTGATGAAACAGGATTGGCCGCGCACGCTGGAAGAATTGGAGTCGTTGATGCGCAAGAGATCTTAGCCCGCGGGACTCTTGAGCGCGAACGATTGAGCGCACCTCACTGAGCGTCCAACTGAGCGCAGCATTGAGCACACAGAATTGACCTTTTTACGCAGCGCGTGATAACGTCTCACCGAGAGTGAGAATTCCAATGAAAAGGCTGAAATCAGCGATTTTTATGCTCCTGGCCCTCCCTTCTCTGGCGATGGCTGGAACCGAGCCCCGACTTGAAAAGTTCAACGACTGGAAGTTTGGACTTTTCATCCATTGGGGAATTTGCTCCCTCGCAAGTTGGGAAAATTCCTGGCCCCTCATGCGGCCTCTCGACAAACGGCAACCGGGCGTTACCGAAGAATATTACGCAACTCTCGCGCCCAAGTTTAACCCCGTCAGATTTGACGCCGACGCGTGGGTGAAATTGGCCAAAGACGCCGGCCAGCGCTACATTGTATTCACCACGAAGCATCTCGACGGATTCTGCATGTGGGATTCGCTCTACACCGATTATAAGATCACCAAGACCCCATACGGCAAAGACATCGTAAAGCAACTCGCGGACTCATGCGCGCGCGCCCAAATGCCCTTGGGCTTTTACTATTCCACTGCGGATATGCACCACCCTGACTATCGCGACACCTCCAAAATCATTGGTGACAACTGGCACGGCGAACCCTGGCGACCGGAGTGGCCGACTTATCTCGATTACGTAGGCCTGCAGCTCACCGAGTTGCTGACACGCTACGGTCCCGTGGCGGTGATCTGGTTTGATGCCGTCGCCCCGCTCGAAGAGTTCGACGGGCGGCGATTCTCCCGCCTGATTCACGAATTGCAGCCGGACACATTGGTCAACAATCGGCTGGGTGTGGGCGGGGATTTCGACACCCCTGAGCAGCACAATCCCAAAGGTGTGCCCACCAATAAAGTCGCCGGCAGCAACCTCAAGGTGATCAACGACACGGTGGCCGGGGTTGTCCCCAAAGCTGAGGACTTCCGGCCCTGGGAGACATGCCAAGTCATCACCCAAAGGAATTGGTTTTACCACGAGGATGAGCACAACTTTAAGTCGGTTAAAGAACTGATTCACCTGCTCGCGGACACTGCCAGCAAGGGCGGCAACTTGCTACTCGACGTCGGACCGGGCCCCGATGGCACGATTCGTCCGGAATTTGTGGAGCGTCTGCTCGCCATGGGCGCGTGGCTGAAGGTTAACGGCGACTCGATCTACGGCACGACTTACGGCCCGTTGCAAGATCTCTCCTTTGGCCGCTCAACACGCAAGGACAAGACCATCTACTTGCACGTTTTCAATTGGCCCGCGGACGGCAAACTTCGGGTGGAAGGCCTCGCCGGGCACGTTGCTTCAATCAAGATGCTCGCGGATGGACAGCGACTGACCTATCATCAGAAAGGCGGCAGATTGGAGATTGAAACACCCCACTCAGCACCCGACGAAAACGACTCGGTGCTGGCGGTGGAAACGCACTGAGAATGGGGTAGCGGTGCAGGTTGAAGAGTGCCACCGCATTCCGCAACCGCCGCGTTGCGCTTGCGATCTTATCGAACTCGAGGATCCGCCATCAAAATCCGTTGCCTAGCTTTTTTCGCCGCCTTATTCATCGCCGCGAGCGCATACGCCGGGTCGGCGCCGTACCCGGCTCGCTACAAAGACCGCTGCCTCGTCGACCTGGTGAGCCAGATTCCCGAAATTCTGCGCTCGCAGGATCCCAAGACCGGCCACTTCGGGACAGGCATCTGGATCTCCATTGACCAGAACGTCCTGTTGCCGCTGGCCACGGCGTGGTCCTACCACGACTCGCGCAATCCTTACTACCACAGCGCGTCGGTGCTGGATGCCATCATGTTGGGCGGCGACGCGCTGATTGACGCCCAGGACAAGAATGGTAAATTCCTGTTCCTTAAGAAGGACGGCTCCACCTGGGGCCAGGTCTATCAACCCTGGATTTACACCCGCTGGCTGCGCGCGTTTCAAATGATCCGCACGGCCATGCCGCCGCAGCGCCGCGCCCACTGGGAAAAGGCCTTCCTGCTCGGTTATTCCGGCATCTCCAACGAGGAGAGCAAATCCACCTACCACAATATGGCCGCGCATAACGCCATGGGCCTTTACCTCGCGGGAAAGATCTTTGACCGGCCGGAGTGGTGTGCGCAAAGCGCCCAGTTCCTCCTTCATGTCGCCCAAATCCAGAATTCCGACGGATACTGGAGTGAGCATTCCGGCCCGCTGATCCTCTACGACAAAGTTTATGTGGAAGCGCTGGGCCTCTACCTGGCTTTCTCCCATGATGAGTCGGTTCGCGCGACTCTCCGCAAGGCTTCCATTTATCACGCTTATTTTACGTACCCTGACGGGACCGATGTCGAAACCGTGGACGAGCGCAACCCGTATTCGCGAGAGATTCGTGTTCCTAACGTTGGTTTTACCTTTAGCCCCGAGGGCCGCGGCTACCTGATGCGCGAAATCGGTCAATTGCACGGTCCAATCCCCGCCGACGATGCGGCCTCCCTGCTGCTCTGGGGTGAGGAGGGCGATGCGGTTGACGTTCCCAGCGGCGATTTTGATTACACTTTGCCCAGGGGCGGGGCCAGAGTCTTACGGCGCGGCCCATGGTTTGTGGCGATCTCAGCATTCACTGCCCCCCTGATCCAAAGGCGCTGGATTCAAGACCGGCAGAACTTTGTCAGCGTGTTCCATGACGGGCAGGGGTTGATCGTCGGCGGCGGTAATACCAAGCTGCAACCCCGCTGGAGCAATTTCACCCTGGGAGACACCCGTCTGCTGGCGCTCAAGCCCGGAGACGAAGACCCCAACTTCCTTCCACCGCCGGGGCTGCAACATGTTCCCACCGCGGCCCACCTGCTTCCAAACGGCCAACTGGGGGTGGTGCTGATGTACGGCCAGGTCCGGGGCGATATTGCGTTGAAGATCATCAATGACCAGCGCCTGGAATACACAGTTTCCGGCGACCCATCTCTAACCGCGCACTTCACGATTCTGCCCCACCTCGGCAAAAGCATCGCAACGGCTGCGGGCGATAAGAGCACCCTCTCCACCTCGTCATTTGAATGGCATCCCGGCGCATGGTTCGAACACGCCGGCGTTCGATTCCTCCTGCCCGCCGATGTTGTGGCGCGCTGGCCGCTGCTGCCCCATAACCCCTATACGAAGGACGGCCACGCCGAAATCGGAGAAGGAAGGATCGTTCTCGACTTCCGCGCCCACGGCCAGCACACTATTGTCATCACTACTTCGCCGTGACCTCCTGGCTCAGCGGCGTATTTTGGGCAGAGTCCCCGACGCGAACCACGAACTTGCCGGGGTCAACTTTCCAGCCGTGCGAGTCCAAGTCCCAGTAAGCCAGGGAGCGGCGATTGAGCCGAACGGTAATGTGACGGCTCTCACCGGGATTGAGCATGACGCGCTCGAATCCCTTCAGTTCCCTTTCCGGGCGTAGCACGGTGGCGGAGGGATCGCTGACGTAGACCTGCGCCACTTCCGCCCCGGCGCGATGGCCGGTGTTGGCGACGTCGAAGTTGACACTGATTGATGTGTCAGGGTTGGTCGTGGCCGGCGTGGCCGTGAGATGGCTGAAGGAGAATGTGGTGTAAGAGATTCCGAAGCCGAACGGAAACTCGGGCTTTCTTCCGTCCTTGCCGTAAGCGCGATAGCCGAGGAAAACTCCTTCGGTATACTTCGAGTCATCCGAGCCGGGGGCAGTGTAGTAGCTGTTGAACGTGGGATCGTCCTCCTCTCGGTTCCACCAACTGATGGGCAACTTACCGCCGGGGTTGGCGCGGCCAAACAGCACCTGCGCGAGTGCGTTGCCCCCTTGCGATCCGGCGTACCAGGTGTGAAGCAGTGCGGGGACCCGCTCGAGCCAGTCGCGCGTCGAAACGCTACCGCCCGCCGTCAGCACCACCACGGTGCGCGGATTGACGGCGGCGACGGCCTTGATCAGGATTTCCTGCCCAGGGGGAAGCGGGAAAGTGCGGTCATGGCCTTCCCCTTCGGTGGCAGAGTCAAAGCCCACCGTAACCACCGCGACATCAGCCAGGGCCGCGACTTTCTTGACGTTGGGCGCCAGCACATCCTCGGGGGAAAGCACCACCATGCCGGCGCGAATCAGGTTGGCTTGGGAAACGTAGTCAAAGCGAATCGGCACTGCCTTACCCGCCTCGACGTTGACCTCAGCACTTTGGGGTTCGCCGTCGCCGGGAGTTTCCTTGAGCAACAGTTTATCGTTCACATAGAACTGGTAAGTGTCGCCGCTAAACCCCGCAGTAAAACCCGCGGCAATGAAAAGCTGGGGCCCGGACGTCTGCGGCGTATAGAATCCCGTCCACCGCACTGCCAGGCTCTTACCGGTGGGCTGGACGAAGTCATTGTTCCAGTGATTGACGCTGGCAACCACCTTCTCCCGATCAGGCCGGAACCCAATCGTCCCGCTATCGAATTCCTGCTGCTTCAGGCCGGGGTGCTGGCCCTGCGGGTCGGTGGAAAATCCGCGCCCCACGAATAGCTGCTTCAGGTTCTTGAGGCCCGGGCTCCATAACACCTTGGCGCGCGCGCCGGCGGCATTGCTCAATCCCGCGAGGAAGCTCACTGGGGCGAAGGGATCCACGTTGCCGCTTCCGCCGGCAGTTACCACCGCAGGATAGGCATTGGGCCCGATGACCGCGATGGTGTGCACCCGGCTCAGATCGAGTGGCAGCAGCGGGCCTTGGTTCTTGAGCAGCACCATGCTTTCTACACTCGACTCCAGGGCCACCTGCTCCGACGGCGGGTTATAGAGCGGAATGCTGAGGTCTTCCTGCTCATGGTTTAGAAAGCCGAATTCCTCCGCCACGCGCAGAATACGCCGCACTTTGTCGTCGATAGTCGCCACCGTAACTTTGCCTTCACGAATCGCCGGCAGGAGCGTCTGGGCGTTCATAAACTCGCCGCCGGGCATTTCGCTATCCAGCCCGGAGTTGGCCGCGGCGATGGCGTCGTGTGTGGCGCCCCAGTCGGACATCAGAATGCCGCGAAATCCCCAATCTTTCTTCAGGACATCGGTGTTCAGAAATTTGTTCTGGGTAGCGTACTCACCATTGATCCGATTATAGGAATCCATCACCGCACCGACGTGCCCCTCCTTTACCGCAGCTTCGAAAACGGGCAGGTAAATCTCCCGCAGCGTGCGTTCATCCACGATGGCGTTAATCAAGCGGCGGTGGTACTCCGAGTTGTTGGCGGCGTAATGTTTGACGGTGGCCACCACGTGCTGGCTCTGCACCCCCAGAATGTAGTACGCGGCGATCTGGCCGGCGAGATAAGGGTCTTCGCCGAAATACTCAAAATTGCGGCCATTCATGGGTGCGCGGTAGATATTGACACCGGGGCCCAGGAGAAAGTGCACGCCGCGCGCCCGTGCGTCCTGGCCCAGCGACACTCCGACGCGCTGCGCCAATTTCGTGTCCCAAGAAGCCGCCAGACCAACCCCGATGGCGTAGGCGGTGGTGAGGCCCCAACTATGAACCCCCATCGGCCCGTCGGAGGTTTTGAGGGCTGGCAGCCCGAACTGCGGCATGGGCGGGTTGAACATTCCATTGGCTCCGTGAATCAGGTCGATCTTCTGCTCCAGTGTCAACTTGCTGAGCATCACCTCCACCTGGCGATCGATCTCCTCTGCCGACTTCTGTTGCGCGCGCGCCGGAGTGGGCAGCAGTAATGCCAGCAAAGCCACGAGCAGAGCAGCAAGGGGAATACGAATTCGCTTTGAGAGCGTAACAATGTGCATAAGGGTCTCAACCTCCTTTGAAGGCCGTGAAGTATAGCACCAACCCTGGAGCCCACCGCAGGCTCGGGGACAGAGATTCTTGACAGGGTGTGGCCACCTGTAGGAGAGTGCTTGCGCCGGTAAAGCGGCATCTTCCGGTACCAGAAAAGATAGGGGGCAAAACCATGCAGTTGGAAGGCAATATTCCCGGGGTTGGTTGCGCGAAGGTGGAAATAGCTGACGAATATATCAGCGCCGTTACCGTGAGGGGCGCGGAGAGCGCGGAATTGCCATTTATCAGCCCCGGATTTGTTGACATCCAGGTGAACGGTTTTGCGGGAGTCGATTTCTCCGGCCCGGATCTGGACGCGGAGAAAGCCATCAGCGTCCTCCCCGCCCTGTGGAGCACCGGCGTCACATCCTTCTGCCCCACCCTCATCACCAATTCCCTTCCCAAGATGGCGAAGAATTTCGCCATCCTGGAGCAGGCGGCGCGCAAGAGCAGTGATTTTGCTCATGCGGTTCCCTGCTACCACCTGGAGGGGCCCTATCTCTCCCCCCTCGGGTCGCACGGTGCGCACGATCCCCAATGGATGCACCCCCCGAATTGGGAGGAATTCCAGGAGCTGCAAAGCGCCGCGGGCGGGCGGATCGGAATTGTCACGCTGGCCCCGGAGCTGCCCGGCGCGGAGGACTTTATCCGCAAAGCGCAGAGCGCGGGAGTGGTGGTGGCGATCAGCCACACGGACGGCGGGCCGGGGGACGTCCATCGCGCGGCGGCAGCGGGCGCCACCCTGAATACGCATCTGGGCAATGGCTGCCCGGCGATGCTTCATCGGCACAAAGCTCCCCTGTGGGCGCAACTCGCCATTGATTCGCTGCACGCCAGCCTTATTGTCGACGGTTTCCATCTGCCCCCGGATATCGTCAAAGTGATTGTCGCCGTGAAGGGAATCGACAAATGCATCCTGATTACCGACGCGGTCCACGTGGCCCAATTGCCTCCCGGAAAATATTCGCTGGTGGGAACGGAGATTGAGCTTCTACCCTCGGGCCAGGTGGTGAGGGCCGATCGGGTTTCGATGGCCGGGTCCGCCCTCTGCATGAATCGTGGCGTAGCCGTCTTCATTAAGTTTGCCCAGTGTACGCTGGCGTCGGCAATCCAGGCGGCGACGGCGAACCCCGCAAACTTGCTGCGACGGCGCACTGTCTGTTCACAAGTGGCGTCAGGCCAGCCCGCCAACCTGGTCCTCTTCCGGCGTGAACCCGAAACCCTCAAAATCGAGAGCGTCATCTCCCAAGGCCGGCGAGTCTACCCCGCGTAGGCCGGCGGTGAAAAAATCTCTCGTGCCCCCATTCTATAAAAAGCAGTTTGGTGTATACTCACCTTACGGGGTGGGGTTACACCGAAATCGCTGACAACTCATGCTGCCGCTGAACGTGGAAATAGTGTCGTGACGCCTGATGCCCGGGCCAGCGAAATGATGGCCCACATTCATAGGTGACTCAGCTTCCTCCCCGGCAGGACAAGATTCCTTCGAAAACAATCAGGCCTTAAGGCTCGGGGAGGGGCTCAGGTTATGCGGTCTTCCTATCGCCCATTGGCAGTTCTTCTAACGACACTTGGACTCGCCGTTTCGTCTTTACCTCAAACAACCTGGAGCGCGACGCCACCCTCCCCCGGCGCTTCGGCCAATGCGGATAAGTCCGCCCCCCGTGGCCCCGCGCCGACGTCCCCTACGCTGGCCATTCCCGGTCCGCTCCAGCCTTTTCTGCGCTTGGCGGCCGTCAGCCGCAAGGTGACGCCAGAAGAAGTGTTGCCCCTCCTTTCCCACCAAGTCGTATTGGACGGATATGGTGGTTCAAGCCATTCCTCCACACCCACGGAGTACTTGATCCTGGTCAGGCGATACGTGGACCAGGCCCGAGAATTGCAGGCGCTGGCGGGCCCCGATGGCAACATTCACGTTGCCAACTGTCAGGATGCCCAGCCGCTTCTCAGTGTGATTGGGTACAGGTTCCGGGAGCCCTGCGGCCCGAATGCCACGCTGGAGACCGGCAATTCCAAGCGGGCCTTCACCACCGTTGATTCCGGATTCCCCCTTACCGACTTGGAAAAAGCGCTGCAGAGCGGCAAGCCGTTTGTCTATCCGTATGGCACCACGCAACTGCCGGTGCTGTTTGACTCGGGCGTGTGGATGGAAAACGGGCGGAACAAGAATCACAAGGATTTGCTGGACGCGCTCTTGAGCGATCCGGGGCTGGCGCGGCTTTACTGGGCGCTGGCTCAGATCGATGAAGAAACGCGATCCTCCCTCCGCGTGGCTCCGGGCATCGAGAAGCTCCTGCCCCTCGCGCCCCTGCTGGATTTCTATGGCGAACAACTGCGCATTCGGAACGGCCGCGTGCTGGTCCCCGGCGGACCGGGGGCGGAATCCGCATGGGAGCATTTGGCAGGGGCCAGCCCCCATTCCCCGGGAGAATTCGTCACGGCGCTTTTCACCAGGGATAACGGGTGGCTGGCTCCTTATTACGACGCGCTGTCGCGAGTAAGTGGGCCGCAGCAGGCGTATTTTACCGAGCCTCACCACATAGGGCAGTTTTACCAGGCACTGCGAGGACACGATGTCTCCGTCAGCCCGGCGAGATCGGTCTTCCGCCCGGACCCCGGACTGCTGCTGTTGGCCACCAGGATGCCGCTGGACCCGGACGGCCAACCCCATGTGCCCGGAAATCTGGCCGTGTGGTCTGAGATCATTCGTAATGTAAGCGATTCCAAGCTCGCCCGCGAATGGTCGAAGAGAGCCACGCGTTTGTCCACCCCGGAGCAGTTGATTGAGACGCTGTTTGGTCTTTCTCGCGTTTACACGCCGAAGGGACCGCTGCAAGCCTATCTGGCGCTCAGCGAGATTGACCGCGCCCGCGCGGGCGGAAAGCCCCTGAGTCCCGAGACGACCCTGCTGCTGGCCAAAAAGTTCGCGCAATACAACGATCAATATCTGGCTTTTGCAGAATTTAATACCCTTGATGACGCGTCCATAACCCAGTTCGTCAACACCGCGCAGGCTATCGATCATATTCCGGATTCCACCTTGCGCGCCGAGGCGACAGGAATTTTTCAAGCCCAGAGCGGCCTCTGGCAAATCCTGGCGCGCCAGGGAGAGATTCCCGCGGCCGTTCAAAATAATTCCTGGCAACGGGTTTTCCATCCTTTTGCCGGCGTCCATTCATCTCCCGAGCTTTACGACGCCACACGAACCTCGCTCGCCGAACTCTTGCGCGCGGCAACGGGGAAACCCCAGGTATCTCAAGACGAGATCATTGAGTTGGTGGCGGGGCCGCATCCTTCCAGCGCCAAGGGCGCTCAAATTAAGGAAGAAATCGCCAATCGCATCCGCTCGGTTCTGGAAGCGCAACGCCTGGTTTCGCTTGACACCTTGCTCGCCCTGGGCGATGGCCTCCCCCTGGTGGGGCAGGGAAAAGCCCAGGCGGCAACCCTGGTCCCGTTTGCCGAAGAGCTTCGCGAGTTTGAAATGCCCAAACCCATCTTCTCCACCGGTGAAAAAATCGAGTGGACATCCGGGCGTTTTGGCGATGCCCACACCCAAGCCGAGATGGATACAAACATCGTCGAGGCCCTTCATGCGCCGGGAGCGCCCAGGGAAATGGCCAACGCGCGCGGCCGGCTCGTCCCTTTCCTGCGCGATTTCCTGACCGGCCTGAACTACGCCTACTACGAGCCACCCGGGGCTCAAATGCTCCACAACAACCCCCTCTTTATCCGGCGCCATGATTTCTCCGGTGATTTATCCCGCGGATCAGAACCGCCCTGGACATCGCCCCGGCTGGTCGGCCGCGGGGATACCTCCGGTGGCGGCGTGCGACTGACCGGGGGAATTCCCGGCCTCCCTTACGTCCTGGCGGCCGTTGAACAAGAGTTTATCGTGCCCAAGAATGTCCAGTCCCTCATTTGGGAGGATTTGGTTCCCTCCCTGGTGACCAGCGCGGTCTTGCCGCGTTGGTGGCGCGTAACTCCCCAGGAACTTCATGCCGCTGCCCTCTACCAGTTGTTCGGTGAAGACTTGTTGACGAACGCGGGGCAGGACGCCGGCGTGCGGGAAAAGGTCATGGACATCCTTGCTAATCGCATGCTTTCGCGGCGGTTGGGCCAATTGGAGAAATCTCTCAACGCCGGGCACCCGGAGGAAGCGATTCCCCACATGACCCCGGCGGAAACCTTCTATCTGGCTGTGGAGTTTCAGCACCGATATCCGGCGGAGATCACCCGCTGGGGGAAGTCCGGGGACGAAATTCAGAAGCTCACGCATGAAAACCCCGATGCGATCAATGCGCAAAGGCTGTCGGAGGATTTCGGCGTCCCCCACCCCGCCCTGGCGCAAACCACCGCCCGCGAACTTCTCAACTTGCGGCCTTTCCCCACATTCCTCGGTTATTCGAGTTACCTGCTGGCCGAGTCCTGGGAGTCCAACAATCTCTATTGGGCCCGTTTGGCGGACGAAAAAGGTCTGCCTCCCGAGAGCCTGCATGATCTGGTTCCCGCGCTGACGCATCGCATGGTGGAGAACATCTTCGCCACCCACCTGGATGACTGGCCCGCCCTCTTGCGCGCGCTGCGGGAAACGGGCAGGGAATTTCGAGAGGGCAAGATTGAATCCTTGCCCAAGGCGACCGCACCTTCCCCGCTTTGAAGCTGGCCCGGGGGGATAAAGGGAGGATGGTTTATGGCAAAGCGAATCATTTTGGTTTCCGTTTTGTGCGCGGGGATCTTCTCCGGCGCCAAAGTTTGGAAGGCCGCCCAGCAAGACAATCCCAACACGGTCTTTCGCGTCAGCGTCAATATGGTGCAATTGGATGTGGCGGTGACCGATAAGAAGGGAAATTACATAACCGGCCTCAGTCCCTGGGACTTTGAGATTTACGAAGACGGAATTGGCCAGAAGCTCGCCAGCTTCGGCGAGGAAAATGAAGCTCCGCGCGCCCTGGAAGATTATCCCCGCCGGAACGCCGCCGTTGGTTCGGATCCTCCCACGAAAACCTCCGGCCGGCCGGCGCGGGACGGAGCGCTCCAACCCATCATGCGCAAGGAATCTCCTGACCGCGTTGCGTCGATGGTCGCGGGAGCCAGTGTCTTCATCCTTTTCGATACCAGCAACTACATGTACCGGGGATTTGTCTACGCCCAGGATGCCATTGCGGAATTCGTCCGATCGCTCGACCATCCGTACCGCGTGGCCTTTTATTCCTACAGCCGCAACTTTTCCCGCATTTGCATGCTCACTCCCGACCGCTCCATGGCGCTGAGCGGGGTAAGGGAAACCGTGGCAGGGGATGATGCCGCCCTCTACGACGCCCTACTGATGACTCTCAAGGACGCTTCCCAGTTTTCCGGCCGAAGAGTGATCGTGGCCTTTTCCAACGGACCCGACAACGCCAGCATGGTGGCCCCGGAAGACGTTCGCGAGTTGGCCCAAACCGAGGGCATCCCCATTTATATGATCAGCACGCAAATGTCGCGCCTCGATCCTGTTTCCACGGCGGTCTTCGGCCGCATGAGCGCCAGCACCGGCGGCAAATCCTACTTTGCCAAAGACTGGCAGGACCAAGCGAAGGCCTTCGCTTCCATCCGCGATGACCTTGCCCATCTCTACACGCTCACCTATTACCCCCAGCCCAATCCCAATTACGGCTGGAGGAGCATCAACGTGAGGTTGGTGGGCCAGCCGCTTAAGGACTACCGTATTCGCGCCCGGAGTGGCTATCGGCCGCGCGCCAACCGGCACTTCGTGCAGGCCTCGGCCACGCCCTGATGGGTTGGGGTGGACGCGCCCCATTCCCGCATTCGTCCTCACCTACCTCGAGCGTGGCTGCAATTCCGGCTTGAGCCATGGCTCACACTCGAGGTAGTGACGGGCGGTTGGACAAACGCCAGGACAATCTTGGACAGGATGGGCCTGCCGTTGAAAGTCGCGGCCATGAACCGCCATTGCCCCACCACAGCCTTGACTCCCTCGGTAAAGGGGGGAAGATCGCGAAGCACTTTCACGTCCCCCGCCTCGCCCTTCTCACTCAGACTGACCTCCAGCACGACGGCCCCGACAGCGTACGTAGTAGTTGTGTACTTTGGGAACTCGGCGTGAATCACTTCCGCCGGCTGGAACTCCGCCTGGATTGCCGCCTCGCTCTGGGGTATCAGTGCCGGGAGGGAAACGGGATTGGCAAACGGACTCGGCGGACGGAAAGTAACCGCCACCGGCAATCTCGAAGCAATAGTTTTGCCCACCAACGTCGCCGGGGAAAATTTCCAGTCTTCTACCGCATGGACCGCCAGTTGAGTAAGACAAGCAATATCCCGGCGGACTTCAACCTTCTGGACTTCTCCCGTTTCGCTGATAAGGGCGTCCAAAACCACGGTCCCATGCATGTCGCAAGCAAATGGGACCGTAAAGTCAGTGACAGAAAGAGTTTCTGCCGGCTGAACGGGAGGCTCTTCTCTTAAAGTCTCGGTCTGCGCGATGAGCGTGTGAGCACTTCCAAAAACCAAAAGGGCAAGGAGTAATCGCTTCATGGCAGGACCCTCCTTAGTATTTCCCATTATAAGCTTAGACCCTGCGAGGGGCTCGGTGGTTGCATCCTTGTTGGAACAGGATTCGACTCAGGCCCCAACTATCCCTCCACGCCACCCGGTTAGAACACAAACACTCCTTTGATGTAATCGCTCGCACTCACCTGCTCGTCGGAGAATGCCTGGCGGAAATCGTCCAGCCGAAAGCGGTGGGTGATCATTCCTTCCGTGCTAAG
>Ga0326727_10017117_pt1 | contig 15121 bp, 9 predicted proteins | sample MB2enrmetagenome_FD_207643 | JGI IMG/M metagenome (GOLD analysis project Ga0326727, IMG submission 207643) | Lab enriched peat soil microbial communities from McLean, Ithaca, NY, United States - MB29MY | ecosystem: Environmental > Terrestrial > Soil > Wetlands > Peat | place: USA: New York... | reverse complement strand
TTCGATGATCAGCGCATGCATGGCTTGACCGATCACAGACTGCCCTCGGTTGATGGGAAAATCGACTCCGAATTTCATGCCTCGCCGTTCCCAGCGTGTCTTTTCGGCGCCCTCGATTTGGACCACCCTGGAGTCGTGGACCGTGATCTGGTTAGCATTCTTCTTCTGAATCCCCTTTCGCTATCCAGGCCCGGTCAAAAGGCCAGTTGGATGCGGGTGAACAGGACGTTCTCGTCCTTCCGGGTCACGACCCCGGGCACGGTGGCGCCGGCGCCGCCCCCCTCGAAAGTGGTGTGGGCGAAACTGGTCCCCAGCTTGAGGTTCAGGTTCAGATACCAGTTGAGCCCGACCTCCCACCCGTAGGCCGAGCTCGCTGAGCTGGCAGGATTGGCAAACAACGGAAACGCGTTGTGGTCCACGTCCAGTTCCGAATACCGAGCCACCACTTGCCAGGCGCCCCAGCCGCCCGCCGCCGGATTGAATGGTCGCCGAGGCCGGACTCCGCCGGCGTAAGCAGCCCGTTCGCCCGTCAGGATCCAGCCCCCGCTGACCTGCCAGGCCGTGTTCTCCAGGCTCGCCGAACTCAACGGCTTGGCCGCCGTGCGGCTCACCCCTTGATCGGAAATCACGTATTCCCAGAGCAGACCCAGCGGCCCGTAGTAATAATAGCCCTGGGGCGAAAGCCGCCAATGATCGCCATTGGCCACCACCACCGCTCCACCCGAGGGATTATAGGCAAAGAACTGCTGCTGGCCCACGGTGGCGAAGCCCGCCAGGGTGCCGCCGGTCGTCGCCGGCAGGGCCGAGGTGTTCGTCGCCTGCTGCCTGTCGAAACTGCCGCTCACCCCGACGCCCAGGTTCCGCAAGGGCGAGCCGGCCTCCGGCTTGAACGGCTCGACAAATATGCGGCCGGCGAACGATTTGTCGTTTTCAAACGACGTATTGCTCGATATGCGCGCGTCACCCACCCCGTTGAAGATCCCGACCCCGTAGTTCAGCCGGCCGCTGAAAAGCTCGCCGTGCAGCTCGAAACCCACGTCGCGGTTCGGCGCCAGGTCCGTCGGCAAGGCGCGCTCGTCGAAAATCAGGTCCCGGTCCAGCACCAATTGCTCGAGCCCGACCGGCGACTTGAACTTCCCGGCCTGGAGTTGCAGGGCCGGGCTGTACTTGTAATTTAGATAAGCGTCGAAAATCTGCGGCGTGGTCCCGGCGAAGTCCGGCACGAACAGAAAGTCGAAGTCCCGCGCCACCGTCCCCTGCAGAATCGGCCGCGCCCGGCGGATCAGAAACGCGTCGTCCCCCACGACCTGGGAGTTGCCAAAAAACGTCCGCGAGTCCACCTGCAACACCCCTTCAAGCTGGAGCTTGTAGTCCCCATTGGGCGAGCTCATCGCAAATCCGTCCTGCCCGATCGACAGTTTGGGCAGCGTCCTCGCCCGCTCCCCGGCGGCCTGGGACTCCTCCTCCTGGCGCCGCTGCATGTCCTCCACCTTCTGCTGCAACTGCTCGATTTGTGGCGTGGCCGGCGTTCCGTTGGTCCCGCCGGCAGGCGCCCTCTGGGCCTCCAGGGTCTTGACCTTCTCCTCCAGTTCCTCAACCCGTTTCTGGAGCTGCCGTATCAGCTCCTCGGTCCTCGAGTCGTCGGCCCAAACGACCTGAGCGGCCAATTGCATTGCCGCGATGGTTCCCGCAAGCACCAGCCTTTTCAGTTGGTTCGTTCTATTGTTCATTCTTGTTCCTAGCGTTAGAGATGGGACGATAATATCGCAAACCTCTATGGAGTCAATAGACATACTGTATATTTCTTGGAATTGCCTGATTCTTGGGAAATTGGCCCGCTGATTGTGCCCGCAGGAGGCCAGGTCCGTAGCGTCGCCCCGAGTGATCCAGAAGTTGGGCGTCAGATCGGCGGCGCTGGCGCACTCGGCGTACAGTATGGTGGTGGCCGGGTGCGGCACTTGGGCCACGTGCCGCCAGAACGGGATTCAGAATTCCGACCCCTTCACCTTCACCGTAGAGCGCCGCTGCCGGCCAAAGCGTGAACGCTGCGCCTGAGAATAATCCGAGGAATTGCACTTCATGAAGGATGTGCTGCAGGCGCTCAAGGAGAAATCCAACCGCCAGCGCAAACAGGACCCGGGCGACGCCCGGGAAACGTCGGCGAAGAAGTGACGCCCCCAGCGCGGCTCGCGCCAAGGCTTGCCTTCATGGCCTATCTATGCAACTTGTCGTCGCAATGGCCTCGACGTGCGCCGTCCCCTTGCCCGAGCCTATAGCCATGACGCCCTCCGCGTCTGTCCGCCCCTCGCCCGTGCCCGCTGCCCTCGCCGCGACCGATGCGCGCCGCCTGAGCCAAGCCGTGGCGCGCGGCGACGAAGAGGCCTTTAATCAGCTCTACGATGCCTACAGCGACCGTGTCCTGCGCCGGAAGCGCCACGCGCGACACCTCACGCTGACGCTCGCGGTGGCTGCCTTCGCCGGGTTGGCGGCGCTGGCCATCAACAGAATGACCGCGCTCCGCTCGCCAGCCTCTATAGCGGGCCCCAGGCTGGCCGCTACCCAGCCGGCACGAGCCATGTCTCACGTGCAGGAGATTAGCGACGACGAGTTGCTGGCGCTTTTCCCGGGCACGCCGGTGGGTCTGGCGAAAGTTAACGGGAAGCAGCGACTCATCTTCCCGCGCCCGGGCGATGAGGCGCGGTTTATTGAGCGCCTTTAGCAGGCACCCACTGTGCGCGAAAAGGGACGGTCATAAACCGAACTGATAGGAGGCACAAAAACCGAATCCAGGCCGACAAAGACGGGATGCGCCCGCCGATCTCGCAAAGCGACGAAAGCAAATGCCGGCACATATTCTTGTCTTGTCAAGCCCCCGCCTCTCGGCAAGCCTGATGCGGGTGGCTGGAAAGATGAGATTTAGACAGACCCACCGTGAAAAGTCATAGTTTGAGTCCTTTATGGCCCGCTTGGTTGCGGAGCAGCAGGCTCCCCCACTTGTGCTCACCCATTCTCCTGTGAGCAGCCCTCGTCCCAGCCGATGGCGTGTCTGGCCGGAACGGGTTGCGTTGATCCTGCTCGGGCCGTTGGTGTTCTTCTCCGTAACCGAGGTTTCGTTGCGGCTGCTCGGTTACGGTTACTCGGCCACTTTCTGGCTCAAGGAGTCTGCAACGAATTACATCACCAACGAGAGGTTCGTCTGGCAGTTCTACTCCGTGGACACACGTTTGAAACCCTACCTCTACAGGCTTGCGGCGAAGAAGCCCCCCGGCGGCATCCGAATTTGCATCCTGGGCGAGTCCGCCGCCATGGGGACGCCCGAGCCCGCGTTCAACTTTGGACGGATGTTGGAGGCGCAACTGCGGCGCGCTTACCCCGGCAAGCGGGTCGAGGTCGTCAATGGCGCCGTGCGCGCGATCGACTCGCACATCGTGCGCCTAATCGCCCGTGAGTGTGCCAGCCACCAGGTCGATTTGTTCATCGCTTACACTGGCAATAACGAGATGATCGGGGCCCACGGGCCCGAGCCGAACTCGCCTCGGTGGGGGCAATCGCTGTTCCTCATTCGCTCGAGCCAGTGGGCCAGATCGAGCCGACTCGGCCAACTGATCGTCGCATTGGCCAGCGGGAAGCTGGACACGGCTGAGCCAGCAATGGGCGCGGACATGGCCTACTTCCGCCGGCGTTGCTTGCCAGCCGACGATGGGCGCCGAAAGACCACCGTGGCCAATTTCCAGGCCAACCTCGAGGGGATCTTGGATGCCGCCGCACGCGCCGGGGCGCGGCTCATTCTCTGCACCGTGCCGTCGAACCTAATAGACTGTCCGCCGTTCGCGTCCTTGCATCGCCCCGATCTTGCCGACTCGGACCGCGCCCGCTGGGACCACGAATATGCGGAGGGCGCCCGACTCGAATCCGCCGGCCAACTCGAGGAAGCAATCCGGCGCTACTCCGCAGCGGCTTCGCTCGACGACCATTATGCCGAACTTCACTTCCGCTTGGGCCGCTGTTATCTGGCCGCTGGTGACACCAACCAAGCCAGCAAACACTACAGCCAGGCGCTGGATTGGGATGCCTTGCAGTTCCGAGCCGATGGCTCGATCAATGCCGTGATTCGCCGGGTGGCGGCCGCCGGCCAAGCCCGGGGGACCCGGTTAGTGGACCTCGTTCAGGCCTTGGTCCAAGGCGGCATTCCTGGCCGGAAGTTCTTTTGCGATAATGTCCACTTGACCTTTGCCGGCAACGACGCCGTGGCGCGCGCACTTTATGGGACGGTGGTGGACGCGCTCGAGTTGGAGCCGAAGAGACGTCCGGCAGCGCCCCTGCTCAGCCCCCAGGAGTGCGCCGAGGTCATCGGGTACACAGCGAGTGACGAACTCGGCGCCATTGCATCGACAGTCAAGCTTACCGCGCGGCCTCCGTTCCTGGATCAACTGGACCACGCTCGGCGGCAGGCTGCCGCTGAGTCGGACCTCCGCGACCGGGTGGCCGCTTTTACGGCCCGCGATGCCGAAGCTTGCCTTGCCGCCTACCAGGCTGCCACCCGGCGCGAGCCCAATTACTGGCCGCTTCGCTTTAGGATTGCCACCGTGAGCCAGCAACTTGGACGCTATCCCGAGGCAGCCGAACAATTCCGCCGCCTGGTCGAGGAGTACCCCCAAGACACCACATTCAGGCTGTCACTCGCCTCATGTCTGCTTCGGACCGGAGACACATCCGGCGCCCTGGCCCAACTGGAGCGCGCCCTGCGCCTTAATCCCGCCGACAAAGAGACCCACCGTATCCTCGAGCGCATCGGCGCAGGCCGCCCTAAGTGAAAGGCAGCCCGTGGCCGACTTAACTGCGGTGCACAGAAAAAAGGTAACTGTTCCTTTGAGCAGGGTTGCGCCCGCAAGGTTGAAAATAACGGACCTGTTGAGGGTCGACAACCCAACGACGGTTCCGGACGTTGCGCATCTATCTTTTGCCGACACCGTTTCGACGGCCGCCACGACCGCGCCTGCGGCAAGCCCCCGGGGCGCCGAGGTGCTACGTCTGGGCCGCTGTGAATCGTTTCGGATCGGTGACGATGTGCACGAATTCCGCCAGCGCTTGCGGATCGAGGGCAAAGTGGCCCCCCTTCTGGCGAAGCGAAGTCGCCAGCATCCGCACCGCCGTATGATCGGCGTGGCACGCTGCTTCCGTCGCCACCAGAAAGCTCGTGTCGAGGCCGTGCGTCACGCCCGACCCTCCAGCATTTCTTCGTACCAGTCCCCGCGACAACCCAAGGGCTTTAACATCCGGCCCAAGTCCAGCGGTGGCAGGTCAAGCGCACTGCGTCCACCCCCATTGATTTTCCTCACCCGGGCGTTCCGCACGAGCCGCTCGAGTTCGGCCAATTCCTCCGCTGACAATCGCAGTATCGCAGCTTCCACTTCAGCAAGCGTATTCATGCCCGCCAAAGTAACGCCCCCGCTCGTCTTCCGCAAGTTCACGCAATGCGCTCGGCTATCTCAGCGTCGCCAGAGGCGGTGAGGAATTCGACGAGGAAGGTGAGCAGTTTTTTTCGGGGAGCTGTTCATGACACCGGGCAAGGTTGGGCCTTGCGTTGCCTATAAAAAATATGCACTTTAATGGCGCGAATGCGACTGTCACACAGCATTGCAAAGGTGTGGCTGAAATCCGCCCCCGGCCGCAGCCCATGTCCTCGGGCGAAAAGCGGGTTATCGCTCGGCAGGTTGGAAAGCATGAATGCAGAAACCTCCATTGCGAGAACAGCCTGCCCGAAGGCCATGGCCGCAGGGCTAGGCGCGGCCTGGGCCTCGAGCCTGCTGCTGTTGGCACTGCCTGCCGCGATGGAAGCGCAATACTACTGCACGACCAATAACGGCGCGATCACCATCGCCGGATACGCCGGTCCGGGCGGACCGGTGAGCATCCCGAGCACGATCGGCGGCCTGCCGGTCACCGGCATCGGGGACGGGGCATTCGAATACTGCGCCAGCCTGACCAGCATCGCCATCCCCAACGGCGTCACCGCCATTGGAGGCGCTGCGTTCGCCGGTTGCATCAGCCTGACCAGCGTCACCATTCCCAACAGCGTCGCCAGCATCGGAGACGACGCGTTCTCCTACTGCACCGGCCTGGCCGGCGTTGCTATCCCCAACAAGGTCACCCGCATCGGGGTCGATGCGTTCTCTGACTGCATCAGCCTGGCCAGCGTCACGATCCCCAACAGCGTCGCCAGCATCGGAGACGACGCGTTCGCTTTCTGCACCGGCCTGACTGACATCACCATCCCCGACAGCGTCACCAACATTGGAATCTACGCCTTCGGTTCCTGCGGCAGCCTGAGGGCGGTCTATTTCCAGGGCAACGCCCCCAGCGTTGGTTCGGATGTGTTCTACGATGACAACAATGTGACCAACTATTACCTGCCCGGGACTGCCGGCTGGGGGCCGACCCTTGGGGACCGTCCGGCTGTGCAGTTGCAACCGTCGGGGCCGGGCCCGTACACCGTCGCAACGAGCGCATCACCCACAGCGGGCGGCAGGGTCAGCGGAGGCGGCGTCTTCAAGGCGGGGTCCTCCAGGACGGTCACCGCAACCCCCAATGCCGGGTACATTTTCGCCGGCTGGACAGAAGACGGGGGCGCAGTCAGCGGTTCGGCCAGCTACACCTTCGCGCTGTGGAGCGACCGCAACCTGGTGGCCAATTTCATTCCGAATCCCTTCCCTGCCGTCAGCGGCGCTTACAACGGCTTGTTTGCCGATGAAACGAACGGGGTCTCTCCCTCGAGCTGCGGCTGCTTCACGATCACCGTTGCGGCTAAAGGAGCTTACACCGGCAGCTTGCAGGTGGGCGGGGGCGGCTATTTGCTCGTCGGGCAATTCGATTTCACCGGCGGAGCCAACGAAACGGTTGCGCGTGGCAATCTGAGCGCGCTGACAGTGAACCTGCAACTGGACCTGACGAACGGGACAGACCGGGTGACAGGCAGCGTCAGCGATGGGACCTGGACAGCGACGCTGGCCGGGGACAGGGCGATCTATGACGGCAAGACCAAACTGGCGCCGGAAGCGGGGCGTTACACCCTGATCTTCCCCGGGGCCTACGGGTCCACAAATGAACCGGGTGGGGACAGCTACGGCACCGTGACGGTCGGCGAGAACGGCGCGATCTCCTTTGCAGGCAGACTGGCAGATGGCACAAAGGTCACGCCCGGCTTGCGGGTGTCCAAGCACGGACTATGGCCACTCTACACATCCCTCTACGGCGGCCAAGGGATGTTGTGGGGTTGGCTTGCGTTCACGAACGCCTCGGACCTGGGCGGCGCCGCCGCCTGGACGAAGCCGCCCATGCCGACGCCCTACTATCCTGCGGGGTTCTCCCTGACGGTCCAAGCACTGGGAGAGCGGTACCTTCCTCCCGGCAAAGGGACCAATGTCCTGGGCCTGACTGCCAGCGCGGACTTGACCCTGACACTTGAGGGCGGCGGCTTGGCACAGGGCATCACCAACCATATCGCCCTTGCGGCCAACAGCCACGTTACGCCCGTGGGCGGCCCGAAGCTTGCCCTGACCTTCACGCCGTCCACGGGCGCGTTTAACGGCAGCGTGGCGCCGTCCGCCAAGGCCAAGCCAATTTCATTCGGCGGTGTGTTGTTGCAGAGCCGGGGATTCGGGTCGGGCTTCTTCCTGGGCGCCAACGGCAGCGGGGAAGTGCGGTTGGAGCCGTAGGAGGGTGTCACTTCCAATAGGCTCAACGAATTGTGAACATGCCTGGTTGTCGTTCAAGCGTAGTGTGGGCGGGCGTTTGTCTCGCCCTTCAACTCGGCTGTGGCAGCCTGTCCGCCGCCCGCCCGCAACTCGATCTCACCGGCGCCTGGGGCTTTTATCCGGATGTGGGCGACTCGGCCCTGGAAGGCGTGACCGTCAAGCCGGGCAGGATCGTGGTGCCCGGCGCATGGCAGGCGCAGGGCTATGGCAGACCGGGCGGCGCCATTCCGGCCTCTCTTCTTGACGCCCGCGCCTCCCCGGCTGACCATCTGCGCCACAACTTGACCGCCCGCTGTCTATACGCCCGGGTGGTCGAGGTTCCGGCGTCGTGGAAGGGACGGCGGGTTTTTCTGGTCGTGCGCCGGGTTTATGCCTGTGCGGACGTCAGCGTCAACGGCAAGCGCATCGGCGATTGGGAAGGCTTTTGCAGCCCGTTCGAGTTCGACGTCACGGACGCCATCACCTTGGGCGCTCGCAATCAAATCGTCATTGGGGTGGACAACCGTCCACACCCGGGCCGGGACACCTACGGCACGGCAAACTGGGTTGGCAACTGGGGTGGTTTGGGCGGCGCGGTCTATCTCGAGGCCCGAAGCCCCGACTGGCTCGATGACGTATTCGCCATGCCCCGCATCACCGAGGCCCAGGTCCAACTGCGGGTCACGGTCAGGACGGCCAGGCCGGATTGGCCCGCAACACTGGCGATCCAGGCGGAAGTCGCCCCTTGGCATGCAACGGGGCGGTCGATTGCCCCGACAGGACGCGCCCGGAGGCCGGTGCCGCCCGGCGGGGCCGGCGAGATGACCTTCGATCTGCCCGTTGCGATGACCTCCCCTCGCCTCTGGAGCCCGGAGGACCCGTTTCTGTATGTGGCGACGGTACGATTGGTCAGCGGCGGCCAGGCGCTCGATGAGCGCCAGGTTCGTTTTGGGATGCGGCAAATCACTGCGCAAGGCCGCAAACTCTTCCTCAATGGCAGGCCGCTTTATCTCTGCGGCTACGGTGACGACGCCACCGAGCCTATAACCGGCATGCTGCCGGCAGACAAAGGGCTCTACCGCAAACGCCTGGCGTTGATGAGGAGCCTCGGCTTTAACTACGTGCGCCATCACTCGGCCGTTCCACATGACGAGTACTTGGAAGCAGCCGACGAAGTCGGCCTGCTGGTGCAGCCGGAGGCGGGCATGGCCTACACCAAGTTCTGGCCGAGCGGCCATCCACTATTCGAAAAGGAGTGGCCCCATATCATTCGGGCGTTCCGTAATCACCCCTGCATTTGGGCGTGGTGTACGGGCAACGAGTTGTTCCTCAGGGAACTGCCCGAGCGCGAAGCCGGCAGGGGCAGCGGCTTCACCCGGCAGGACGCGCTGGCGCTCATGGAAAGGGCCTACCGACAGGCCAAGGCGCTTGACCCGACGCGGCTCGTTCATGCGTCGGACGGGGGCACGCCGCAGGAGTTCACCGACGTCTTTTCCTCCGGCCCCTCAGACAAGCTGGACCCCAAGCCTCGCCTGCTCCATGAATACGGCGCCTACACCTGCTCGCTGCCGGACTTGTCCCTCATCCCCCGCCTTAACGGCGTCATTCGCCCGCTCACCTACGAACGCGCCGAGCGTTATGTGCGCCAACGCGGGCTGGGCCAGGTCTATCCGAGACTCTACCAAAGCTCGCTGCGGATGCGGGCCGACGCACAGAAACACTACATGGAGGCCGCCAAAGCTTCCGGTGACAACAACGGTTACAGCTTCTGGCTGGGCGTCGATTTTCCGGATTCGCCCGAAGGATGCTGGGATGAAGGCGTCTTGAACCAGCTCTGGGAACCGAAGCCCTGCCTGACGAACAACCTGCCCGACTTCACCGGCTCCACGGTGCTGCTGACAACCGCCGGGCTTGACGCGCGGTCCTTCTACTCCGGTGAGACCAAGCGAGTTGGCCTCCGGCTGTGGCACTACGGAGCCAGGCCGATACAGAAGGCGCGTCTGGCCTGGCGCCTGCGCGAGGGCGACAAGACCTTGAAGAGCGGCGAAACCTCCGGCATTTCCTGCGGGCCGGGTGAGACCGAATCGCTGGGCGAGGCCGTGCTGGACGGGTTGTCCGCAGCACGGCCGCAATATGTCACTTTGCAGGTTGAACTCCGGCAGGCCGGGCGGCTCATGACGCGGAACGCGTGGGAGTTTTACGCCTATCCTCGAGTGGGCCGCTCCGAGGCCCTGCCCGGCGTTTACAGCGAGGCGGGACCCGTGCCCGGGGCCGTCGAGATGAAAGCGGACGCGCCGATTCCGGAGGACCTCCGTCTGCTGATCACCCGCCGGTTGAAACGGGATCGGCACGCCGCATTCCTGGGCCGCGGCAACGCTGCCGTGCTGCTCCTCGGCGCCGGCGGCTTCAAGGAAACTCGCGCCGGCTATTTCCTCAACCAAAATGGCGGCGCATTCGGCGGCATCATCGAGGACCACCCCGTCTTTGCCTCCATCCCGCACGAAGGCCGGCTCCATCCGGGTTTATACCAACTCATCGCCGGCGGCGGAATGCTCGACGCCGAGTCGATGCCCGCCGCCCTTCGCGACGGTTCGGTCGTCTGGGGACTCCGGCTCACCGCCTGGATCAGCCCGGTCAAGGACCTGCAGCGGGTCACGCTCTTTTCCGATGTGGTGACTGACACACGCCTCCACCTTGTCCTCTGCGACCTGGACCTGCTGGCGGACAAACCGGAATGCCGCTACGTGCTGGCCAAGACCCTGGATTACCTGCTGGCCGGCCAACCCAGCCGTCTAACCAGGCAGTGTGCCGCCGCCGACGTGGAGAAACTCCTTCACTGAAACAGGCACTCGTGATGCGAATTCCACAATTCAGGCTGGTTCTGGTTCTCCTGGCCTCCGCGTTGCCGGTCGGGGCGGCTTCTTATTACGCGCAGCGTCTGGAAGACCCAAAGGCCGCGTATGTCACCAGCCCCGGTTCCGGGGATGCCACCGTCCTCCTGCAGGAGGCGATTAATCGCGTCCAGGAGACGGGCGGCCAAGGCATTGTGTTCCTGGCCGAAGGCCGCTACCAGGTCACCGACACTCTGTTCATCTGGCCCGGCATCCGCCTGATCGGTTGCGGCGCCACGCGGCCCCTGGTCGTTTTGCCTGCCAACACTCGAGGTTTTCAGGATGCCTCCGACGAGAAGGTCATGTTCTTTTTCGCCGGTGCGCGCCCTGGCTTCGGGCGTGGCCGCCAGCGCAATTCGGGCGCAGCCAATCCCAATGCGCCTGTTCCCGACGCCAATCCCGGCACGTTCTATTCCGCCCTCGCCAACATCGATGTCGAGGTCCGGGACGGGAATTCCGGCGCCGTCGCCGTTCGCGCGCGTTACGCCCAGCACTGCTTTCTCGCCCATATCGATTTCCGCCTCGGACCCGCCCTGGCAGCAGTTCATGGGGCCGGCAACGTAGCCGAAGACATCCGCTGCTTCGGCGGACGCTACGCCATCTGGACCTCGAGACCCTCGCCCGGCTGGCAGTTCACCGTCATCGATTGTCTCTTTGAAGGCCAGCGCGAGGCCGCCATAATCGAACGCGAAGCGGGCCTCACCCTCATCCGTCCCCGGTTCCGGCGTGTGCCCGCTGCCGTCGTCATCGAGCCTGGTTATGCCGACGAACTCTGGGTCAAAGACGCCCGGCTGGAAGAGGTCTCCGGCCCGGCCTTCGTGTTTGGCGTCGAGAACAACCCGCGCAACGAGATCAACGTCGAAGGCGCCGCTTGCCGCGCCGTGCCTGTCTTCGCTGCGTTGCGCGAGAGCGGCAAACGGTTCGTCGCTCCGCCGGATAGCCGGGCGAAGCCGGGCGCCACAACTTCCTCGGACACTTATGTCGTGGAGGAGTTTACCCACGGGCTGCGCTACGCGGACATCGGCGCGGCCCCTCAAATCGTGGCCTCATTTAGCGCGCACCCCTGCCCAGCGCTGCCGTCGCCCGTCCCGTCCGACCTGCCCGCCCTTCCTGCCGGCGATACCTGGGTGAACCTGCGCGACCTCGGCGCCAAGGGCGACGGCGTCACCGACGACACGGAGGCGCTCCAAAATGCCATCGCCAATCACCCGGCGATCTACATACCCTCGGGCTTCTACATCGTGCGGGACACGCTCACCCTGCGTCCCGACACCGCGCTGATTGGCCTCCACCCCGGCGCCACGCAACTCATCCTCCCCGATGACACCCCCGGCTATCGGGGCATCGGCAGTCCCAAGGCGTTGCTCGAGGCGCCCAAAGGAGGCCGCAACCTCGTCCTCGGGATTGGCCTCTACACCAGCGGGAACAACCCGCGCGCTGTCGCCGCCCTCTGGAAGGCCGGTCCCACCTCGATGATGAACGATGTCCGCTTCCTCGGCGGGCACGGCACCCCCAAACCCGATGGCTCCCGCGAGAATCCTTACAATGCCAACCACACCGCCGACCCCGACCCCAATCGCCACTGGGACAGCCAGTTCCCCAGCCTTTGGGTCACCGGCGGCGGCGGCGGCACTTTCCTGGACCTATGGACTCCCTCGACCTTCGCCCAGGCCGGCATGCTCGTCTCCGACACTGAAACCGAAGGCCGCGTCTATCAGATGTCGAGCGAGCACCATGTGCGCCACGAGGTCCAAATCCGCAACGCCGCCCACTGGCGCTTTTACGCCCTTCAGACCGAGGCGGAGCGCGGCGAAAGCGGTTTCGACCTGCCGCTCGAAATCCAATCGTCTCAGGACCTCACCTTCGCCAATTCTCACATCTACCGCGTGATCAGCTCCTTTCAGCCTTTCCCCTGGGCCGTCAAGGTGTCCGACTCACGCAACATCCGTTTCCGCAATCTCCACTGCTACAGCAACAGCAAAGTAAGCTTCGACGCCGCCGTGTATGACCAGACCCACGGCGCTCAGCTCCGCCAACGCGAGTTCGCCTGGCTCGACCTCTCCGGCCGCCCGCCCCAACCCGGGCCCGCCGCCCGCTCCTCGGTCCTTGCCCGCGGCGCCAGAGTCGAGAAGCTTGCCGGCGGTTTCTTCAATATCTCCGGCGGCGCTGCCGGCCCCCAGGGCGATTTCTATTTTGTCGATGCCCATTGGAACCGCATTTACCGGTGGGACCCGGCCTCGCGCCGGCTCTCGACCGTCAGCGACTACCCGCTCGAGCCCGTCAACCTGGCGATTGACCGGGCCGGCAATCTCCTCGTCGTCTCCTACGCCGGCAGGGGCATCGTCTGCACCCTGGGGCCGGGCGACGGCATCACCCTGCTCAAACCAGAGACGGTAGCAGCCAGAGCCGGGACAACCTTTTTCCTCCCGGCGAGCGACTGGCGCGTCAACCGCGAGTCCCTCGCCCACCCCTCGGCCCATTTCATCTCCCCCGATGGCACAACGGTGGCGCCGGCCGGCGCGGACTTCCTCCGAGGGGCGGTGAGTTGGGGCGTCAAATCCAGCCCGCAGATTCGTTCCTTCGGCCTGACCCCGGCGTTGCCCGGGCAGATTTTCTACGTCACTGACGAAGCCGAACTGACTACCTGGGCAGCCGAGGTGGGCGCCGATGGGAGCCTGGGCAACTTCCGCCTCTTCGCGGACCAGGGAGGCGAAGGCGTGGCCGCCGACTCGCGCGGCAACGTGTACATCGCCGCCGGCCAGATTCTCGTTTATACCCCGGCCGGCAGACTCATCGAAACCATCGATGTGCCCGAACGGCCCTTGCAATTGGTTCTTGGCGGCCCGGACCGCAAAACGCTTTTCATCCCTGCCCGCACCTCGCTATATTCCGTGGCCCTGCGCTAAAACACTTGTGAATCCTTTTGCCCTCAAGTCATTCGCCCCGAGCCGGCGGCAATTCCTCAAGTCCATCCTGGCCGCCGGCGCGGCCCCCTTGTGCGTGCCGGCCCGTGTGCTGGGCGCCGAGGGTCAGCCGCCCCCGTCCGGCAGAATCACGGTCGGTGTTTTGGGCGTGGGGACGCAAGGGCAGCCGGACATGCGCAATTTCCTCGGCAGGGCCGAGGCGCGGGTGACGGCGATTTGCGACGTGAACCGGCGCAATATCGAGAGCGCGCGCGCTCACGTCGCCGCCGCCTACGGCAGCCCCGACGTGAAGGTGTTCAGTGATTTCAGGGAGCTCAACGCGGACCGTTCCATTGACGCGGTGCTCATGGCATTGCCGGTGCATTGGCACAGCCTTCCGGCCCTCGATGCGATTCTGCACGGAAAGCACATTTACCACGAGAAACCGATGGGCTTGTCATTCGAGGAGGCGCGCCGGGTGCGAGCGGCGGCGCGCAAGCAGGGCGTCGTTTTTCAGTTCGGCACACAGCAGCGGTCGGATTGGCGGTTTCGGCTGGCCTGCGAACTGGCGTTGAACGGCCGGTTGGGCAAGCTCGAGGAGGTCCAGGTCTCGGTGCCGGGAGGCAGGCACGGCCCCGCCTTTCCCGAACAGCCGGCGCCTGACTATGTGGATTGGAACCGCTGGGTGGGCCCGGCGCCGTTCACGCCCTTCCACGAGGCAAAACTCCTGCGCGACAACCATGAGAACATGACGCAATTCTCCCTGGGGATGATCTCGTGCTGGGGCATTCACCACCTGGATATCGCGCAATGGGGCAACGGGACGGACGCGACGGGCCCAAGCGCGGTGGAAGGCGCCGGCGAGTTTCCCATCGAGGGCGCCTTCGACGCCATCGAGCGCTGGCGGGTCCGCTTTGAGTACGCCAACGCGGCCCCCGTGGTTTTTGGCAGCGACGGCACGCTGGGATTCACCAACGGGCTGCGCTTCGTCGGCAGTTCGGGCTGGGTCTATGTGGTGCGCGGCGACATCACGGCCCATGACGAAAAGTTCCTTGATGTCCCGGAAAACAAGGTGGGGACGATGCCGATCAAGCTGGCGATCAGCGGCGATCACACCCGTGATTTTCTGGATGCGATCAGGAACGGCCGGCGGGCGATCTGCGACATCGAAACCGCCGTGCGATCCGACACCTTGTGCCAGATTGCTTTGATCGCGGTGAAACAGGGCCGCAAACTGCGTTGGAACCCGCAAACCGAGCGGTTTCTGAACGATGACGCCGCCAACGCCAGCCTGCAACCCCGCCCCTTCCGAGGCGAGTGGAAGCTGCCGGAGGCATGAATCTCAAGGACCAGGGGTATTAAGATGGACTCGCGTCAGCGCGCGGGCAGTCTCAGGGCAGACTTCCCGTCACGCGCTGCAACGACTCACTGTGGGCGGCGGGTCGGCCGTCCGCCAGGACCTGCAGACCTTTGCCCCGGCCATACCGCGCTCCGGTCTTGTCGTAAAGAACCGTGATCGTGCGTCCGTGGTAAGGCACATGGTCAAGGCAGAAGTAGTCCCAGGTTCCCTCGGGCGCCAGCGGGTTGACCTCGA
>Ga0326727_10017115_pt1 | contig 15122 bp, 17 predicted proteins | sample MB2enrmetagenome_FD_207643 | JGI IMG/M metagenome (GOLD analysis project Ga0326727, IMG submission 207643) | Lab enriched peat soil microbial communities from McLean, Ithaca, NY, United States - MB29MY | ecosystem: Environmental > Terrestrial > Soil > Wetlands > Peat | place: USA: New York... | reverse complement strand
TCATCCTGGGCGAATACCTCGCCCGGGCAAACCTCGGCAAGCGCGTGACCCCGCACACCTTTCGCCACTCATTTGCCACGCACCTCCTGGACAGGGGCGCGGACATCCGCGCGGTGCAGGAGCTGCTTGGCCATGCCAGCTTGTCCACGACACAGGTCTACACGCACGTAGGTCTCGAGAAATTGAAAAGGGTCTACAGGAGGGCGCACCCTCATGCCAACTGAGATTATCCGCGGAACCACTATCATTGCCGTCCGCAGGAACGAAGCCGTGGCAATGGCAGGCGATGGCCAAGTCACCATGGGGAATACGGTGATGAAGTCCAACGCGCGTAAAATAAGGAAGATTTTCGACGGGAAAATCCTCGTCGGCTTTGCCGGCGGGACCGCGGACGCCTTCACGCTTTTCGAGCGCTTCGAGGGAAAAGTGAAGGAGTACGGCGGTGACCTGACACGGGCCGCAGTGGAGCTGGCCAAGGATTGGAGGACGGACCGGATCCTCCGCCGGCTCGAGGCCATGCTTCTGGTAACGGACAAGAAGGCCACTTTCCTCATCTCTGGCACAGGGGACGTGATCGAGCCGGAGGAAGGGGTCATTGCCATCGGGTCCGGCGGACCTTACGCGTACGCTGCCGCGCGTGCTTACATGGACGCTTCTTCGCTCGGGGCGAGGGAGATCGCCGAAAAGGCACTTCGTATCGCGGCGAGCATCTGCATCTATACGAACGAAGAGGTCGTTGTGGAGGAGCTGGCATGAAAACCGCGAACGCTCCCGTCGTCAAAGGGAGCGAGCTCACGCCCCGAGAGATTGTGCTTGAGCTGGACAAGTACATCATCGGCCAGGACAAGGCCAAGAAGGCTGTAGCCATCGCGCTACGCAACCGACTACGCCGTCAGCGCCTTCCCGAGGAGCTGCGCGACGAGGTTACCCCGAAGAACATCATCATGATCGGTCCGACCGGCGTCGGAAAAACGGAGATCGCGCGCAGGCTCTCCAAACTTTGCGGCGCCCCGTTCATCAAGGTGGAGGCAACGAAGTACACCGAGGTCGGCTACGTGGGTCGCGACGTCGAGTCCATGGTTCGTGACCTCGTCTCCGTTGCCGTCTCCATGGTGAAATCCGAGCTGGCGGAGGACGTCCGCGTGGAGGCTGAGCGCCGGGCGGAGGAGTCGCTCCTCGACCTTCTGCTTCCGGGTGTGAAGCCGCCGCGGAGGGTTGACTCCGAAGAACCGACGGAAGTCCAGGAAATCACGGAGCCGCCCAGCGCGGCCACGGAAGCACCGGAGATGGAAACGGCGCGGGGTGCGGGCACAAGGGAGAAGCTACGCCAGATGCTTTCCCGCGGGCTTCTTGACGAGCGCCTCGTCGAGGTGAGTGTTACCAAAAACGCCATGCCGATGATGGAGATCTTATCCGGCACGAGCATGGAGGACATGGAGCTGAACTTCGGGAACCTCGGCTCGATCTTCGGGGGAAAGAAGAAGCGCAAGAAAGTCACCGTACGCCAGGCTCGGGAGATCCTCCTGAACGAGGAGATGGATAAGCTGGTGGACATGGACCGAGTCTCCGAGCTCGCCCGTCAGCGGGTTGAGGAAACGGGAATCATCTTTATTGATGAAATCGACAAAATAGCCTCCCGGGGGGAGAAGGTTGGCATCGACGTTTCGCGGGAAGGGGTCCAAAGGGACATCCTGCCTATCGTCGAGGGGTCGAAGGTGAATACCCGGCACGGGATCGTGGACACCCGTCACATCCTCTTCATTGCTGCGGGCGCCTTTCATATGAGCAAGCCCTCGGACCTAATCCCCGAGCTGCAGGGCCGCTTCCCGCTGCGGGTGGAGCTTTCCGCCTTGAGTAAGGAGGACTTCGTGAAGATCCTCACGCAGCCAAGGAACGCGCTGATTACGCAGTATACGGAGCTTTTGAAGACGGAAGGCGTCGGGCTAGATTTCATGCCGGAGTCAATCGACAGGATAGCGGAGATCGCCACGGAAGTGAACTCGCGGTCCGAGAACATTGGAGCCCGAAGGTTACACACCATTATGGAGCTGCTTTTGGAGGAGGTGTCCTTTCACGCCCCCGAGATCCAGGGCCAGACGATATCGATCACACGGGGCTACGTGGACGAGAAGCTTTCGAACGTCGTGGAGGACCATGACCTGACGAGGTACATCCTGTAGCGCACTCCCATCGCAGCTCAGCTGCGCGAATAGCGCGCGTATGACCTCGCCTATGATCGCTCAGTGAGGGGAGTTTTCTGGCCGAAGATAGAAGGGAGAGGTAGACGAGCATGGTTTTTGCCGGATCCTTTGGAAAGAACCTCGAGATTATGACTCGAGAGCTCGATGTCGCGGCGTTGCGCCAGAGCGTGATCGCCAATAATGTCGCCAACGCGGACACCCCAAACTTCAAGCGCAGCGTGGTGAACTTCGAGAGCCAGCTGCGGCGGGCGCTGGATTCCGAGAAGTCCCCCCAGTTCCCTCAGGCCATCACCGACCCGCGGGATATCCCATTCGAGCGTCCCATCGATTGGACCCAGGTAGGGCCGCGGCGCGTCCTGGACTATCTCACGGAGGCCAAGAACAACGGCAATAACGTGGACATCGAGGAAGAAGGCACCAACGCCCTGACCAATCAGCTCCTGTACAGCACCCTGACTCAGGCCGTGACGAGCGAGATTCAGGGTGTGAACATAGTGTTGAGGTAGATGGATGGGAATGTTCAGCAGCATCGACACGGCGGCTTCCGGACTGACGGCCGAAAGGCTGCGCCTCGACGTCATTGCCGACAACATAGCGAACGTCAATACCACGAGGACCACGGAAGGCGGGCCCTTTCGCCGCAGCCGCGTGATCTTCCGCCCACGCGTGGAGGAGCCCTTCTGGCGCAGCCCGTTCCTTCCGACATACCTCCAGGACGAGGTGGGAAAGGGTGTCCGCGTCGCCAAGGTTGAAAAGGACTACGCGAGCAATCCCAGGCTCGTCTATGACCCCACGCATCCGGACGCCATCAAGACGGGGCCGCGCAAGGGATACGTAGAGTTTCCCAACGTGAACATCGTGAACGAAATGGTGGACATGATAGCCGCCTCTCGCTCCTATGACGCGAACTCGGCAATCATCAACGCGACGAAGGCCATGTTCCTCAAGGCCCTCGACATAGGGAGATGATGAATGGGGCCAGTCAATGAGATCCAGGCATACGGTGACGTCGTGAGGATGGCCCGCACGGACCCCCATCACATCGCGGGCATCGGCGAGCAGGCTGTCACGGCTGCCGGGCCGGAGAGCTCTTTCGCGGACCTTCTCCTGGGCGCGATAGGAAGCGTCAACGACAGCCAGCTCAAGGGCATGGAACTCGCGCAGCAGATGATCACGAACCCGGACTCGGTGAACGTGCACGACGTGACTATCGCGCTCGCGGAGGCGAACCTCGCGCTCTCCATGACTAAGTCGATCGTGGATCGGGCGCTTGCAGCATACAGAGAGATCATCAACGTACGATAGGAGAGAAGGAACGAAGGGCATGACAGGGAGGGGACATGAACGAGTGGTGGAAGCGGATCCGTGAGCAACTGACCGGACTCTGGGCCCGGTGGAACGCTACCCAGAAGACCATCCTTTTCGCGATCGTCGGCGCGAGCATATTGGCGGTCATTCTGCTGTTCAGCTTCAGCGCGGCGCCGTCCATGGTGCCGCTCATATCCAGCCCGATGACGGATACGGACGCGCGGTTGCAAGTAGCGACGAAGCTGGACGACCTGGGAGTGAAGTACCAGCTGCGCCCGGACAACATGTTTTACGTAACTGACGAAAAAACGGCGCGCCACGTCAGGGTCATCCTGAACGAGGAGAACCTGATCCCGAAGGGCACAGATCCATGGGCCCTCTTCGACATGGAGCGCTGGACAACCACGGATTTCGAACGGGACGTCAACCTCCAGCGTGCCATCACAAGGCAGCTGGAGCAGCACATCCGGGCCCTCGACGACGTAGACAACGTGAGCGTCACGCTTGTAGTACCCAAGACCGAGCTTTTCGAGGCTGACCAGAAGCCGACCACGGCCTCCGTGATCATCACGCCAAAGCCCGGCTCGGATTTTACAACCAACCGTAAGAAGATCATGGGGGTCCAGCGCCTCATCCAGCTTGCCGTGGCGGGCCTGAAGCCTGACAACATCGTCATTACCGACAATACTGGCCAGCAGATTAACGATTTCGCTGGACTGGAGGAAGTCGACAGGCTGGAACTTGCCAAGCGCGAACTGCAGGTCAAGCAGCAGCTGGAGTCCAAGTACAACGGAGAGATCACCGATGCGCTTCGGGACATTTTCAGCCCGGACCGCGTGCGGATTCTAAAAATCGACATCAAGTTGGACATGAGCAAGGTATCCTCCTCGGCGGAGGAGTTCTCCCCCATTGCCGTCGAGCCTGCCACCCGATTCACGCCACCGAAGTACGCTCCATCCATTGCCAGGTCCACCCAGACGGTGGAGGAGCATTTCCAGGGCACGGGGTTCAACCCTGAGGGGCCTCCCGGGCAGGAAGGGCAGACCCCGCCGGCGTACAAGGATCTTTCCAACCTTGTGGGCAAGTACGACAAGAGCTCGCAGACCACTAACAACGAGATCAACAAGAAAGTCACGACCTCGGAAAAGCAGCCGTGGGAGATCCAAAGGATCACAACGGGAGTGGCCATTGACGGCATTTGGAGGGTAAAATACGACCAGAAGGGTCAGGTGATGCTCAACCCTGATGGCAGCATCCAGAGGGAGTACACTCCCGTAACGGATGACGACCTGGGAAAGGCCAAGGAGCTCATCCAGGGCGCCATCGGTTTCGACCGGGACCGCGGAGACGACGTGGAGGTGCAGTCCATCCAGTTCGACCGCAGCAGCCAGTTTGAGAAGGAAGACTCCGTGTTCCGCCACGCTATGGCGGTCCGCAGGACCATCTACATGGTCCTGATCGGAATCGGGGCCGTACTTCTCCTCGTGATCGCCTACCGCCTCATCGCCAAAGAGGTGGAGCGGCGCAGGAGGCTGCGTGAGGAGGAGCTCGCCCGACAGCACCAGGCTATGCGTGAGGCGGCGCTGCGCACGGCTGAGGAGCAGGGCGTCGAGGTTGAGCTTTCCGTGGAGGACAGGGCGCGCATGGAGATGCAGGAGAACGCCGTCAACATGGCTCGAGAGCATCCCGAGGACGTGGCGCAGCTCATTCGGACCTGGCTCGTGGAGGAGTAGGGGATGGCAAAGCAGCTAAGACCGGCCGCGCCCCCGCGCGAAAGGCCGGATGCCCAGGCACCTGCCGGCGCCCCGGCGCAGGCGAAGAGAGAGACCCTCAAAGGGGCCGGAGCGCATAAGAAGAACCTCACAGGACGGCAGAAAGCCGCTGTGTTTCTCGTCACACTCGGGTCGGAGATCGCATCTGAGATTTTCAAGCACCTTCGGGAAGACGAGATTGAGCAGCTCACCTTCGAGATTGCCCGGCTGGAGAGTATCGAGCCGCAGGAGCGGGACCTCGTGCTGATGGAGTTCCACGAGCTGATGATGGCCCAGGAGTTTATCTCCACGGGCGGCATTGACTACGCACGCGAGCTGCTCGAGAAATCCCTCGGCACGCAGAAAGCCGTGGACATCATCAACAGGCTCACCAGCTCGTTGCAGGTGAGGCCGTTTGACTTCATCCGCCGCACGGATCCGGCGCACCTGCTGAACTTCATCCAGCAGGAGCACCCGCAGACCATCGCCCTGATCCTGGCGTACCTTGAGCCGCAGAAAGCGTCCATCATCCTGGGAAGCCTTCCGCACGAGATCCAGTCGGACGTGGCGAAGCGGATCGCCACCATGGACCGCACCTCCCCCGAAGTGCTTCGGGAAGTGGAACGGGTCCTGGAGAAAAAGCTTTCCACCCTCTCCTCGGAGGACTACACCGCGGCAGGCGGCGTGGAGAGTATCGTCGAGATACTGAACATGGTGGACCGTTCAACGGAAAAGACCATCGTAGAGAGCCTGGAAGAGGACGACCCGGAGCTTGCGGAAGAAATCAAAAAGCGTATGTTCGTGTTCGAGGACATTGTACTCCTGGACGACCGCGCCATCCAGAAGGTGCTCCGAGAGGTCGACACGGCGGAGCTCGCCAAAGCGCTCAAGAGCGTGGATTCCGAGGTGCAGGACAAGATCTACCGCAATATGTCCAAGCGCGCCTCCACGCTGTTGAAAGAGGACATGGACTACATGGGGCCCATTCGATTGAAGGACGTGGAGGAAGCGCAGCAGAGGATCGTCGCCATCATCCGTAAGCTCGAAGAGCAGGGCGAGATCGTGGTGGCTCGCGCTGGCGAAGAAGAGCTGGTCGTTTAGGGCCGCAAGCCCGAGTGCGCCCTCCGCTCAGCTTAGTGCTTGGGCGGTCGGGAGGCGGCAGGCCTGCGCGAGATTCCGCGCGGAACCGGGAGCCAGCCAGAAGAGAGGAGTGACTTGCTTTGGCAAAGAACGTCTTCAAGCCGCAGGAGATCATGTACCTCTCGCGTAAGGTCTTCATCGAGCCGCCAAGGATTACGGCGGAAGAGCCTGTGGAGGAAGTGACCCCAGCGGAGGTGGAGCGAGGGGGGGAGTACACAGGACCCACCGTTGACGACCTGCGCCGGGAGGCCGAGCAGTTCCGCAAGGACTGGGAGGCGGAGAAAGAACGCATGCTCGCCCAGGCGCAGGCAGAGGCAGAGAAAATCACGAAGGAGGCTGAGAAAGTCGCCTTCGACGAGGTCAAGCGCAAGAACAACCAGGCCCAGAAAATCCGCCAGGACGCCGAAGACCAGGCCCAGGTCATCCTTGCGGAGGCCAAGGCCAAGGCCGCGATGCTCGAGGGCGAGATCAAGGCGCGAGTGACGCAGACGGAGCGAGAGGCTTACGAGAAGGGATACGCGGACGGCCACGGAAAAGGATATGACGAGGGCAAGGCCGAGGTGGCCCGCCTTGTGGAGAGCCTTCACACTATCATCACGAAGGCCATAGAGAAGCGCAACGAGATCATTGAAGAAGCCGAGACGCAGATCATCAACCTCGTGCTCCTGATTGTGAAAAAGGTGATCAAGGTCATCTCGGAGAACCAGAAAAACGTTGTGATCAACAACGTGGTCCAGGCGCTGCGGAAGCTCAAGAGCCGCGGAGACGTCGTGATCCGCGTGAACCTGGCGGACCTCGAGCTGACCTCGGAGCACGTGAAGGATTTCATGAAGATGGTGGAAAACGTCAAGAGCATCACAGTACTGGAGGATTCCTCGGTGGACAAAGGCGGCTGCATTATCGAGACGGACTTCGGTCAGATCGACGCTCGTATCTCCTCCCAGCTCCACGAGATCGAGGAGCGCATCCTCGAGCTCATGCCCATTCGCTCCAAGGGCGAGTAGGAGGACGGGATGGGAGTATTCGACAAATATACAGCCCGTCTGGAGGACCTGGACCCTATCAAGTTCACTGGGGTGGTGGAAAGAGTGCAGGGCCTCCTCGTGGAGAGCTTGGGGCCAGCCGCGCAGGTCGGGGAGCTGTGCCAGATTCTCGTGCCGCGGGGCAGGGGCGTCGTCTGGGCAGAGGTGGTGGGGCTACGGGGAAAGACTGTCCAGCTCATGCCGTACGACGAGATGGAAGGGATCGAGATCGGCAACATGGTGATCGGCATGGGGGAAGCGCTCCGTGTCCCGGTCTCCCGCAAGCTCCTCGGCCGGACCCTGGACTCTATGGGAAAACCGATCGACGGGCGCGGAGACGTGGGCTCGGATGAATGGTACCCCGCATTTAACGCACCTCCCGACGTCCTCAAGAGAAGGCGCATCCGAGAGATCATCACGACGGGGATCAGGTCTGTGGACGGGCTGCTCACTGTCGGCAAGGGGCAGCGGATGGGGATCTTCGCGGGAAGCGGGATCGGCAAGTCGACGCTCCTCGGGATGATCGCTCGTAACACCTCCGCGGACGTGAACGTCATTGCATTGATCGGAGAACGCGGCCGCGAGGTTCGCGAGTTCATAGAGAACGATCTGGGCCCTGAGGGACTGGCCAGGTCCGTCATCGTGGTTTCTTCCTCCAACAAGCCGCCGCTTGCTAGGATCCGCGGGGCGTACGTTGCCACGGCCATTGCCGAATATTTCCGCGACTCGGGCAAGGACGTGATGCTGCTGTTCGACTCGGTCACCCGTTTCGCCAGAGCGCAGCGGGAGATCGGGCTTGCCATCGGCGAGCCCCCGGCCAACCGCGGCTTTACGCCGTCGGTCTTCTCGCTTCTTCCGAAGCTGCTGGAGAGAAGCGGCACCTCGGAGAAGGGAAGCATCACGGGTTTCTATACCATCTTAGTGGAAGGGGACGACATCGATGACCCTGTCTCCGACAACGTCCGGGGGATCCTCGATGGCCACATCGTCCTGACGCGCAAGTTTGCCAGCAGGAATCACTATCCGGCGGTGGACGTCCTGCAATCCATTTCCCGTCTTGCCGTTCAGATCACAGGACCGCGGACGCGGGAGGCAACGGGGTATATCAAAAGGCTGATGGCGACGTACGCCGGCGCCGAAGACCTGATTAGCGTCGGTGCGTACGCGAAAGGGAGCAATCCTGAAATCGATGAATCGATCGAGAAGATGCCTGCCATCGACGAGTTTCTCCGGCAGCGCATCGAGGAGAGGGTGTCACTCACCGAAACGCTAAAGCGGGCCGGGGAGATAGCGGGGATCGAGATCCCGGACGCGGAGATCGGTGACGCCACGGCTGGCGTCTCCAAGGCAGCGTCTGAGCCGGCAACAGCACGAGCAGGGAATGAGGCGGTTCCAGTTCAGGCTTGAGCGCTTCCTGGAGCTGCGACGCTGGAAGGAGCGCGAATGGGAGCTAGCTCTTGCGAAGAAGCTCGGGGAATGCCTTTTGCTGGAAAGACGGATCGCCGAGATAGCGGAGGAGGTTTCCGCGAGCTTCCTTTCCGGTTTTCGCACGGGAAACGCCATCGACATCGACTCCATGATGCGCCGCGAGCTGTACGTCCAGAGGCTCGCAGGAGAGAGAGTGCGCACCCAGGAAACGCTCGTGCAGCGGCGGACCGAGCTGAAAGAAGTGCGGGCTGGATACCTGGAGGCCGCCAAGGCTCGCAAGGTGCTGGACAAGTTAAAAGACCGCCAGGCGGCCGCTTCGCACGAGCAGCAGGTCGACGAGGAGTTCAAGACCATCGACGAGATAAACACGGCTGCCGCGACGCGGGGGACCTGGTAAGGAGCGCCAATGGCAGAGTTCGGTGAAGTTCGGCCAGGATCAAGGATTTTTATCCTTTTCCTCCTTCTCATCGTCCTCACTCTCGGGGGGCTGATCTGGTTTGACTACCTGGGGATTATCGACGCGAAGTCCATGCTATCCCCGGTTTACCAGGTCCTTGGCTTTCAGCGGCGCAGCCCCGTGTCGAGCGCTGACGACCCCAATCTCCTTGACAAGGAACGCCTCGCCAAGCAAGCGGACGCGCTGGCACTCCGTCAGCAGGACCTGGATACAAAATCAGCGGACCTGTCTCGCAAAGAGAAAGAGCTCGACCAACTCGGGCAGGACCTGAATGACAAAGAGAGCGCCCTCAGTGCTCGGGAAAAAGCATTTAATGACCGGGTGAAAGCGTTCGAGAATAGAAGAGTCAACCTCGAGCAGAACGCGAGGTACCTGACCAGCATGCCGCCAACGAATGCGCGCGACATTCTGATGAAGATGGAAGATCAGGACGTGATCGATATCTTCCGTGTCGTGGACGCGCAGGCGCAGGCGAGCGGTCAGGATTCCCTGGTGCCCTACTGGCTGTCGATAATGCCGGCCGACAGGGCAGCCATCTTGCAGCGCAAAATGGCCAGGAACACGGGAGGTTAGGAGTGCAGGGAGCAGCGCCGGCGGCGCTCATCACCAAGAACGCGAAGCCCTCGAAGGTGTCCGGCAGGCACAGCGTCCAGGCGCAGGCAAAGACTGCATTCCAGGCAATCCTCGGCGCAAAAGCGTCGGCCATGAAAAAAGGTGTAACCAAGGACGTGGCAGTTGCCAAAAAGGACGCGCCGCCTGTCAAAACCCTGCTCTTGAAGGCTATGGTCAAGAGCGGGGGGCCGGTGTCCGTCAAGGACCGTACGGACGGAATGGCCGCCGACGCGGCAAAGAAAAACGCGCGGACGGAAATCAGGAAGCAACACGTCGTGGAGGGGCCGCCTCCCCATCAGCAGGTTGCTTCCGCGAATGCGGTTTTGCAGCCCGCGGACCAGAAGAAAAAGACGGCAAAGGCGCCCCAACATCACTTCGACGGGATGCAGCAGCCCGTCTCCTTGACGGCGAGCTCCATGCCAGGCATCAAGAATATTCCGAAGCCTGACGCTTCGAAGGCCCAGGCAACTGAGCAGGCTGCAGCTATTCCCCCGACCTCGCCTCACAAGGCTACAGAACTCAGCATTCACGTCGTCGACGCCAGGAAAAAGCACTCTGAGCAGCCCGCGAATGACCGATCGGCCGACTCGAAAGCGCCGAAGATGGCGGCGGTAGAGAAAAACGAGGCGGCTCCGCTCGTCGTCGTCAAGGATCCTCCGGCTCCCGAAAGCGGAACGCGTGAGGCGCCCAGACAAGGTCCGGCTCTACAGATGCCGCCTGCCGAAGCGCTCCAGCGGCTTCGGGAAATGGCCGGTTCCGAGCTAACGCGGGCCGCAGGCATCATCCTTCGCGACGGCGGGGGCGAGATAAAGCTTACGCTGAAGCCGGAATCTCTCGGAAATGTTCGCATCCGCATGAATCTTGTCGATAATGCCATTGAAGGACGGATCATCGTGGACAACGCCGCGGTGAAGCACGTCTTCGAAGGGAGCCTGGACTCCCTCATGAGGGCCCTGACCGCCGAGGGGTTCCAGACTGCGTCACTGCAGGTTTCCGTGGGGGGGCAGAACGCTGATGGCGGCAGACCCGACAGGGAGTCCTTGCCGCGCACGCGGCGGATCGAGGCTTCGCGGGCCGTAGCGGGGGATTGGAACGTGCCGGGGGTAGAGAACCTGAGCATGGGTGATCTTCTGGTGAACCTGTTCGTATAGGAGGAGCAGATGGATTTGAACCTGACAATGTCCGCTCAGGACATGCTCAAGCTCAACCGCGACGTGGATGCCTTCAACAAATCGATATCGGACTCGCCGGCAAAAAAACCCAATGCGGGCATGGACAGAAACGACTTCTTGAAGATCCTCATCACGCAACTCAGCCACCAGGACCCCACGCAGCCCGTGGAGGACAAGGAGTTCATCGCGCAGATGGCGCAGTTCTCCAGCCTCGAGCAGATTACGAACATGAATGAAGGCCTCTCGAAGGTCGCGGACCTCGTGGCGCGCAGCCAGGCCCTTAACCTTCTGGGGAGCTCGGTGGACATTGCGGACGGGGATACGAAGGTGTCCGGCGTCGTCGACGCGGTGACCGCAGGCGACTTCCCCCAGATCCTTGTTAACGGAAGGTATTACGATTTCTCCCAGGTCCAGAAGATCAAGAGAGCAGCGAGCGAGGAGTAATAGCGTATGATGCGGTCCCTTTGGTCCGGCGTAGCGGGTCTGGAGAATCACCAGACGCGGATGGATGTGCTTGGCAACAATATTGCCAACGTGAACACCAACGGCTTCAAGAAGGGCCGCGTGACCTTCCAGGACATGCTCTCCCAGACGCTCTCGGGCGCGGCGAAGCCCACCGATGAGGTTGGCGGCGTCAACCCGCAGCAGGTCGGCCTGGGGATGATGGTCTCTACCATCGACACCATCCACACGCAAGGGTCCCTGCAGTCCACGGGCGTGATGACGGACGTGGCCATCCAGGGCAACGGGTTATTCGTGCTCAAGGACGGGAACAAGCAGTACTACACCCGAAACGGCGCGTTCGCCCTAGACCAAAACGGCACGTTGGTGAATCCAGCGAACGGAAGGCGTGTGCAAGGCTGGATGGCCCAGACTGTCGGCGGCCAGACTTTCGTGAACAACGCCGCGGACCTGCAAGACTTGCAGATACCCATCGGCAGCAAGGACCCAGCACGGGCAACCGCGAACGTCTTCTTTGCCAGCAACCTGGACAAGCGCACACCCGAGATCCCGGCCGGCGCCACGGCCCAGACCGTCCAAGAGGGGACCTGGCAGACGAGCTTCGACATTTTCGATTCCTTTGGCCGCGTCCACAAGCTGCAGGTCAATTTTACCAAGGTGCTCGGCGTCGCAAATCGCTGGCAGGGACAGGTCCAGGTCGACCCTACCGCCCAGACAAACACGAACCCGCGCGTTCAGATCGGCACCGGGCCGGCTGCGGCGAACACGTTCTTCATCGACTTCGACAACTTCGGCGCGCTCGCCGATGTGCGTGACGCGGCGGGGACCGTTGTCAACTCGGGCCAGCTCCAAGCCCAGGCTTCGTACGACGTTCCTGATGCTACTCTTCCGGCGGGGCAGGCCGCCGTGCGCCAGACGTTCAACCTCAACCTTGGCCAGGTGGGAGCATACCGGGATGCAATCACGCAGTTCGGGGACACCAGCTCTACGAAAGCAGTCCGACAGGACGGCTACACCATGGGGTACCTGGAGAGTTTCAAGATCGACCAATCCGGTGTCATCACGGGCGTCTACACCAACGGCTCCAACCGGGTGATCGGCCAGATTGGGCTTGCCAGCTTCACCAATCCGGGTGGTCTCGAGAAGGATGGAGAGAACACGTACGTTGTCTCCAACAACTCGGGGGCGCCGAACGTCGGCCCTTCGGGGTCCGCGGGCAAGGGACAGATCATCGCTGGCACACTGGAAATGTCGAACGTCGATCTCGCGGAACAGTTCACCGACATGATCGTGACGGAGAGGGGCTTCCAGGCGAACTCCCGTACCATAACGACCTCAGATCAGATGCTCCAAGAGCTTCTGACGCTGAAGAGGTAAGGGAGAGACCATGAGAATCCTCTCACCACCATAGAGAGGACATGAATGGTCGAAGTGACCAGGCTGGACGGGAAGACCTATTACGTCAACCCGCACCAGATCGAGTACATCGAGAGCAACCCCGACACCACCCTCGTGATGATGTCGGGAAAGAGGCTGGTAGTCCGAGAGGACTACCAGACTGTTTTTGAGCGCATTGTGGAGTACCGGAAGCTGATCGGCGCCTTCAAGAGCGAGGATTAGCAAGTGGGTTGGCCCAAGCTCTCTCGTGCCCCCGTGTTGCGCTTCAATGTATATTCATGTTACTATGACAAAAGGGGGAGGGGATGGCTGACGAACAGCAGGACATGAATCTGGAGGATGTCGGCGCTGGGGTAGAAGCCGCCGGCGGTCCCCGCAGGGGCGGGCTGTTCTCCGGCCTGATGCTGAACATCCTCAAGTGGGCGGCAATCGGGGTAGGCGTCATCATCCTTGTGGTCACGACGACGGTTGTCACGTTCAACGCTCTCAAAAAAGGTTCGGCGTCCCAGAACCTCGCCGCCGTTTCTCCGGCCTACCAGACCAAGGAACCCCCGCTCGCCTATTACGACAACATCGACCAGATCAGAGGGCAGACTAATGATGAAACTCCGGCCGTGTACCTCCTGCGGGTAAGCCTCGGCTATGATCCGACGGACAAGCAAATCAGTGTTGAGATAGGTCTGCGGGAGAGGGAGATCCAGAATCTTCTCTTGAAGTACGTCTCAGGAAAGACTGTGGCGGAGCTGAGCCCTGCGCATTATGGGGACCTGCAGGAGGAGATGAAAGACGCAATAAATGCCATCATGAGCATGGGCAAGATCAAGAGCGTGGTATTCCGAGAGTTCACGGTGGTGAAGTAGGATGACAGAAGTCCTTTCCCAGGACGAGATAGACCAGCTTCTCACCGCAATCTCATCCGGCGAAGTGGCCACAGAGGAAATCAGTGCCCCGGCGGACCAGCGCAAGATCAAGATCTATGACTTCAAGCGCCCTGACAAGTTTTCTAAGGACCAGATCCGTACCGTGTCCATTATGCATGAGACCTTCGCCCGCCAGACTACCACGGCGCTTTCCTCTCAGCTCAGAAGTCTGGCCCACGTGCACGTTGCTTCCGTAGACCAGCTCACCTATGAAGAGTTCATCCGGTCCATCCCCAACCCCACTACTATCGCTGTGATCAACATGGACCCGTTGAAAGGGTCCGCAATTCTGGAGATTGATCCGGCAGTCACCTTTTCCATCATCGATAGGCTTTTCGGGGGTCAGGGGGAGGGGGCCAAGTTCACGCGAGAATTGACGGACATCGAAGCCTCCGTCATCGAAGGGATCATTGTCCGCATCCTCGGGAACCTCCGTGAAGCCTGGGCGACGGTGATTGACCTCAGGCCACGTCTTGGCCAGATCGAGACGAACCCGCAATTCGCGCAGATCGTGCCGCCCTCGGAGATGGTTGTCCTGGTGACGCTGGAGACGAAGGTTGGGGAAGTGGAGGGGATGATGAACTTCTGCATCCCCTACCTCACCATCGAGCCCATCATCCCCAAGCTTTCTGCGCAGTACGTGTATTCCTCTATGCGTCGTGGAACGACCACGGAGAACCTGAGCCTCCTGCGCGACCGTCTGGCGGGGATTGAGATAGCCCTCGTGGCGGAGGTCGGTTCCATCGATATCACGATGCGCGACGTCCTTGCCCTCCGCGTGGGAGACATCATAAGGCTGCAAGACATGCGGGTCAGCGACCCCATGATGTTGAAGATCGGAGACCGCCGCAAGTTTCTGTGCCGGCCAGGCGTTGTTGGCAACAAAATCGCGGTGCAGGTGCTGAAGAAGCTGGAAGACATCGAGCAGGCGGAGTTCGAGGAACTCGTCATGGATGAGGGAGAGGAAGCATGAGTGACGGATCACTCTCGCAAGACGAGATAGACGCCCTTTTGCAGGGGACTGACACTATCGAGATGGACACCTCGGGCGCCGCGGGCGTCTCTCCCATGTCGGATGCGGAGAGAAACGCGCTGCAGGAAATGCTGCGAGGGGTCACGGAGAGCCAGGGCTCCAACCTCTCCATCCTGACCGGCAAGACAGTGACGATCGGGGATCCGAGCGTAAAAGTCCGGCCTGTGTCCGAGATCCTCGGCGGTCAACCGGAAGACGTGGTGGACGTGCGCGTGGAC
>Ga0326727_10017114_pt1 | contig 15122 bp, 13 predicted proteins | sample MB2enrmetagenome_FD_207643 | JGI IMG/M metagenome (GOLD analysis project Ga0326727, IMG submission 207643) | Lab enriched peat soil microbial communities from McLean, Ithaca, NY, United States - MB29MY | ecosystem: Environmental > Terrestrial > Soil > Wetlands > Peat | place: USA: New York... | reverse complement strand
ACGTAAACCGTATCCAGTGGAGTTGCGCCCCACGAGGAAGTCGCGCCCGGAGTAAAGGCTGTGCCTTTGATGGTCAGCATGAACCCCGCGCCGCCTGCGGTGGCCGATGCGGGGCCCAGGCTGGTAATGGATGGTGGCGCCGGGTTGATGGTAAAAAAGCCCGCATTCGACCAGGCGACACCGGGATCGTAGATCACGATGCTGGCGGAGCCGGCAGTGGCGATAAGCCAGGCAGGGATCGTTGTTGTCACCTGCGTAGAACTGACGTAGGTTGACCCAACCCACGTGGTTCCCCACAGAATGTTCATGCCCGGGACAAAATTAGTGCCGGTGATGGTGAGTGTGAATGAAGCCCCGCCGGCCGGAGCCTCGCTCGGGCTCAGGCTTTGAATGTTGGGACCCGGCGGCGCAATGTTGAAAGTTAACGGCGACGATGTTCCCTGGTTCGTGGTAGCCGTCACGCTCACCGTTCCCGCGGTTGCCACCAGGCTGGCAGGAACCTGCGCCGTGAGCATTCCCCCATTCGCCCATGTGGTGGCCAGCGCCGTCGTTCCCCAATTGACGACAGCAGTCGAGTTGAAATTACTCCCGAAGATATTCATTTGAAATGCGCCGGCGCCGGCGGTCACGCGGCCCGGGCTCAGGCTGGTGATGACTGGCGGCGTGGGGTTGATGGTAAAGGCAAGGCCGGATGAGGTTCCGTTGCCGGTGACAACAGTAATGCTCGCCGTGCCGGGGCTTGCAATGAGGCTGGCGGGAACGGCCGCCGTGACTTCCGTTGAATTGACATAGGTGGTAGAGAGCGCAGTCGAGTTCCAGTAAACCACTGTGGCAGCCGAGCCCGAAACATAATTCGAGCCATTGACCGTTAACGTGAAAGCCGCGCCGCCGGCCGAAGCAGAACTCGGGCTGATGCCGGAGATGGCAGGTACCGGCAGAGTGATGTCGAGCGCGGACCCGGAGAAGGCTCCGCCGATGGTGTTGACCAGGTTGGCATGGACTGTGGCCGTTGTTTGCGCGGCGGGCGCGGTCGCTGTGGCGGAGGGCGATGACGGATTGACTGTGAGCGCCTCTTCGGCCGGCGAAGCGCTTCGAGCGGCGACCAAAGAGGTGGGAGCCGCTGCAAACGAGGGAGCGGCGCTCTTGTAGGTTCCAGCAGCGGCGGCGTCCCACGTCGAGGTGAATCTGACGCCGGTCATACTCGGCGGAAGCGCGCTGCCCGCGCCTGCCGAAGCCAGACCAGAGCCGGGGACAGCGGACGGCGGATCGATGGTTAGCGTCGCGGCAGAGGAAACCACTCCGTGCGTTGTCACCGTGACCGTGACCGTGCCGGAATTTCGAATCAGACCGGCGGGAATCGCAGCCTCCAGTTGCGTGTCGCTTTTATAGGTTGTCTCCAGCGCGACGCCGTCGCAGGCCGCCATCGACTCCGGTGTGAACCCCGTTCCGTTGATGGTCAGCTTGAACGCGCCGCCAGCTGTGGCCGAAGCTGGCGTCAGGCTGATGAGCGCGGGAGGCGCAGCCGATGCTGCCGGCGTCCATGCCGTTGCCAGAACCCCCAGGAGAAGGACGCTCATCCATCGCATGAACTTCCGCGCGTTTCGCATTGGAAACTTCCTCCATGGCGTGAAACGTTCATTCGCCACAACCGGCAAATGGCTAGCAGCCTCAGCAGAAGGGTTTGCCTGGATTATTTTGAGGACGCCACTTGGATGGGCCGCCTCAATTAAGAAATCGTCAAAGATCGAGGGGGCAAAAGATTACTTTTGTCTGATTTCTCAGTTGGCTTTAACGCAATGGCCCGAATTGCGAGGGGTGTGCGCAGGAGTTTTGACGCAATGAGAGCATCCTCAATCCGCGATTGATTCCGGCGCAGAGATTTTTTCGCCGCTCGCCCTCTGGAAGTGAATTGCGGATGCGCGCGCAGGCCGCCGCGCCACGCAGTTTCATTGGCTCCTGTGCTTTTGTTCGTCAGTTCGCGCCTCGACCGGCTCCCGCCCGCGAGCCGCAACGCCTATAATCAGCGTGTTGTGCATACATTTTTTTCATCTCGTTCAGGCCGGGTTCTGAAACTGGCCGCTCTCGTTGGGCTGGTTACATCGCTGGCCCTTTGCATCCCGATTTGCGCCCGCGCGCAGAGTGCGGCGGAAGCTGGCCCCGCGCCAGCGGCACATGGCCGCATCCTGCTGGTGCTGCCCTTTGACAACCGCACCGGTCAGCTCAGTTTGGAGTGGATTCGCGAGGCCGCCGCCGACATTCTCAGCAGCCGATTGGCCTCGGCGGGCTTTGCCCCCATGAGCCGCGCCGACCGCATGTATGCGCTGGACCACGTGGGGCTGCCCCAGAGCCTTCATCCCTCGCGCGCCAGTTCGCTCAAGCTGGCCGAAACGCTCGACGCCGATTCCATCATCGTCGGCAGCTACCTGACCGACGGCACGGGCATTGTGGCCGAGGCGCAGGTGGTGGACGTGCCTCACCTGCGCATGAGCGCATCGGTGACCGCTCGCGGCGAGATGAGTAATCTGATTCCCGTCTTCAACTCGCTGGCCTGGAAGCTGACCCGGCAGCTCGACCCTGGCTTCAACGTTCCCGAAGAGACGTTTGTGGCCGCCGGCTCCGGCCTGCGCGTGGACGCATTCGAGCAGTACATCCGCGGCATCAGCGAGAGCGACCAGCAGGAGCGGCTGCGCCATCTCAATCAGGCGGTTCTGCTCAGCCCGGGGTTCTCCGCGGCCTGGATGGCGCTGGGGCGCGAAGATTACGCGAGCCAGCAGTACGAGCAGGCGGCCGCGGCTTTTGCCAAAGTTGGCGGTAATGGCGCCGGCGCCGACGATGCTCTCGAGGCCGGCTTCCTGCGCGGCCTTTCGCTCTTGTTTTCCGGCGACTACCCGCGCGCCGAGGAGGCTTTTGCCGGGGTGGCCCACGTGCTGCCCCTGGGTGAGGTTCTAAATAACCAGGGCGTCGCGCTGGCCCGCGGCGGCAAAGACGGCATCCCGCTATTCCGGCTTGCGGCCTCGGCCGACCCCAATCAGGCCGACTACCACTTCAACCTCGCGGTCAGCCTCAAACGCCGCGGCAACAGCGCCGAAGCCTTGACAGAGCTGGCCGAATGCCTGCGCCTGCGCCCCAACGACAGCGAGGCCCAGGCTGTCCAGAAAGCGTGGACTGAAACCGGCAAACCCGTGCCGGCAAAAACGCCCGCCGCTGCGGCCGCCGCACTGCCGGAACCGGGCGCAGCGGGAGACACGGACGAGGAAGCCGTGGGCAAGGCCGATCCGCTCGAGCGCATCGAGCGCAGGTTTGACGCCGCCGCTTTTCACCAGGCAGCCGTCATGGTGGACCAGTTGAACGCCGCGCACCTGGCTGCGCTTCCGCCAGAGGGGCGCGCCCAAATGCTTTCCACTCAGGCTCATGAGTACCTGGATCACGGCCTGCTGCTTGAAGCGGAGCGGCTCTATCAAGCCGCCGTGGCCGCCGACCCAAAGATTGCCGCGGCCCACGCCGGGCTGGCCCAGATTCGCTTGCGCGACGGCGATGCCCAGGCAGCGCGCAAAGAGGCAGTTACATCGCTGCAATTGATGCCGTCGGTGGATGCGTACATTGTTTTGGCGCGGCTGGATTTGGCGGCCAACCACCGGGACGACGCTCTCCACAACGTCCGCGCGGCATTGCAGATCGACTCGAAAAACCAAGCTGCCCTGGAGCTCTGGCAGCAGATAGAAGCCGGCGGAGGCCAGAAGAAGTAGGGCGATTTCCCGCGCTTACGGCAGAAAATCGCAAGGATGGCGCGGGACATTATGACAGAATGGCAAGGCCCTGAAGGGAGCAATCCATGATTGAGCGCGCGCAGAGGGTTGCAGCATTGATTGGCTTGGCCGCGGCCATTGCGCTGGCCGCTCCGGCCTCTGCCCAGCAGCCGGTTGTGGATAAATTTGTCCTCGACGACACCATCCAGCCTGTGACTGCCGGTGAGCTGGACCGCGCCATTGCCAGCGCCAACTCCGACGGCGCGCGCGCCCTGCTCATCGAGCTGAATACTCCGGGCGGAATGCTGGATTCGACGCGCACCATGGCCGGCGCCATTCTCTCTTCAAAGGTTCCCGTCATCGTTTATGTGGCTCCGGCGGGCGCGCGCGCCGGCTCTGCCGGATTTTTTCTGCTCGAGTCAGCCGACATTGCCGCCATGTCTCCCAGCACCAACGCCGGAGCGGCCCACCCTGTAATGGAGTTCGGCGCCCAGCCCGACGCCACCATGAGCCAGAAGATCGAGAACGACGCCGAAGCCTTTTTGCGCTCTTATGTCACGCGCCGGGGACGCAATGCCGAGGCCGCCGAGGACGCCGTTCACACTTCGCACTCCTACACTGCGCAGGAGGCGCTGGACAAGCACCTGATTGACCTGACAGCCTCGAACGACTGGGAGCTGCTGAAGGCGCTCGATGGCCGTGAGCTTACCCGCATGGACGGCAGCAAGCTCGTGCTGCACCTTACCGGCGTGCGCATCGAAATACTGAAGCCCACCTTGCGCGAGGAGTTGCTGGGCTGGCTGGTTGATCCCAACGTAGCCTTGCTGTTTCTTATCGGCGGCGCGCTGCTGATTTATCTCGAATTCAACACTCCCGGCACCATCGTCCCCGGCGCGCTGGGCACGCTGATGGTGCTGCTGGCCATCTTCGCGCTCAACCTGCTGCCCATCCGATTCACGGCCGTCATGCTGCTTGCGGCGGCGTTGGTCCTGCTATTGCTGGAGGCCAAGTTTGGCGGCCACGGAGTGCTGGCCATCGCGGGCATCATCTGCCTCACCTTCGGAACGCTTACCCTGGTTGCCGCGCCTGTGCCGGAGATGGCCATCAGCCCCTGGGTTGCCATTGCGGTCAGCGCCGCTTTCGGGTCCATCACCGTTTTTCTGGTTCGCCTGGCGGTGCGCGCGCGCCGCAGGAAATCCCTCCTTGGCCCATCGGCGCTGGTCGGCAGCCGCGCCTCGGCCATGGAGCCGCTCACCCCCGAAGGCCATGTGCTGGTCGAGGGCGAAATCTGGAGCGCCGTGGCATCAGAGGCCGTCCCGGCCGGCGCGCCCTTGCGCGTGGTGGGTCTGGAAAACTACCTGTTGCGCGTCGAGCCCGCTCAGCCGCAAAAGCCGCCGCAATCCAGTGGTGAATCGGTCTGAATACCATTCACATCAAACCGTGAGGGGAAATTTAATTCGCATTGATTCAAGCGTGCCCGTGGGCCGCGCCGTGTGATCATCTCCATTTTTTTGCCGTGACTCCTGAAGCAACTCTCCATCTTCCGGTCGAGCCCCCTCCGCCGCCGTGCTTGTACACTGATAGCGCATCAACAGGACACCCCATGAAGAAAATCGCCATCGGCATCTACGCCGCGCTCACCATCGCTCTCTTGGCCTGGGGATTTTACCAGGCCATCTATGTCGCTCCCAACGACGCCATGCAGGGCGACATCTTTCGCATCATTTACTATCACGTCCCCTCGGCTTCGGTCGCCTTCCTCTTCTTCGCCATCTCGCTCGCCGGCTCCATCGGCTTTCTCAGTTTCCGCCGCAACCGCCCCGGCTGGGCGCAGATTTCAGACGCCTGGGCGCTCGCCGGCGCTGAGGTCGGCGTCGTCTTCTGCACCGTGGTGCTCACCACCGGCCCGCTGTGGGGCCGCCGCGCCTGGGGCATCTGGTGGACATGGGACGCGCGCCTGACCACCACGCTCGTCCTCTGGCTCATCTACGCGAGCTACCTGCTGCTGCGCCGCTTCGCCGCCGGCCCCCAGGTGCAAACGCTGGCCGCCGTTCTCGGCATCTTCGGCGCACTCGATGTGCCCATCGTCTACATGTCCAACCGCTGGTGGCGCACGCAGCATCCGGCTCCGGTCTTCGGCGGCGCTCAAGGCTCCGGCATGGACCCGTCGATGGTCGGCGCTCTGTTATGGAATATGCTCGCCTGGCTCGCCTGGGGCCTGTTGATCCTCGGCCTCCGCTTCCATGTCGAACGCCGGCAACAGAAGATTGCTGCCGCTGAAGCCCAGGAATCGCTCGACGCCTGAAGCCGCCAATAATCTGCACCAGAACCAGTGAAATGTGAGGAAAAAATGGATCAAGCAGCGATTCTCGACCACCAATTCCGGATTGCCGCCTATGTCGTCACCTGGGTTATCCAACTGGGCTATCTCGCCTGGCTCGGATTGCGCTGGCAGGCGCAAAAGCGAGATGTCGCCCGCCTGAGCCGCAAATCCCGCTGAGCCGTCCCTGCCTCCGCGCCCCGGCGACAACCCTTCGCCGCCGGGGCGCGGAGGCACTATCTATCCGTTAACCTATTTATTTTAAATTATTTAAAAGCAATTCTCAAACCCCGTCCCACCCCGCGGCTCGCCAATTTCCACGCCAGATGGAGCCCCCACGCTCCTGCTCCAGCCCACGATTTTTCGTTTGCTTATTATTTCCCCCATTTCGCCGATGATTTAGCTGGAAGCAATTGTGCAAGGGCCGGCGCTGCCGCCGATTCTTGCTATCTTCGGTCCAGTTTGGGATTCAAAGAGACTGAGGAACGCCTATAGAAAGCAACCCTGCCCGGCGAACCGGGAGAACGGAATTACCCATGCCTGCCGATTTTGGTGACATTACCGCCTACCACCGCGAAGAAGCTGCCCGCCATTACGCCCTCGCGCAAGCCGCCCGCGAACGTGAAAGCCACGGCGAAGCCGAGTACCACACCACTATGGCCATTCGCTGGTACGAAGCCGCCCGGGAGCAGAAGACCGCAATGCGAGAACCTGTCCGGTACATCGCCCATCGTAGGTCAAACTACCAACCGTCGGAACCTCTGGTCGAGCGGCGCTCTCCATTTGCAGGCTTCCTGTCAGCCGTCAAGCGCTTGGTTCAGGCAATCCGCCGGGCCCTGCCCAGGCGCGATGTCCCCATCGAGGGGTTGTCGATCCGCTGAGGCGCCGAGGCACCCCACCCCCCTATTTATATTTTCAAAACCTTGCAGAATATTAGGAAGATCCACGTCAGGCCTGCCCGCTCCGGCAGGCCTGACAGGTCTTACCGCAGCTTGAACGCCTTCACCGCAATGGCGTTGGGAGCGCGTCCCGTAGGAATCAATGTGAAGAGCGAGCGCGTGCCCGTGCGAACCACGGCCACATCATTCGAGCGCGAATCGACCGCAAACAGCAGCAGGCCGGAGCTGGAAAGCGCCAGCGCCGAGGGTCCGTCGCCCACGTGAACCGATCCCATGCGCTTGCCTTCGTCGATGGCGTAAACCGTCACGTATTGCGAGCGCAGGTTGGCCACGTAGAGCATGGAATTATCCGCCGAAACCAGTCCGCTGACGGGATAGTCTCCGATCATCGTTGCGCTGCTCACGTCGTCGGTATTGTTGATGACCTCGGAGATCGAATTCGAAAGCGAGTTCACGGAAAACACTTCGCCGCCGTCGGGCTTCAGGGCCAACTGCAACGGCGCCTGGCCCACGTCGAGCAGAGCTTCAAGCCGGTCGGGCTGCGCACCTTGGGTGCCCCAGGTCCCTCGCACTTGGGGACCTGGGATTTTATCCGGATGCATTTCGGCATGGGCCAGCGCGACAACCATGATCTGATGGCCGCCCGCGCAGGCTACAAAAGCTTTTGAGGAATCGGGCAGGATGACAGCGTCGGAAGCCCCAGGGCAGCCTTCGAAGACCTGCCGCACGCGGCCCGCCGCGGGATCGATCAGGCTGACCGAGCCGGCCTTGCGATTGGCCACGACCAGCGTCTTGCCGTCAGGAGAAACGCGTGCCGCGACCGGCTCCTCGCCGGTGCCGATGGCGGCAATCTCGCGCCGCGCCTTCAGGTCCACGACGGAGATGGTGTTCGAGCCGGAGTTGGCTACGTATGCCAGTTCGCCTTTGGGATCGACATTGATGGAAACCGGCTGCCGGTGAATCGTGATTGCGCCTGAAACAGTGTTGTTTTCTGCGTTGATAACGGAGATCGAACCCTGCCCTCCTGCCGCGCCGGAGTTGAGCACGTAGACTTCGTTGCGCGTGGGGCTGACGGCGACGGCCACGGGATTCTGCCCCACGGCAAGCTCCCGGTCCACCCGCACGTTGACCACGTCGAGTACGCTGACCGTGCCGCTGCCGCCGTTGGTCACGTAGGCGTATTCGCGGTAGTTGGGGGGATATTGCGGAAAGTCGTGCGAGCGGCAGCCGGCGAGGCTGAATGTCAGCAAAGCCAGCGCCAAGAGGCGTGTGGCCCAGAAGCGTGTGGCGGAGCGTGTGCAGATGTCGTGCGGTGAGTTCATTGTATGAGTCCGGCGTTCATAACGGGTGGACCTGCTTTCACGCTTTGGCGGTCTCCACGCGGATGCCGCGCGGCAGATTGCGGCCGACCACCGGCGCAATCCTTTCCAGCTCGTCCATCATCACGTCGAACTGGGAGGGATAAATGGATTGGGGGCCGTCGGAGAGAGCCTTTTCAGGGTGGTTGTGTACCTCGACGATGATGCCGTCGGCGCCCGCAGCCACCGCGGCGCGGGCCATCGGCAATACGCTTTCGCGCTTGCCGGTGCCGTGGCTGGGATCAACCAGAATCGGCAGGTGGCTCACCCGCCGTACAGCGGGAATGATGCTCAAGTCCAGCGTGTTGCGTGCGTGATCGGCAAAGGTGCGCACGCCGCGCTCGCACAAAATCACCTGATAATTGCCTTCGCTCATCACGTACTCGGCGGCCATCAAAAACTCTTCCAGCGTAGCCGAAAGCCCGCGCTTGATGAGCACCGGCTTTCTCAGTTGGCCGGCCCGCTTCAGCAGCGAAAAATTCTGCATGTTGCGCGCGCCAATCTGCACCACGTCAGCCCATTCGGCCACCAGGTCGAGGCTTTCGTTGTCGATTGCCTCGGTGACAATGCGCAGCCCGAAGCGCTCGCGGGCCTCGGCCATAATTTGCAGCGCCTCCAGGCCCAGTCCTTGAAAGGCGTAAGGCGATGTGCGCGGCTTGTAAGCGCCGCCGCGGAAAAACTGCGCGCCTGAGGCGGCCACTGCTTCGGCGATGGCGAGGGCCTGTTCGCGGCTTTCCACCGAGCATGGCCCGGCGATGACAGCCAGGTTGCGCCCGCCGATGGCAGCCTCGGGATGGGTTCCGATTCCCGCAAACCGTATGACAGTGTCTTCTTCTTTCACGTCGCGGCTGGCCAGTTTGTAAGGCTTCGAGACGCGGATTACTTCCGCCACTCCGGAAAGCGCCTCCAGGTTGCCGCGGTCCACTTCGCCCTGGTTGCCGGTGATGCCGATGGCGGTCCGCTGCGCTCCCGGAAGCGGGTGAGCGCGAAAGCCCAACTGCTCAATGTGCTCGCAGACCGCCTGGATCTCCTCCTGCGTCGCCTGCGCCTTCATGACAATCAGCATAACCGGCCCCCTCGAATCATCAGTCTAACGGCTGCGGCGGCGAAGGGCAATTGGCGGGTAAGCACAGTCGGCCTCGGATATGACGGCTGAGCGGCACCCAACCCCCTGGGATTCAACGCTCAAATAAGCCGACGCGACCCAAAGGATGTTGCAACCCGTTCGGGGGCCCGCATCGGGGTAGTAGTATTGGCGTGATGAAAAATCTCTGGTTGAAGACCTGGGAACTGTTCAAGGGGCACTGGATTATTTTGTGGGCCCCCTTTGTCTGTGCTGAACTTGTTAATCTCGGACGCAAGCAACTAAACAGCGCCACCGTGAAGGCCATCTTCGGGTGGTTAGCGAGGGGCCATTCCGTGTTGGGTGGGAGCTACATTTCGCCTGATCTCAATACGATCCACCGCAAAGCATTCCTCCTCGCATCGCCCATCGGCTTTGCCACGGAGTTTCTTACCGCGTGCGGCTATGTAATAGCTTTTGTGCTCATCGCTAAACTGGTAAAGACGATTCGCGAAGAGAAAGCGCCTGAAATGTCGAGGACCCTCGCGGAGATCGGGAAGCTATGGCGAGATATTTTGCTTTTCTCACTGAAGTATTGCGTGGTATTTGGAGTGCTGGTTTGGGCCGCAATCGCAGCACTTGGCTCTCTGCTGCACCAGTTGCCGCGTTTTAGGGACTCGCTCTCACAAGTCTTCATTCCTATTCTGGATCCTTTCGTGGTAGGTTGCGTGGCGTGGTTGCTGATTCCGGCGGCAATTCGACTCATTCAGGACCGGCCGACGAGCGAAATCTCCGCCGAAGAGAGAAGACTGGGTACAATCTTTGTTTTTCTTGCAACCGCGGTTTCGCTCGGATTGGGCCAAGTGTTTCAACGGATAGAGAGCGGATTTACGATCACGTCGAAGGCGGAGTGGACTGCGCTTTCCGCACTGAATAATGTACTGATCAACCTTCCTGAAGCTTTAGCCTTTGTCGCGCTGGCGCTTTTAGCATTGAAGGTTGCCGAAAACACGACGGCCCAGACAGACCATGATGACTCCGCGCTCCCGCCGGACTCCCCGACCAAATAGGCTTTCGGATCAAGTGCAGCCGGTTCGTTCGTCGAGTAGCAGGGCCGCTTCACTATCAGCGAAACGATGCCCTCCTGAGCCACTACGCTCACGGTCGCGTCTTGTAGCGCAGAATCCAGTCCTCCTGCTCCTGCGTGTCAGGAACAGGGTACCCGCGCGCGTCTTCAATGGCCGCCAGCGCATCGCGGGCGCTCCAGCCCAGATGCATGAGCGCGCACGCCGCCGCCACGGTTGACCGGCCGATGCTGCCCCGGCAATGGATGCCGATATGCTCGCCAGCGCTGAGACGGCCGGCCAGCCCGGCTACAAAACTGCGGAAGGCGGCAGCATCAACCGGTACCCGTGTATCGGGAATCGGAAACGTAAGAAACTGCAACCCAATCTGTCTGGCGATTTGGCCTTCGTCTGCAAGGCCAAGCGAATCTGCTTCCCAGTCTTCCATCATCGAAACCAGGGTCTGAATGCCGCCCTCTTTTATCCCGTGCAGCGCATCTTCCAGCAGGTCGTCTCCGCGCGGGCGAATTACGATGGCCAACCTCGCCTCCGGGCTTCCTTTGATCCAGAAGATGCCATTCATGGCCATCAAACCCCTCAAAACCTTTCGATGCCGTCACGCCGCCGGCAGTGCCGGAGGCAGAGATGCGAACCATCACTTTCCTGATAATAGACGCTGTTCCAGAGGAGGATTTGAACTGTTTTGGTTGCAGAAAATGGTAAAGAATGCTATCTTTACTTCAAGGAGTTATGGTAAAGATGCCGCCGTCCAGCACCATCAGCAGCAAAGGTCAGGTGACCGTTCCCATCGAGGTTCGCCACCGGTTGGGCCTCAGAGAAGGTGACCGCGTGGAGTTCGTTTTCGAGGAAGGCCGAACCGTACTGCGGCCCGCGCGAACGGGAAAGAATCCCTTTACTGCCTATCTTGGGGCGTTGCCCGCATTTTCTTCTCGAGAAGAGATCAATGCCTGGATTCGCGATCTGCGTGATGACGATCCGTGGGTGACCAAGCCCTCTGAAGAAGGTAAACAGTGAGAACGGCAATTGATGCCAACATTATTTCGTCAATTTGGTCGGGGGAGCCAACCGCGGAGAAGATTGTCGAGCAGTTGGGAATGGCACAACAAGAGGGTGTAGTGCTCATCTCGCCATTCGCATTTGCGGAGCTGCACGCATATCCAGGCGTGACAGCAGGCGATATCCGCTCTTTCCTGAACGCAACCGGGATTGTCGTTGATTACAAACTCGAAGAACGGCTTTGGACCGAGGCAGGTCTTCGCTATGCGCGTTACGCTGCGCGGCGCAGAAAAGCGACAGGGGAAGGCCCGCGGCGTTTGCTCGCGGATTTTCTGATAGGTTCCCATGCACTGGTGCAAGCAGAGCGGCTGTTGACGCTTGACGCGAAGGTTTACCAGCAGGATTTCCCTGAGCTGCGGCTGCTGTAAGAACTTCGGCTGTGAAGCCATTAAGCCAGACGGAAATGTTCCCATCCCTGCCGTTCGAGCGGCTGCGCGCCCTGCTCGGAGATCAGCGTCACGGCGGGCCGTCCCGCGCGAGCCTTTGTGATCCGGCCAATCCTGGTCACAGAAACGCCGGCGATCGAGCGCGGCAGCTTTGCCGTCGCCGCAGCCGTAAAGAGCAATTCGTAGTCTTCGCCGCCGTTGAGGGCCTGGGCAAGCGTTGCGCCGGCGTGAACCGGCAACAAGGCCGCGTCAACCTCCGCTGCCACGCCGGACTCTTCGCAAATGTGCGCCAGGTCTGTCGAGATGCCGTCGCTCAGATCGATGGCGGCCGAGACCACTCCGCGCCGTTGAAGCCAGAGGCCCTGAGCAATGCGCGGCTGGGGGTAAAGGTGCGGGGCGAGCCTCGCGGCCAGCTTTTTCGGGATTCGCGGCGGAGCGACGCTGCCGGGCTTTCCCGTGGCCAAATCCTCCAGGAAGGCAAGACCGGCAGCGGCTCCGCCCAGAGCGCCAGTCACATAGATCAGGTCGCCCGGTTTTGCGCCGGAACGCAGCAGCGCTCGCCCGCGAGGAACAGCCCCAACGAGAACAATGTCGGCCAGGGCCACGGACGATTCGGCTAGATCCCCTCCGGCCAGTGGCGTCGAGTGGGCCTCGGCCAGCGCCAGCAGACCGTCCAGAAAGCGCTGCACCCAGGATTTAAACTCGGCCCGCCGGCCTGCGGGCACGGTGAGTTCACGCGGCAAACCCAGGGAAAGAAAAGCTGCCACGGGGCGCGCGCCCATGGCGGCAAGATCGCTCAAGCCGCGCGCCAGAACGCGATGACCGACGGCTTCAGGCTGATGCCAGTCGAGGTGGAAGTGCTGGCCCGAAATCGACAAATCCGTCGTTACCGCCAGTTCTTCGCCGCGGCGCGGACCGAGCAGCGCGCAATCGTCGCCAATGCTCAGCCGGAGGCCGCCATTCCTGTAATGCCCTGCCGCGCTCAGAGCGCGCCGGCGAATCTCGCCTAACAGGGCGAGTTCGCCTCGCTCGTTTTCCCTGGAGTGGGTCTGCTTCATACGCACCTCATAAGAATATGGTTAACCAGTCCCGTCCTGGCACGCTGAACCTGGTGAAGGGTCATTTTGCACTGATTCTGCAACAGATAGCAACATTGCGCTCATCAATTTCGTTGACCCGGCACAGAACGGTTTGTTAACCTTAACAAGTTGTGAAAAAACCGCCCGTCAGGGTGTAGATGTTATTTTGGGAGCCGAAAGGCTCTGCTGCCTTGGGCTTTTAATGAGTGCACGGCAAATTGCGGTCCTGCGCACTGCAGGGTTGAAAGGCAAAAATGCTGCGCAAGCGCTATTACATTCTATTTGTTGCCAGAGACGAAGACGGCGAGATTCGCAAGATTTCCATGCCCATGAAGTACGTGTATGGATTTGTGGCCGCCGCCCTGGTGGGAACCTTCACCATCGTTGGCCTGGCCGGCTCTTATACGCGCATGTTGCTCAAGACAGAAAGTTTTAATCAGGTCCGCCAGGACCGCGAAACGCTGCGCAAAAATTACAAGCAGATGGCGCAGATTGCGCAAGAACGCAATGTGCAGGTCGCCTCGCTGGGAGCGTTGGCGAGCGAAGTAACCGCTCTCTACGGACTGCAACAGAACAAACTGGCCACTGCCAAGCGCGCGCCTGCGGCAAGTGCGGCGGCCGAACCCACGCCAGCCAGCCTCGCCGCGAGCGACGATGTCTCGCAACAGCAGGTGAAGCTCTCCATCGACAAGTTTTATAAGCTGCGCGCCGAGGCCATGTCGGGCCGCGTTGCCCGCGCCCTCCAGAGCGGACTTTCGCCCAGTTTTGCCGGCGACTGGACCGTGCTGGCCGACGCGCCCTCGCTTTGGCCGCTTGAAGGCCGCATCGGCTCCAGCTTCGGCCAGCGCCAGGATCCAATCAACGGCGAAGGCGCCTTCCACTCTGGCATCGACATTGACGCGCCTTCGGGCACGCCGGTGCGCGCCGCCGCCGATGGTAATGTGACCGATGCCTCCATGAATGCCGGATATGGCCGCGAAATCATCATCGATCACGGCCACGACGTGATGACAATTTACGGGCACTTGTCGGCCATGGCGGTCGTCGCCGGCCAGCATGTGATACGCGGCCAGGTTATCGGCTATGTCGGCCAATCAGGCCGCGCCACCGGCCCGCACCTCCACTATGAAGTGCGCGTCCACAAGGTTCCGGTCAATCCGTACAAATATCTGCGCACCACTTATGCGCAGATGGCCTTCAGCGACCCGGGCGAAACCGCACCTCCGGCGCAATAAGCCTTCCTCAGAGCAGTTAGCCGCAAAGAGCAGAGTCAGCCAGGCTCGCCGCGCGTGTTGGGAGTGTTTGGTGAATCCCAAATCGATGGGCTTTGCGTCAGGGCACGACTTCGCAGCCTACCGAAAAACTCTGTTACGGCAAAGCCTTGTGTCAGGGCACGACTTCAGTCGTGCCGCAAATGCCCCAAAATCAACGTGGCCTTCAGGCCCTGAGGGATGTTTTCAGTGGTTCTCGCTCAAAATCATCCTTTTTCCGCAGCCTATTTAGCCGCAAAAAGCGAAGCTAGCCCCCAGGCGCTAGCTACTTGTTCGGCATCCCTGGCGCGGAAGGGGAATCAGCCGGGGTCTTCACGCTCTCGGCTCCGCCGCTGAAGAGCGCGCTCTCAAGCGACGCCGTCACCACCACGCGATCGCCATCCTGCTTCACCTCCGCGGTCCTCAGCAGCTCTTTCAAGCCGTTGTTGGCGGCGTTGTCGGCCAGCGGAGCGGTAACGCCGCGGGCCATGATCAACAGCATATTGAGCGCATCGCTCTGGCTGGCGGCTTTGCCGCTGCTGGGAGCAATCTCCACCACTTTCACGTTCAGCGAACCGCCCAGCGACAACGCCGGCGTTACGCTGGCGATAATCGTCGAATCGGCTTCGAGCGGCAGCGAAAACCCCAGCACCTCGATCGCCCCGCCGTGTTCGCCCGCGAAAGGCAGGCCGATCTGGCCCACTCCCCAGGCCAGCGCCAGCAGCGGAACCTCGTGATAGTGCCGCCTGAGCAGCGTCGAGCCGGCAAAGGGCCACGCGGCGGTCGAGTGCCGGTCGAGCATCGAGTGAATCTGCTCCGGCGTCGGCGTGTTCGACACGGCCACCATGTTGTAGCCGATCTGCGAAACCCTCACCGTGCG
>Ga0326727_10017112_pt1 | contig 15124 bp, 9 predicted proteins | sample MB2enrmetagenome_FD_207643 | JGI IMG/M metagenome (GOLD analysis project Ga0326727, IMG submission 207643) | Lab enriched peat soil microbial communities from McLean, Ithaca, NY, United States - MB29MY | ecosystem: Environmental > Terrestrial > Soil > Wetlands > Peat | place: USA: New York... | reverse complement strand
GCAACAGCCGACCGCCGCGGTGGCACCGCCGCCGCCGACCGCACAGGCGCTCGCCGCATCCGCCGACCAGGCGCGCACGTCGCTGATGGCGGCGCAGGCGGCGTTCATCGCGGCCTATGACGCCGCCGACGCGGATCGTTTCGCGGCGCTGTTCGACAACAACGCCACCTACTCCGGATTGACGCAGACCACCTGGGTGCAGGGCAAGGACCAGATCAGGTCGATGTGGACGATCGCGTTCGGGCGGAACAAGTCGCGCGATTTCGCCTACCAGGGCGATCCGCTGGTCAACCTGTCAGCCGACAATCGAACCGCGGTGGTGACCGGCTATGCCGCGATGCGGATGGCGGGGCCGGCGAACGTCGCCGTCAACCGGATGAAGTTGCTGCCGATGCGTACCAGCGTGACATGGGTGCAGACCCCAGATGGCTGGAAGATCCTCAACATGCACATGAGCCCGATGCCGGCAAAGGTTGCGCCAGCGTATCTGCCTGGCTACAAGCCGGCCGCCCTGACCGGCACCAAGGCGGGATAGGTTTGCCGGGGCGGGGTATGCGTTAAGCGTCGGCGGCGCGCGTGACGGGTGCTCAGTGCATCCCGCCCCGCGCCGACACCGGCCACAGACACTCCACCCGTCCGTTGCGCACGCCAACATACCAGTCGTAACGATCCACCGTCGGATCGCAATGTCCCGGCACCAGCCGCAGCTTTTCGCCGAGCTTCGGCGCGGTGGTCTCGGGTGCGACCTCCAGCTTGCCGTGCTCGTCCGAGGCGCCGACGTAACGAATATCCGGCCGCTGCCAGACCACCGGCAGCCCGCTGTCCACCGCCACCGCCTTGTGCCCGGCATCCAGCACCGCGATGTGCTGCTGCGGCACGCTCATCACCGTCGCCAGCACGAACAGCGCATGGCGGAAGGTGCCGATCGGCGCGCCGGCGGCGTCCAGGTTGCGCGCATAGTCCGCATCCATGAACACGTAGCTGCCCGCCTGCATTTCCGTATACACACCCGAGACCGATTCGATCTCGAACGTTCCGGTGCCGGCGCCACCGACGATCGGACAATCCAACCCCTGCTGGCGCAACTGCTCCACGGTCCGGCGCGACGCGTCGACCGCGCCCTGGATCGCCGTGCGTCGTTCCGCCACCGTGCGCCTGTGCTGCGCGCTGCCGTGATAGGCCTGCAAGCCACCGAACACGAGATGGCGTGACGCCGCGATCCGCTTGGCCAACGCCACCGCGTCCGGCCCCGCCGCCACACCGCAACGACCCGCCCCGACATCGATCTCCACCAGCACCGGCAGGCGCACGCCGGCATCCGCCGCCGCCGCCTCGATCGCCGCAACCTGCGCACCATCGTCGGCACACACCGCAACCTTGGCAATGCGCGCCAGCGCCGCCAGACGCGCCAGCTTCGATGCGCCAACGATCTCATTGCTCACCAGGATGTCGGGCACGCCGCCCCACGCCAGCGCCTCGGCCTCCGCCACCTTCTGCACGCATTGGCCAACCGCACCGCGCGCAATCTGCAAATGCGCAATCACCGACGATTTGTGCGTCTTGGCATGCGCCCGCAGCCTGGCCCCCGTGGGCGCCAGCAGCGCCGCCATCCGATCGAGGTTGTACTCGAACGCATCCAGATCGATCAGCAACGCAGGCGTATCAACCTCGTCCTCGCGCATGCCAGGACGAGCAGGCGGCGGCTGCAACATTAGGGCATCCTTTCCAGAGACGGCACCCATGCTCGCGCGCGCACCGGCGGGCCGCAAGGCCGGGGCTCCGCCCCAGACCCCGCCAAGGGGCGCTGCCCCTTGGATCCCCGCTAAGGGCGAGCCCTTGGAACCCGCCCGTTGAGAGGATGCGAGGGAGGGGGCCCGGGGCGGAGCCCCGGCCTTGCTTCCCTTCGTGTGCTTGCCGTGGCACGCTGCGGCGGCGCGCGGCTTGGTTGGCTGCGGTGCCTGCGGGACAGTGTCATGAGGCTGCCGCTGCCATTGGTCAGAACGTTGTCTCGCGGCGCGTCCGCGCCGAAGGTGGTGGCGCCGGATGCAGCGGAGCGTGCGCCGCCCGTTGCGGGTCCGACGGTCCGCCCGAGTGCGGCGCAATTGCTGTCGGCGACGGGTGGTGTGCCGTTGCCGGCGCCGGTTCTGCAACGCATGCAGCGTGCGTTCGGCACCGGGTTCGGGCGCGTGCACGTGCATCGCGGCGAGCAGGCCGAAGCGTTCGACGCGGCGGCCTTCACCACCGGCGAGCGCATCTTTCTGCCGCGTAATGGGCCCTCGCTGACCTCGGCGGAGGGGCAGGCGTTGCTTGGGCATGAGCTGACGCACGTGCTGCAGCAACGCAGCGGGCGGGTGCGCGCCAAGGGCGGCGGCGTCAGCGTCGATCCGCATCCGCATCTGGAAGCCGAGGCGGAGGCGGCTGGCCATGCGGTTGCGCGCGGCGAGGCGCCGTCGCTGTCCGCGCATCCGAGGGGGCAGGATCCGGGCGCGCAACCGCCTGGCGGCGTTGTGCAGCGCCGGCGCGCGGACGACGAGGAGATTGAGATGCAGCCGCTGCGTGCGCGGGGCGGGGCCGCGGAGCCGGATGCCGAGGCACACTCGAACGCCGAGCCGCAAAAGCCCGAGCCGGAGAAACCCGAGCCGCACAAGCCAGAGGCGGAGAAGCCCCAGGCGGCGACCTCCGAAACGAAAAAACCGGAGGGTGCGGCGGCTGCGGCGCCAGAAGAGAAAAAAGCAGAAAAGCCGAACCTGGCGGTGCGTGGATTGAAGGCGGTGGTGGGTTTGTTCGCCAATAGTGGCAAGGGCAGCGGGCAGGCCACCGCGCAGCAGGCCGACCAGCAGGTCGCGCAGAGCCTGGCGGGTGGGTCGGAGCTGGCGAAGCAGGCCGAGGCGAGTGGCGCGGCCTACCCGCCGGCGCCCGATCCCGCGGCCGATTGGGCGCAGCCGCAGCCCGCCGGGGATCCCGCCTCGCCGCCGCCCTTGCCGATTCCGCAGCCGTTGCAGGGTGAGTCTCCGGCGTCGATCCAGCCAGACCCGCCGCTGTCGCCCGCCTCGATCCAACAGGGGCCTGAGTCGCGCAAGTTTGGTCACGCAAAGAAGGTCGCCGCCAAGCAGGCGCGGAAGGACCAGCGGCGGGAGGCGCGGGAGGAGGCCGAGGACCAGGCGGAGCAGGAGGCGGCGGCCAAGGAGAAGGCGGCGGGCAAGGAGAAGTCAGCGGCCAAGGATAAGGCGGCGGCCAAGGATAAGGCGGCGGCATGAGCAAGCCAGGCGATGGGCGGGCAGCACGCCCGGTGTCGGGTTAGGAGATCGCGATGTCGGGCAGCACGCGGGCCAAGGGCGCCATCATCAGTCTGGATCCCACCACGGGATCTCCCGCGACGACGATCCGGTTCCAGTTCAATCCGAACGCGGTCCGACGCACGTTGCAGCCGCTGACGATCGGCGGCCAGCCGGGGGGGCATTCGGAAATCGTGCGGTTCACCGGCGCCCCGACCGAGGTGTTCGCGCTGGATATCGAGTTGGACAGCTACAATGACGGCCTGCCGCCGCCGGTGATCAAGGCGGGCGATGGGCTGTATCCGATGCTGTATGCGCTGGAGACGCTGGTGTATCCGCCGGTGGCGCAGATCCAGGCGCAGCAGACCCAGCTCGCCGCCGGGGTGATGGAGGTGGCGCCGATCGAGGTGCCCCCGGTGCTGCTGGTGTGGGGCGCGAACCGGGTGGTGCCGGTGGTGCTCCAGGCGTTCAGCATCGTGGAGCAATATTTCGACAGCCAGCTCAATCCGATCCGCGCGGTCATTTCGCTGACCGCGCGGGTGCTGAGCTACAGCGACGTGGTGGCCGGAACGATCGCCTACAACAACTATATCGCGTATCAGCAGTCGAAGGAGACGCTGGCGGGGATTGCGTGATCGGGATCGGGCGCCCGGCTACGCTGCATGAGCGATACAAGAGCGCTCATATCAGGTAGTAACGGAAGCCACGGGCGTACGGCAGGGGCCGAATCGGCTGGTGTCACAACTCCGGCAGATGGACCAATGCCGTGCCGGCGGTCTTGCCCGCCGACGAGGACATGACATGCCCGCCGGTGGCTCGTCTTGGCGCCAACGGTGAAAGTCCGAGCTTCTTGCGGGCGGCATTAAAGTTGCCGAGGTTCTTCCTGGTCCTTGGCCGGATTTGCAGCGATAGCTTGTTGGCGATTTTAACTCGAACGGGGTGGATATCCAGGTGGTCCTGAATGGATCGGTTCGTGCTGGCGTGACCGGGCCGCAGGTTTCGCGACGTCCTGTTGGCGCGCGCATGAACGATTTTGGCGTATTTCATCCTGTCCTCGCGCTTGGGTGCCGTCAGAGCCAATCGGATATTTTTTCGATGCGTTGCCTTGGCGTTATCTTCTTCATCGCTGGAGATGACTTCTTCAAAGGCTTTTTGCACAATTTTTTGCTTCGTGGCGTCTGCCTTCGGACCTTCTTCCGCCGCCTTGAGGATGACCTCAGCCATCGAGCTGGAGGCGATCTCGTGCGCCATGTCGAGCTTTAATTTCGATAGCGGCGCTTTGCCACTCTTTTGCATTGTCTTGACGGCGGCCAACAGGTCAGGTTGCAGTCCGTGATCGGGCAGGCTCATAAGATAGTCGGCTGTCTTTTTTTGCACACGAGCGCTATTCTGGTTGTTGGACCGTGAGAAGAACGGTTTGCCTTTCTTCGCGGCCTTGGCTTTCGTCGCGGTTTTTGCAATCGGGCTCCTGGTGCTGTTCGCCGCCGTTTTTTGTTTTAGTTTTGCAAGGGATTTTTTCTTGCCCTTTTTCGTCAATTGCACCGCTGTGCCGCGCGTTGTGACTGTCGAAAATTGCGGTGGGATCGCTCCTGCGGCGGGTAGGGGTTCCCGCTGGGCGGCATCTTGCGGACCCGGCATCAACTGAGACCAGCGCGGCCGTATGGTTGGTCCGACAGCACTGATTTCCGGGGCCTGCAATCCGTCATGCGGGTGGCGCCATGGGACGCCGCGGACGACCGCGGGGGATCGGACCGGTCCAGGTAGACGTGCAGCGCGCATCTCCCTCACCACGGTTGGCAGTTCCAGCGCAAGCATTACCGTTGCTCTTGCGCCCCATTCTCGGTGCGCGCAGCAAATCGATATTCGCGCCATCGACAAGCGTTCAGCAGACCATAATCGGTGATGTGCCGCAAGCGGCGGCAGCCTTGATTTGGCGCGGCTGCATGGCGTGTTTGCGGATGGCCGCGCGGGGATGCATCGGCGTCGATGGGTCGACCGACCGGCTACCAGTGACCCAGGCCTGGTTTTATTCGGTTCGCGTGCCAAGCATCGAAGTCCGCATTGGTGCGCAGTTTGCTGGCCTCGTCCACGATGGATTGGGTGGTCGCATGATAGCGCTGGGCGCTCTCAAGCGCGTTCTCGGCGGTGCCTTGCAGCACGCCGTCGAAGGCCGCCGAGCCGAAGTCGGAATCCGTATCGGCATGTCCGTGGGTGTTCTTCAAGGTCGTAAGCATGCTCTGCGACATCCGTTCGAATGGCTGGACGTATTTGTCCCTGTCCTGTTTTGTTTCGTCAGCAATGATTTTGCCGTGCCGTTGGTTGATTTCCGCCAATTCATCCGAAGGAACAAAGTTATGGGTCGACATCGGGATTGGACTTCTGGGGGCCTCAACATCATCATGTCGCGTGGGTGGCACGGTCGTTGACTCATCGGATCGACCAAACATCTTCGAGAAGCGCTTGAACATGCGTTGGATCGCAACGCCGTCTCCGGGTGCGTTGCTTGGCCCCGATGCGATGTTGGCGCTGCGCGCCTGGTCGGCACGCCTGAACATCGGTGGGACCGGTACCTGTGCCACGCGGGAGGCTCGGCCTTCCCCGTCAGCGCCAGCCGCCGCAGATGTCAGGGCCGCCAGCATTGGTCGGATGGTTGGTCCCGATTGCCCGCGGGGGTGGCGCTGCCCATTGACGCTGGATGTCGTCTGGGGAGAGGCTTGCCTCGCCGCGGGAGACCGGACTGGCGTCATGAAGGTCGAAGCGTGCATCGTCATTCCGGTCCTCGCAAACCAAACAGGCTTGGTGATCGCGTTCGTGCGCGGTCCGACCCGTGGCCGGACCAACAAGCCACACTGCGGCCAATCGTAAGGGAAGCCGTCGACATTCCGCAACACGCGGCAAGGCGATCTGTTTCCAGGCGGTCGCCGATGTGCGGTCTCACCTGGCGACGATGACATGTTTCCGGGACATGTTGCCGGTGCGCACCAAAGCGGCCGCGGTGCCCGATCAGCAATCTGAGTGAGGGCAGCCCGGGCACGGCGCATAGTACAACTACAATTTGCTTTCGCCATCGGTCTACGCAACGATACGCCATGCGCTTGTTCATCCTGCTGATCGCGCTGCTGCTCGCCTGCCCCGCATGGGCGCAGGCCCTCGCCGCATCTGCCCAACCCGCCGCATCAACCCAATGCGAGGCCGCCATCGCCGCCGCCCAGCAGCAAAACGCCCTGCCAACGGGCCTGCTGCACGCCATCGGCATCGTCGAAAGCGGACGCACCGACCCGGCATCGGGCGCCACGCACCCATGGCCGTGGACCATCGACGCCAACGGCGACGGCCGCATGTTCGACACCAAGGCGCAGGCCATCGAGGCGGTCCGCACGTTGCAGGCGCACGGCGTCGCCTCGATCGACGTCGGCTGCCTGCAGGTCAACCTGCTGCATCATCCGACCGCCTTCGCCGATCTCGACCAGGCGTTCGATCCCGCGGCCAACGCCGCCTACGCCGCCCGTTTCCTGCGAGCCTTGTTCGCCGAAACCGGCGACTGGCAGCTTGCAGCGGCGGCCTACCACTCGCGCACGCCGGGGCTCGGCGCCGACTATGCACTGCTGGTGATGGCCGCGTGGCGCAACGGCGGCCGCATCCCTGCGGCGGCGCTGGCGGCGTCGGCATGGTTGCCGCATCGTTTCGCCGAGTTGCTGCCAATGTTGCGTCCCTTCGCGCCGCCCCCCCTGGCGGGCGTTGCCGTGGACACGACCTTGGGCGGCCAGGATCGGGCCGCGTTGCCGACGCTGCTGGCGCCGGCCTGCGTCGGCGTGCCGCCCCCCACCTCCTGGCTGCTGCCGGGCCATACCAGCGCGTGCGGTCGTTCGGCGTTCACCTCCGCCGTGGCGTTGCGCCAAGCCCTCGCGGCGATCCCGCCGTCCGCTGCAAAGCCCGCCCCGAGACGGCCGGCCGGTCAGCAACCTCCGCGCGAGACAACCCCCTGAGAAAATCGCCACGCGGTTGATTGTTGCGCATGATCTGCCTACGATCATGTGCAACTATCAACGACCAGTTACGCATAAGCAATCATCGGGGTGTTTCGGCGTGTCCGGACAACTGTTGTCGCCATGATCGATCCCGCCAGTCGTTACCGCGACGTGCCGATCTTCAGCTATCTGACCAGTGACGGCCGAACAGTCCGCTATCTCGCGCGCCGCTATCCCGCGCCGGTTGCGGGACAGGCTGCACCAGCGCCAGCGTCAGGTGGGCCTGCACAGATTGCGCCTGCATTTGGCGCGCCGCCGCGGGGTACGCCCGCACCGGCTGGACCGGCGCGAGGCGTGCCTGCGCCGGGTGGTTCAGTCCCCAGCGGTTCGGATGCCGCCAGTGTCGATTATCTCGTCCGCGCCGGCGACCGGCCGGACCTGCTGGCAATGCGCACCTTCGCGGACCCGCTGGCATTCTGGCGGTTGGCCGACGCCAATCTGCTGCTGGATCCGTGGGACCTCGTCGCGGTGCCGGGCCGTGTCATCCGTCTGCCGTCGCCAGCCGGAACGTTCCAGGTCACGGGATGAGCGATGGCCCCGATCCGCGCAGTGTTCCGGGGCGCCGCCGGATTACCGTCGGGATGCTGGCGCAGCAGATGTACGTTTCAGCGCCACCCGCGGCGCCCGCGAAATGCACCTGAACTTTCCCTTTACCCTGCATCGCGGCGTGATCGACCAGCCGGCGTCGCACGACGACTACGTCGAGCAGCTCATCGAGCAGGTGCTGTTCACCGTCCCCGGCGAACGCGTCAACCGCCCGGAATTCGGCTGCGGCATCCAGCACATGGTGTTCAAGCCCGGCAACAGCGAAGTGGTGGCGGCGGCGCTGTTCACCGTGCGCGGCCAGCTCGAGCGCCAGCTCGCCGGCATCATCCGCGTCGAGCATGTCGATGCGACGATGACCGGCGGCGAACTGCTGGTCACGGTGCAGTACACCGACCAAGCGGGCGCGCGGCGCGCCGCCCGGTTCCGGCATTGAGACGACGCGCGCATGCGCATGCCGCCCGTGCTGGCCCCGCTTGTCCGCTCCCGGCTGGTGCCCGCCGCGACGGGTGTCGGCGGCGAGTTGCTGCATATCGAGGTGTCGCGCAGCCAGACCGAGCGGTGGGTGTTGGCGCTGCGCCTCTCCTTGCCCAATCCGCCCGAGCTGCCGCCGCCCCTCGCCGCGTCGCAGGTTGCCATCAGCGGTGCGGTCAGCCGCCGTCCCGCTCCACTGCGCGTCGAGAGCATAAGGTGGGCGGCATATCCGTGGGGCATCGAAATCGTTCTGGCACCGGCGGCCACGCAGGCCCGCCGCGAGCAGGTCGACCATGACGATTTCGTTCTGACGCTCAATCTTGGAGGCGCCGACCCCAGGGGGGGCGACCTTCGCGGCCTGTTGCGTCCGGAACGAAATTCCGCCGCGTTCTCCCTCGATGCGGCGATGCGTCCGGACCGCGTGCCGGTGTCGGGGATCGACGTCGATTACCTGACGAAGGACTACCACGGGTTCCGCACCGCCATGCTGCAGCGCATGGCCGCGCTGTGCCGCGACTGGACCGATCGCAGCCCTGCCGATGTCGGCGTCACGGTCATCGAGGCGCTCGCCTATGCCGCGGATTACGCCTCGCAGTATCAGGACGCGGTGGCCGGCGAGGCCTACCTCGCCACCGCGCGGCTGCGCGCCTCGGTCAAGCGCCACGCGAGGCTGCTCGACTACCACCTTGATGACGGGCGAACCAGCCGGGCCTGGATCCAGGTGCAGGTGCGGCGCCCTTGCGAGCTCGCCGCCGGCACCAGTTTCCTGGCCGCGCCCCGCCTGCATGGGCTGCTGGCATACGACGACGTAGCCGTCGGCCAGGCCATCGACCAGGGCGTCCAGGTGTTCGAGACGATGACCGCCTGCCGCCTGCTGCCGGCGCTGAACGAGCTGTCGCTGTACGGGTTCGACGGGCGCGGACAGATGTTGCCGCAGGGCGCCTGCCATGCCGTATTGCTGGTGCGCACCGAGGCGCGCGATCTGCTGATGGCGGCGGGCCAGGCGCCGTGGCACAGCCCGGCCGCCGTGCTTGCGTTCAGGTCGGGGCGCGGTGACCTTGGCGGCCGTGCGCATCCGGTCCGCGTGGTGGGCGCCACCGATCTCACCCGACGGCTCGACCCGTCGCTGGCGGCGCGGAACCTTTCGATCATCGACCTCCAGTGGGCCGCGGACGACGCCCTGCCGGTGGCGCTGCAAGCCGATGGCGGCACCGCCAACGCAACCACCGGCGTGTCCTGCCTCGGTAACCTGGTGCTCGCCGATTTCGGCATGACGGTGGAGGAGACGCTGCCGCCGCCGGACCCCGACCTGCCCTATCGTCCCACCCTGTCGCGCACCGGGATTGTTCCGGTCGTGCCATTGCCGCCTCGGACCAGCGAACCGGTCACGGTCGCGTCGCTGCTCCACCCGGACACGCTGCAGGCGCTGGCGTCCGTCTGCCTGATCGAGGATCTGGGCAACGGCGAGGACGGCGCCGTCTGGCGGCCGCGCGATGGACTTCTGTCATGCCTGCCGGACGAGCGCGGGCTGGCGGTCGACATCTGGGAGGCGGGGCTGACCCGGCTGCGCTTCGGCAACGGCAGCTACGGCCGCAGGCCCGCCGCCGATCGGCAGTATCGCGCCCGCTACCGGGTCGGCGACCTGAGCCGGGCCGAACTCCGGCCGGGCGCCGTCACCACAATGCTGGTGGCCGCGAACGACGAGCGCGAGGTGTTGCGCCAATCGGTGGTGCAGTTCAGCAACGTCACCCCGGCGGCGGGAACGCGGCTACCCGAACCACTCCAGCGGGTGCGGTCGCGCGCACCGGATGCCGCGCAGACGCCCGTCAGTTGCGCCACGCTGGCCGAGTTCATCGGCGCCGCCGAGCGCATGCCGGATGTCGCCGAGGCGGTGGCGCGGCTGGACGACCGGGACGGTGTGGCGAGCGTGGTCGTCGCGGTGCGCGGGGCGGCGCATCTGTGGACACGGTCGCACCTTATCGCGGCGGTGCAGCAGGATCTGGCAGCGCGCTGCCTCGCCGGGCGCAGCGTGGTGGTGGTCGGTCCCACCCTGGTGCCGCTGGAAATCGTGCTGGTGGTCCGGCTGGCGCCTGGCATGCAGGAACGCACGGTGCGTGCCAGCCTGGTGCGGCGGTTTGCCGCCGATGGCGATGGGTTCTTCGCGCCGGGCTCGGTCCGCTTCGGCCAGACCGTGTTCGCCAGCGCGATCGTCGCGCATGCCCTGGCGGTCCCCGGCGTGGCCTCGGTTGCGTTGCGGCGGTTGGAGCGGGGAGGCTCGGCGGGTGGCGGGACAGTGCCGGCCGCGTTGCTGCTCGGCTGGAATGAGGTGCCGCTGGTGGTCGGCCTGGAGGAGCCCGCGGCGCCCGGCGGGGTCCCCGACCGGCCGGAAGGCGGGAACCCGGCAGCGGCCCCCCCGGCAGCGGCCCCGGCGGCGACCAGCCCAGGCCACGATGACCACGGGGCGGACCACGGCTGGTTGCGCCTGGTGATCGAGCCGACGCCATGACCAAAGCGGCGTGGCGGCATACCGGCGGCGCGGCCGGGGCGGCGACGGCGCATGACGCCAACCCGCCGCATCGCCCGGAGCTCGCATTCCGCCTCGGCACCGCCCGGCAGTTCTTCGATGAGCTGCTGCTGCGGCTGCATGGCGTCCAGGCCGATGGCCCTGACGGGGTCACGCGGATGCCGTTTGCCGGCATCGGCCAGCACAACGAGACGGACTGGCTCGCCGCGCTGCTGATGTCCTGGAGCACCGTTGGCGACGTGCTGTCGTTCTACCAGGAGCGGCTGATCAACGAGGGTTATCTGCGGACCGCACGCGATCCGTTGTCGCTCGAACTGATCCTGGCGGGCAGCCTGGGCGTACGGCGCGGCGCGTTCGGATTGGCGACCAGTCCCAGCCCCGCTGCCTCGGGCACCGCGGCGGTGACGGTCGGGCTGGATCCGGGATGCGCGGCCACCGTCGATGTCCTGCTGAGCGTGTCCGAGACGCGCGGCATGCCCCGGCGCGTGCTGCTGCCTGCCGGCTCGGCGGTGCGCGTGGTGTCGCCCTCGGGGGCGCAGGCCGCCTATCTGGAGACGGACCAACCGGTCACGCTGCGGCGCGAATGGAACGCCATGGGGGCCCATCTGCCGCCGGCGCGGCGCACCAGCGAGATGAACGGCGCCGCGCCGGGGGTGCGGCTGGACGGAGTGGCGACCAGCGTGAAACCGGGCGACCGAGTGCTGCTCACCGGCATCGGCCGGTCCAACGGCGCTGCCGATGGCAACCTGGGGCAGGTCGCCCTGCTGCGCACCGTGCTGTCGGTTCTGCCGCTGCCGGCGGCCAACGCGACCGAGATCACCTGGGTCGCCGAGGTGGCCGATCCGCCCGGCATCCCGACCCTGCTGGCGCCCCGGGTGTTCCGCTTCCGGCGCCGGTTGGGACTGTTCGGCGCCGATGCCGCCGTGCTGGCGACGCTGTCACGCCGCCGCCGGCTCGACCAGGGGGTTGATGCCGGCGGGGTGGGCCGGCTGCCGGTGGTATCCGCCAGTGTGGCCGCCACTCTGCCCACCAGTGTGGCCGCCAATGTGGCCACCACTCTGCCCGCCCCTGGTCTTCCTGCCGCCACCGCCGCTGCCACCGCCGCTGCCCCCGCCGCTGGGCCCGCCGCTGGCCCGGCCGGTGGCGCGGCCGCCGGGGCGAATGCCGGGCTCGCGCCGGGTGCCTGGCAGCGCCGGGACGGCGGGCTGCCCGCCGGGCGGTTCCTGTGCGTGCTGGCGCTGACCGACGGCGCCATCTGCCTCGGCACCGACGACGGCGCATATTTCTCGCAACCGGGCGACGCGGCGTGGACGGCAACCAAGGCGGGGATGACCCAGCGCGCGGTCACCGCTTTGGCGCGCGGCCCCGGCAACACGATCCTGGCGGGCACCGCCACCGGGGGAGTGTTCCGCACCGAGGACCCGGTCGGCGGCTGGGATTCGCTGGCCGGCGGCTTCGTGATCGACGCGACGGGGCGCAAGAGCATTGCCGCCAAGGCGGCGTTGCCTGCCGAGGTGGTGCGGCGGCTGGCGTATGTCGCCGGTTTCCCGGGCGGTGCCGGCAACGTCGCCCTGACCGACAGCGGCCTCTTTATCCAGCAGACCACCGGCACCTGGCTGAAAGTCGGCCTGCGCGCGCCGGCGGACCCGAAGGCGCGCTACGCCGACTTCCTGTTCAGCGACGACGGCCGGACCGTTGCGGTGTGCTCCGACGGCGGGATCGAGCGGCTGGTGGTGACCGGCGCGGCGCTGCCCTCGAACCTGGTTGGCAAGGCGAAACGCACTTCTGGTCAAGCGGCTGGCCCACGGGGTGGCCCAGGGGGCGGCCAAGCGGGCAGCCAAGGCGTGCTATCCGCGGGCCTCGCCGGCCTGACCAGTCTGCTGCGGCGCGAGGCGGCCAGCCTGCGCGACCGCGCCGGCCTCAGCCGGTATCCCGAGCGGTTGCGCCTGCGGGGTCTCGGCGACCGCAAGCCGGCCGCGCTGGCGCCGCTGTCCGAGCGCCTCGGCGGCGGCGATCTCCTGGTCGGCACCAGCATTGGCGCGGTGGTCTGCGACCAGGCGGGCGTGCTGTGGGGCGCCTCATCCGGCCTGCCGACGGGCAAGGACGGCGCACCGGTCGCGGTCACGCGGCTGACCTGGCGCATCGATGGCGGCACGGTCCAGGTGCTGGCTGCGGTCGGCCCGGGCGGGGATGGGCCGGGCGGCGCCGGCCCGGGCGGGGATGGGCCGGGCGGCGCCGGCCCGGGCGGGGATGGGCCGGGCGGCGCCGGGCCGGGCGGCAACGGGCAAGCTGGGGATGGCCAAGGGGGAAATAGCCAAGGCGGGGATAGCCAAAAGGCTGGCATCTACCGGTTTGCGCCCGACCGGCTGGCCTGGGACAGACAATGCGAAACCGGCCCGGCCGAGGGCCCGGTGCTGCTGTCACTGGCCGAAGATGGCGCGCTCGTCGCTGCGCAGACGCCGGTGCCGGCCACCGAATGGCCCGGTTTCGCGTTGTCGGCGACGGCCGCCGATGCCGAGGGCGATCCCGCACCGGGCACGGATCAGGCTGGCGGCAACGCCGGAAATGGGGTCGCCCCGGGGGCCGGCGCGGGGATCAGCGCGGGATCTGGTGCGCAGGCGGTGCCGCTTGACCTGGACACACCGACGCTCGCGCTCGCCCCCGGCGGCATGGCGGCGCTGCATGATCCGACGGCCGGTCGCATGGTGGCTGGCGAGGTGCTCGAGGCGCAGGCCATGATGGTGGAGGGCTTCGGCCTGAAGCGGCGCGTGGTGCGGGCCGGGCTCGATCTCCCGCCGGCGCAGGTCACGCCGCGTGATCTGGCGGCGTTCGGACGGCGGCAGAGCTTCGCCTATGTCGACAGCGTGGAACTTACCCCGCTCGGGCCGGACGCCGGTGTGATGCGGCCGGCCGGGCTCGGCGATACGCTGGCGCTGGACGGCCTGATCACCGACCTGGCGGGGCCAGCGGCACCGGAGCCGCCCCCGACAGTGGCTCTGTTGCACGCCGCCCGGCGGGTACCGGTGCGGCATGTGCCGCTTGTGCCGTTCGCCGCGGCCAGCGCGCCGCCGTCCGCCGCCGGGAGCCAGCCGGATGGTGGGGCACAGTCGCCCGCGGCCGCTGCGGCGGGCGCGCGGCGCCTGGCGATCAGCGGTCGCGGCGCCCGGCTATTGCCGGCGGTGCTCGGCGGGGTGTTCGGCCTGGCTGATCTCGGGCCGTCGCGTCCGAGCCGCGGGCTGCCGCATCTCTCGATCGCCGCGCTGGCGCAGGTAATGCCGACCCCGCCGGCACCGGCACAATCGACGCCGGCCCAATCGACGATGACACAATCGGCGCTGGCCCAATCGGCGCCGGCCCCCACAGCATCAGGCCAGGCGACAGCGAGCGCAGCAACACCGACCGGGGTCGCGACGACCCAGACGGGAGCCAGCCTGCTTGCCGGCACAGCGGACGGGCAGCTCTACCGGTCCAGCGATGACCTGACGTGGCAACCTGATCCGGCCCCCGCGCCCCCGGCCTGCGCCGGGCTGCACACGCTGCTGGCAGTGGGAGGCACGCTATGGTGTGCCGGTCCGGGCGGCATCGCGTCGCGGACCAACGGCGCGTGGGTCGTCGCGGCCGCCATGCCCGGGGGAGGCAAGGTCACCTGCCTCGCGGTCGAGCCAGACGGCACGGTTTGGGCCGGCACCGACAACGGGCTGTTCGCGTCGGCCGATCGCGGCGTGTCCTGGCGCAACAGCGCCAGCGGCGCGCTCGATCCCGACGCCTCGGTGACCGCCCTGCTGGCGCTGCAAGGCGGCGGGCTGCTGGCCGGGCTGGATGGCGACGGTGTGCTGCTGCGAGCGGCGAGCGCCACCACCTGGCGGCCATTCGGTGGCCCGATCGGGCGCGGCCGGGTCAGTTGCCTCGCCGCGGCCGCCGATCGCGTGCTTGCCGGAACGCCCGACACCGGCGCGTTCGTGGCCGACCTGCGGCAGGCGGAGGCGGCGGCGGCGCAGGCGGCGGGGCCCGGGGCGAGCGCGGCGGGGGCGCAGGGTGGCGGGTGGCAGGCGGTGGGGCTCGATCCGGACCTTTCGGTGTCCGCGGTCTGCTGCACCGACAACTGTGACTTTGCCGCCTGCGAGGGCGCACTGTTCTGCCGGGACACCACGAATGGGACGGGGGCGGGCGGCTCATGGCGACCACTGCCGATCGGTCTGGCCGGCACGCTGTCCTGTCTGCTGGCGCCCGCCCGGCCGCTTGCGGCAGCGGGCGCCACGCCGGTCGAGCGGATGCCGTTC
>Ga0326727_10017108_pt1 | contig 15127 bp, 11 predicted proteins | sample MB2enrmetagenome_FD_207643 | JGI IMG/M metagenome (GOLD analysis project Ga0326727, IMG submission 207643) | Lab enriched peat soil microbial communities from McLean, Ithaca, NY, United States - MB29MY | ecosystem: Environmental > Terrestrial > Soil > Wetlands > Peat | place: USA: New York... | reverse complement strand
CCATACTCGTCTCCACCGGAGCCTTCGAGCCAGCTCGTAAGTGTGTCGCTGCTGCTGAGCAGTTTTGCGAAGGTATACGACGCGTTGAGCGATGCGCCCTTGGCAAAGCGTTTTTGCGCTTGCACCTGCAACGCATGATAAGTCGAGTCGGCGAAGCTGCCCGAGTTGCTTGCGACCCCGGTGTACTGTGGATAAGGCAAATCCTGGAAAAGATTGTAAGTGTAACCACCGACGCAATAGGACGCGAGAGTCGAGCTGGGGCTTACCACCGCACATAGAGGATTGTAGCTAAACCCAAAAATCTGGGTATAACCTGCCGCGTTGAAATACTTCTCCGGCAGCACATTGATTGGCAGCCCGAAGAACGGAAGATGGGTTCCCTTGGAGCCGGCGTAGGCGGCGCTGACCATTGAACTGGCCCCGAACTGCTGCTGTACAGCCAGGTTCCATTGCTGGACGTAGGGATAGGGGTTGGACGGAGAGTTTTGATCGATGGAATTGCCCAGCAGCGCGTACTGAAATCCGGTAGTCGAGTTGGTGCTACGCCCAGGGGGTGGAACAATTCCATTGGGAAGGGGGTTATCGAAGGTATTCGCTGCCGTTAGGCCGCTGTTAGCGGACCAGACGGAGCTGGTGCTGTGGGCGTTGATCGCATCATAACTGGGCGAGGCGATCAAGGACGCGTCGACAGGAAGCCAGAGAATCCCATATCCGGCGCTGATTACTGTCTTGGGGCCGACCGCATAACTCAAGCCAAAGCGCGGAGAAACCTGCTTGGTGAATGAGTTGATTCCGCTTCTTTCCGAGCGTGTGCTTGAATCGGCAAGCTCGGTGGAACCTAAGTAGGAACTCAATCCGGCAGCCGAAAGAATAGGATTCACCTGTGTGGGATCGAAATAGCTGATATTGTTATGCCGTTCCGTGTAGGGCAGGTTATCTTCCCATCGCATGCCCATATGCAGTGTGAATTTGCTGGTCACACGCCAGTCGTCAGTGGCAAAGACGGCGGGATAGAGTAGTTCCGAGGCCGCCGCGTTGACTGTGTTGTAGGAGGCATTGCTGGTGTAATAACCCAGCAGGAAAGTCGCCAGTCCAGCTCCGGTGGTAGACAGCGTGGCGCTGCTGGTGACACTGTTATTGTTCGTGAAGGCTGCGCCGGCGGTGAAGCTCCCGCCGGCAACGTTGTTCTGGAGGAAATTAAAAGTGTCGCGCCGGTATTCGCCTCCGAAACGGAGAGTGTGTTTACCAGCGATCTTGGTCAGGTTTCCGGCAATGCGCTCGCCGTCGGAAGCGTCGTTAATCGTGCTGCCGGCTCCTCCACTTGAAAACAAACCATTATCGAAACCGACGATAGAAACCTGCGGCGGCACGCCGAATTGCGGTGCGGAACCACCCCCGATCGTCTGGCCAATACTGGACGGCTGGAAGTTGGTGATCTTGGGAGTGCGCACGTATTCAAAGCGTAGATAACTCAAGTGAAGGTCCAGGATCGTGGTTGGGTTGAACGTATAAGTATCGTCCAGAACCCAGTCGTACACCGTGAAGTTCTCCGTGCAGCGATCGAAACAGATGCCCGTTCCCAACGGGTCCTGCGGAAGGTTTGTGTTCTTCCACCACGTAAACCGGGAGCTGACGTGCTGGCTTTCGGAAAACTGATGATCTATCTTGGCCACGGCTTGGAAGTTCTGGCCGCCAATCGGCGCGTTGGTCGCAAAGTTATATGTGGAGTTATTCTGCACAGTCGTCGAAGGATAGAACATCTTCAGATAATTCGCCGCGGCATGGTTGATGCGGCCCGACGGGATTTTATTGCCTGAAAACGGCAGTCTGTCGCCGTAGTGCGCGCCTTTGGTAGGATCGCCGGCACAGCCGGCGGGATTAGTGCACACGGTCGCTGGATCGTAAATCGTCGGCTCGACCATCTGGCCGGTGTTGGGATCTAGAACCTTCGGCAGCTGAGACATGTCGCCCGCGATTTGGCTCTGGGTTGGAACCCACTCAGTGAACGTCTCGCCGTTGCGAAGATAGAATCCCTCCCAGTTGAAGAAGAAGAAGGTCTTCTTCCGGCCGTCGTATACGTGAGGAACAAGAACAGGCCCTCCTGCGTTGAAGCCAAACTGGTTCTGCTGGAGGGAGTTGCGCGGGAGGCCTGAATTGTTGGAGAACCAGCTGTTGGCGTCCAGCACCTTGTTTCGGAAATACTCCCATAAGTTCCCGTGAAGTGTGCCGGTTCCCGACTTGGTGCTGAACTGGATCGCGCCGCCGGCCAGGTGGCCATACTCAGCCGACAAATCGTTGGTATCGACTTTGAACTCTCCAAGGGAGTCCGTGCTCGGCACCAGCGACGTAAGGTTGTTGTAAGGTGTGTTGACCGGTGCGCCGTCAATGAATGTGGCGCTCTGGTTGGCCATGCCGCCGCCAATCTGGTAATTGCCCCACGCAAAGGGATTCGTGCTGTTGGTATTGCCGGTGGACTGTCCCTGAGGAACCACCGAAGGCACCAGCTCGGTCAGGTTCATTGGATTGCGGCCGTTGAGCGGGAGTTCGACGGTCTGGCGTTCGTCCACCACTGTGCCAAGCGAGGTGGTCTCTGCCTGGATCAGCGGCGATTCGGCCGTAACCGTCACGGATTGATTTTCACTTCCCACGTGCATCCGCAAGTCGATACGGAGCGACCCCTCGACCTCAAGCTTGTAGGGTCCCTGCTTCAGCGTAAGGAATCCTGATTTCTGGACCAGGATGTTATAGCGTGACGGCGGAATATTGAAAAACTGATAGAAGCCAGTCTGATCTGTCTCCGCTTGAAAAGTCGCTCCCGAATCGGCATTCGTCAGCAGAATGGGGGTGTTGGGAATGACGGCCCCCGCCTGATCGGTGAGTGTGCCAACGATGCTCCCCGAGGTGGTTTGTGCGTGACCCACCGCCACTGTCAACAACGCGATTGCGATAACCGGCCAGAGCAGTCCGGTACGCCATTGTCTGATCGACTTGATTGTCATACTCCCTCCTGTAGGCGCTTTCATGAAAATCGGGCTGCCGTCTTAAAACCTGACTTCGTGCGTGAAGCGGAGCACGACAGCCTCCGTTTGCGGATACTCCACATTGCCATCCACGCCGATTGCCCGAGCCGTGGCATCTCGACGTGCCGGCGAACGCATCGATCCCATGTTCAGCGAACACATCTCCGGTTTGGCCTGCGGACGATAAGCAAGCCGATCCTCGACACTCACTTGAATGCTTCCGCCCGTCGTGACGATGATGGCGTGCGCACGTTCTGGCAAAATCGGACAAATCCGCTGGAACTGCTCTCGATCCCGCCAAGACTTTCCGCACTCAGCGGCGTGGGCGTGGAGAGGTAGAGCCGCTGTCCCAGCCTCTGCTGTCTCAAGTGAACTGTCGACCGTCTGAGTTGCCGTGATAGGAAGGTACGCGGACATAGCCGGGGTGTGCGCGGAACTGGTAATTGCGCAGTAACCGATGAGCGGCCGGCTATTCTTTGATATGTTCACTATCGACATAATGAATGACCTAGAGATAATACAAACAAGACTGCAGAAAATGACAGGTCCTAAACGGACATTGTCATGTCGCTTTCCAACACTGCCGTTCTACTGTGAGGAGGCTTTCGGCGCGGGCACGGACCTTAATGCCCTTTTCTGCGGTTGCTAACTGCGCTTTTCCCGCTGCATGGATCTCGCTTGGGTCTCGTATTCGCAAGAAACCGTCAACTGGATTCAGGCCGCGCGACCGTTAGCCAAGGTCGGAAGTAACAGCCTGGAGCGGGTTTCTTTGACATCTTTCCTGCTGGTTAGTCACTGGTTTAAATAGTCACGAATTGCCCGGATGAGATTGAAGAGACAGTCTGGCTCTGCTCACATCCTCGCGGATCGGCGGTCTGGTGTTCGTAACCACTGAGCAGAGTCGTCGAAGCTATCGAACCTTATGGATTACACAGACAATAAGTTCTTGCGCTCCGATCTCTGCGCCAGGTATATCGCGCGCGGGATAAGCCGGTTTTCGTAGGCTTGGCGCTCAAGCTCCTCGCGAAAGTCGGGATGGGCAAGTGAGATCATCGCTCGGGCGCGATCTGCCACAGACTTCCCTTTCAAATTGACCATCCCGTATTCCGTAACCACATACATGGTATCGGTGCGTGGCGTCGTTACAATGTTGCCCGGCGTCAGATCGAGAACGATGCGGCTCTTGCGGACACTCTTCTTTTCAAAGAGCGAGGAGAGGCACATGAAGGACTTTCCCCCACGTGACGCGTAGGCGCCGCGCACAAACTGGAGTTGACCGCCCGTCCCGGAAAGATGGCGATGACCATCTGTCTCCGACGCCGCTTGTCCCTGTAGGTCCATCTGCGTTGTGCTGTTGATGGAGAAGACTCTGTCGTTCTGCATGATGTTATGCGGCAGGTTAGTGTAGTCGACGCTGCAGCATAGCATGTCGGGATTGCTGTCCATGGCGTCGTAGGTGGATTTGGAACCCTGCGCGAAAGTAAAGACGGACTTTCCGGGATCGAGCTTTTTCCGCGCCCCGGTGACGACGCCAGCCTTGTAAAGCTCTACGAGGCCGTCGGTCAGCATTTCGGTATGAATGCCAAGGTCTCTCGCGCCTGAAGCCAGAAGCAGCGAGCAAACAGCGTTGGGCATTCCACCGATGCCGATTTGCAGGCAGGCGCCATCTTCCACCTCTGCTGCAATCCTGCGCGCGATGGCGCGATCGACTTCGCTGATCGGCGGGTTCTTCAGTTCTGGCAAAGGCGCGTTATCGCCTTCGATGATGTAATCAACCTCGCTGATGTGAACGCTGTTGCCAATCCCGTATACAAAGGGAACGGCGGTCGATGTCTCAACAATCAGCATCTTCGCCCGTTCGACCAGGGCTCTCAGCCAGCCATTACTCGGGCCAAAACTGAAAACTCCTTCGCCATTCGCCGGCCGCACCTTCACCACAACCATATCGATCGGGTCGATGAAGCGGCGATAGTAATCGTCCATCTCACCCAGGTTCGGTGGCATATGGTGGCAAATGCCGGCATCGGATTTTGCGCGTTCGTAGGCGCTGAAGTGCCAGCTATACCACTGGAAATGGCTTCCGTCGGGATCGCACTCGAGCACCGCGCGTGGCTTGGCGGCAAGGCTGGAGCGAATTCCTATATTTGATAGTTCCTGGACGCGGGCCGCGAGCGCCAGGTCAAAGACATCGGGTTGGGCAAGGCAGCCGCCGTAGTCGAGCCAAAAGCCCGATTTCACTTTCGCGGCCGCCTCAACAGCTGAAATTCTTTTGGCGGGTGCTGATGCTATTCGTAGCGACATGTGCGGAACTCTCTACCATAATGCACGAAACTGATTATTTCATCAATACTAATTATCTACATAGTGAATATTGACATAATCATGGATATCTGACTATTCTGCACTGTCGCCCAAATATGAGCGCTTCTGACGGACTATGGCCTTGGGAGTCAACGTTGGCCATGGACTTCCGCGGCAAAGCCGCCGTGAGCAGCGGCAGAAATGGAGGAGTATGTGATCGATCTGAACGGATGTGTAGCTCTAGTCACCGGAGCAGGCGGCGGGTTGGGACGGGCTTATGCCTTGCTTTTGGCGCAACATGGCGCGCGAGTGGTGGTGAACGACCTAGGCAACGGCACCGAATCCGTGGCGCAGGAGGTTCTTGAAGCGGGTGGAGAAGCTCGGACTGCACGGTGCTCAGTGACCAATGCGGCAGCTGTGGATGAGATGGTTCAGCAGACGTTGAAGGCCTGGGGTCGCGTTGACATTCTCATCAACAACGCGGGAATCCTGCGCGACAAGTCATTCGCCAAGATGACTCCTGACGATTTTCGTCTTGTTCTCGATGTGCACCTGATGGGCGCGTTCAACTGCACAAAGGCGGTCTGGGAGACGATGCGCGAGCAGAAATATGGCCGCATCGTCATGACGACGTCGTCGTCTGGTCTCTACGGCAACTTCGGCCAATCGAATTACAGCGCGGCCAAAATGGGTCTTGTGGGACTGATGCGAACTCTCGCGCTGGAAGGGGCTAAATACGGAATCTGCGTCAATTGCATCGCCCCAACGGCCGCCACGCAAATGACCCAGGGCATTTTGCCGGAAGAGCTGTTGAAGTGGCTCAGGCCCGAATTCGTGGCCCCCGGCGTTCTGGCGCTGGTGGCCGGCGGTGCGCCGACGGGCACGATTCTCTGCGCCGGTGCCGGCAGTTTCGAGGTCGCGAATATCACTTTGACGAAAGGCATTTACGCAGCAGGCGACCCCCCGCAAGCCGAGGAGCTTATCGCCAGATGGTCAGAAGTTCGGGCCCGGCAGGATGAAATAACACCGGACTCCGGCTTTGTCCAAAGCGAGGTCGAGTTGAAAAAGGCAGGCTACGTCTCGCCGGAAACGAAAGGCGCGTGACATGAGCCGTGATGCAGTAATTGTTTCCGCAGCGCGGACGCCGATCGGCCGCGCCTACAAAGGCGCGTTCAACGCGACCCCCGCTCCCACCCTGGCCGCACACGCCATTCGCGCCGCAGTCGCGCGCGCAAAAGTTGAGCCCGATGAGATCGAGGATTGCATCGTAGGGTCGGCACTGCCTCAAGGCCTGCAGCATACCATCGGACGAACAGGCGCCTTAGCCGCGGGCCTGCCGGTCTCAGTCGCCGGGCAGACCGTTGACAGACAGTGTTCATCGGGGCTCATGAGCATCTCTATGGCGTCGAAGCAAGTCGTCATGGACCGCATGGATATCGTTGTAGCCGGTGGTGTGGATTCCATCTCTCTGGTGCAGACGGCCGAACTCCGTCTCGGTTCCGACCCCGCGCTCCTCGCACTGCATCCGGACACTTACATGCCGATGATCGACACGGCCGAGGTTGTTGCTCGCCGCTACGGCATTTCGCGAGAGCAGCAGGATGAGTACGCGTTTCAGTCGCAGCGCCGAACCGCCGAAGCTCAAGCCGCCGGCCGATTTGATGCAGAAATTATCCCGGTGAAGACCATCAAGTCGGTGACCGACAAGACCACCGGCGAGACCTCGATGCAAGAGGTAATGCTGACGCGCGACGAAGGCAACCGGCCTGACACAACGATCGAAGGCCTCGCCGCGCTCAAGCCAGTGCGGCAAGACGGCTTTATTACCGCGGGCAACGCGAGCCAGTTATCCGATGGCGCATCCGCCTGCGTGGTGATGGAGGCGAGCTTGGCCGCGGCCCGCGGCCTTCAGCCACTCGGCCGCTACTGTGGCATGGCTGTTGTGGGCACAGAACCTGACGAGATGGGAATTGGGCCGGTACTCGCTGTCCCCAGGCTTTTGAAACGCTTCGATCTCAAGTTGGACGACATCGGACTCTGGGAGCTGAACGAAGCCTTCGCTGTACAAGTGGTCTATTGCCGCGACCGGCTCGGTATTCCCAACGATCGCTTCAACGTCGACGGCGGCGCCATCTCCATCGGCCATCCTTACGGCATGTCTGGCAACCGCCTGACCGCGCATGCGTTGATTGAGGGTCGCAGGCGGGGAGTCCGCTACGCCGTAGTGACCATGTGCGTAGGCGGCGGCATGGGCGCGGCAGCCCTATTTGAGGTTCTCTGATGCTGAGCATGGCAACGCACACATCAATTCGGCAATGCTTGATTGAAGCTTGCTTCAACCCATGATCACGAGCTCGCGGCGCGCCGCTATTGCTTAAGGGCCAGAAATCCCGCCGCCAGAAATTTGGCGATGCGCTTCTTGACTGCGGGGAAATCGTCGGAACGGCAGATGCCGCCAGACACTTGATCGATCCGCCCGGTACGCGCAAGTGTATTCATCAGCGCACCCGTTACGAAGTGGTAACCCCAGAAAATATCCTCGTCGCTATAATCCGGCAGCGCGCGCTTCAATATGCTCACGAGTTTAAGAACCACGGGTTCGAAATGGGCGACCATCATCGCCTCCCCCTCATGGCTATAACTGACGCGGGCGCAGAAGGCGCCATAATTCACCCATGGCTCGCCGCCCTCGATGCATAGGTCGAAGACAGTATCCAGGAACGCGTGCAGCGCGCCTTCAACGGTAAGACAATCTCCGGCTTCTGCTTCATACTGTTCGAGCGCTGCCAAACGGCGGTCGCGGGTAACACTCGCGCGTCGTTTGTACACGGCTTCAAATAGATCGTGTTTGTCTTTGAAATAATAATGAAGGAGCGTTGTGTGAATCCCCACCCGCAGGGCCACATCGCGGAGAGTTACGCCATTAAAACCATTCATTGAGAATAGATACTCGGCTGCATCGAGAATCTGTTCCAAACTCTCCGCGCGCTGCTCGGCTTTGCTGCGGCGAAGACGTTTTGGGGCCGAAGTACTTAACACTACGCCCACCCTTTCTCCATCAGGCGATATCTCTGAGCCAAATCCCTCCAGGCTTGACTCGTTCTGCCGCCATTCTCCAATGCACAAGTCTAACACGCAGTCTGTTTGGGGTATCCGCTGAGTTTTTCCACCCGTCCGATCATCCGATCGGATTCTGCGAGCAACCGCCGGCAGTTACTCCGCCGGCATCGTCGATAGGGGTCAGTGTTAATCTCACACTCCGCGAACAGATTGACAGCCCTTCCCCAACCCATTTTTCGGGTTGGGCAAGTATCCCCTAAAATACAGGCACAGCCCGGTTCACGGACGCCGCGGCGTTTGTCAGGCGTGCTCTTTTCGAAGCGAACTTCAGGACCACGATGGCCACCTCTGCGCCTTGTGGCGCCGACGAGACGGCGGGCCGCTAAGGACGACAAGAGTGCGTTAAAATCGGGATTCCGCACTCTTGGCCGGGTAAGTTCACTATGCCTGAATCAATCAAGCTGGGCTGGCTGACCCGTATCGCACGGATCAGCCAAGTTGACATTTACGTCCACTGGTCCACGTTCTTGATCGCCGCCCTGATTCTCTGGGGCGCTCGAAGACAACTGCTGCCGACACTGGCGGGTTTGACGGCATACCTCGCGATCATGATCATCCATGAGTTTGGTCATCTTATCATCGCGCGACGCCTGGGATACGACGCGTTTTGCATCGAGTTCTATCCGATCTTCGGGATCGCTCGCTGTGAGAGGCCGCGTTCCAGGTTTGATCGAGATTTAATCGCCTGGGGCGGCGTGTTTGCCCAGATCGTCGTCTCCGTTCCTATCGCTGTGTGCGTCGAAGTATTTGGTTACACTCCCTGGGAAACGCTCAACACCGCTCTGGCCATCCTGGGAACCGCTAGTTTCTGCATCGCCACGTTTAACCTACTCCCTTTTCGCCCGCTCGACGACTCCGTCGCGTGGGACCTTATACCGGCGTTTTTTTGAGCGAAGTCGACTCCGGACGAACCGGCGCGCGGTTCCCTACCAATCGTCGAGGTGACGGACTGAAATCCGGTCTGGCAGATTACTCCCGAAAAGTCGGCATGGCGACTGGAATCTCGTGCCCTGCCGCCGGGCTGGAAACCTAGGAGGCTCCCGTAGCCTGCGGCGTTTGAACTAAGTCGCTGTTGCGACGGACGCTGCGGCATAGGTCGTCCCCTGTCAGAAGCCTGCCGAGTTCGGCAACGCCGGTGAGTATTGGGAAAACGTCGGCTGGCGAGTGACTGTTTCATTCACCGCTCTTCTTCATCGGGTCCGCCCAAAGGACCACATGGGAGTCCTGAGATCGCCGCTTCCGGATCGCTATTCCCCTCTGCAGTCAAATGGAAATGGGAATCAGGCCTTGTATCTAACCGAGATCCCTCAGGGCTTCGCAGACGTCATCTCGGGTTGATTGGGGAAGAAGCGCGGATACTGCTTTCGAGGCCTGTCGAGGCCGCCCCGATGGAAGGCAATCCCATGGTCTGCGGAGACGATCTGGACGTCTGGGAACATTGGCTGGAACAACAGGTTGAAAAGGATCGCTCGGTACCGGAAACAGATCGAGAAGCGAATATCAGAGCCAGGTGCGGCCAGGGATTATTCAAACAGCGCGTGATGCGGATTGAAAGAAAGTGCCGAATCACTGGCGTCGATAATCTGACTCACCTCATCGCGAGCCACTGTAAGCCCTGGCGGGATGCATCGAATGAAGAACGGCTGGACGGCGAGAACGGTCTGCTCCTGACGCCGAGCGTCGATCATCTCTTCGATCGTGGATTTATCGGGTTTGAGAACTCGGGAGAATTGATCATCTCACCGATTGCCCACACGCCTTCGCTTCAGAAAATGGGGATCGAGACAGAACATAGAGTGAACGTCGGTCAATTCACGGAAGGTCAAAAGCACTTTCTAGAGTTCCACCGGAACTCCGTGCTTCTAAGGGCCAATCGATGAGCTGTCCTTTGGCCCACAGGTGACAATCACCGAAAAACCTCGTGGGCATGGTATTCAAGATTCTCTGCATCGGGTTTCGCCCATGGTTTGTTTGGCTCGCGGATCCGCATACCCTCTAATCCGTAATAGTCCTGCCCGTTCTCAAACTCTTCCTTGATTCGTTTACTGACTACGACCCGATGCTCCACGGGATCGATCGTGAGATACCCATCGTCGAACAGGCGATGCAGGTCGCTGCGCATCAAAAGGCCATTCGAAACTTCGTGCTTTTGGATGACTTTGTATGGCTTGATGTGGGCTGCATCGAGAACGGGCAGCGTCCTCTCGCCCGTAATAGCGCAGCGCTTCTGGTAGGCATCGGTCACAAGAACACGGAACAGGCCCTGGCCGAGGCGAGGCAGTACGATCTGCGGCTTGCCGTATCCATTAGATTCAATCGCAGCAAGAGCCGCGGTCCCCTGTTCAAGTTGCCTTGCACCGTACAACTGAAGCCGTTCCGATACCTCGTTCCACAACTTGCGGCCGGTGCCAGATTCCGAGTCGTAGCCTTTGCCTTGCACCGTGTTCAGTTTGAAGTCCTCGGGGCATTCAATCCATGCGTCCTGCGGCCAGAAGAACGGCTCGGCAAGCATGATGCAGCCGATATTGGGATTCTCATTCGGGAGAATCGGCGTTCGCCGGTAGAAGGCGATGCGTTGCCGCATCTCGTCAAGGGAACGAACGCCATTCGCTTCTCTAAAGGTCTCCCACGCCAGGTTCACGGGGAGCAGATGAAACCTTACGAAGAAGCCGCCGCCAGCGATGAAGTTAATCGGCGCGTGGAGCTTGAAAAGAAGCAGCTCTCCCGGTTGAAGTGCTTTGAAGCCAGCTTCTGCCGACGGCCGCCAGAAGTTCACCTCGTCTACGCGTTTGAGCGACGCGTGGAGGGCAAACCATTCGTTGTCGGTGACGGCCACAAAAAGTCGCATACCAGTCCGGGACCGAATTACTTTGGAACGTACCAGCTGTGCTCGTCGCGCAGCACGATCTCCGGAGAACCGCGATATTCCGTGATGACTCCGGTTGCGCAGATTCCTCCACTCTCTGGCACTGTGCCGACCTTCCCCCGGTCGTCACCCCAGATCAAGAGCGTGAATACCTGGTTGGGGTAGGGCCGGTCAAGATTGATGAAAGTTGGTGTGCCGCGACCGTTTGCTGCAGTGTGCTCGCCCGTGATCGTTCCGCACACCTTCATCCGTTCTCCGATGTGTTTCGCTCCCTGCGTTGCCGGGATGGTGGTTTGCGGGAGAACCCTGTCGAAGCCAGCGCCAGTGCGAGGACCAATGTCATCGGTCTCATATGCTCCCCCTCAGATCCCTCTCCTGGTGACGGCCAAATCCCAGCACATATCCGGGGCGCCGCAGATTGTCTGCGCCTTCCGGGGCTTCAGCCTGTTTCTGGTTTGCTGAAAGAAATACTTCACCAATCGATTGTTTGCCATTAGCAAACTTGCGGGCCCGATAGGTGCGACACGCGTGGCAGGAACCGTGGGAAATAGGGGCTTCAGGCCATTCTGACTTTGCTCATGGTAATACCTTGGCGGCTGACCGTTTTCTTATAGCAAACTCGCCAGCCGGATCCGGAGGTCCGCGCGATGGCACGGCATGGAATCGGAGGCATATATGTTGATGCGGTTTCGCGGCAACGAGCCCCGGGATCTGAGCTGGCCACCCGTCCTACTCCAAGATCAGGAGAAATTTGACTTGCGAGAAAAAGAGGTTCTCGCAAGTTAAGCAGGCGAGAGCCCGGCCGCGCGCGAAGCTGCGGCCGGGCTCCCGATGCGGAACCCTTGCACAATCCTGGGTCGCGGCCGGGGTCGTAGCTCTTCGGACACGGCGGACTGTCAACGGCCCGGAAATGTGATCTTGATTCGTAAGAACCTAGTCGCGCGCCCAATCAATCAGGGAATTCTAAAGTCGCGGCCGTGCACAGATCGGGCACAATAGACGCGGTGCGTCCTCAGCTCACTATTTTCGGCGAGAGCTGCACACAAACTTGCCGAAGAACCTTCACCCAAAACTTCGCCGAATTTGGAGTTGTCGAGACAGGTATGCTGATCCGGCATCAGCATCCTCGAAAGACCGACTGGGAGACCAATTCAGGTGGGTTCAAGCACTTGCCCTGTTGTCGTCGGGCACGGTGGGTCGCGAAATGTGCCGTGCGTCTAACGCGTTGCGAATGATTTCTCCTTCCGGGTGCTGGTAGACCATGGCGCTTCTTACATCCCCGTGGCCCATTGCGTTCATGACTGCTTTCAGATTTCCGGTCTTCGCCAGCACAAAGCCGCCGAAGTCGTGGCGCGCACAGTAGAGAACAAGTTCGCGCGGCAGCCCCGCTGCCTGCCTCGCCCGCGCCCACTGCCGGTACACCATCCCTTCCCCAATGTGCTTTCCCTTATAACGTGACATCCAGACCCAGCCTTCGCTCCGCCCCGCGCAGCGCTCCTCGATAATTTGCTTGACGCGACTGCTCATAGGGATGAACCGGCGACCGGATTCCGTCTTGCTGTCCGGCGTGAAGATCGTCCCGGCATCGAAGTCCCCGTTCTCCACTCGCATGCAATAGAGTTCGCGCGCGTTGCGCATTCCGGTGTCGCGCATCACCACGATGATGTCCTTCCGCGGCTGGTCGGCCACCGCGGACAGCCTCCTTTCTGCTTCATCGTTCAGGCGTAGTGACCGCCCGTGTTCCTTGAATAGCGCAAAGTCAGGAACCTCAAAGATCAGCTTGTCCTCCTTGGCTTTGGAATACATCCTGCGCAGCGTCCGCAGAGCGTTGTTGCCGTTCGAGGCCGATCCGGGAAACTTGAGCTTCTCGACCTCGCCTTTGGTGATCAGATCCATGCGCATTGCGGGGATCTTCGTCTGCTCCAGAAGCCTCCAGCCGTTTCTGTAATACCGGCGACTGGCGTCGAGCCGTCCCGTTTCCACCCATTGAAGGAAATCCCTCGAGTATTCACGAAGCGTGGGCGGCTTCCTGTCGAGCGGGTCGCTGCCCTCAATAGTGGCAGCGAGTTTGAGAGAGGCAACCTTCTGCGCTCTCGTTTCGTTGCTTTCTTTGGTCGATCCGCGGTAGCGCTCGCCGCGCACCGTGAAGTCATACCAGCAATACTTCGAATTGTTTTTTCTGAACAGTTTCACGAGATTACCTCCAAGCAGCCCGCACGGAAGCAACTCGTGTGTTCCGCCGAATGCATCTGAGCGGAACAACAACATGGTACATCGCCTTGCATTCGACTCCAATCCGATCGGTACGCACACCTATGCAATACGAAGGATGGAATCCCGCGACCGTGGTTGAGTGTTGAGAGCCGCATCAACGCCTTCACCAGCTCACAAAGCCGACCGCACCATAGGATCACGAGTCTCGCATTCAAGTAAAGGTGCGGGACGCAGCGTCACGACGCAGTCAAATCCCGGCGCCTTGGTCGAGAAGTAGTTCGGCGGCAGCGCGGTCCTTGAATACGCGGATGGCTTGCGGGCTCAAAAAGACTTCTTTGCCTTCGGCCAACTCCAAATCGCTGTACTGCGCCTTCGATAGATCCACAGCGACCAAATTCTTGTTCCCATTCACCTTCACATCGAGCCGGACTTGCGGGCCGGCGGCGTGTACGCGTTCGATGGTCGCCAGCACTGCGCGCCTGTCTTCGGGAAGGGTGCGCGAAATCTCAAACTCATGCGGGCGGACGAAGCCGATGACCGATGTTGCGTCGCGCACGGTGAGGCCTTCGGTGGATGGCGACAGATCGGCCAGAAGACGACCGTGAAACAGGTTCACGTTGCCCAGAAAGTTATAGACGAAGGGCGAAACTGGGTGATCGTAGATCTGTTGCGGCGTGCCATATTGTTCGAGGGCACCGCGGTTAAGAATGGCGACGCGATCGGCGACTTCGAGAGCTTCCTCCTGATCGTGCGTGACCAAGACCGTAGTGACATGTAATTCGTTGTGAATGCGCCTGAGCCAATCGCGCAGATCCTTGCGTACCTTGGCGTCGAGCGCACTAAATGGTTCATCGAGCAGCAGCACGCTGGGACGCACGGCCAAAGCGCGCGCCAATGCCACGCGCTGGCGCTGCCCCCCGGAGAGTTGGTCGGGATACATGCGCGCGTAGGAATCGAGTTGCACGAGGGAAAGCAGTTCATCCACTCGATTGCGAATCTCACGGCGGGTGAGGCTCGTACCTCCGCGTTGCACGCGCAATCCAAAGGCGACATTTTCAAAGATCGTCATGTGACGGAAGAGCGCGTAATGCTGGAAGACGAAGCCGATGCCGCGACGCGCTGCATTCAGATGCGTTGACTCCTCATCGCGCAGCCGAATCGTGCCGCTATCGGGCGATTCCAGACCGGCGATGACGCGCAGTAGCGTTGTCTTGCCCGATCCGGAGGGGCCCAGTAAAGCTACCAGTTCGCCGCTGTCGATGGTCAGTGAAACATCGTCGAGCGCGGTGAATCTCCCGTAGCTCTTGCTGATCTTTTCGATGGCGATGCTCATTCGGCGAAGTCCTCTTTGGCTGGTGGGGTGTGAACTCCCGAGATGAGCTCAATGGCCTTCTTCACGATGAGCGTGATGACGGCGGCAAGCGAGAGCAGCGAGGCGGCGGCGAATGCGGCCGTGAAGCTGTACTCGTTGTAGAGCATTTCGACTTCGAGCGGCAGCGTGACAGTGCGCCCACGAATGTGGCCGGAGAGCACCGAGACGGCGCCAAACTCGCCTATTGAGCGGGAGGCCGCGAGGATCGTTCCGTAGAGCAGCGCCCACTTGATA
>Ga0326727_10017107_pt1 | contig 15128 bp, 11 predicted proteins | sample MB2enrmetagenome_FD_207643 | JGI IMG/M metagenome (GOLD analysis project Ga0326727, IMG submission 207643) | Lab enriched peat soil microbial communities from McLean, Ithaca, NY, United States - MB29MY | ecosystem: Environmental > Terrestrial > Soil > Wetlands > Peat | place: USA: New York... | reverse complement strand
ACGGCGTAAGCGTCCTTCCGCATCTCGCGCTGCACGTTGCAAGAACCCTCAAGGCTTCGCGTTCCGGCCTGTTATGAGCTTTCGCTTCGATCGGTTTGCCACTTTGTATCTCACGTCGCCGTTATGCCGGCTCGCGGGAAGAAAGAAGGCCATTCCGATTTTGATGTATCACAGCATTACCGACAAGAATGAGTTGGCAGTTCATCCCTATTACAAAACGACAACTGCGCCAACAGTTTTTCGTGTACAGATGGAGTACCTGCATCGGAACGGCTATGAAACTTGGACTCCGGCTCAAGCAATTGAATTCGTTATGTCTAGGGCCAAGCTGGATGGGAAGAAGGTTGTGATTACATTCGACGATGGCTATGGGGACTTCTACAGAACAGCTTTTCCGGAATTGAGCCGCTTTGGCTTCACAGCGACGGTGTATCTGCCCACGGCTTTCATAGGGAAAAGCTTCAAAGGGCACGAATGCCTGATGTGGAGCGAGGTAACAGAACTTCAGAACCATGGAATCTCTTTCGGTTCCCACACCGTAAACCACCCCCAACTTCACGCGCTCGATCGAAACGCAATCTCCCGGGAGATTACCGAATCCAAGGGAACCATTGAGCAGAAGACGGGACAACCGATTGATTCTTTTGCCTATCCCTACGCATTTCCAAAAACAGACGCACCCTTCAAGTCGATGTTCAGGACGCTTCTGGTTGAAGCGGGATACAAGAATGGAGTCTGCACCGCGGTCGGACGAGCCACTTGGAAAAGCGACCCATATTTCATAGAGCGCATTCCAGTGAACGGCTGTGATGATGATGCCCTTTTTCAGGCGAAGCTTACCGGAGCCTACGATTGGGTTGGTCAATCCCAGACCCTTTTTAAGATGGCCCGTAGCGCCAGAGTCAGTGTTTCAGGCCAAGCGTCATCGATCGATTCTACCTGATCGATCCAACACCTTCCATTTCACTTGACCTATTCATCTTCCCGCTTTCCGAGGATAGGACTGCATCAAACGGGAGTTCTCAGTTTTTAGTACCAAAGTAATACCTATTATGGCTATATACATACCATGGTAATTTATGTCATTGCACTTTAGTAATTATTTGGTGATGACTAAGCGATGCAAAGTGCGTAGGATAATGAGAATAGGACTCGGGCTTATCCTGGTACTGATCGGCCTGCTTGCCATTCAAAGGCTAGTCCCGTCGAAATTATCGGAGACAATGATGCACATCCCTCGCCGCTCGGAGATTCTTATTTCCGCGCTCTTTTCAGCACTTTTCGCTTCTGCGACGTCTCATCCTGCTTTAGCTCAGGCCGGCAACATTTACATCGCACAGAACGCCGCGGGTGCTGCCAACGGGGCCGATTGCGCTGACGCTTACTCATTGTCAATTCTCAACAGCGCGTCAACTTGGGGAACCAGTGCTGGCCAGATTGGCCCCGGTACAACGGTCCACCTTTGCGGGACTTTCACGGCACCGGCGGGTTCAAGCGATTACATCGTGGTGCAAGCAAGCGGCTCCAGCGTCGGCCCCATCACGATACATTTTGAAAGCAATGCCACTATCACCGCACCATACTGGTCCGGACCGGTTATCAACCTGGGCGGGAGTAGTTATATCACCGTCGACGGTGGTTCGAATGGGACTATCCAAGCAACCGCGAACGGTTCCAGCCTCGCCAGCCAGCAGAACGGTGGAGTGTGTGTCAGTGCCGCGGGCGGAAGTAATCTGATCATCGAAAACTTAACTTGCGCGAATCTCTATGTACGAACCACTGCTTCGACGATGCCATCAAGCAGTAGTTGCGGCGATGCGGACGACTTCGGCAATGGGATCACCGTAACCGGCGGAAATTCCATTCAGATCATTAACAATGTCGTTCACGATACACATTGGGGAATTATTTACACTGGAGCCAGCGGTGGAAGCTCCGAAAATATTAGCATTAGTGGAAACAATGTCTATGATGTGGATCACGGAATAGTGCCGAATATCGGCAATGGTACAACATCAACCATTTCTGGAATATATGTGTTCGGCAACCATCTTCACGATTTTGCGAACTGGGACGACGCCTCCGACTGCGATCATCATGACGGTGTTCACGCATACGACTTTTCCGGCGGAACCATGTCGAACCTCTATGTCTACAACAACCTGCTTGATGGGAACGCCGGCACAAATGAGAACGCCGGAATTTACATTGAATCAAATGACCAACAGGGGACGATAACATCATGCGGAGTGTTTAATAACATCTTTAACCGTGGTGCGGGTGGTAACGCGAGCGGCGCTATCGCCGACTACTCAAACAATGGGTGCTTGGACGTAAACAACACAATATACACCGACATGCTATCTGTGGAGTTTACCTCTTCGACCGGCGCGACAATCTATAACAACATCATTTGTGCGACGTGCGGCTTGGGCAATGGAAGCAAATATCTCAATGGGGGCGATGGAGGCAAGTTCGCAACGAGCGATTACAACGACTTCTATCCGGCCCCCACCGTTGTCGGGAGTAATTCTTTCATACCACCCGGTGGAAACTGCTGCATTGATACTCTGGCGAATTGGCAGAAAGCCACCAGCTTTGACAGCCACTCGATTACGGTGAATCCGAATCTCACTTCGTCCTACACCCCAAGCAGTTCATCCGCCGTAACATCCGGGGGACTTAACCTCTACTCGGTATGCAACGGCCAGCCAAACCCCGGCTTGGGAGCACTCTGCTACGATGCCGCAGGCAACGCAAGGCCACCGACTGGGGCTTGGACCCTTGGCGCGTATAGCGCTACCACGACCGCAAAAGCCGCGCCGGCACCGCCAACGGGTGTCAAGGGAGTAGCCGTTCCGCAATAGCGCAATCGAGAGAGGGTAATCTCTCTTGAGGGCAGAGATGCTCTCCGATGCGATTCTTCTGACCGCAGCTGTGGGGAATAAGGCACTTATGAATTACGGGGTCTTTCCACGGCAAGTTTCACAATCGACCCAATTCACATTACTTACTCAGATTTTGCACGATCGAATCTTATCACGCGTAAGTAGTGGTGTGGTCCCCGGCGCGGCAGCCAATATCTAGAGCCCGCCGCCCTCCAGGGCAAGCCCGGCTAATCGCGCCGAATCGGCTGTGATGGACGTCCCTCGCTGCGCGAGGGCAGCTGGTGGTACATTGGCTTGCGGCCGGGAGAGCAGATTGGGAATTCCGAGTGAATAAGATTTATGTCAATGGTGTAGGGTTCATCTGACGGAACAGATCGTACATTCTTCGATCGGGCCGCGTCCGAAGGACCCGAAACTCCAAATCATTGAAATTGCGAAGAAACTGCATCCAACATGGAACGTGCTAGTGTGGCAAGATCCAGTCAGAAATGACAGACTCTTGCTCGCCAAATATCTCGAAAGCGGCGATCGTCCCAATGCTCTTAGGACCTGCGTGCGCGGATTCTAGGAGAGTAGTGAACCTATGCTCTTGGTCCGCGCTCTGCCGTCGTCTTAGCCCACGGCGATACAATCCAGAATTCAACGATTGAGGAACGCTCCAGGCATGGGTCTTACTGAAATCACTCCGCCAGCTTTACTCGCAAGCGGCTCGCGAATGCTAAGAACCGTCTCCCGAGCGTGGGTCTCTCTTAGATCTAACGACGGCAGTCGACGCTCGAAAGCGCTACGATCGTCCGGCTGGGTAGTGGCTGGTAATGCCATCTCCCAAGTCGTGCGAGCGTCAACGACCATCATCCTGGCTCGAGCATTTATAGGGCCACGAGAGTTTGGGCTCGTTGCACTCGTTAACGTCTTCATATCGGGCATATCTTTGCTCTCGGACCTCGGAATCGAGACTGACGTGGTACGCCATCCGCGAGGCGATGAGCATTGCTTTCTCGACACCGCGTTTCTCATTCAGGCTGGTCGGGGACTGTTCCTGTTTGGCTTATCTTCGGCCTTGGCGTTTCCATTCGGGGCCTGGTACCACCAGCCGCGGCTAGCCTGGCTCTTGATCGCCGCTTCCTTTCAGATCCTTGTTCAAGGCTTCACGAGCAGCTCGCTATGGACGCTCACACGCAATATTGAAAATGATAAGCTCGCGAAGCTATACGTGTGCAGTGACCTAACCGGCCTCGCGGTGTCATTGATCTGGGCGTCCCTGTCGCCCACCGCTTGGGCACTCGTCGCCGGCAGCCTGGCCCGACCAACGGTGACGATGATTGGCTCTTTTCTTCTCGCAGATCGTCCCTTCAAATTTGAATGGGATCGGACAGCGGCGCACGATATTTTCTCTTTCGGTGGGGGAATGTTTTTATCAAGCGTGACGTTCTTCTTTGTAAGTGAAGCAGAACGGTTAGTGGTGGCTAAGTTTATCACGCTCGCTGAACTCGGATGCTATTCGCTGGCTATGACGATTTCTAGCGTTCCCGATTTGGCTTTTGGCCATGTCATCAGCAAGGTATTCCTTCCCACGATCGCAAAATCTGCCCAAGAGAGCCCGGAGAGAGCGGTAATAAATTACGATAAAATGCGCCGAGTGTTAATCGTTCTCTGCTTGTTCTTTTCCTTCGGCTATATCGTCTTTGGTAAATTGGCCGTGAATCTAGTATTGGGCTCTAAGTACTTTCAGGCTGGATGGATGGTCCAGCTCTTGGGATTTCGTGGTTCATTTCAGCTCTTCTCAGGAGCAGCCACAGCCATGCTTTTCGCTCTTGGGTATTCGCGATATGCGGCTATTAGCAATATCGCCCGAATGATTTTCCTGGCGATCGGTTTGCCCATCGCATTTGGGTTCTATACCTTTAGAGAAGCGCTCTGGGTTCTCGCTTTATCACCGCTTATCGCGTATATTCCCTTGCTCGTGGGAATACATCGCCACCTGCGCCCCGCACTGAAGACTGAGTTACTTTGCACGGCCACGTTTCTCGTACTATCTTCTCTTTTCTGCTTTATCCATCCCTTGGCGAGAGCTTTCGCCGTATCCCTGCACTTCTGGAATCCTAGGTGAAGACTATGGAGCCGCCCTTAGTAAGCGCGATCGTTCCCACTTACAATCGCGTAGACCTTGTAGGACGCGCGATTGAAAGTATCCTCGGACAGACGTATCGAAACATCGAAGTAGTGGTTGTGGACGACGGCTCAACCGACGCAACCCAGGCGATCTTAAGGTCGTTCGGTAATCGCATCACAGCAATTTGGCAGCACAATGCAGGACCCAGCGCAGCACGGAACCGTGGCCTCCTCGAGGCGAAAGGCGAGTTTGTCTCCTTTCTCGATTCCGATGACTTGTGGATGCCTAAGAGAATCGAGAAACAAATTGCTGTACTGCGCAAAGCGGGACCTGCGGTTCCTTGTTGTGTCAGCGACGTGGAGCTACGCTTCAACCGACGCGCTACCGCCACAGCATTCCACAACTTTCGCCTCATGCCCAAGGAGCACGAAGGAATTTGGTTGAATCCCTTGGAGGTCATAATCGACCGATTCATTCTCTTCAATCAAATGGCTACCTTTCGGAAGGCCGCTCTTCAACGCGTTAGAGGCTACGACATAAACCTGAGATTGCTAGAAGACTATGACCTCGCGGTTCGCCTCTCTTTGCTCGGGCCATTTGCATTTTCGCGAGAGGTGCTTTCGGTGTGGCATCAGGGGTCTCCAGAAAGCCTCTCAACGGAAGCGTATAAACAGGCGAGCAGGGTTAGTAGAGCCGAAGTCGCGATCCGACTCAAGCTGTTGCGTCAGATCGAGTTGGACAAAGGAAACGACTGGTTGAGAGAGCGCATGCAAAAGGCGTTAAAGAAAGCTCGACGGCGACTCAGGATCGCGACGCTGCGAGAGACAGGGCATTTAGGAAAGTCCACAGCAGGGACCTGCCTGGCACTGTTCGAGCGCTGCTTGGCCGCCGCACACAGACGATCACCTTGGTTTAGCCAGATGAAAACAGCAGCGCTTAAGCAAGACATCGCGTCTCCTTCACAAAGCGTAATTCGATTAGAAGAGAAACTGCAAAATGGGTGAAACTTTCTACTTCGGCGGCAGCGGTGTTCATGGATCAAGCATGCACCCCATTGTGGTGGTTGCCACCTTGATCGCGATCATTGCGATGATCACATTGCCCAGGAAATATGCGCTGAGCCCGGCCCTCATCCTCGTGTTCCTGACTCCGGCGCCGCAGCTTGTTCTCGGCGGATTTCACTTTACGGTTGTCCGGCTCATTATCCTCGGCGGCTTAGTTCGCCTAATCCGCGACGCGATATCGCGCAAGGGGAAAGTGTGGAGTTACGGCATTCAGCCAATCGATACGCTGCTCGTGGCTCTCGTGGTCCTGCAAGCGCTGGCATTCAGTCTGCGCTTTAAGGATATTGGCGCTGCAATCTATCAGTCAGGGCTCTTACTGGACGCCTGTCTCTTCATTGTGTGCAGGCATCTTATAAGAGACTATAAAGACCTGATCCATATTACCAAGATCATGGCTGTTGTCGCAGTGCTCTTGGCCGGTACCATGACCTTTGAGTACATGACTAGAAATAATATCTTTAGCTACATCAGCGCGGTGCCGATCGTGCCAGACCTCCGTAATGGCGCCGCCCGAGCTCAGGGAACCTTTTCCAATTCCATTACCGCCGGCACATTTGGAGCAGTTCTCTTTCCCATGTTCTTTTGGCTGTGGAAGGATCGGCATTCGCGGGCTCTCGGCTGTCTCGGCATGGTCGCTTCGGTCATCATTTCGTATACGGCGCAATCGAGTACTGGGATCAGTGCCTTAATGGGAGCAGTCCTCGGCTTGGGTCTATGGAGTGTCCGCCATTACATGCGCCAGATGCGATGGGCAATTGTGGTAGTGATCGTGGTCCTGACGCTCTCCATGAAGGTGCCGATATGGTTCCTTATGGGGAGAATAGATATTTCAGGAGGACACGGGTGGGATCGAGCGGAGCTGATTGATGTCACGGTCCATCATTTTTCCGAATGGTGGCTTCTCGGCACCCAGGCCAATGCCAGTTGGGGCGCAGATACCTGGGACGCATGCAACGAGTTTGTCTTTCAGGCAACTGCCGGCGGAATTGGCTGCCTGATCTTGTTTGTTGCACTTCTTTCGAGAGGCTTTGGGATGCTCGGGCGTGCTCGACGGCGAGCAAGCAACTACTCCCGTGAGTGGTTCGCTTGGTGCTTTGGAGCGGCTCTGTTTGCAAACTTCGTGGGTTTCTGGGGGATTGACTATTTCGACCAGGTCCGTGAATGGTGGTACGTCTTTCTTGCGATGATTCCGGCTGTATATTTTTGTGCTAATGCGCAGCCGCAAGTACGTGAGCGTGTCGTCGCCAAAATGTGGGCAAGCCCGTTTGTGCTTGACCTGGGCCTCAGCGCTAGTTCAGATAGCCGAGGAATTCCGGCATTGGAGGCTGACAATGAATCGTAGATACTGCGGTAACTCGTCGCGTGTAGAAACTTCCGCTGCAGCCCATAACCAGTCTCGCTGATTCTTAGCATTGCGGCTGAGAAATCCTTCATCTACACTGTCTGCTTTTCTGCCCAGCTGCGGTGGCAAGGAGAATAATATGAAACTGTCCATCGTTATCATCTGTTGGAACGACTGGAAGGTTATCGAACACTGCCTGAAATCCATTCAGGACGGAACGCATAAGTTGTCGTATGAGATTATCGTATCTGACAACGGCTCGACAGATGGTTCCGTCGAAAAGATTCGCGAGCATTTTCCCAGCGTACGAATCGTCGAAAATCGCGAAAATCTCGGCTTTGCGAGAGGGAACAACGCCGGCATCCGCGAGGCACAGGGCGAGTACGTTCTGATCTTGAATCCGGACACGATCGTTCACGACGGGGCACTTGATCGCTGGTTAGATTTCGCCGATGCCCACCCGGAGGCCGGGGCATTTGGCTGCCTGGTCCAAAATCCGGATGGCAGCTATCAGCGTTCGGCGCGACCTTTTCCAACGATATCGCGGTGCGTCTGCGCTGCGTTGGGCTTACACTTTCTTGGCCGTTTACTCCCCGGGGCAATCACCGATGAGTACGAAGGATGGAAAGGGAATACGGAGCGCGAGATCGACTGGCAGTCGGGCTGTTGTGTCCTATTCCGCGAGGGACTTCTGCGGAACCTAGGTGGATTTGACGAACAATTCTTCTATCAATTTGAAGAAGTGGACCTTTGCAGGCGCGTGCGGAACACTGGTATACGGATTCTCTTCACTCCAACGGCTTCCATCACTCATTTGGGGGGGCAGTCGGTCAGCCGCTTTCCCGTTCGTTTCGCCTTGGAAGTATCCAGAAATGGATATCGCTATTTCTATAAACACTTTGGCGCAAAAGGCGCCAGGCGATATCGGAGAGTGATCCTGTTTCGGCTGCGTCTGCGCCAACTCTGGTATGAATTGGAGAATCTATACCGCCCAAGCGACAGACTCAACGAACGACTCGAAACATACAGAGCAAGCCTGCGCTGGAACACCGGGATCGACCCGATCAAGTTTGTTCTTCAAGGCGTGGAGGGCCCTATCGACCAGCCTTTAGGGCGGCAGATCACTTAACGGTCAGTCAAACACCACATCAAATCAAGGAGTCAGTGCAATGGCATCGACAGTAAGACCAAGGTCACTAGTCACAGGTGGAGCCGGCTTCATAGGCTCGCATGTTGCAGAGCGGTTGATTGAGATGGGGCATGATGTGGTCGTCCTTGACGACTTAAGTGGAGGATTTCGTGACAATGTTCCAGAGCTGGCGGAGTTTGTAGAAGGTTCAATTCTCGATCACGATCTGTTGGATCGGATGTTTGATCAACATAAGTTCGACTATGTGTATCATCTAGCAGCTTATGCCGCCGAGGGTCTTAGCCACTTCATCAAGCGTTTCAACTATAACAACAACCTCATCGGCTCGGTAAACCTAATCAATGCTGCTGTGAATTGTGGCGTGAAGTGCTTCGTGTTCACTTCCTCCATCGCCGTCTACGGCGCGGGGCAGTCCCCGATGACGGAAGACATGATCCCCACTCCCGAAGATTCGTATGGCATAGCAAAACTGGCAGTTGAGCGAGAGCTGAAGATAAGCCATGAAATGTTCGGCATGGACTATATTGTCTTTCGGCCACATAACGTCTATGGCGAGCGTCAGAATATTGGAGACCGGTACCGAAACGTCGTGGGCATCTTTATGAATCAACTCCTTCAGGGAAAACAGATGACGATTTTTGGTGACGGCGAACAGCAGCGTGCATTTTCTCATATCAACGATGTCGCGCCAATTATCGCAGCCTCAGTAAACTTTGCTGAAGCTCGAAACCAGCTCTTCAACATTGGTGCAGACATACCATATACGGTGAACGAACTGGCGCAGACGGTCGCGGAAGCCATGGAGCGCCCATGCCTCGTGGAGCACTTGGCTCCGCGGAACGAGGTAAAGGTGGCCTTTTCGGATCATTCCAAAGCGGAAAGTGTTTTTGGTAAAGAGCGAAAAACTCCTCTCGCGGAGGGCGTGAAAGCTATGACTGGCTGGGTACAGAAGCACGGAGCACGAGAGAGCAGCATTTTTGAGTCTATTGAAATCGCGAAGAACATGCCGCCGAGCTGGGCCCGTCTCATGGCCAACCAGACTTAGTCGCATAGTTGGAGATCGGCCATGGCAGAGATGCATTCTAATTATGTAGTAATCACGCCCGTGAGAGACGAGCAGGAACACATCAAGAGTACGCTCGAAAGTATGCTTAAGCAGACAGTGCTTCCTGAACAGTGGGTGATCGTCGATGACGGATCGACAGATGCAACCCCAAACATCATTCGCCAGTATGCAGAGCAACACGCATGGATCACGCCTGTCTTTCGCGCGAATCGCGGCTATAGAAAAGCGGGCGCAGGCGTTGTTGATGCTTTTTACGATGGCTATCAAGCAGTCAGGTCCGACGATTGGGAGTACTTGGTCAAGTTTGACGGGGACCTGATTTTCGATAAAGACTATTTTCAGATGTGTCTGGAAAGACTTGAGGCAGATTCCAAACTCGGCATTGCCGGCGGCATCATCTGCTACGAATCGGATGGCGAAATAAGCGTCGAGCAGGCTCCACTCTTTCACGTTCGGGGCGCAACCAAAATCTATCGCAAGGAATGTTGGCAAGCGATCGGCGGCCTTGTGGCGATTCCCGGATGGGACACATTTGATGAAATCAAAGCAAATAGTCTCGGCTGGAGAACGACAAGCTTTCAGGATCTCCGGCTTATTCATCAGCGGGGCACCGGCGCCGCTGACGGCCAGTACGCCTCTTTTGTTAAGTATGGCCGGGCGAATTATATCTGTGGGTATCATCCACTATTCATGCTCGCGAAGTGTGTTCTTCGCATCCTTAGGCGTCCATACGTCCTGGGTGCAGCATGCCTCTATTACGGATATATAGGAGCGTTCCTGGCGAGAGTTTCGCGCGTGCCCGATTCGTCTGCGATCGCCTACATTCGCCGGCAACAGATGAATCGATTGCTTGGCAGAGAAAGCATTTGGGGATAAAGGCAATGGCGTCATCAAAGACAATTCAGGAGATCACGGTGCCGCAATCTGGGCAGGAACGGATGAACCCCGTTGCCGTAGGGCCGAATGGAACGGTCGCTTCAAAGGCAGGAAATGTTGCTGAACTCTTCGACCAGACTCATAAGTATTTGAGTCCCAGAAGATTCGATATCAGGATCCGCGTGGAGACTGTTCAGCACTTCACGATAGGGCGGACATTTGACAACATTCTGGACATCGGTTGTGGGGATGGATCGCTCTCAATCCCTCTGCTGGAGCGTAGCCAGCGGCTCACTCTGGTTGACCTGTCGAGAAACATGCTCCAACTAGCCCAAAGCAAGATCCCGGTCGAGCGCACAAATGACGTAGAAGCAATCAACGGAAACGTTATGGAACAACGCCTTCCGGCACATTCTTTTGATCTGATCCTTTGCATCGGCGTGCTGGCCCACGTCGATTCGCCGGGCGCGATGATTGCAGAGATCGCGCGGCTTGCCCGTCCAGGCGCGCTCGTGATTCTCGAGTTCACTGACAGCTATCATCCGTCCGGCCTGATGGTACGCGCCTACCAGGGGTTGCTCAGTCTAGCCAGGAAACCACCTTACGCATTGAACAGGCTGAAGCGCAAGCAGATCGCCGGCTGGCTCGCCGAACAGCATCTTACCGTGACAGAGCTCTTTCGCTACGGCATTCCACACCCCTTGCGTTCGATGATGATGAATCAGGAGAGCATGTATCCGTGGGTGGAAAGGCGCTTTGGCCGAGCCGGCGCCAATCGATCCCCAAGCCTGGGGAACGAGTATCTCTACAAGCTGACCGCAGCCCAATGAGCTGCGCCACCGGTTCCTCGTTTCGCAGCTTCTAAAGCAACCTATGATGTTTTGCTCTGAATCGCGGCAGCTGGCAAGCGCACCGGAATGAGTAGATGCACGATCATTAATAGCGTTCAATTTTTTCTTCATAACTATGCCGACACATCTATCCACCGCAAACGCTGAATTGCTTACGGGAAGTTAATGATGTACGAAACTGAAGCCAATCACTCTGTCTTGTCTTCAACCGAACTTCCGTCAGAAATTGTGACGCAGTTCGGTAGGCTCGGGCAAACCGTGATCGAGCGGACCGTCTTGCCGTGGAGCGAGCATTGCACAGAGTGTGTGTGGCCAACTTGTTACACAACTTGCGATCTGTATGCGCCGCGCCAGGACGGAAGATGCCGGAGATTCACTGAGGGCATGGTTCGGGTAGAATGCCCGCAATCCGTCTCCGGCTATGTTCTCAAGATCACTTTCAAGCGCTGGGCCAAATTGTGGACCCCTGGCAACCTGCGACTTCGCACCATTGCTCAAGCACGACGTCGCGAAGACAATGATTTGATCATTGGTACCATACTTCAACGGCTGCCCGCCCCGCTTACGGTGAGAACGTTCGCAGTTCACAAGCGGTATAGTCTCAAAAAGCGGCAGGCAAAGCCAGTTCCTGCCCCCGACCCTCAAGCGAATTGCTTTTTGGCTGAGTGCTACAATCCGAATTCATTTTCCGTTGATTTCTCTCTTTCGATTCGTCAATCAGGCCTCCGTGAGAGAATTCCCTTTTTCGAACGGCTCAACTTTCCGTCGGGCCTATCTTGGGTGCGTGTTCCGGTATCCAACATTGAGAAGACTATCGATCTATCCGTTCCATTCGATATTGAACTGACGCCAAATACGGACACCGAGGCCCTTACGCTCTATTTTGGACTGTTGGATTTTGTTCGTGAGACGGCGAAAGAAACCCCCGAACTGAGAAGTAAAAGCGAGAGCGTAGGCCATTCGGCCAAGGTCAAGTGTATTGTATGGGATCTCGATAATACCCTCTGGGACGGCATTCTCGTTGAAGATGGTCTGGAAAAGCTGAAGCTGCGTCCACGGATTCGAGAAGTGATAGAGGAACTCGATCGGCGTGGGATTCTTCAATCGGTGGCAAGCAAGAATAATTATTCTGAAGCAATTGAAGCATTGAAGCATTTCGGGCTCGACGACTTCTTCCTTGCTCCTCAGATCTCCTGGGATCCGAAGAGTGAAGGAATCAAGACCATCGCCCAAGAACTGAATATCGGCGTCAACAGCTTGTTGTTTGTGGATGACTCTGAGTTCGAGCTTCAACAAGTGATGAGCATACTACCATCAGTGCGAATCTTGAACTCTGAACAATATGTGCAACTCCCCGAGATGGAGGAGTGCATCGTGCCTGTTACAGATGAAAGCAGGACGCGGCGAAAAATGTACCAGGTTGAAGAAAAAAGAAAGACTGCTGCGGCCAGTTTTTCCGATGACTATATTTCATTCTTGCGCAGTTGCGAGATCCGAATGAACATTACGCCATTGTCAGAGGCAAACCTGGAAAGGGTGCACGAACTTACGCAGCGCACGAACCAGATGAACTTCTCAGGTACCCGGTATGACCGCGACCTGCTGCGTCAGATCATGCGAGAAAGCCACCATGACAATTATGTGATCGACGTGGAGGACCGATTCGGCACATACGGTATCGTGGGGTTCTGCGTGGTCGACAATCGTGTGCCATTGATAAAGGACTTGATGTTCAGTTGCCGAATTCAGGCCAAACATATCGAACACACCCTCCTTACCTGGCTCATTCGTAGATATCGAGAGCCAGCCCCAAGAGATGTTTTTGCAAGCTATCGTAAGACTGATCGAAACGCGCCGTCGGGAAAAGTCTTCGCGGATATCGGTATGAAGGAAATCGCGAATGTGGATGGGGTGTCGCGTCTCGTTTTTCTTGCGGATGAGCCGGTCGCAGACGAGGGGATTGTCAGAGTCGACCATCATCTCCTATCCGTTGTGGCGTAATTCATGAGCCTGCTTTCTTTCCCCGGGCGTCTGAGGAATCGAGTCTACTCGTCTCTTTATAGACGCGTAGCTGCCCTCGAGTCTCCTTTACCCGTAGTCAGCTTCACGTTCGACGATTTTCCGCGGAGTGCGTACACTGCAGGGAGCACAATTCTCGAGGCCTGCGGCGTGCGAGGCACCTTCTACGCCGCAACCGGCCTCATGAACGTAGAGAATGCGCTGGGAGAAAACTTCCACGCAGAGGATCTGGGGGTTCTGATCGAGCACGGCCACGAAGTGGCAATTCATGGGCATCGGCACGTGTCAGCACGCAGAGTGCCAGTGCACGAGTTTCTGGACGATGTCGAGCTCTGTCAATCAGAACTCGGCACACTGATCCCCGGCGGCGCATCGAGAAATTTTGCTTATCCATACGGCGAAGCCACTCTGTCGTGCAAGCGTAAGTTGGGGTCTCGAATGGAGAGCTCGCGCGGCACCATTCACGGATTCAATGGCCCAGAAGTGGACTTAAATCTGCTTCGAGCAAATCCCCTCTACGGTGACGAAAGCGGGATTGAGTCGGCTCGCCAATTGATTCAGGAAAATGAAAAGCGCAAAACATGGCTCATCTTTTACTCGCACGACGTCAGAACCAACCCGTCGCGCTATGGTTGCACACCCGCATTTCTCAGGGAAACGATCTCATTTGCGGCGAGTCGAAGGAGCACTATCCTCCCGGTTGGAGAAGTGCTTCGGCAGTTCTGCCTGTGAAGCGATGCGCGCTCAGGAATAGTAAGTGAAGAATTCGGACTTTTTCGCGAGTGGCGTAATTCGCACATAATTCTCCAGAAATTCCCGCATGCCAGAAAGCTGCTTCACCTATGTTGACAGAAATCTATTACCTGCTTAAGCCAGTTCTTCCGTGGCGCCTGCGCATAGCGCTTCGCAGATGGCGCGGACAGCGCAGACGGAAAACCTACGCTACGACGTGGCCTATTGACCCGGCCGCCGCCACTGCTCCCACAGGCTGGCCTGGCTGGCCCGACGGCAAGGAATTCGCTTTCGTCCTGACCCATGATGTGGAAGGGAGGAAGGGCTTCGAGCGCATCCCACGGCTGATGGAACTTACACAGAAGTATGGGTTCCGCGCCTCATTCAATCTCGTCCCCAAGGGAGAGTATCGCGTCGATCGCCAAATACAGGATCTTCTGAGCAGCGCCGGTTTCGAACTTGGCGTCCACGGCCTCGAGCACGATGGAAAGCTGTTTCGCTCGAAGAAAAGGTTCGCCGGTACGGCCGCGGAGATCCGGAAAACTCTTCACGAATTGGGTGCGTGTGGCTTCCGCTCACCGCTGATGCAGCACAAGCTGGGCTGGATCCACCAGTGCGGATGCGAATATGACGCATCAACATTTGATGTGGATCCCTTCGAGCCCCAGCCTGACGGAATGTCGACGATCTTTCCGTTTTGGGTTTTTTCTGGAGACAATACCGGCTACGTGGAACTACCCTACACCATGGTCCAGGACTTTACTCTGTTCAAGGTGCTGGGCGAGAAGAATATCGACATCTGGAAGAAGAAGCTGGATTGGGTTGCAGCGCATGGGGGAATGGCGCTGATCAACACCCATCCCGACTACATGTGTTTTGGGGGGAAGCCGGAGCGCGATGAGTATCCCGTCTCTCACTACGAAGAATTTCTGCGTTATGCGCGGGAGAAATACGGCGACACCTTCTGGCATGCTCTGCCGCGCGAAGTTTCCCGCTACTATTGCGATAAGGTTCCCATTGAGAAACG
>Ga0326727_10017102_pt1 | contig 15134 bp, 15 predicted proteins | sample MB2enrmetagenome_FD_207643 | JGI IMG/M metagenome (GOLD analysis project Ga0326727, IMG submission 207643) | Lab enriched peat soil microbial communities from McLean, Ithaca, NY, United States - MB29MY | ecosystem: Environmental > Terrestrial > Soil > Wetlands > Peat | place: USA: New York... | reverse complement strand
TTGATTTGTCCGTCCTGGGCATGGAATTGACCACGCCGGACAAGGCGGAGTATCTGGTCAGCGGCACGGCAAATGACCAGTTGGAGGGGCGCTTGAAACAAGGCGGGGCGGCCGGGAGCGATATTTTCGCCCGGATTTACAGCAGCGGCACCACCCGCTCCCAGGCCCACGCCTTTGCCGACGACATCGTGAAGGCCATCCGCGACACCGCGCCCATTTTCCACAGCCGCATCGCTTTCTGCCGCGGCGAGGGGAGAAATACCGAGCTTTGCGTCTCCGATTTCGACGGCCATGACCTGGTGCAGATGACCCACGACGGCTCCCTGGTCGCCACCCCTGCCTGGTCGCCCGGCGGCCGATGTCTGTTTTATACCTCCTGGAAAAGCGGCTACACCCAAATCATCCAGCACGAGGCCGCCACCGGCAAACGCGCCGTCTTTGCCGCTTATGGCGGCGGCAATTTTAACGGGGTGCCTTCTCCCGACGGGAGCAAGGTGGCGATGATCCTGAGCAAGGGCGGCAGCCCCAATTTATACGTGTGCGACCGGGACGGCGGCAATTTGAAACAACTGACCAATGAGCGCGACGAGGCGTCTTCCCCCACCTGGTCGCCCGATGGCCGGGAAATTTGCTTCGTGGTGCGTTCCGGGCGCGCCTCCCTGCGCAAGATCAGCGTCAACGGTGGAAATGCGGCGCCGCTGCGCGTCGGCATCTCGGGCAATCTGACCTCGCCGGATTGGTCGCCCGACGGCCGGAAGATCATTTTTACCGCCGGCAGCGGGAATTTTATGTTATGGGTCGCGCCGGCCGCGGGAGGCGAGGCCGAACAATTGGTTGCTGGTGAAGACCCGTGCTGGGCGCCCAATTCCCGCACGGTCATCTTCACCCGGCAAGTTAATCACAATCCGGTTCTGTCTTTGCTTGACGTGCCGACAAAACACGTCAAGGATGTGGGTCAGATTTCGGGAAGCTGTTCGCAGCCTGCTTGGGCAAGGTGAGCGGCGGCTTTGCCAAACATTTTGAGACAATGAAAACTTCGAGCTTAATCAGAGTATTGTTCGTCGGCGCGGCCTTAACCCTCGGCATGGCCGGTTGCGTCCATGGCCCCGCCTCGGTCACGCCAATCCCCAATCCCTACAAACCCCCGGCTCCGCCACCCATCACCGAGAACAATCTTGGCCCCGGAGCGGCGCTCCCAGAGCCATCCCCTATCAAAGAAACCCGTGAGGGTCTGCCGGCAGATACCAATGGGCCATGGGCTCCCGTCATCGCCAATCACAATGAAGATGCCGCCACTTTAAAGCCGGACACCGTTTATTTCGACCTCGACAGCGCCACGATCAAGAAGACCGAGTACAAAAAGCTGGAGGAGGTGGCGAATTTCCTCACCAACCATTTGGCCGATGCCCTGCGGGTGGAAGGCAACTGCGACGAACGCGGCACGGAGAAATACAATCTTTCCCTGGGCGAAAAGCGCGCGCTGGCCGTCCGGGAATATCTGGCCAACCTCGGGGTGGACGCCCGCCAGATTGTCACCGTTTCTTATGGCAAGGCCAGACCGGCTGCTCCGGGCCACGATGAAGCCGCCTGGAGCAAGAACCGCCGCGACGACTTCGTGCTTCTGACCCCAAAAGCTCCCTAACCCGGATATTTCATACCCGACGCCGCTTTGGTTGGGTGGCACAGGCGACTCGCCGACCGGACCCGAAAGTGACGGACTGAAGTTCTGACGCAGCGACTCTTGCCAAGAGTCGCATTCCAAATTCCGCCGGGCCAGTGGCCCGGCGGCACGGGCGAGTCGCCCGTGCCACCCAGGCACTATGAAATATGTGGGCTAATGGCCGGCCCAATTCATTTCCGCCATTCCCTCCAATCGTCCAGCGTGGCCTCGGCCATGACCGCGGTCGTCTGACCCAGCCATTTCGGGTCCCGCCGCCGCAGATCCCGCCGCACCGCCGCCACGGCGCGCGGCGTTCCAAGATGGACATTGGCCAGTTCCCGTCCCATCGCCCGCAGCAACTTTTCTTCATCATGGCCGCGCGGCAACTGCGCCAGCTCAATCCGGCTGCAATAGGGCGACAACCGCCGCAACACCCATCCCTCCCGCACCCCGAGAAATGGATCCGGCGCGCGCACGGCGATGGACAGGATCGGCATATAGTAAATCTGGTCGTTGGACACTCCGCCCGCCCAGGCGCAGGCCGAAGGCAGCAGCGGCTTGGTCTCCCGCGCGATTTTTCCGCCGCGCCAATCGGCCAGGGCGGTGAATCGTTGCCGGCCCAGGCTCCCCAGCCCCGCCTGCCGGTGCGCCACACGGAAAGGCAGGCCGCGCTCCGGCATGGCCTGCTTGAGCAGCCGCATGACCTGGGCGGGCACCGGCTTGACCGTGGGCAGCGCCTCGAATTTTTCCCAGAAGAGCGTTGGATCGCGCAGGCGGCTGGTGGCGATGTCGCGCAGCAACGGATGCTTCTCGGCCAGCACAAAAGGTTCGCCGCCATTTTCCAATCCTTTGGCGTAACCTTCCAGAATCGCCGCGCAAGCCTGAAGCGGGACGAGGGACAAATGGCGCAGATCTATGGCCAGCCAGGCGCTGACGGCCAGCCGCGCCAGATCAACCGTGTAAGGCAACGGAAACGCCTCGTCGAAATCATTGATGCCCCACACCAGCCGCCCCTCGGCGTCGCGCCAGGTGCCGTAATTCTCCACATGCAAATCGCCCACCGCCAGCAGCGCCGGCGCGGCGGCCGCCGTGGGACAAAGCGCGGGGAAAAGCTGCATCCAGCGATAGAACGTGGCGCGCAGAAACGAAAACGCATCCTGCGCCATAAATTCGTGCTTGGCGTCCAGGTCGCTTTGGACCACGCGGATGTGGCCGGCCAGCCATGTTTCGTACTGCCGGGTCGCCTGCCGGATGTTCATGGCGCAAATCATTCAGGAGACCGGCCGGTTTGTCAATTCAAAAATAATGAAGATGACAACAACGGGCGCAGGACAAAATTCTTCACGTCTTTGGTAGGGCGGCGCTGCTGCGCCGCCCAAGATTTTAGGGCAGAGCGGCAGCTCTGCCCTACCAGGAAGGCGAAGAATTCTGTCCTGCACCCGACAACAAACATCAGCGCCATGGGCAGCAGGATGAAGAAAGGCCGGCTCATAAATGGTGCTTTGAAGGTGCAGTCCAAAGGCCGGGAAGTAAAGCATATCTCCACAAAATTCCTCAAAGGATTTGCCGGCTGGAATCGTCCTATTGGCTGAAAATGAAATCTGCAGACAAATGGTTCATCGGACTTTTCGTGATTTTGGTCTTTTTGGCTGGATTTGCCGCGCTTTATTGCGCAAAGAAACTCATGTCACTATTCGGAAAAAGCAAAGGCAAATGCAAATGCGGCCTCTTGGAGAACTTCTCGAAGGAGGCGGACATCCCCATCCGGTGGGACGAACGGATGAACGAGTATTACATCGCCGACGGCAAGGGTGGCCGGATCATGGTTTACTACTGTCCTTTTTGCGGCGGCGGGACACCGGATTCCCGCCGCGGCTCCTTCTTCGCCCATATCACATCACGGGAGGAGACCCGCATCTACGACCTGTTCAAAGGAATTCGGACCGTGGCCGATGTGGTCACGCGGTTTGGGCCGCCGGATGAGGAGCGGGAGTTTGCCAGTGGCGTGCGCTGGCCCGGTCGCAGGGGCAAGCCTGACCGTGGCGCGGCATTCCGAGGCTTGGTTTACAAGCGGCTCTCGCCGGTGGCGGACATCGTGTTTGAGGTTGGGCTCAACGACACCGTGAGACTCACATGGAGCCAGAAGCCTGTTGGAAAGGACCATTCAGGTCAACAAGACATCATGAACACCCAGCCGAAAAACGGCATCATGGTTTTCCGCGCGCGCGTGCTGCCCGTCTTTGTTGCCATGGCCTCGGTGACCCTAACTGGTTTCTTCTCCTTAATAATCTCGAAGGAAGGTTTGCAAGGTGTGGATGGAGGAGCTTTGCTCATAGGGGTTGTTGTGGGAGGATTAGGCAGCTTTCTGTATGCTTGGCTTCTCACACTATGTTTCACCCTCAAACTGACGCCGGAAGGAGTGTTTGGTCATTCCTGTTGGGGCATCCGGCGTTTCGTTGGGTGGCAGGAGATAGTCGCAGTCAAACCATTTCGTTTCTTGAACTTGAGATACTTGCGACTTTTCCAAAACGGCCGCGCTTGCCCGGTTTGGATGCCATTATATCAAGCACATAAAAGTGAGTTTGAGCAGGAGCTAAAGAGACTTGCGCCGCCCAATAGTCCGATTCGCAGCTATTTATGATGATGCCAAACCATTGCTCCAGCGAGCGCGCCGCTTGCGCCGCGGACTCAATACGAAGCCGCTGGCGGCGCGTCGTTGGGCGTCCGCGTTAGACCGATATGCAAGAAGCACCGTTCCATGTTACGTCCAAGGCGCTGAAACACATCCGCAAGTGGTCGCGTGCGCGACCCGGAATGCAGGCGTGCTTGCAGATTGCGTATGGTGCTGAGGAGTACGACGAGGCGGGTCACCTCACGGCGAAGTTCGAAGGGGAGCACTTCGTCGTTGGGTACCATTATGCCAGCAAAGCGGAACAATGGCCCCAGTTCCTTCTTGGTGGGCGCAGTATTGCGATCCACCCGGACACCCTCGACCGTTTGCGCGGCAAGACGCTGACTCTCAGGAAACTGGACCTCGACCCTGCTTCGTCGCCCCATGTATTCCCTGAGGTTCTCGTCACGGCCTAACAACCGCACTGCTTATGAAAACTTGAGAAAAGCCCAGGGATACAGACCGGAAACGTTGAAAATGTTTGCCTTTCCCTGGTCCAGATGAGAGATGGCCGGCTCAACAATTTGTTGCGCACGAACCGCCGCCCGCGCTTCGGTTTCGGGAGCGGCTCCTGGCTTTTGCGGGCGCTGGATTTGCTGCCAGCGCCCGTTCCCGGCGGCGGTCGGCGAGATGAAGCGTGTGGCGATGAGCGCTTGAGTATGTGAAACGACCACGAAAAATTATGGCTGCACCACATTTCCTCAACGTGGACTTGGAAATCGAGTCCAAGCATGACCTCGCCGTTCTCGAGGCTGAACTCGGCAAGAACGCATGTGTCCTTTTCGGAGGCCAGACAAGCCCCGGGTGCTTCTTGCTGTGCCTGGAGATTCTGCCCGAATACAGCAATCCTGACGATAACATCTGCGCCTTGTGTTCGCTGCTGGAACGATTGCCGGCCAAGGCAAGGCGGGCATGGCGTTCCGCCCATAAGAGGGAGTTTGATGTTGGGTATGAGGCCGTGCCGTCCAGGAAGATTGCCTCAAAATTCTCCCTGCGCGCCGACACGCTCAAGCGCATTTCCAATTTGGGTGCGACGCTTGGGGTGACTTTTTACTATTTCCCCAAAGGTGAACGGAGCCCTCCGGCAAAGTCCCCGCCGCCCAAAGAGAAAAAATTCCTCAAAGGATTTGCCGGCTGGAATCGTCATATTAGCTGAAAATGAAATCTGGAAACAGAGCGACGGCGCTGCCGGTGGCGCGTTGCCTCCGGCAAGCCACCTTTGCTGCGGCGACCGCGCCGGTTGCGCCCTGGTTTCAATCCGAAGCCACTGGCGGCGCGTCGTTGAACGTTATCGTTGCACGGAGGGACTGGGTTTTATGTTGCGAAAAACGAGCCGACGGACGCATAATAAAAGTCTGAGCCACACGGTCATGAAGAAATGGTTGCAGCGCGAGAAGAAACGATTGCTCCACGAGTTGAGCAGCAAGGCACACAGGAGATTGAACGTGGTGTGTTTGGTCTCCTTCGTCATTATATTTCTCTACGAGGAGGCCGGCAAGCGGGCGTTGAGCGTTCAGGTGGCTCACAGTGTGCCAATGGTTTGGAAGTGTCTCACGTTCCTCGCCATGTTTGCCACTCTTTGGTATGCAGATTGGAGGATTCAGCGGCGCGTCTTCGATCTTTCGCTTCCTGCTCTCGAACCGGGTTGGTTTGTTTGGCTTGCGCTTGTCGCATTTTCGTTCGCGGTTGTCAGCGCAGATGCAAGGATTCTTTTTTACCTCGGCGGTCTTTCGTGCCTGATTTACTTTTGGGTTTCTGACAAGTATTACACATGGAAGGGCAAAAGATTGAGGGACCCTGAGTCGCCAGCCCAAGAGGGGCAAGAGGGCAAGAGGGGTCAAGCCCGGAAAGCTGAATATGGATTTGGTGAAAAAGAAGATATGGACGGCAGACCATAAAACTGCCGGGTCTTGATTAGGAATAAAATTCCGAATTCCGGGCTTGAGCCCGTTACAGTCTTGTTTCTGCAGCGATCTGCGGCAATGGATCCTGAAAATTTAGATTTGCACCTGCTAATTTAGTCGGCATTGCATCAATTGGCACTATTATTGATTACCGTTATGCTTTGGTTTGACGACATGGTAATGCTCAGTCTCTATTATTTGCCAAGTCTGCTTTTTGCAATTGCTGCGTCCGTGATGATGTTGGTTATATTACTTGTTGCAAAAAGCCTGCGCCAAAAGTGGGATCGTTGGACAGCTTGGATTTGGTGCCTGTTGCCGGTCCCGGTAATTTGTTGGTGTTTTTACGTTACTTTTACCGTTCAGTTCGCTTCAACTTTGATACTTCTCGACTCAGAGAGCGCCCAAACTGCCGAGAATGCCTACGATTACAGATTTAAAAGTCAGGTGAAAACGCTTGATGGGGCAGTGCGCTTGGCTGTTAATACGCAGCAATCACCGAGCGTCAGATTTTATGCGTCATGCCTTGTAGCTGACTTGCTGGCAACCAATAATGATGTTGCTGTATCTAACGTCCTAAGAAGGGTCGAGAAGGCACCGGTGATCGACACGGATTTTTTTGGAGGAAATCGGCTAACTCGAGACTTTTATATTCCAGGACGCGCTCAGGCTCATCTCTACCCAAGTGAAATAATCGAACAAAGGCTGGAAAATCTTCGACAGTCTAAACAGCAGTGAACTCGCTTGCGAACAGACTATTGCCACTCGTTGGACGTTAAATCCTCAGCGGCCTTCCCCCCTGCCGAGATGTGCAAGCGACAGGTCGTGAGCAGGGTCGGTTCCGAATGGCGCTTAGATAAGGAATGCCAATTGTAACCCATTTGTTTTAAGGATGTTAAGAATGGTGTGTTGGCGCAGCACCAGGAATATGTCGCTCCTATCGGAGCTAAATCGTCCTTTTCGCTGTGGTTCTACAAAGAGGCCGCGCCTACGGCGCTGTGCGCCAAAATCGGTGGCAGGCTTGGGGCGGCGGCCCAGCGCCGTAGGCGCGGTATATCTGTAGAACTCAGGGGACCAGAAATCCAAAGCCCCAGCGGGGCGGCATATTCAGAGCATCAGCATAACGTATTGTTAATCAATGATTTACGCCTTACCCAAGCGCCATTCGAGGCCGTCCCCACTCCGCAAAGTGGCAGAGCCGTCCCGGCTCTGGCGGGACACCAAGCCAGCGGCAGGCCGCCCCCGCCGGGTCCATTACGGCATGGACAGGCTGCCGGGCGTGGGAGGCGGTCCTGTCATGCGGCGGCCATTCCAAGATTCCTCAAAGGATTTGGCGGCTGGAATCGTCATATTAGCTGAAAATGAAATCTGCCAACAGAGGGACGCTGTGGTTGGCGGCCCGTTGCCCGCCGGCAAAGGCCGCTTTGCGCTTGCGCCGGCGGCCGGGCGGATACAACTTGATTCATGCCCGCAACACGTTGCCATAAATACGAAAGGATTTGTCATGGAACCTGCAACCCCTGATTCCACCCCGGCCCCTGCAACCTCTCCTTCTCTTGGACTGGCGGTTGCCAGCCTGGTGCTGGGACTTCTGGCGCTGGTGCTCAGTTTCCTGGTCCTGGGCGGTGTTCTGGGACTGATCGGACTGGGTTTGGGGATCAGGCATTTGGCGCAGAAGAGAAAGCCGTCCGGCATGGCCCGCTGGGGAGTGGCGCTCTCGGTTCTCGGCCTCCTGGCCAGCGTTGGATTTGCCATCCTGTATTATTCCCTTTATCAAAACTTCACCAAAGCGATGCAATCGGCCTCTCAAAGTGAGGGAGTGGACTTCACGAAATGGGAAGGGGTGACGGCGCCCGACATTGCGGTGACGACGCTGGATGGCCAGGCGGTGAAACTGAGCGCGTTGAAGGGAAAGCGGGTGGTGCTGGATTTCTGGGCCACTTGGTGCCCGCCGTGCCGGAAGGAGATTCCGCATTTCATCCAGCTCTTCCAGCAAACATCGCGGGATGACCTGGTCATCGTCGGCATTTCGGATGAGGACGCGAAAACCCTGCGGGAATTTGTCAAGAATCAGAGTGTCAACTATCCGATTGCCTCGGCCACCAATCTGCCGCCGCCCTATTCGGACATCCAATCCATTCCCACCACGTTCTTCATTGACCGCAAGGGGACCATCCAAACGGTCGCGGTCGGTTACCATGAGTATGACGACCTGAAGAAGGAGGCGCTGGCCGCGGATCTTCCCGGCGAACCCAAACCGGCGCCGGCGGGTCCGCAGGCCCTTGCCGACGCCGGCCAGGTGCTCAATCCATCCGTCCTCTGGACAAAGAATATACCGGGCGCCCAGGCCCTGTGCGTGGGCAATTGGGAAACCGACGGAGCGCCAGTCGCAATAACAGCCCAAAGCGACGGCGCAACTGTCCTGCGCGTGGGCAAAGGGGAAGGCGACGGGGCACCCCGCGTGTTGGTGGCTGCCGGGTCAACGCTTCATGTGCTGGATTTGACCGGGGCCGAAACCTCCACCGTGCCCCTGCCCGGCCGGTTTGCCTCGATCGAATGCGGACGCAACAAGGAAAAAGGAGCGCGCCTGCTGGGTTACAGCAACTGGGGCCAGGAAGTGACGGTGGTGGACCGTTCCGGGAAGAAATTATGGAGCGTCAACACTTCCCAAGGGGTTGATGGCGCGCACTGGGGCGATCTCAATGGCGACGGGACCGATGAAATGATCGTGGGCATGAACGGCGGCGGCGGTCTTCAGGCGTGGTCGGCCGATGGCAAAAAGCTCTGGTCGGCTGACTTGGGCAATGTCTGGAACCAGGCCATCGTCCCCGCCACCTCGTCTCAACCGGCGCGGGTGTTTGCCACCGAAGCGGGAGGGTCGGTCCGGGTATTTGATGCCCAAGGGAAACCGCAGGCCACTTTGCGCCCCAACGGCGAATATTCCACGGAAGTGGCCGCCTGCCGAACCGCCGACAAATCCATACAGATCGCGGCGATCCACCACAACAACCAGATGACGATCTTTGACGAAACCGGCAAGATCCTCTGGACGACCCCGGCGAATGCCGGCCCCGCGGCCTGGCGCGCGGCCAGTTTCGCCGCCGGCGACATTAAGGGCGATGGCATGATGGAGTGGGCCTTCCTGGATGGATCGGGAAATCTCGTCATTGCCTCTCCAAGCGGAGAGAAGATTTCCACCATCGCGCACGCCAAAGAGTGGGGGAGTTTTGCCATCGCGTCGCAGCCTGGCAAGAGCGGCGTTTTGGTTGCCCTGGCCAAGGACACCGTGCAAGCTTACGCCTTCCAGCCATAGACAGGTGTAATGACACGTATGACAGAAATCAGACACAGAAAGCCGAGCTTGCTTCTCGATTTGCTTATCGTCGCTGTCGCGGCAGCCTTGGTCATCTTAAGTTCGTGCCTTGGCTTGGAGGCGGGACAACCTCCTACCAAAGGGCTTGGCGCGATTTTGGGCGGCCTTTACTTCATTTATCTTGGTGTCTTGTTTCTTCTCAGTTACTTTTTCCCTGACGGGACCTACATCCTCAATTTCTTGAGGTATGCCTGCGAGGAACGCTCGCGTCCCGCCAGCCGTTACATGGCATGGGTTTATTTTGCCTTGAGTCTGGCAGGGGGTTCATCGCTTTTGCTGATTGGATTGGGTGTTTTATGAGTAGGAAAGGAAAGGTGAGGTTGAGCTTGTGCGGTGGCTGTGGCGAGGGAGCGCAGCCGCCCGCTCCGGCGCGGAAGGCGGCGGCCAGGCGTGGGCGGATTTCCCGGCGAGGCGGACGCGTGGTTCTACGGGGACGCGGCTGGAGGAAAATAGCGGGCGGCGGTCTGCCCGGCCTCCCGCAACCATTCGGCGCGCTGCCGCGGAGTGCTGGTGATGACGACCGAAAATGTGCGGCGATGCACGTTGCGCACACCGCAAAGGTCAAACACGCATTTCTTCCACAAATTTTCCAGCGGGTCGCCGAAAAACTCGCGCTCGCGATCTTCCGGCGTGTTGGCGGTGTTGAAAACAATCGCCGCCTTCGCCTTGAGCAGGCCGACGGGCACGCCTTCGCCCTTGTCATTGGCGACAAAACGATAGGCGATTTCCATCCGCAACACGCGGTCAATCCAGCCCTTCAAAATCGCCGGCGGCATGCCCCACCAGTTCGGATGGACGATGATGATGCCGCCGGCGCGGGCGATTTCCTGGCAATGGCCGGCGATGACCGGATCCAGCTCCGCGTTTGTTTGCAATTCGGCGGCGGAGAACAGCGGGGGAAATTGTTCCTGGTACAGATCGTGGAGCGCGATGTGGTGGCCGTTTTGCCGGAGCGCTTCCGCCGCCGCCCGGGCGATGGCGTGGTTGAAACTTCCGGGATTGGGATGGGCCAGGATGATCGAAATGTTCATTCTACCGGCGAGGGTAGTCACAAAACGGGCCTCAGGAAAGTGTTTTCAGGATTCCCTGCCCGTCAAAATCGCGGCGAATTGCGCGGGCGTGAGCACTTTCACATCCCCGGCGATGGTTTTCGGAAAATGGCGGACATTGCCGGTGACCAATGGCGCGCCGGCAGCGCGGGCGCATTCCAGAAACGGCGCGTCATCAGGGTCCGGCAAGCCACGCACCGTGTGGGCCGCCGCGGCTTCAACCCAAAACGCCCGGGCGCGGATGGCCGCAAGCACCAGTTCCACTTCGGCGACCGGCAGGCGAAAAACCGGACGCGACAGCACCTCGGCATATTCCGCCATGATCCGGTCATCCGCCACCGCCTCCACACGGCCATGGCGCAGCCACTCCACAATGCGGCCCGGCGGCCCGGCGGGCGACAGGAAACCGGACACCACCACGTTTGTGTCGAACACCGCGCGATTCATTTCCGGCCAGGCCGCCGCGCCTTGCGGGTGGCGGTGATCTCACGATTGATTTCCGCCGGCGACAGCCGGGCGGCTCCGCTGCGGGCCGCCGCCTGGCGCACGCGGCTCAAGGCCAGCCGGCTGCGCGAATCGCGAATGGATTGGATCAGGGTCTCCGGGTCTTCCGAGGCGTCCACGTTCACCAGCACGGCCACGGGCCGGCCATCGCTGGTCAGGAGCAGTTCCTTTTCGGCCAGCAACCGCTCCTTGAGCCGGCGTGGCTGCTTCAAATCCTGGATGGCGATCAATTTCATTATAGTCACCTTATACAGTCCTTTTAAGAATCTGTCAACTGACCCTGGCGATCTGGAGCGCCAGTTCGATGCGCTTGTCTTCGGCGTCGTAGGCGGCGCGGAATTCCGGGTTTTGCAGCTTGCGCTTCAGGCAGCCGTCAAGCTCCGCGTGCGCCCGGTTATTCAATGCCGGCGTGCGGCGGCGGTTCGCAGTTTTCATAATAATCTCGCATTCTCTTGGCCCGGACGATTTCAGCGGGCGATGTCTTCTCGGTCTTTTTCAAATATAATGTCAACGGCTCAATTCTCCGCCGAGCGCAGGCCGCCCGCGCCGGCGCGGAAGGCGGCGGCCGCGCGTTCCGGGTTTTCCGGCGAGGCGGAGGCGCAGTTCCACAGGCAGGCGCCGCAGTGGACGCATTTCTCGCGGTCGAAATTCGGCACGCCGTCTTCGCCGGGCGTGATGGCCTGGCCGGAACAGGCTTCGACGCAGAGCTTGGTGCCGCAGCGCCGGCATTCGTTCGGAAAAACAAACGCGACATGATCGGCGTAACCGGGCGGCGCCTGGACTTTGCCGCCCAGCAGCAAGGCGTCCTGATGCGAGACGAGCAGCCGGCCGTCGCAGGCAATCGGCGGCCAGCCCGCGCGTTCCAGGAGCGCGGCATGCGCGGATACGCCGCGCGCGTAACAGTCGTCGCGAATTTTGCGCACTTCGGCGGGAGGAATTCGGCCGCGAAAATAATCTTCGAGCGGGGGAATGCGTTCCCACGGGCGGAGCGGCCGGCCGGGCAGGACGAGCCGCCCGCCGCTCAAACCGGCCAGCGCCATGCCAATCAGGCCGGGGAGGACGCCGCGTTGAAAACCGTCGCGGGATTTTTCGGCGGCGCGAGCTTCCTGTTCCACCCAGCTCGCGCGGCGGCGTTGCACGTAAGTGGCTTGGAGATTTTCCTTTGTGAAAGGCTTCTTTGCCCGGAGCAACTCGAGGACGGCTTCGGCGAGTTGCGCGCCGGTGGCCCAGGCTTCGTCCACGCCGGAGCCGGTGAGGACGTTGGTGCTGCCGCTGCCTTCGCCGATGCGCGCGTAGCCGTCGCCGGCGAGATGCGGCTCGCCGCGGCGGCCGGATTCGCCGAGCGTCTTGGCGCCCCAGGAGCGGAGTTTGGCGCCCTTGAGAAAATGCCAGAGATACGGGTGCGTCATCCAATGTTGCAGGTAGCGGTAGGCCGTGCGCACCGGGCTGTCGAACCACGACGGGACAAAGATGCCCAGCGAGGCGACGCGGCCGGGATGCGCGTAGAAGAATCCGAAGATTTCCGGCTCGGGATAGCCAAAAGTGTGCAGAACCGTGCCGGGTTGGAGCGGGGTGTCCTCCGGCAAATCCACGACGAACTTCATGCCCACCGCCCAGTCGCGCGCGTGATGGTTTTCCGGCCAACCGAAAAGGTCATCCAGTTGCCGGCCGACCGGGCCGGCCGGGCCGTCGCCCACTACGGTGAGCGCGGCGTGAATGTCCATGCCCGGCGTGAAGCCGCCGGCGGGCGCGCCTTGCTTGGTCACGCCTTGATCGAGCAGGCGGACGCCGGCCACTTTTCCATTTTCGATGAGCGCCTGCGAGACGGGCGCGCCGGGCCAGATTTGAACCGCGCCCGCGCCTTGCACCTGCGCTCCGACCCATTGCATGAATTGTCCCATCGAGAGCAGCATGCCGCCGCGCTTATGGAGGAAGCCGGGCGTCCACGGGAGATTCAAGGCGTCGCGCTCGAAGGGGAGCGCCCATTGCAAGGCGCGAATGGATTTGTCGGCGAGCCGCAGCAAGGCCGAACGCCGGCTGGCGCCAATGGGGTCGAGCAGGTAGAGCACTTTCTCCTCGCCGACCGGCGCGGCCATGGGGATGCCGGCCTTTTCAATTTCCGGAATGCTCGCCCGCAGGGCGCGCGCTCTGGTGACCACACCGGAAACGCCGAAGCCGATGTCGTCCGCGCGTTCGTAGCAAAGCACCTGGATGGGCAGACCGGGCGCGACAGCGCTTTCCACGGCGGGCGCGCCATCCGCGTTGGCCAGTTGTTTGGACAGCGTGAAGAGAAATCCCGCCGTCGCCGGGCCGAATCCGACGCAAACGATGTCGGCGTCCATGCGCGGGCGCTCGACGGCCGGTGAAGCCTGGTTCGGATTGGATTCGCTCATGGCAAACGGGAATGCCGTCACTCCGGCACTCCCTTCCCCTTCACCATTCAATGACGGCCGCGGCCCAGGTGAGACCGGAGCCGAAGGCGATGAGGAGGATCAGGTCGCCCCTTTGGATGCGGCCCGCCTGCACGGCCTCGTCCAGCGCGATGGCCACGGACGCGGCGGAGGTGTTGCCGTATTTTTCCAGATTGATGAAGACTTGCTCCGGCGTGGCGCCCAGCTTCCCGGCCACGGCGTCAATAATACGTCGGTTGGCCTGGTGGGGAATGACGCATTTGATGCGGGTAATGTCCGTCTCGCAGCGGCGCAAGGCCTCCAGGGCCGCGGAGTGCATGGCGTTGACCGCGCTTTTGAAGGTTTCCTTGCCGTTCATGCGCAGGAAGTGCATTCCGGCGGCCACGGTATGGGCGCTGGCCGGGGATTGCGAGCCGCCGCCCGGCATGGAAATCAAATCGGCTTTGTTGCCGTCCGACCTCATGCAGGTGGTGAGCAGGCCGCGGGCGTTGGGCCGGTGGCGCAGGATGGCCGCTCCGGCGCCGTCGCCGAACAGGACGCAAGTGTTGCGGTCGTTCCAATTGGTGATGGAGGAAAGTTTCTCGGCACCGATGACCAGCACGGTCTCAAAGGTGTGGGCCATGACGAAGTGCATGCCGACCTCCAGCGCGAAAATGAACCCGGAGCAGGCCGCTTCGATGTCGAACGCCACCGCGCGGCTGGCGCCGATTTTGCGCTGCACCAGGCAGGCGGTGGAGGGGAAGGGCATGTCGGGGGTGATGGTGGCCAGAACGATCAAATCAATCTCTTCGGGCGCGACCCGGGCGCGGGCCATGGCCAGCAGGGCGGCTTTGGCGGCGAGGTCGGAGGTGTGCTCCTGTTTGGCGGCGATGCGGCGCTCCTGGATGCCGGTGCGGCTGGTGATCCATTCGTCGGATGTGTCCACCATTTTTTCCAGATCGGCGTTGGACAGCACCCGCGCGGGCAGGTAAGAGCCGACGGCGGCGATGGAACAGGTGCGGGTTTGGAGGTGGTGCCCCGCCCGCGGGTTGCTGAGTTTTTTGGCCGGTTGCGTCATGGTTTGGCCTCCGCCAGGCGGGCGGCGGCCTGGGCCGCCTCCGCCTGGATGATATCGTTGATGCGGTGCTGCACGGCCTCGGCGCTCATGTGGATGGCGTTCATAATGGCCCGTTCGCCGGCCGAGCCGTGGGCTTTGAGGATGGTGCCGTTCAGGCCCAGCAACGGCGCCCCGCCCCGCCCGTCGGGGTCCAGCCGCCGGGCGATGGCGCGGAAGGCGTTGCGGGACAGCCAGGCCCCCAGTTGGCGTTTTGGGTTTTTGGTGATTTCACTCTTGAGCCACGCGGCCAGGCCTTTGAAAAAACTTTCCAGCGTCTTTAAAACGATATTGCCGACAAACCCGTCGCACACCACCACGTCCACCCGGTTGTGGAAGAGGTCGTGGCCTTCCACATTGCCGATGAAATTCAGGTTGACTTGCTGGCAAAGTTTGCAGGTTTCCAGGGTCAGTTCGGTGCCTTTGTTCGGCTCGGTGCCGTTGCTCAACACCCCCACGCGCGGCGACTTGT
>Ga0326727_10017101_pt1 | contig 15134 bp, 9 predicted proteins | sample MB2enrmetagenome_FD_207643 | JGI IMG/M metagenome (GOLD analysis project Ga0326727, IMG submission 207643) | Lab enriched peat soil microbial communities from McLean, Ithaca, NY, United States - MB29MY | ecosystem: Environmental > Terrestrial > Soil > Wetlands > Peat | place: USA: New York... | reverse complement strand
TGGGCTCGGAAGACGGCGCCACGGCCCCCAGTGAGACGTGCCTGGAGAGGTCGCTCGATCTGGCGCAGCGCATCCTGATGGATGTTTTCGACAACCTGCCTCCTGACCCGCCGCCCCTCGGGCTCAACATTGAGCACATCAACCGCAGGAATTTTTCACCAGCCATCAAGATGCTGGATCGCCTTGGCAATCTCTACACCAACCTTGTGGCGGCGCGCACCCGCGCCAGCTTGGTGTGACTCGCGAGGCGGATGTGGCACGGACGTCTCCGTCATTCCGAGTGCAGCGAGGAATCTGGCCCTGGTTCTTCCTTCCACCTACCGCCTAGTCCCCTTGAGCTCCGATCCACTTCACGCAGAGCGAGATTCCTCTCCCGCGACTGCGGGGTCGGAATGACATCCATTTTTCTTCTGCTGGCTATGGCGACTCGGCTGGCATAGAATGCCGACGTGGATCGAGAACGGAAAAAGCCGCAAGGTTCTTTGTTTGATGTAGCGGTGATGGCGGCCATCCCTCATCCGCTTACTTATCGTTTCCCGGACTCCCTTTCAATTTCTCCCGGCCAGCGGGTACTGGTCCCCTTGGCGGCGCGCAAGGCGACGGGAATCGTGCTCCATCCAACAGGCCGGCTGGCGCCTGGAATCGAGGTGCGTGAGGCTTTGCGCGCACTCGATCCCGAACCTGTCCTCTCCCCGGAACTCGTAAGGCTCGGGCTCTGGATTTCAGATTACTACTTTGCTTCACCTGGGCAAGTCTTCCGTGCCATGTTGCCGCTGAGACACGAGACTCGGCGTGCTCGGCTTGTCCACCTGACGGATGAGGGAAGGGGAAAGATGCGGGAACTCCAGGCCAGCCTGCTGGAGGAGAGCCGGGGAAGCCAGGAAGGTGCTCTGCTGGCGTACCTCGACAGGCGTCCCGGCGCTTCGGTTGAGATCCTCGACAAGAAATTCCCCGGCGCGCTTCAGCGGGCGCTGGCACAGAAATGGGTGACGGTCGCGGAAGTGGAAAGGGAGCGCACTCGACGGAAGGCTTTTGCCGTCCGACTGGCGGGACCCTTGCCGGAACGCCCGCCCCGGCTTTCTCCCGTCGCACGAAGAATTATCGAGGCGCTCGAACGAGAGGGGCCTGCCCAAGATCACCGCCAGCTTCTTGAAGCCGCCCACGCGCACCTGGCCAACTTGCGCACGCTCAGCCGGGCGGGATTGGTAGAACTTGGCGAAGCAGGCCCGCGCGGGGCGTGGGCCGGGAAGCGATCGGAGCTCCGAGAGGGCGGGTTTCCGGAGGACAATATGGAAGCTCCCCCCTCACTAACACCAGCGCAGTCCAACGTCCTAAGTGATCTTTTTCCCCGGCTTGATTCCGGAGGATTCAGCGTCGTCCTGCTGCACGGCGTTACGGGGAGTGGGAAAACAGAAATCTACCTTCACCTGATTGCCCGCTGCCTGGAGCGTGGCCGGTCCGCTTTGATGCTGGTGCCGGAGATTTCGCTTACCCCGGCGATGCAATCCTTGTTTCTTTCGAGATTTGGAGAACAGGTCGCTTTGCTGCACAGCGGGCTGACTGAAAGGGAACGCGACGATGCCTGGTGGCGCGTCCGCCACGGCGAAACAAAAGTGGTGCTGGGAACGCGCTCCGCCGTCTTCGCTCCTCTCGCGAACCTGGGTGCGGTGATCGTAGACGAAGAGCACGATTCGAGCTACAAGCAGGATGAAACGCCGCGCTATCACGGAAGAGATGTGGCGGTTGTGCGGGCGCAATTCGCCGGCGCCGTGGCTCTTCTGGGCTCCGCTACGCCATCACTGGAATCTTACTGGAATGCGCGGCAGGGTAAATACCACCTGGCGAAACTGAAAGAGCGCATGGGGGGCAGGGAACTGGCTGCGGTCGAGATCGTGGACATGCGGCAGGAGTTCCGCGAGACGCACACGCAAGTGCCCGTTTCACGCCGGCTGAAGGCGGAAGTCGAGGCCCAGGTTCGAGCCTCTGCGCAGACCATGCTCCTACTCAATCGGCGAGGTTACTCGTGGTTCCTGTTATGCCGGAACTGTGGCCAGACGGTCCGCTGTGTGAATTGTTCCATCTCGCTCACCTATCATCGCCGGGAGCACCGCCTAATCTGTCACTACTGCGGTTACTCGATTGCCGTTCCCCCCGTTTGTCCGGTTTGCGGAATTGAATACCTGCAGTTTGTCGGCGAGGGAACGGAGAAGCTCGAGCAGAAATTCGCCGAGCTTTTTCCCGGCGCGCGGGTGGCCCGCCTGGACCGCGACGTGGCCCGGCGCCGCAGCGAGTTCCTGCGCGTGCTTTCGGATTTCCGGGAGGGGAAGATCGACATCCTCGTGGGTACGCAATTGATCGCGAAAGGGCATGATTTCCCCGGCGTTACGCTGGTCGGCGTGGTATCTGCGGACATTGGCCTGGGCCTGCCCGATTTCCGGGCCGCAGAGCACACTTTCCAGCTTGTGACCCAGGTGGCCGGCCGCGCCGGCAGAGGTGACGCCCCCGGCCGCGTTCTTGTGCAGACCTTCTTTCCCGAGCACTACGCCATTCGCCTTGCCGCAGACCAGAACTATGACGGATTTTTCAGTAAGGAGATGGGTTTCCGCCGCATGATGCATTATCCGCCCATCACCGCTCTCGCCAACGTCGTGGCCCAGCACGAGAAGTTGGAGAGGGCCGCACAGGTGGCAAAGGAGATGGGAGAATTCTTTACCAAGGTCGAAGGGCAGTTCCCAGGCCTCAAGATTCTCGGCCCTGGACCGGCTCCCCTGGCCAAAGTGGAGCGCCGCTATCGAATCCAGTTCCTGCTCAAGTCGGTTTCACGCGCCCGCCTTCATGCGCTGCTGAAACAACTGGCTGACCACTGCGAGCGGTCGGGGGTCCAGACGCGCGAGGTGATGATCGACGTGGACCCCGTCAGCATCATGTAGCTATTGCCGCAACGCGTCACCACCAAGACACAAAGACACCAAGAAAAAGGCAGACGCCAGAACAGGGAATGGCTTTTCTTGGTGTCTTTGTGTCTTGGTGGTGACCGCTCGAGGACACTAGCGAACGGCAAACGGTGTGGGGACGAAGGTGAGAAGGAAGATCAATGCCGCGACCAGGGCAAGGGCCTTTCTCGATTTATCGAGCGGTTCTGAAGGAATCATCACCACCGGGTGACGAAGACCGAGAACAAGCAGGATGGCAGCCCAGACCATCCAACCCGCCCAGCAGAAAACTCCGAGTGGAACCAGTGCCAGGAATAATCCCCGCGAAACAGTCTTGTGCCTCTCGCCCAGAACCGCAAAGAGGATGTGGCCACCGTCGAGTTGCCCCATGGGAAGCAAATTGAGAGCGGTAGCGAATAATCCCACCCAGGCTGCACAGCCTACGGGATGCAAAGAGATGCCTGCGGGATTTAAGCCGGGCCGTAAGATTTTGCCCAGAAGTACGATGGTAAGCGGGTTGCCCAGCGTGATGGTGTCGGGAATATTTGTCGGCGTCACCGCTTGGGAACTCAAGGTTGCCATTATCAGGGCTGGAATGGCGACGATAAACCCCGCCAGCGGGCCGGAGATCCCGATATCGAAAAGCGCGCGGCGGGTGGTGATGGGAGCTTTGATTCGAATGAAAGCGCCCATGGTTCCGATTAAGGTCGGAGCGGGGATAAAGTAGGGGTAAGTGGCCTGGATACCATAATACCGGCAGGCGAAATAGTGTCCCAATTCGTGCGCCAACAAGATGCTGAGAAGTGTGAGGGAGAATGGCAACCCGAGCGTCAGCGTGCCCGGGTTACGGAGGATGCCCGCGAAGAAAGCGCGCGAGATATCCCAGTCGAAGGCGGAAAAGTTATGCTCGTAATTCAGGGCGATGTGGACGCCCACGATTAGGGTGGTCAGAAAGGTGAGGAGAAGCAGGAAGCCATGAAAAATAGGCGAGTTGAACCATCGCCGCCGAGGCCGGCCGAACCGCCAAAGCGCCGGCGGTTCCACACCTGGCACACTTGGCCCCCGAAACGGGTCCCCGGGGGCAGGCCGGATATAGAACTCATCGCCCATAGCAAAGGATGCGAAAAATCTATTTTCGCCTGCTCGGCTTAGTCTGTAAATAGTCTAGGGGAGCGTCTGCAGTTCCTTGCCGGGTTTGAAGCGCACGGCCTTGCCTGGCGGAATGCTTACTTCCGCGCCCGTCCTGGGATTGCGGCCGATTCCGGTCTTGCGGGGTTTTACGTTAAAGACACCAAAACCGCGAAGTTCAATGCGGTCGGCGCCGGCGAGAGCCTTCTTCATGGCCTCGAAGACGGTCTCGACAGCGACTTCCGCTTTGGTTTTGGTGATACCTGTGCGACTGACGACGTCGTTAATGATATCCAGCTTTATCAAACGAACCTCCTGAAAATACAGGTCTTAATCCTAGAGAGTGGTTTCGGCGTTGTCAAGAATTTTCTCCTGCATTATGATGCTGGTCAGTTTTCGCTGCCGGGCAGGTTCGGTGTCACTTTTGCTTCGTGTGCGACGGCGACCAAACTCAAACGAGGATATTCTAATATGCCGGTAAAGAATGATCGTTGGATCCGCAAAATGGCTCTTGAACACGACATGATCAAGCCCTTCGTGGAAAGCCAGGTGGGCCAGAACGTGATCTCCTACGGCGTTTCATCCTATGGTTATGATCTAAGGGTTGCTGATGAATTTAAGATATTTACGAATGTTAATTGCACTATTGTGGATCCTAAACACTTTGACGAGCGTGCGTTCGTCGAATTCAAGGGGCCGGTGTGCATCATCCCCCCCAATTCGTTTGCGCTTTCGAGGTCCGTGGAATACTTCAAAATTCCTCGCAACGTTTTGACTGTGTGCGTGGGGAAATCCTCGTATGCGCGCTGCGGAATCATTGTCAATGTCACGCCGTTGGAGCCGGAGTGGGAAGGATTTGTAACGCTTGAAATCTCCAATACCGCGCCCCTGCCGGCGTGTATTTATGCCAACGAGGGCCTGTGCCAAATCATCTTTCTGGAGTCTGATGAACTCTGCGAGACTTCCTACAAGGATAAGAAAGGGAAGTACCAGGCACAGAAGGGCATCGTTTTGCCGCGGGTTTAGCGTGGGAGTCGTCAGTAGTCAGTAGTCAGTTGTCAGTGGTCAGTAGCAGGGTGCGGAAAAACTCGTTTGGCGTGTCATTCCGAGGAGCCGGAGGCGACGAGGAATCTCGCACTGTCTTGAAAACACTCAGAGCGAGATTCCTCTCCCGCGACTGCGGGATCGAATGACAGCTTGGAAGGGTTTTTCCCCACCCTGGTAGTAGTACAAAGCTGTTCTGTGGGGCGCGCTGCGTTTTTCAGGCGGCTGGACAAAGCCTCCCTGCTGTCGCGCGCCGCGTTTCTGCTAATTCCTTGCAGGGTTTCTTCCGCCTGTGATAATTTCAGAAGGTTTGCGATTCGGCTGCGAACCGTCTGAGTGGGCTGACGCTGACTGTGAATCTGAGAATTGAACCAATTCGCTCCGTCAAAGGGACTCGCGATGTCATGCCGCCCGTCACAAGCCTGTGGCAGCGTGTCGAGGCAGAAGCCCATCGCGTATTTGCCGCCTATCGTTACGGTGAAATCCGCACGCCCATTTTGGAAGAGACAGCACTCTTCGCGCGCAGCGTGGGCGAGGACACAGACATTGTGACGAAGGAGATGTATACCTTCCGCGACCGGGATGAGGAATCACTGACGCTGCGTCCTGAAGCCACGGCTTCCGTCGTGCGCGCTTACATTGAGCACAGCCTCTACAATCAGGGCGGCATTCACAAGCTCTACTACCTCGGCCCAATGTTCCGGCGCGAGCGCCCGCAGAAAGGGCGCTACCGGCAGTTTTATCAGATCGGAGCGGAAGTCCTGGGTTCGCAGAGCCCCCTGGTTGACGCGGAGATCCTGGAGATGCTGGCGCTATTCCTGGAGCGCATCGGCATCCGCGAGTATCAGCTCCTCCTTAACTCCGTGGGCTGCCTCAAGTGCCGCGCCGAGTATCTGAGTGTTTTGCGCGAGGCCCTCGAGAACGTGAAAGGCGCGATGTGCGCGGACTGCCAGCGCCGCGCCGACAGCAACCCGCTCCGCGTGCTCGACTGTAAAGTGGAAGCGGACCAGCCCATCATCGAGAAGCTGCCCAAGATCATCGAGCATCTCGACCCCGAGTGCCGCCAGCATTTCGAGCGCGTCACGAGTGAGCTTCAGGTGCGCGGCATTGCGTACCAGATAACACCGCGCTTGGTGCGCGGGCTCGACTACTACACGCGAACGACCTTTGAGATTACCAGCGGCGCACTGGGCGCGCAGAACGCGGTGGTAGGCGGCGGCCGCTACGACGGGCTTTCCGAGATGCTCGGTGGCCCGCCCACCCCGGGCATCGGTTTCTCGATCGGCCAGGACCGCTTGATTCTGGCCGTCCAGGCGGCGGCTGTGCTCAAATCGGAGGCCCCGCTTGGGGCTTACGTCGTCTGGATGGGGGAGGCCGCGCTCCCTCCGGCGGCACGCCTGGCGCGTGAGCTGCGCGCGCAAGGCTTGAGCGTCGAGATCGATTACGACCCCATGAAGATCAAGAAAGCCATGGGCGTCGCCAACAAGCTCCAGGCGCGCTTTGCCATCATTATTGGCCAGGGTGAGCTCGCCAGCGGGCGGTATCAGGTGAAAGACATGACCAGCGGCGAGCAAAAGGAGATGGAGCCGGAAACTATCGCGCCGTACTTAAAGGAGAAATTACGAATTCTGAATTATGAATTATGAAGCTCGAAGCTGAGGCTCCACGCTCCGTAGTAGGGCCTTCCCTTCCTTCATAATTCAGAATTCATAATTCATAATTGGTGTACGGTGGTGAACTTGAAACTGGACCTTCTTGGTGATCGACAACGGACCCATTATTGCGGCGAGCTTGGCGCAAAGCAGGCGGGGCAAACCGTTTTTCTGGCTGGCTGGGTTGGTGGCCGCCGGGACCTGGGGAACATCATCTTTCTGGACGTGCGCGATCATACCGGCATGACGCAGGTAGTCTGCAACCCTGAAATCAGTGCCGAAGCACATGACCGGGCGGATGAAGTCCGGCCCGAGTACGTGGTGGGTGTGGAAGGGGAAGTGGTGCTGCGCTCAGCGGAAACTGTTAATCCACAGTTATCCACGGGCATGGTTGAAGTCAAAGCAAGAAAGCTACTGGTTCTTAACGAGTCTAAAACTCCGTCCTTTCCCATCGACGACGAGACGCGGACGAGTGAGGAGACCCGGCTCCGTTATCGCTACCTGGACTTAAGGCGGGGGCGGATGCAGCGCAACTTGCGGCTTCGGCACCGGGCGAGTCAGGTGGTTCGCCAGCATCTCAGCGAGCAGGGATTTAGCGAAATTGAGACGCCGTTCATGACGCGCTCGACGCCGGAAGGCGCGCGCGACTACTTGGTGCCCAGCCGTCTTCATCACGGCCATTTCTACGCCTTGCCGCAGTCTCCACAACTCTTCAAGCAGATTCTGATGATCGGGGGCTTTGACCGATATTTTCAAATCGTCAGGTGTTTTCGCGACGAGGACCTGCGCGCGGACCGCCAGCCGGAGTTTACGCAAGTGGATATCGAGATGGCCTTCCCGCAGCGGGACGTGCTTTTCGAGATCATCGAGCGGCTGATGGAGAAGCTCTTTGCGCTCGTCGAGGTGCAGGTCCAGCGGCCATTCCCGCGCCTAAGCTATGAGTTGGCGATGGAGCGCTACGGCTCTGATAAGCCGCACCTGGGAATCGACCTGACCTGGAAACGAATCGAGATGACTGGAAATCCCCTGGCCAATTTACGGGGGTTCAAGGCGGTGAAAGCGCTTCGAATTCCGGGCGGGGCCGGCAAAATCTCGCGCAGCCAGATGGACAAATACCAGCTTCCACTGAAGACGCTGGGGGTAGGGAATTTCGCTACCCTGGAATTGAAGGATTCCGAAATTCAGTCACGGCTCTCCAAGACGGTTGGCGAGGAATGCTTACGGGGCATCGTAAGTGCCACCGGAGCATCGGCGGGCGACGTCATCGTGCTCCTCGGCTGCGAGGAACTCTCGCGCCTCAGGCTACATCAGCTCGACGAAGCGTCAGGTTGGTTCAGGGTGGAGTTGGCCGAAAGGCTCGGCCTCGTCAGGCCCGGCGCCTGGAGCTTCGTCTGGGTGGTTGACTTCCCCATGTTCGAATACGACGAGCGCGAGAAGCGTTACGCGGCCATGCACCATCCTTTCACCTCGCCGCGTGAGGAGGACCTGGAGGCGCTCGAGAACGATCCGGGCGCTGTGAAGGCGCTGGGGTATGACCTGGTTCTGAACGGGTCGGAAATCGGCGGCGGTTCAATCAGAATCCACCGCCTGGACATCCAGCGGCGGGTGTTCAGCGTTCTGGGCTTGACGGAGGAGAAAGCCCGAGAGCGGTTCGGCTTCTTTCTGGAGGCGCTGGAATACGGAACACCACCCCACGGTGGCATTGCGCTGGGCTACGACCGCATCCTCGCGCTTATGGCAGGCGAGTCGAACATCCGCGAGGTCATCGCCTTCCCCAAGACGGCCAGCGCGGTAGACCTGATGTGTGAGGCGCCGGCCCGTGTTGAACCCGAGCAACTTAAAGAGCTGGGGCTGGAAATCAAGAAAGATTGAATCATCGGGTGATTGAGTCATTGAGCCATTGAGTCATCGGGTCATTGAACGCCTTGCGCGATGGCTCTTTTAACCAACGTGATATATTGGAACAATGAGTCGATGGCCCAATGGCTCAATGACCCGATGGTTCAATGACTCAATCCTGCTATGTCCGTCATTCACATCCTTCCCGAAGCAGTAGCCAACAAGATTGCCGCCGGCGAAGTCGTGGAGCGTCCCGCTTCCGTGGTGAAGGAGCTCGTTGAGAACTCCATGGACGCCGACGCAGGTCATATCCAAGTGTCCGTGGAAGCGGGAGGGAAGCGCCTGATCCGAGTGGTGGACGACGGATGTGGCATGAGCCACGACGATGCCTTGCTGGCCTTCGAGCGGCACGCCACCAGCAAAATACGTTCAGCCGAAGACTTGTTTGAAATCTCGACTCTGGGCTTTCGCGGCGAGGCGCTGCCTTCGGTGGCTGCGGTTTCGCGGCTGGTGCTCGAGACCCGGCACGCCTCGGAGCACTCGGGCACGCGCCTGGAGATGGCGGGAGGAAGATTGCGCGACGTCAAGGAGGTGGCGTGGCCGGTGGGCACGCGCCTGGAAGTACGGGATCTCTTTTACAACACCCCGGCGCGACGCAAGTTCCTCAAGTCCGAATCCACGGAACTCGGTCACATTGCGAGCCTGGTGACGCATTATGCGCTTGCACACCCTGACAAGAGTTTTCGGCTGGGTTCACTAAGCAATGAGATCTTGAATGTATCGCCGGTTGCGAGCCTGCGCGAGCGCGTATACCAAGTGATGGGCGCCCAAATCCTCGAGCAACTGGTGGAGATTACTCCGGTGGAGCGGCGCATGGCGCTCCCGGCTGCGCTGGACTCCGAGGAGGAGGGAATTTCTGCCGAAGCCTCCCTGGTTCGCGTCTTCGGGTTCACTTCCCGCCCGGAGGTGCACAAGCTCAACCGCAATAACATCTACTTCTTTGTCAATCGCCGGCTGGTCCGCGACCGCCTGATTCTCCACGCCATCGCGGAAGCGTACCGCAACATTCTCCCTTCGAGTGTGTTCCCGGTGGCCTTGATCTTTCTTGAGCTGCCAGCGTTGGAAGTGGATGTGAATGTCCACCCCTCCAAAGTCGAGGTGCGGTTTCGCCATTCGGGATTCATCCACGACTTGGTGCGGGATTCCATTCGCCAGGCTCTGCTGGCGACCCGGCCAGTTGCAGCCTTCCCCATACCCAAGTCGTCGCGAGGGATGCCCCTGGATACTGACGCTGCGGAGGTTGCAGAGAGGCTCGATGAAGAGGCTGGCGTCGGCCAAGGGGCTCAGCACTCGCGTACGGGCACGCCAGGGCGTGCCCCTACCCCGCCGTTCAGGCTTTCTGCTCCTCGGCCTGAGCCGCAGACGGATCGGCTCCCACTCGAGGCAGCGCTGTCTCCTTACGCTCCCGCCGTTCCGCTATCAGAAGCTGACTTGGCCGCCCGCGAAGCGACTTCACCTGCTATTGTGGCGCCGGGCGAGTTGCCTGTGGATCTTCAACCTCTCGGCCAGGTACAGGAGAGTTTCATTGTGGCTACTAATTCGGCGGGGCTGTGGATCGTGGACCAACACGCTGCTCATGAACGGGTCTTGTTTGACCGGCACGTCCGTATGCGACAGGAGAAAAAGGTTTCGGTGCAACGGCTGTTAATGCCCCTCATTCTGGAATTGAGGGCAGAGCAGCAGGTCGCCTACCAGGAGATCGCGGAGGAGTTGGCGGCGAACGGGTTCGAGGTCGAGCCCTTTGGCCAGCGGACCATCGCCATCAAGGCCGCGCCCACAGAAATTCGCACGGACGATGTGGGCGACTTGATGCGCGAAATCCTGGACAACGCCCGGCAAGAGGGGCGGACCGTGTCCTTGGATGCCCTGCGAAACAAAATCGCTGCCTTGGTCTCTTGCCACGCGGCGATCAAGGTGAACATGTCCCTCGACAAGAACAAGATGGATTGGCTGCTCCAGGCGCTCGCTAAGACGGAGTGCCCGATGACTTGCCCGCACGGCCGGCCGACCGTCTTGCGCTATGGGATGAGGGATTTGCAGAAGGCGTTCAAACGCATCTAGCCGTCAGCTATCAGCCGTCAGCTATCAGCTATGCACGCAGAGGAAACGGGCCGCAACCCAGAAAGAGACTCACCACAGAGGCCACAGAGTTCGCAGAGAAAAGCCGAAGTACTCTCTCTGTGCGCTCCGTGGTGGATCTTTTCCTACCGGCTGATTCCTGTTTGCTGAAAGCTGACGGCCGAGAGCTGATAGCTTTTGTCTATGCCCGAACCCCTGGTGATTGCCATCGACGGCCCCGCCGGCGCAGGTAAGAGCACGGTCGCCCGGAAAGTGGCGGCGCGCCTTGGACTGACCTATGTGGACAGCGGAGCCACATACCGGGCCGCGGCCCTGAAAGTGCTTCAGTCTGCCATCTCACCCGACGATGAGCAGGGTGTCGCAAAACTCATTGCGCAGACGGATATCCGCATCACCACGGACGGCCTTCAATCCCGCGTTTTGATCGACGGTCAGGACGTGACGGAGAAGATTCGCACTCCGGAAGTGACATTGGCGGCAGCCAGAGTATCGCGCTTGCCGGAAGTGCGCGCCAAACTTGTAGCTGTGCAGAGGGGCTTCGCCATGGGGCGTGGGGTTGTTATGGAAGGGCGCGACATTGGCACCGTGGTCTTTCCCAACGCCGCCTTAAAGGTCTTTCTCAGGGCCGATCCGGAGGAGCGGGCGCGCCGCAGGCTGAAGCAGGACAGAAAAGAAGGGCGTTCGGCCACGCTCGAACAAACTGCCTACGAAATCGCCCGCCGCGACCAACTCGATGCAGAGAGGAAGATTTCCCCGCTGGTGGCCGCGGCGGACGCCTATCAGATAGACTCCACTTACCTTGCTGCCGATCAAGTGGTCGAGCAGATTCTGGATTTGGCGCGGCAGAAAAACCTGCTGCAATCTGAGACCTAGAAGCGAAGAACAGGGGAGGCAGGAGGGAGAGGGGACCAGACTACCCGAGTTCTGAACTCACCTTGCTCCATTGCTCATCGAGGCGAGGAATTCGGCATTACTCTTCGTCTTCGTCAGCTTGTCGATAATCAGCTCCATACTCTCAACCGGAGAGAGTGGATTCAGCACCTTGCGCAACACCCAGATCCTGTTGAGTTCATCGCGGGGGACCAGTAGTTCTTCCTTGCGGGTGCCGGACTTGTTGATGTCAATGGCCGGAAAGACGCGCCGGTCCACGAGTTTGCGGTCGAGGTTAATTTCCATGTTGCCCGTGCCCTTGAACTCTTCGAAGATCACGTCGTCCATGCGGCTGCCCGTGTCGATGAGGGAGGTGGCGATGATGGTGAGGCTGCCGCCCTCCTCGATGTTGCGGGCCGCGCCGAAGAAGCGCTTGGGCCGCTGCAGAGCGTTGGAATCCACGCCGCCGGAGAGGACCTTTCCCGAGGGGGGAACCACGGTGTTGTAGGCGCGCGCCAGGCGGGTGATGGAGTCGAGGAGGATGACGACGTCGCGCTTGTGCTCGACGAGCCGCTTGGCCTTCTCCAGAACCATTTCCGCCACTTGCACGTGCCGGGCGGCCGGCTCATCGAAGGTGGAACTAATCACCTCGCCCTTGACGGTCCGTTGCATATCTGTCACTTCCTCGGGGCGCTCGTCAATCAGCAGCACAATCAGGGTAATTTCAGGGTGATTACTGGTGATTGAGTTAGCAATGCACTGTAGGAGCATCGTCTTGCCGGTGCGAGGAGGCGAAACGATCAAGCCGCGCTGACCCTTGCCGATGGGCGTCAACAGGTCGAGCACGCGCGCCGAGATGTTGTCCTTGATCGTCTCCAGGTGAATGCGCTCCTGGGGATAGAGCGGGGTGAGGTTGTCAAAGAAGAGTTTGTTACGCGCTTCATCGGGGGGCTCAAAATTGATCGCCTCGACTTTGATGAGCGCGAAGTACCGCTCCCCCTCTTTGGGTGGTCGGATCTGGCCGGAAATCGTATCGCCCGTGCGCAAATCGAATTTGCGGATTTGGGATGGGGATACGTAGATATCGTCCGGCCCAGGCAGGTAGTTGTAATCCGGCGCGCGCAGGAATCCGAAACCGTCCGGAAGGCACTCGAGAACGCCCTCGGAGAAGATGAGGCCGCTCTTTTCTGTTTGTGCCTGCAGGATCTTGAAGATCAATTCCTGCTTGCGCATCCCGGTGGCCCCCACCACGCTCAGGTCTTTGGCCACCTGCGTCAAGGTGCCGATGTTCATTTCTTTCAGCTTGGCGATGTCGAGGACTTCGCCTTCTTGTAGTTCGGCAATCTTTTCTTCCTGGATTTCCTCGGCTTTCACTTCTTGTTTCTTTGCAGGCATAGCTTCTCTCTCTGATTCAAGTGGATTTCTAAATCTTGGGGTCTGTGCGCCAGTGATTTCGGGTTCCACCGCTCTTTCAACCCTCAATCCGTTCCGGAAGAACGAATAGTCATTGGCAATGACGAAACAGTGGTACGAAGTGCGGTGAAGAGCTTTCCTCGTGGACCCGGAGTCTTACAAGCTTGATCGGTCAGGGGCTACCAGTCCTGGTTAGTGCTCACCTGGGGAGAGCATATGGACCGCTAGCTTTGATGCACATCCCCAGTAACAGGTTTCATCTGCTTCTAAGTGCCGACTTGCCGCCTTCCGGCGCTAAATGGTCAATGATCCGCGATCCGTTTCGAGCGTCGGAGGTTCCAGGCCGACCGTGGTTTCGGACTCGGGCACCAGGACCGGCCGAGCCTCGATCTTGCTTTCCAGTGCCAGGTCCAAGACCTCATCCATGCTCTCAACGAACCGGATGTTCAGTTCCTGCTGGATGGTTGCAGGTATGTCGGCCAGATCTTTCTCGTTATCTCGCGGCAGGATCACCGTTCGGCTGCCGGCGCGGTGAGCGGCCAGGAGTTTTTCTTTGACGCCGCCAATGGGCAGCACCTTCCCTCGCAACGTAATTTCTCCGGTCATGGCAACTTCTCGTCGCACCGCAATCTTGGTCAGGGCGCTGGCCACCGCGGTGGCGAGAGTGATTCCTGCCGACGGGCCATCTTTGGGAATAGCCCCCTCCGGGATGTGAACGTGGATATCCAGGTGACGATAGAAGTCGGCTCGGAGTCCCAGTTGGCTGGCTCGCGAGCGTACGTAGCTCATGGCGGCTTGGGCTGACTCCTGCATCACGTCGCCCAGCTTTCCTGTCAAAAGCAGTTTGCCCCTCCCTTGCATCAGGGTAACTTCGATGTTCAGGATTTGGCCACCCACTTCCGTCCAGGCCAGTCCCGTAGCAAGTCCTATCTCATTTCTTTCTTCGGCTTTAGTGTCGCGGAACTTTATAACGCCCAGGTACTCCGCCAGATCCTCCGGTTTCACTACAACCGTGAGGCTCTTGCCGTCCTTCACCACTTTTCGGGCCACTTTGCGGCAGATGTTGGCGATTTCGCGCTCCAGGTTGCGGACCCCAGCCTCCCGCGTGTAATGCCGAATGATGTGAACGATGGCCTCATCCGGAAGCGTCATATTCGCCGCGGTCAAGCCCGTCGCCTCACGTTGTTTGCGGACGAGAAAACGCTTGGCAATCTCCAGTTTCTCCGGCTCGGTATATCCCTCCAGACGCAGGATTTCCATACGGTCCTGAAGCGGCTGGGGAATGGTGTGAACCACGTTGGCCGTGGTAATGAAGAAGACCTTGGAGAGGTCGTACTCCACGTCCAGGTAGTGGTCCATAAAAGTGTTGTTTTGCTCGGGGTCGAGCACTTCCAGCAGGGCGGCGGAAGGATCACCGCGGAAATCCATGCTCATCTTATCCACTTCGTCCAGGAGGAAAACCGGATTGACCGTGTTGGCCTTCTTCATCATCTGGATGATTTGACCGGGGAGAGCGCCAATGTAAGTCCGACGGTGGCCGCGGACTTCCGCTTCGTCACGCACCCCACCCAGAGAGAGGCGAACGAACTTGCGGCCGGTGGCGCGCGCGATGGACCGACCCAGGGAGGTCTTGCCAACCCCGGGCGGTCCCACAAAACACAGGATGGAGCCGCGGGGATTCTTCACCAGTTGCCGGACGGCGAGGAATTCCAGAATGCGCTCTTTGATCTTCTCCAATCCGTAGTGATCTTCCTCAAGAACCTTCTGAGCGCGACTGATATCGCGGATTTCTTTGGATTTCTTTTTCCAGGGAACGGCAAGAAGCCAATCGAGGTAATTGCGCGAGACGGTGGACTCCGCCGACATGGGGGGCATCATCTCCAAACGCTTGAGCTCGGCCATGGCGTGATCTAGGGCGTCCTTGGTCATCCCGGCGGTTTCAATCTTCTTCTTGAGTTCCTCCAACTCGTTCTTTTCGTTGCGTCCCAATTCCTTTTGGATGGCCTTGATTTTCTCGTTGAGGTAGTACTCGCGCTGGGCCCGTTCCATCTGGCGTTTCACCCGGCCCTGGATGGTGCGGTCAACATTGAGCTTTTCAATTTCCACATCCAGGATA
>Ga0326727_10017100_pt1 | contig 15135 bp, 4 predicted proteins | sample MB2enrmetagenome_FD_207643 | JGI IMG/M metagenome (GOLD analysis project Ga0326727, IMG submission 207643) | Lab enriched peat soil microbial communities from McLean, Ithaca, NY, United States - MB29MY | ecosystem: Environmental > Terrestrial > Soil > Wetlands > Peat | place: USA: New York... | reverse complement strand
CAAACGCGTCATAGAATCCCTGCACGTTCTGCGAGGTCGAGACGGTTGGAATCGCCGAACCGTCGTAAATCACGATTGACTTGAGCGGGAAGTTCGGCGACAGGACGCGATAGATAACCACCAGGCTCGCACCCTCGGTGAGCGGAAGTCCGCTGCCTCCGCTGTCGGGCAAAGATACAGTAAACTTGCCCGAGCCGAAACGCACCCCATTCGCGCCCACCGGGAAATAGGTATTCACGTCGGCGCGGTAGACGCGCAGCGTTCCGTTCAACCCGCCGTCGGTAAAGGGTAGGTCGCTTCCGATCTGCTGGCCGGTGATGGCATAGCCATCGAAGGTGCCCGTGTTGCCCGAGGGCGACGGCGTATTTTCCAGCGTTTCCCAGTACAGGTAGCCATCGATAATGTCAGCTCCGTCGGGAACACTCTGGCTGGCTGGCGGGGTCGTCGTGGTATCGGGGATGGTGATGGTTCCGGTGGCCATGCCGTTTTGGCCGGTGCCACGCAGAGTCACGCCCGCGGCCGCGTAGTCGCCGGTGACGAAATAATTGTTCAGCAGCGAGAGCGGGTTGGGAGCTGGCGTCGGCGCCACGCCCACTGAGGTCACCAGCGCGACCGGCGTTCCCAGATTCACTTGCGATCCGGCCGCCGGGTTTTCGCCGATCACACTGCCGGCAGGCTGGCTGTCGCTGTACTGGGTGCTCACCGTTCCCAGCGTCAGGCCCGCGTTGGTCAGGGCGGCCGTGGCCGCCGATTGCGTCATTCCAACCACGTTGGGAACCACGCCGCCCGCCAGGCCGCTGGCGCTGCTGGTGCCGCTGAGGTTGACAGCCTGCAGGACTACGTAAGGAGTAAGGTTCAGGGTGTTGTCGCTGAAATCCGCCGCACCCGAGAGCAGTCCCGTGCTTTGCGGCATAAAGCTGAAGCTTTCATAACAGGATGCGCCCGGATTCAGCGAGAATCCGCTGCCGCAAGTGGAGTTCGCGTTCTCGGTGAAGTTCGTGCCCAGGGTCAGGGCGAGAGTGCCCGTCAGCGGCCGATTGCCGACGTTTTGAAGGGAGATCGGTTGCGGGCTGTCCGCGCTGGTGTTGCTGACGGCTGTTAGAGCAAAGTTCAACGATGGCAGTTGTGAGCGATTGATCTCAGAGAGTTCGCCGTCGTTGGTATCCGTGACGAAGACATCGCCACCGGCATCCACCGCCAAGCCCCACGGATAGCCGAATCCGCTGCCCACCGTAGTCCCGCAGGCGGCCATTGTGCAACCGGCCGGAATTTCAATCACCTGGCTGGCGTAGGTATTCGCGATAAAGACGTCACCTGCCGCATCGACCGCCGCGCCTCGCGGGTTGCTCAGATTGAAGCCCACGGTTGTCCAGCAAGCCGAGCTGGCGCAACCGGCTGGAATCTCCACCATCTGGCTGTTGCTGTCAACGATGAAGAGATCTCCTGCGCTATCGGCCACCACAGTGTTCGGGTTATTCAATCCACTGGCCACTGTTATCTGGGTGCCCCCGCCGGCGGGAAGCTCCAGCACCTGGTTGTTGTTGGTATCCGCAATGAAGAGGTCTCCCGCGCCATCTGTCGTCACTCCCAGGGGGAAGTTCAGTCCGCTGGCCACTGTCGCCTGGGGGCCTCCGCCGGCCGGAAGTTTCACCACTCGGTTGTTCCCGGTATCCGCAATGAAGACGTCACCCGCTCCATCCACTGCCACGCCGTATGGGCCATTCAATGCGCTGCCCACCGACCTTGGAGCGCCTCCGCCAGCCGGAATCTCCACAACCTGATTGCTGAGATTCTGCGCGACGAAGATATCGCCCGCTCCGTCCAGGGCAATCTCTCTCGGCGCCGCCATCCCGCCGGCCACTATGGACTGCGTGCCCGGACCGAACGCAGCTTCCGGCGCCTGGCCAACGCCGTAGATCGGCGTAGTCGCCAGCAGGTTGCCGCTATTGTCGTAGAGGCTCGCCGCGCCGGGACGCAATCCGGGAGCCAGCGGAGTGAAGTTGACGTTCACTATGCAGGAACTGCCCGCGGAGATGGCGCCCGAACAAGTACCGCCGCTCGCGAGCGAGAAGTCTAGGCCCGTGAATCCCTGCGTGACGGCCTGGGTCGCGCCAATGTTCGTGCTTGTCGATGCGGCGTAACTCAGCGTGTAGGTGCCGCTGCAGGGCGCAGGCGTGCTCTGGCCCGAAGGACAGACATTGACGTTGCCGAACGGCCCATATTCGAGCACGCGGTTGTTGGTAAGGTCAGCCACATAGAGACTGCCACTGGGATCCAGGGCGACTGCATACGGGTCGCCCATGCTATTGGCGCTGATCCCGCCAAGGTTTGCGGCGTTGCTGGTAAGGCTGCCGCCCTGTCCATAAACGCGCGTCGCCGTAGTGCTGCCGAAGGGGTAGAACAGTACGCGGGCGTTATAGTAGTCGGCCACGTAGACATTGCCGCTCGAGTCCACAGTGACCCCTTCCGGACCACTCAAGCTATTGGCGCTGACCCCGCCAAGGTCTGAGGTGTTGCTGGTGAAGCTGCCGCCCTGTCCGTAGACCCGCGTCGCGGTGGTACTGCCGGCGGGATAGAAGAGCGCGCGGTTGTTGATAGAGTCGGCGACGTAGAGATCGCCGCTCGCGTCCAGGGCGATCCCTGAAGGGTAAACCAGGCTATTGGCGCTGACCCCGCCAAGATTTGCGGTGTTGCTGGTAAAGCTGCCGTTTTGCCCGTAGACGCGCGTTGCCGTGGTGCTGCCGGCGGGATAGAACAGGATCCGGTTGTTGTACTCGTCGGAGATGTAGAGATTGCCGCCCGCATCCACCGCGACTCCAGCGGGTGCGAATAAGCTGTTGGCGCTGATGCCACCGGTGTTGTGGGTGGTGGTGGTGAAGCTGCCGCCCTGCCCGTAGACCCGCGTTGGAGTGGTGCTGCCGGCGGGATAGAACAGCACCCGGTTGTTGTAGGTGTCGGCCACGTAGAGATTGCCGCTCGCGTCCAGCGCGACCCCCTGCGGATAATTCAGACCGCCGTAGACGCGCGTGGCGGTGGTGCTGCCGGCGGGGAAGAACAGAACGTGCCCGGTTAATTGGTCGGCCAGGTAGAGATTGCCGCTGCTGTCAAAAGCGAGCCCATCCGGGTCATGTAAGCCGCCATCGACGCTCGGCCCGCCGTTGAGCGGCGTGCCTGAGGTAAAGCTGCCGCCTTGCCCATAGACAACGCCCGCCGTAATGGGCGCGAGCGGGCTCTGAGCAGGCCCCGGCGCAACAAAACTCGCAGTTGGATTCAGCGACGAGTTCGTGGTCAAAAGGCAGGTGGTGCTGGCTCCAGCGCTCGCGCAGTCGCCGCCCCAGCCGGCGAAGATCGAGTTCCCGGTGGGATTCGCTGTCAGCGTTACCTGGGTTCCGCTCGGATCGCTTTCGGAACACGTTCCCGTGACGCTTCCGCTGCTTATCGCGCAATTAATCGCCGGAGAGGCCGAAGAATTCGATGTCACTGTGCCGGCGCCCGTGCCCACTTCGGTCACAGTCAGCGAGTAGCTCGACGAAAAATTCGCAACGACGTTTGCAGTGGAGTTGAGCGAGAACGAGCAACTGCCTGTGCCGCTGCAGGTTCCTCCGCTCCAGCCGGTGAATTGTGACCCGCCGCTTGGCGTCTCCGTGCACGTCACCGATGTGCCAGGCGCGTAGCTTCCCGTTGAGCAGTTGGTGCCCGACACCGTACCGCTACCAGTGCCGGCGGTGCTCACCGTCAGCGCGTAGCTGGGTGGCGGGGCCTGGCCGAAGCCAGTACCGCTGAGGGAGATCGACTGCGAAACAGAAGCGGCATTCAGGGAGTTGTCTGTGAAGACCGTGTTGCCGGTCAGCAAAGTGCCATTCACACTGCCGCTCAGTGGCGCGAATCCAATGCTGATATCGCAGGTCCCGCCCGGGACCAGCGAGAAAGTCGCGTTGCAATCAGTGAGCGGGGTCTGACCGAAAGCCTGGCCGAAGTCCGGATCGGTGAAGGCCAGTCCCGGGCTGACCGCGTTCAGCGCCTGGTTGCCGATATTCTGGAAAGTGAGAGATTGCGCAGTGCTCGCGGTCCCTACATCGAGATTGGGAAAACCGAGAGACAAGCCTTGCTGAGACGCTTCGACGAGATAGCCGGGGGAAGTGTATTGGGGAAGATAGATGTTGCCCTGGGCATCGAGTGCGACGCCATACGCCGTGCTCCCGCTAACCACCACGATCTGACAACTGGCGCTGATGCAGCCTGCAGGAACCTCCACGATCTCGCCCCCGCCTGAGTCAAGCCCAATATCGGCGACGTAGACGTCTCCCGCCGCATCCACCGTGAGGCCTTGCGGCTGATTCCATCCGCTCCCTATCGTGGTCTGGCAACTGCTGTTGGCGATGCAGCCGGCCGGAATTTCGAGCACCTTTTGGAGACCACTGTCCGAAATGAAGAGATCGCCCGCCGCATCCACTGCCACGCCGGTCGGCTGCGAAGCACCCCCCGGCTTGTACACCGGAGTCGCCGTGCCGCCAGCCGGAATTTCGTAGACCCCGTTGGGATTGTCTGCAAAGAAAACATCGCCAAGCCCATCCACCGTCACGCTCACCGGACCAGGACGCGGACCCGCCACTGTGTACACCGCTTTCTGGCATGCGTTGCCCGAGCATGTGGCCTGGCAAGCGCTGCTCGTGCATCCGGCCGGGACCTCAAATAGCGTGCCGAACCCTCCGGCGTGACTATCCGCGACGAATACATTGCCGGCTCCGTCCACCGCCACCCCTTGCGGAGAATTGAATCCCGTGCCCAGCTGTTGATACGTCGGTGAATTGCCATTGATTCCCGACACCTCCAGCACTTGGCTGTCCCCGGTGTCGGCGATATAGACATTGCCCCCCGCGTCGACCGCCACGCCCTGCGGATTGCTCAAAACATTCGGACCACCGTAAACGGCGTTCGCCGAAGTCGGGCTAAACAACGCAGCCGCCGGTCCCTGGCCAATGCCGTAAATCGGCTGTGTCGCCACCAGGTTGCCGCCGCTGAAGAGTTCAACCGCACCCAGGCGCAATCCGGACGCAAGGGGGGCGAAGGTGACATTGACAGTGCAGGAATTGCCCGCGGAAATGGCGCCGGTGCAGGTGTTGCCGCTGCCCAGCTGGAAGTCGAGGTTGTTAGCGCCTTGCGTGACCACCTGGACCGAGCCGATGGTCGTAGTCGACGCCATGGTGAAGGTGACCGGCATGTTCACACTGCACGGCGCCGGGGAGCTCTGCCCCTGCGGGCAGACGTTGGCGTTGCCGTAATTGTGCGGCGTAAAGGTAAAGCCCATCAGCTCATGCTGCTCATAGTCGCCGCCGTTTGCGGCGGTGAAGCCGATGGTTGCAGTTCCATTGTTCAGATTGATGTAATGCGTGATGTCGAAGGGTCCCGAGAAGAGAGGCACCGATCCTGCGACGGGCGTGTGCGTCCCGGGGTTGAATGCTGGATCGAGGTAGACGTAGATGTAGTTCGCCGGTGATTCGTTGGGACCGTTGTAGACGATGACGACCTGATGTGGGTTGTCGTCGGCAAGGATCACCGTGCTGGCGGCCGCGGGAGGCGCGGCTGAAGTATTGGGATTGGAAGCCAGAGCACCTGCGCCATTCAGCATGACAAGGCAGCTGGTCGGCTCGGAGGTGTTCCCCCCAACATAGTGGGCAGGCGAGTTGGGGTTGCCGGCCCCGCAGCCCTGCAGCGCCATATGGTTGTCAACGTATGCGGGGTAGGGGAAGTACGAGACGCCGTCGTACGGGTCGTACTGAGAATCCCAGAATGTATCCATCTCGAGGGCGATGCTGTTGTCGATGCCGCCGTAGCCGATGCAGCCCCCGCCGCCGCCCAGAGCGCTCGAGCCTGAGCCGCTGGCTGCCTGGCAATTGGCGAGCGTGTCCTTCTGTCCACCACTGGCATTCTGTATGACGAAGGCGAAACCATCGGCTGTGAAGTTGTTGGTCCCTAGTAAGATTGCAGGGTTGATTTTGACGGCATACCAGACGGTGAAGCCACCCGCAACGTTCTGTGGGGTTGAGTACCACACGCTTGAAGTCTGGCTCCCCGCGTTCTGCGTCAGTTGCAGCGCGTAGTTCGTGCTGCCTGTGTCTCCGTCAGTGCTCGCGTTGGGATCGATAGAGGGAGGATAGTTGTCCGAGATAAAGCTGATGCCATTAACGCCTCCCGCCTCGAAATTGAGGCAGAGAAGGACGCCGCTTGCGGCGGGTCCGCCCACGATCGAACCGCAGTTGGTTGACGACTGGCCAGGCGCGGCTTGAGGAGCGTTGAAGTCGTAGTAGCTGAGCTGCTGCGCCAGGCTCCGCTGCGAGGAAAGACTTGCGAAAGCCACTGCACACAGGGCTGCGATCAGCAGCTGCTGGAATCCTGCAAAACGCACATTGCACGCTGAACCTGCCAACTGCTTCGTCATATTGCCAGATCTCCTAGGGATCGAAGCGATCTTTGAATGGGCTATGCCGGGCCCTTGAAGCGCAGATTGCCGCGAAGTGGATCAGCACCGGCTAAGCCATTGGATCTTGATTCAACACGTTGGGGAAAGTTCGCTGTTGAGCGAGGATCTCCATTTTGCACCGGGCAAATGCCCAGCCGCTCGGCAAAGTACTCTCAATCGCCGAGAAAACAGGCAAAATGCCATTCAGGGAATGGCGCGATTTCCGGTCTATTCATGCTGCATAGGTGAGCCAAGATAGCCCGGCGGTACGGGGAAGAGCCATTTTCAGGGCCGACGATTGTCTAAGTTATTGAAGAGCGAGGCAATTGTCAAGATATTATCTTGTAAAAAACTCGGTCCGCGAGAATGACCGGGTCTGTCCAGTTGACTTTGAGTGATAGCCAGACAGTGAAAGAGACTCGTGCGCAGCGGCGAATCCTGACCTACCCCCTCGCCAAACCCCCAAACTGACAGAGAGCCATGCAGTTGAAGCACCTGTCCTGAGCGGTCGGCTTCCATGCGCGAGTGGGGATGGCACGCTGGTTGAAGCTTCTGGTGACGTTCGTTGAAGGGTGCATGTTGAGTGTGGTTCCAGGTTGCCGCTCCATGGAGTCCCACCCCAATGACCAGGACCAGTCATTGGGGGCCCCGGGGCGGCGCGTCGACTTGAATGTGTGCTTTCGGTCCACAGAATTTCCCAAGATGCTTTAGGCACGGCCTCGATGGAACCCATTCGTCGCAAATCCCGTGTGTGGAATACGTGTGTGGATACCGCGTTTCCTGCGTTTCTGCGGTTTTGAGCGTCTATAAAAATCAACTACTTATTTAGAATCAATATAGGCAGGCAATCCGATCCCCTTCTCGGCACCACTTCATTTTCCCCGCCCGCCATCGATTTATACTCGAATACCAGCATGACATTTGGCCGACGCTCATAGGACACCGAGTGATGATGCCGGATCGCGACGATTTTTGGGACGAGTTGCTGACCTACATCGAGGCGCATAGCGTCATACCCGTTGTCGGCCCGGAAATGGTCATCGTCGATCATCAGGGACGGCGCGAACCCTACTATCGATTGCTGGCGCGCGAGCTCGCGACCCGCTTGAAGCTCGACAATCCCGATCAAGCCGCAACCCTCGACCAGGTGGTGGGAGCCTATCTCGCCAAACCCGGCAGCAGACGCCAGTCGATCTATCGCGAGTTGGGCGATATCGCCGGAAAACTCTCCGTCGACCTTCCGGAGCCGTTGCTGCAACTCGCCGGCATCCGCGACCTGAATCTTTACGTGAGCTTTTGCACCGACAATCTTCTCGCCCAGGCGATCAATGCTGCGCGTTTTGGAGGACGCGCGGAAACCCGCGAATTGTCGTTCAATCCCAGCGAAGCCGGCGACCTGCCCGACGGGGCGCGCGATGTGCCGCTGGTTTACGGACTGTTTGGCCGGATATCGGTGCTGCCCAAGTACGTGGTTGCGGAAGAGGACGAACTCGAGTGGGTCACCGCCCTGCAGATTCCCGAAAAGCGTCCGGAGCGGCTCTTCGATGAACTGGGGCGCAATCACCTGTTATTTCTCGGCTGCCGGTTTCCCGACTGGCTCGCCCGTTTCATCATCCGCACGGCCAAGAACACGAAGCTGTCCGCCGAGCGCGGCTTTTCGGAATATTTGATTGACGCCGACGTGGTGGCCGACTCGCCCCTGGTCGCCTTCCTCACCAGCTTCAGCCGCGAGACCCAGGTGGTGGCGCTGGACCCGATCACCTTTGTAGCCGAACTCGCCCAGCGCTGGCAGCAACGTCAGGGCAACGACGCCGCGGCCAAGACGCCGGAACCCGGTCCGATGCCGGAAACCATGCCACCCGGCAGCCTGTTCATCAGTTACGCCAGCGAGGACCGTCCGGCCGCGCTGCGGCTCGCGGCGGAACTGCAGGCCGCGGGGCTGCCGGTCTGGCTTGATCGCCAGCAACTCGATTGGGGCAGCGACTACACGGCGCGCATTCGGCTCGCGATCCAGCAATGCGCCCTGTTTGTGCCCGTGCTGTCGCGCACCGCAGAACAGCGCACCGGATTCTTTCGCAAAGAATGGTCCTGGGCCAGTGAGCGGAACCTAGATTTTACCGGCAGCAGCCTCACCTTCCTGTGTCCGCTGGTGATCGACGATACCCCGGTGGTGACCAGCAACGAAATTCCCCCGTCCTTCAAGTCGGTGCAAATCGAACAAGCCCCCGACGGCAACCTGCAGGCGAACCAGGCAGAAGTGATCGTCAAAGCCTTCAATGCCATGCGCGCCCGCATTCAAAGTACGCCATGACCGAACTTCCCATGATCGACGCCGAACGCCCGTGGCCGGGTTTGCTGCCGTTCACCGAAGACGCGCGAATGTTCTTCCACGGCCGCGAAGCCGAAACAGATGAATTGTTTCGCTTGATCGAACGCGAACCTCTTACCGTGTTGTTCGGTCAATCCGGATTGGGAAAATCCTCGCTCCTGAATGCCGGCGTATTCCCGCGCCTACGCCGCGCCGGTTACCTGCCGGTGTACCTGCGCCTGAGTTTCGACGCTGCCGCACCCGTGCTCATCGAGCAGGTCTGGCAGGCGCTCATGGACGAATGCGCCACTCACGAGGTCAGCGCAACCGCGCCCCTGCCCGGCGACGGCTTCTGGCAATACCTGCATCGCCCCGGCACGCAGTTCCTCAATCCTCATGGACGTCCCGTCGTGCCCGTGCTGGTCTTCGATCAGTTCGAGGAGATCTTTACGCTCGGCCAGCAAACTCCGGAGCAAACCGCGCGCACGCAAGTGCTCCTGCAACAACTGGGCGAACTGATTGAAAACCGGCTGCCGCCTGCGCTTGAAAGCGAACTCACGGAGCACCCGGAGCGCCTGGATCAATTCGATCTGCTGCGCCAAAACATCAAAATCGTGTTCACCTTTCGCGAGGATTATCTGGCCGAATTCGAGGGCCTGAAGACCCTCATCCGCCCCATCATGCAAAACCGCATGCGCCTGACGCCCATGCGGGGCGACCGGGCGGCAGAGGCGATCCAGCGGGCGGGCGCCAGCCGCCTGAGCGCAGCCGTCGCGGCGCGCATCGTGAGGTTCGTGGGCGGTGCGGCGCGGGGCGACGCCACGCAGCTCGAGGAGATTTCCGTTGAGCCTGCGCTCCTGTCGCTGGTGTGTCGCGAGCTCAACGAGCAACGCATTGCCCGTGGACAAACCGAGATCACCGCCGATCTGATCCAGGGTGAAAACACGCAGCAGATCATCGCGCAGTTTTACAGCCAGGGTTTTGCCGGGTTGGACGTCAGGGTGCGCTATTTCGTCGAGGATCGGCTCCTGACCGCCGCAGGCTACCGCGACAGTTGCGCTTTGGAGAACGCCCTGGCTGAGCCCGGCGTCAGCGAAGAGGCGATTCAGACTCTGGTGGATCGGCGCATCCTGCGTCGCGAGGAGCGCGGCGGATTGGTTCGGCTCGAACTGATCCACGATGTTCTGGCGATTGTGGCCAAGGCCAGCCGCGATGCGCGGCGTGAGGCTGAGGCGCTCGAAGCCGCACAGTTGCTGCTGGCCCGGCAGCGGAGGCGCCAGAGAATCGTCGTCGCGTGGGCCGTGGTTCTCATGGCGGTTCTGGTGGCGGTTTCCGCGCTGGCAGTGTTTGCGATTCGGGAGAAAAGACAAGCCGTTCGCGGGGAGACAGACGCCGTTGCTGCCCAGAAACGAGCGGATCAACAGGCCCAGTGGGCCATCCAGCAGCAGAAACTCGCGCAGAGCGAGAGCGCCCGGGCGCTCGGCGCGGAACAACTGGCCAAGTCAAAACAGTTGCAGCTGGCGGACGCTCTGCAGAGGGCCGACGTGGCCACCAGCAAGGCTACGAGTGAGGCCGCTGCGAAAGAAAAGCAGCGGTGGGAAGCTGTGGTCTGGGCGGCGGCCGCCGACGAGCAATTGGACGCGCACGGCACGGGCGAACAACTGCGCGCATGCATCGATTCCACCAATCGCCTGACTGGCGATCCGCCGCCGCTCGCATCGCTCGATTACATGGTGGGAGTCTGGCATGTGGACGAAGGGTTCGCATCGACGGATATGGATTGGCACAGAGACGGCACCTGCGTGAGCAGGCACTTGTACCAAAACGGCCATGAGATCGACGCCAAGAATGACGTTTGTACCTGGAAATACAAACTGATCGACGAGCATGACTTCGAGGTTGATTACCAATCCAAGATTTTGGGAGATGCGTACCCAAAGCAACTGGTCTTCAAGATCGTAAGTCCAACGCGAATGCGCAATACCAATCTCGGCTACGACGCATTTCGCATTATCTGCCCGGCGCAGGAGATCACGATTCGCCGCGGCGAGCTCGCGACCCTGCAGAAATTGGCCAACGACAATCCCGGCAAACTGCCGCAACTAGTGGACCTCGCCGGCGGATTCGACAAACTGGGAACAGCGCTGTCCGCCCAGAACGATTCTGATAATGCTCTTTTGGAGTTCAACAACGAACTCAACATTTACCAGTATCTCGAAACCCGCGAGCCCGGCAATCTGACCTGGCAGCAGAAAGCCGCGCAGTTGTTCGAGCAGATCGGCGACCTACAATTCGCGCAGGCAAAGGCCTCCAATCAAGCCGGCAAATTACAACAGAGTGTGGAACAAGCTACGGCGGCACTCGGATCCTATCAAAAGAGCCTGACGCTTCGCGAGCAGTTGCTGCATGCCGCACCCGAGGACGTTGATGCGCAATTGAACGCGGCGCACGTACTCAACCAGCTCGGCATGGCTCTCTATTGGAGCCGCGAAGTAGCGGTGGCGGCCAATGCGATCCGGCAGAGGGTGCGGCTGCTCGAGAACATCATTGATACGCATCATGGCACTCCCCAGATTCGAGTACAACTCCTCTGGGCTCTCTATGCTCTCAGCCTGATGTCGGATAATGCGACCGAGGCGAGCGACGCTCTGCACAAATCGCTCGCAATCGCGACAGAGCTGGATAGCAAGCACGAGGATCCCGAAGAAATGATCGGTGTGGTTACGTTCCTGCAGGACGCGCTTGCCAAGCTGCCCAAGCCGTCCACGCCGCCCAACCCGCCCACGCCGCCCAAATCACATTGACCGGCCGCACCCGTCCCCTGGAAGCGCCTTGCGCCCGGCGTTTACCCGTCTAGGCCGCCGCTGCGCCTCAGAAATCGTGATGATCCACATGCGTGGAAATAGCCCCGGGGATGTTTCCCGTTGCAGCTCTGGGATCGGAAGACGGCGGGTTGGCGGCGTCAGTCTTGGCGCGCACCTTGGCCACCGTGAGCCAGTTGTCCCTGAAGGGATGATCGGCCAGCCATGGCGGCAGGGGCATGTGAAGGTAGCGGCTCAATGCTTCGGCGTAGCCCTCGTACAGGACGCGCATTTCGCGCAGCCTCTCGATGGACTGGCCGTCGCGGCAGACCTTGACACCGCCTTCGGAGAGCAGCTCGTAGAGTTTTTCGTAGCGCTCCGCCGGAAGCCGGTCGGGCACATCGGTGAGCGGCCGCTGCGAGAGAATTTGCGACAGGTCCACCATAGCGTGCCGGGCCATGGCAAACGTGAGTTGCGCCTGGCGCGCTTCGTAGCCCTGGATTCCCGCGACCATGAGTGCCGACATGTCCAGAATGGCGGTGAGCGCCGCAAGCCAGCTCTGGTTGCTGTGTTGCGAACGGAAGTAGCAGAGCTGCGGGTACGAAATATGACTCTCCAGCAACTCCGCCGACCAGCGCTCCCACTCCGTGAGCAGCACCGACAGCGCCATTTCGCCGCCCGGATACGAGTGGCGGCGCAGCAGCTCCGCTGCCGTTGGCGGAGAGCCGGCGCGCGCATCCAGCAGCGAGATGCTGACCTCGCGCCGCGAAAAGGCGCTATAGAGGACGGGGAAATACCCCATCACCACGGCCAGAAAACCCAGCCCGGTGCCCGCCTCCAGAATCACGAGCGCGCGCGCCCAGGGATTCTGCGGCGTCACGTCTCCGATGCCCAGCGTGAAGATGGTGGTCCCGCTCACGTAAAGGTCCGAGTAAAAGCCCGATTGATGCGCCGTGTCGATAAAAGGACTGCCGAGCGCGAAATAGATCAGGCCGAAACCGACGACCATTGCGCCTGCCCAAACCACCAGAAGCAGGATCAGCGAAAGCGGCCCGTAAAAACTGAACACCGTCTCCCGCTTGCGCGGGTTGCGCAACCGTCGCGCGAAAAACGCCCAGGGCTTCCATGTTGCGATGTAAAACATGCGGGTGAGGCGGATGCGCCCGGTGGCGCGCCGCGGCAGAATGATCGTCTGGAAAGCATCGAGCAGGACGATGAACAGGCAGGCGACGCCTGCAACGAATGCCAGTATCCGCATAGCTTTCCTCCCGGGAAGTGTTCGGTCATGCGCGCGTGCACGCCGTTACCGTATTCTAGCCGTCGTGAAAGGGCACGAGTTTACTCGTGCCGCAAAGTCGGCAAAATGAGCGCGGGCTTCAGCCCCTGCGGGGCGTTTCTTACAAACTAACCCACTACCCGTCACAGCGGTTTCGGCGCCGGTCGCTTAGAATCCAGACATGTGCGGAATCGTCGGATATGTCGGACCAAAGAAAGTCGTTCCCGTCATCATTGAGGGACTAAGGCGCCTGGAATACCGGGGTTACGACTCGGCTGGCATCGCCGTGGGTAAGCCCGGGAGCGCGAAGCTGGAAGTGCGGCGCGCGCCGGGCAAGCTGTCGAACCTGGAAGAGGTGCTGCGTGAGCATCCGCTGGACGGCACCTTCGGCATTGGGCACACGCGTTGGGCGACGCACGGACGGCCTACGGAGGAGAACGCGCATCCGCACCGCGACTGCACAGGCCGCATCGTTGTGGTGCACAACGGCATTGTCGAAAACTATCTGGAACTCAAGCGGGAGCTGACCGCACAGGGCCACAAGTTTGTCACCGAGACCGACACCGAAATCATTGCCCACCTGATTGAGCAGGTACAGAAAGAGGCGGAAGCCGCGGGCAAACCAATCAAGCTTGAAGACGCGGTGCGGCGCGCGGCGAAGCAGCTGACGGGCGCGTTTGCACTGGGCGTGCTGAGCGCGGCCGAGCCGGACAAGATTGTGGCGGCGCGGCTGGGCCCGCCGGTGGTGATCGGCGTGGGCGAGGGCGAGGCGTTTGTCGCCAGCGACGTGCCGGGAATTCTCCATCACACGCGGAACATTTATTTTCTGGCCGACGGCGACATGGCGATCCTGACCCGCGAGGGCGTGGCGCTGACCGATTTTGAAGGCCAGCCGGTAAAGCGCGAGCTGACGCGCGTGCAGTGGGACCCGATCCAGGCGGAAAAGGGCGGCTACAAGCACTTCATGCTCAAGGAAATCTGGGAGCAGCCGCGGGCGGTTACCGACACCACGCTGGGGCGCGTGTCGCTGGACTCCGGCAAGGTGTTCCTGGGCGAGATGGAGATTCCGGACGAAGAGCTCGCTGACGCCTCCAGCATCAATATCGCCGCCTGCGGCACCAGTTGGCACGCCGCGCTCACGGGCAAGTACATGATCGAGCGGCTGGCGCGTCTTCCCGTGGACGTGGACTACGCGAGCGAATATCGCTACCGCAATCCCATCCCCGACCGCAATGCTCTCGGCCTGCTCATTACGCAGTCCGGCGAAACCGCCGATACGCTTGCCGCGCAACGCGAGATGAAGACGCTCGGCTCGAAGACCGTAGCCATCTGCAACGTAGTAGGCGCCATGGTGGCGCGCGAGGCGCACGGCGCTATTTATACCCACGCGGGCCCGGAGATTGGCGTGGCTTCCACCAAGGCATTTACCGCGCAGCTAACGGCGCTGTTTCTGCTCGCCATAAAACTGGGCCAGCTCCGTGGGCGTCTCGACAAGGAGCGCTCCGTCGCCTACATTGAGGAGCTCGGCCGCATTCCGGCCAAGATCGAAGAGGTTCTGCGCGGACGCTCGGCGCAGTGCGAGGCGTTGGCGCGGGACTTCTCGACGGCGCGGGATTTCCTCTACCTGGGACGCGGGATTCATTTCCCCATCGCGCTCGAAGGCGCGTTGAAGCTGAAAGAGATCTCGTATATCCACGCGGAGGGTTATCCCGCGGGCGAGATGAAGCACGGACCGAACGCGCTCATCGACGAGACGCTGCCGGTGGTGGTGCTTGCCACGCGCGATGCGGCCGATCCGGCATCGAAGCTGCGCTATGAGAAGACGCTCTCGAATATTCAGGAAGTGACGGCGCGAAGTGGGCGCGTAATCGCGGTGGCGACGGAGGGCGATGAGACCATCGGCGGCCTCGTGGAGCACGTAATTCACATTCCGCCTGCACCGGAGCTGCTCTCGCCGCTCATCGAGATCGTCCCCCTGCAGTTGCTGGCGTATTACATTGCCGTTCGCCGCGGCTGCGACGTGGACCAGCCGCGGAATTTGGCCAAGAGCGTAACGGTGGAGTAGAGTGCGAGTCGGAGTCCGACGGGGCGTAAGACACGCGGTTGACGCAAAGTTAGAGGGGAAACAAAAAGCCCTGCCTTTCGGCAGGGCTCTTTGCTGAATTAATGCCGGCGATCACCTAATCTCCCACACAGTTGCCCGTGCAGTACCATCGGCCCAGCGAGGCTTAACTTCCGTGTTCGGGATGGGAACGGGTGATCCCTCGCAGTATGGTCACCGGCAAAGTCG
>Ga0326727_10017099_pt1 | contig 15135 bp, 14 predicted proteins | sample MB2enrmetagenome_FD_207643 | JGI IMG/M metagenome (GOLD analysis project Ga0326727, IMG submission 207643) | Lab enriched peat soil microbial communities from McLean, Ithaca, NY, United States - MB29MY | ecosystem: Environmental > Terrestrial > Soil > Wetlands > Peat | place: USA: New York... | reverse complement strand
AACGACCACATTCGCCGCCTCAACCAGGAGGCCGGCAAGATGGTCCACTACGGCGGCGCCACCGAGGACGAGGCCATCCGCATGGTCACCCTCAACCCCGCATGGATCATCGGCGTGGACGACCGCACCGGCTCCATCGACGTCGGCAAGGACGCCGACCTGGTGCTGTGGAATCACGACCCGCTCTCAACCTATGCCCGCGCGCAGAAAGTCTACATCGACGGCGACCTGTTCTTCGACGCCTCACTGCCGGGCCTCGGAACCACGCATTTCAGCGGCGTAATGGATGGCGACGGCGAATCCCGCGACGACGAAGGAGAAGGCCAATGAAGAAATCCCTATCGATTGCCCTGTTGCTCGTGGCCGCTCCCCTGGCGCTCCTGGCCGCGGAAGCGCCGAAGAAAGTCATCGCCATCACCGGCGGCCGCCTGCTCACCGTCAGCCACGGAACCATCGAGAACGGCGTGCTGATCCTGGCCGATGGCAAGATTGCCGCCGTCGGCGAAGCCGGCAAAATCAAGGTGCCCGCCGGCGCGGAGATTGTGGATGCGCGCGGGCTGACTGTCTATCCCGGCCTGATCGACCCGGAGACCAACTTCGGCCTGATTGAGATCGAATCCGACCAGAACTCCAGCGACCTGGCCGAGCCCTCCGACGAGATCATGCCCCATATGCACGTGGCCGACGCCTTCCACTCTGAGACTGAGCTGATTCCCGTGGCCCGGCTCAACGGCATCACCAATGCCGTGGTGGCTCCGGCAACGGAAGACACCGTCGCCGGCCAGGACATCTTCATCCAGCTTGCCGGCGCGGACCGCGACGCAATGATCCTTGGCCGCGATGTGGCCCTGGCCATGAACTACGGCGCGGACCAGCGTCGCCGCGGCGGCCATGGCGGCCACTCCTCGTTTCCCTCCACGCGCATGGGCCTCATCACCCAGCTCCGCCAGACCCTGATCGACGCGCAGGACTACATCGCCAAGCGCGACGCAGCCGCAGCCAAAAAAGACGAGAAGCCCGACCCCACGAAAAAGGACGAAGGTAGAAAGGATGAAAAAACCTTCAAGCGCGACCTCAAGCTGGAGGCCCTCATTCCCTATCTCAAGGGCGAGCGCCCCGTGGTCATCGGCGTCTACGAGGGATACGACGTAGAAACCATCATGGGCCTCGCCCAGGAGTTCCATCTCAAAGTCATCCTCGACCACGTGACCCACTCGCAGCAGATTCTCGACAAGATCGCCGCGTACAAAGTCCCGGTCATCGTTGGCTCCATCTACGACGCGCCGCGCGGCAACGAGCGCTACGACGCGGTCTACACGCTCCCTGCGGAGCTGGCCAGGCGCGGCGTCAAAATCGCCATCAGCTCGGCGGATGCGGGAGGCCCCGTAAGCAGCCACTCCTCGCGCAACCTGCCTTACGCGGCGGGCTTTGCCGTAGCCTACGGCCTGCCCTACGACGAAGCGCTCAAAGCCATCACCCAGAATGTCGCGGACATGTTCGGCTTCGGCGACAAGCTGGGCTCGCTCGACGTAGGCAAGACCGCCAACGTGGTCCTGGCCAACGGCGACCCCCTCGATGTCCGCACCGACGTCAAGCAAGTCTACATCCAGGGCGTAGCGGTTCCCATGGTCAGCCGCCAGACGAAGCTGAGGGACCAGTACAGCAAGTAGCGTCTGCCCGTCTTGGTGTACCCCGGGCCTTCGGGCGCCCCATCCTTTCCGCACTTTGCGGAAAGGTCTGTACCCACCTCACCCCCAAGTTTTGCAACGAATTTTCTGTGAATAAAATCAGCGCGACGGCCAGTTGACTTGAATCGCTCTTGCCCACGTCTGAGCAAGCAACCCACACCGGCAATCGTCCGCCGCGTGATCCGATCCGGTCGGGTCCAAGTCTTCAACGCGCTTCGGATCGCGTGATAGCGTCGGTACGGTGGCCCACCAGTAGGCACATGCGCGGCTCAGGTACAGGCCGGGTACATCGGTTTGCCTGCGTCGGCAAGCATCCGCTTCATGCGCTGCCAGCCGGTGACGCGCTGCGCTTTCTTCGCCGGGTCGAGGAACACCCCGGCAAGCCGCAACTCACCGCGATGCTCCCGGCGCTACTGCGCGCGCTGGAAATGATCGCATCGTCTGCCACGCCATACGGCGCAACCTTCCAACACTCGCAAAGGTCGCGCCGGATCGCTTCGCCTAATACTGACGCATTCCAGCCCAACCCCACGTTCAAATTCTCGCGCCACCGCAGCTTTCTCAAGCCCGCATCGTCCTCGCCACGCGAGCGTCCCGCCCCGCATGAACAACGGTAAGGCGGGCTTGGACCATGCTCAGAACTGCGCCGTCAAACTGATTGAAGCCGACCGTCCCCGCCCCGTCAGCGGCTCGATCTGGCTCATCCAGCCGCTGGCCATGAAGTCGTCGAAGTTCACGCCTCCCAGCGGCAGCTCGTAGCACTTGTTCAGCAGGTTGTCCGCGGCCGCGCTTGCCAGCAAGTGCCCGCGCCGGTAGCCGGCGTGCAGATTGAAGAGCGTGTACCCCGGCGTGACCTGTTCATAGCGGCGCGGATCGACGTGCCTCTTTTTGTCGACCGCCTGAACTCCGATGCCCGCCGTGAATCCCTTCAGCTCCTCGTCGAAGGCTACGCGCGCGTTCACCGGCATCATCTGGTAGAGCGGCGTTGAGGTGTCCAGCCGCTCGCCGTGCAGCCATCCGCCCACGCCGCTCACTCTGCCCAGTCCAAGGCGTTCGTTGTTCCAGACTGTGCCGCTGCCCGACACATCCGCCCCATGAATGCTGGCCCTGTGGTTGGCAAACTGCAGTTCGGCAAAGGTGCTCATGCTGCCCATCGGACTGTAGGTCATCATCGTGTCCACGTCCACGTAGTCCTGGATGCGAGTCAGATACGGAGTCACCTTCAGTTCCCATGCGTTGTGGGCCCGGTCGTGCAAAGTTGCCGTGCCGCTGACGGTGTTCGCCGTCTCCGGCTTCAGCGCCACGTTGCCCACATAGTAGTTGCCGTCGCCGAACCAGCCGATCATGCCGCTGGCCATCATGTTGGTGGACCATGCGTAGCGCTCGTAGAGGTTGGGCGCGCGGGTCTTGCGCGCGTAGCCGAACTCGAAGCTGGCCTGCGCGTTCGCCTGGTAGCGCGCCAGCGCGGTGGCGTCCATGTCCGGGTTGGTGTGGGCGCGGCTTGAAGCGTTGAAAGCCGCGGCATCGGCGGAGTAGGGACAGGGTGTTCCCTGGTAGGGCGCGTCGCAGTAGCCCTGCACGGCGCCGGTGTTGGTCCACACCGTATCGTTGCGCAGGCCCGCGAGCGTGGTCCAATGCGCGTTCCATTTGCTGGCCAACTCCGCGAAGGTCCCCAGCCGCCGCCGCCGGCCGTCGTCGATGCTGACGAAAGCATTCGGCCCCATGTACGGAGCCGTCCCTGCGACGGCGGGCCAGCGATCGTCGAGAACAAAACGGTGCAGCTCGTTGCCCACCCTGAGCGTTTGCCGCGCGGAGAGCGGCAGGTCCAGCTTCACCGAGTAGCCCAGGTCCCTGCCATGCGTGTTCATCGGCATCCACATGGGCATGGGGAAGGTGGACTTGTCGCGCCCGATGTTCATCGAGTGCCATGTACCTTGCCAGAAGACATGCGCGTCCAGCACGCCCCGCTCAAAGCTGCGGCGGTAATGCAGATTGAGCGTCTCGGCGTAGTTGCGCACCATGTCCATCTGCGCGCTCACAAAGCCCTCGTACGGCGTGTGGTGCAGGCTGGCCTGAAGCACCAGCAGGTTGCCCGCGTCCTGCGCCGCCAGCGTCACGCTGTGGTCGGTGCTTTGCGCATAAGTGGAAGTTACCTTGTGCCCGCTGCCGTCGGTGTAATCGTCGTTGGTGGCCCACGATCCGGTGTAGCCGATGCCGAGATTCCGCCCAGCCATCCACTCCGTGAACGAGCCGCCATAGTTCTCGCCGTTGCTGCGATAAAAGCCGGTAGAAGCGGCTTCATCGTGCATCCGCTCTCCGGCATCGGCAAAGACGGGCAGGGGCGATTCGACCGACACCGTTCCGCCCAGGCTGTCGCCTCCAACGCTGACCGGCGTAATGCCTGCTATCACGGTCACTTCCGCTGCATGGGCCGGAGCGGCGTAGGAGAGCGGCGGGTTCATGTGGTTGGGGCAGGCGGAGGAGACCGTCATGCCGTCCACCGAGAGCTTGGTGCGCTCGTCTCCCAGCCCGTGAAGAAACGGGATGCCGGCAAGCTGGCCATTTTCGTGCAGGCTCACGCCGGGCGTCTCCGCAACAATATCTGCGGTGTTGCGGCTGCTCGCCTGGTCGCTGCCGTTCACCTTGCGCCGCGTAGCGGCAGCGGTGTCGAACTCCGGCGCGTTCACCTCGACGACGGTCTTTACGCGGGCAATGGTCAAGCTTACATTCGCGGATGTCTCAACGCCCGCTGCAACAGCCAGATCGCGAAGAATGGCAATATCGAAGCCCCGGGCAGTAACGGTCACCTGGTAGGCGCCCGCGGGAAGCCCGTCGAAGCCGAAGCGGCCCGCGGAGTTGGTGGCGGCGGATTTCTTGAAGCCAGTGGCCGGGTTTCTCACTTCGACGGTTGCTCCAGGAACGACCGCGCCGGAGGGGTCCTTCAATACTCCGGCAATGCGGCCGGTAGCATGAGGGATCGTGGTGGAACCGGGGTCTTGCTGGGCATAGGCATACGTCGTCTGCCGGCACAGGCAGACGGCTGGCAACAACACCAGCCAGAACTTGGTTTTCATTGGTTCTCCTCTTGCTTTCAAAACAACGCGGAACAACAGCACGGGAAGTGCGGAGCGAACCCCGCTGAAGCGCTGCATTGTCAGCCCCCCACCGGCGTTGCCGGCCCGCAAGGCATGAAACTGCAGCGCCGGCCTCCCGGCCGGCTGTAGCGTGGACCTCCTGGTCCACGCTTGTTTCTTCCTAGGCGAGAGGTGTGGGAGGACCGCGCTTTTGATGGCTGCGGAGAGAAGATACGCGGTAGAGCGCCTCAGTCTGCGCCGCAACGCCCGGATGGCGAACGCCCTCGGCCAGGAACTGCCGGCCGCTTTCCGGCTTGTAGGTGGCGGAATGGGCCGCACAGGCGCTGGACGGGCAGCATGGGCATTTTTCCGAGACGGTTGTGAAGCCCTTCCGGCCGCCGTCGCGCTGCATCGTCATGCGCATCGTGCAGTGATGCTTTCCGTTCCTGCGGCAACATGCGGGGAGGTTTGCCTCGGCATCCGGGGCAAGCAGCGGCGCAATCAGCGTCCAACTGAAGAGCATCATCAGCGAGATTGCGGCAAGGCGGCGCATGGTTAAACAGAGAGTATAGCGTACCGCCGTATTGCGTTATGGCTGGTTCGGGAGGATGCTCTAGAATCGCAGCAGGCCGAGCAGATGGTCTCCGCCTCCCTTGCCTATGTCCCGCAACTTCTACATTCTGGCTGCTACGCTGGCCTTTTTTGCGCTGATTTCAGCGGCCATGGCGCTGGTGCCGTCGAGCTTTCAGCCGGGTTTGCCCGCCAATGCGTCGCTATGGCGTTCTGTTGCGCTGATTCTGCTGCTTGCCGGGCTCGGTTCCGCGCTGATCGGCGTGATGACCCACCTGTTCGAGCAGGTGGACCGGCGCAGCGAAGAGGCTCGGCTGGCCGCGAGAAAGAAGAACCGGGGCGAGAAGCACTAGAATGGAGTCTGGGACTCTTCCCCGCACTGGACACGCCGAGACGCCGATGTTTGAAGTCACCGTGGAAGCCGGTTTTTCTTCCGGCCACTACCTGCGCAATTACAAGGGCAAGTGCGAGAACCCGCACGGGCACAACTACAAGGTTCGCGTCACGCTGGCAGGAGCCGAACTGGACTCGACCGGCCTGTTGCTGGACTTCAAGCTGCTCAAGCAGGTCATGCGCCCGGTCATCGATCGCATCGACCACCAGATGCTCAATGACCTGGAGCCCTTCACGGTCCTCAACCCCTCGGCCGAGAACATCGCCAAGTACTTCTACGACCAGACCAGCGAGCAGCTTGCCGGCATGACCGAAGGCCGCGTCCGCGTGAAAGACTGCACCATCTGGGAGACCGACACGACGACCGCTACTTATTACGAATAGCGGCCGCGGGCGGCGCAGGCGCATCGTCGGAACGGAGCTTCCACGACTCGGGCAACTCGTCGCCTTCGCGGGGAGGCTCGCCTACACGGGGCCGACGAAGCAGGGCAAGCGCAGCGGCCACATCGGCGTCGCGCGTGTACCGCTCAAAGAAGGCGAGCGTCCGCGTGGCAGCCAGCTTCTCCGCAAGCGCCACGTTGATGAGCTGATTGAGCGCCACACCTTCCGACTTGTCCAAGGCTTTGGCTTCTTCCATCAGTGCTGGCTGCAGCCGCAAGGCAAAGTTGCTCGTCTTCACGTCATCACCATGCAATATCGCTAGTTCATCGCGCTCGACTTCGACTTCAGGTACTTGTCGAAGGGAATCTCAAAGTAGAAAAGCTCGTTTCCGTCGGCGTCGCGCAGGGCGTGCAGGTGCAGCTTTGCGCCGCGGAGCGGGTGGTCCAGGTCGGACACGTCGTAGAACAGAAAGCCCGCCCGCGTCGAGTGCGGCTCCACCACCAGCGCTCCGTACTCGAACTGGTTGAAGTCCGCCTCGATCTCCTGGATGCTGGCCTTGGGCTTGAACTTGATCGAGGGCAGGGGGCCGGGCATCGGAATCTTCTTGCCCTCGCGCTCCTTGCGGGTCATCAGCCGCTGCACGTCCTCCGGCTCGGCCGCCTGAATCTTGTCGCCGTCGGCGGTCATAAACAGAATCCGCGCGTCGCGCAGGCTGATGGGCCGGTTGCCGTTGTTGGTCACAATCAGTCGCACCGGCATCACGCCGTGGCTCAGGTAATCCACGCGGAAGATGCTGGCTTTCTCCTTGGTATCGTACGGTTCGGCGGCAATAGCCACCTTTTCGTCGTCGTGCACCTCGACCGCTGCAAAGGCCGTCGCCGGCTGAACGGCTGGCGTTGCGTGGTCGGCGGCAATGGCCGGCAAAACCAGCCAAACCAGAAACGGCGGAATAGCCCGCAAGGTCCTCATCGTCCTCGACTCTATCATTCAAGACCCGCCTGTATCATTTGAGGGTTAGACCTCTGTTGGGGGAATTCCGTCACGCATGATTCTGTTTTTTTACAACCTGGCTTTGCTGGCGGCCCTGGTGGCCGGATCGCCCTTCTGGCTCTTCCGCATGGCCACCACGCAAAAGTACCGCGAGGGGCTGGCGGCCAGGCTGGGCCGGGTGCCGGCGGCGCTGGCTGGATTGGGCCGGGACCGCCCGCTGATCTGGCTCCATGCCGTCTCGGTGGGCGAGGTGCTGGCCGTGAGCCGCCTGGTGGGCGAGCTGGACCGGGCATTCCCAGGCCATCGGCTGGCGATTTCGACCACGACCCGCACCGGACAGGAACTGGCCCGCCAGCGCTTCGGCGCTGAGCGCGTCTTCTATTGCCCGCTCGACCTGCCCTGGGCCGTGCGGGCCTACCTGAACGCTCTCCAGCCCAAACTTCTCATTCTGGCCGAGACCGAGTTCTGGCCCAACCTGCTCAGCGGTTGCTTCCGGCGTCAGATTCCGGTGGCCGTGGTCAACGCCCGCATCTCCGACCGCTCCTGGCCGCGCTACCGATTGGTGCGGCGCTTCTTTCGTCCGCTGCTGTCCCGGTTGAGCTGCGTCCTGGCGCAGAGCGAAACCGATGCCGAGCGGCTGAAGGCCATCGGCTGCCTGCCGGTGCGCGTTTCAGTCTCCGGCAACCTGAAATTTGACGTTCGAGCAGCGGAGCAGGCCGAGGCGACGAGCCTGCTCAGGACTCTGGCGCCGACGCTGCGGCTGGTGGTGGCCGGCAGCACGCTGGAGGGCGAGGAGGCGGCGCTGCTGGAGGCATGGCCGCGTTTGCTGGCGGCTGATCCGGCGCTGGCCATGGTGTTGGCGCCTCGCCATCCGGAGCGGTTTGCGGCGGTGGCTGGGCTGCTGGAGCGCTCCGGCATGAGCTGGGTCAAGCGATCGGACTGGCGGACCAGGCCAACCGCCCCGCTTGAGCCCGGCCAGATCGTTCTCCTTGACACGATTGGCGAGCTGGCCTCGGTCTATTCGCTGGCGGCGGTGGCGTTTGTGGGAGGCAGCCTCATCCCTGCCGGCGGCCACAACCCGCTCGAGCCGGCGCAGTTTGGCGTGCCTGTCGTGATGGGACCGAATTACGTCAACTTCCGCGCGATTACCGAGGATCTGCTGGCGCATGAGGCGCTCCGCATCGTTGAAAGGGACGAACTGGCCTCGGTTCTCATCGAGCTTCTGCGGAACCAGCCCACAGCCCAGGCCATGGGCGCCCGAGCCCGCCAGGTCTTCGACCAGCAGGCCGGGGCCACGGCGCGCAGCGTCGCGGCATTGCGCGGGCTGCTGGCTCTGGATGTAACGCTGGAGCGTACGCCATGAGCCCGGGCTTCTCTCCGCGCAAGCTGTTGCTGCCGCTGGTGCCGCTCTACCGGCTGGCGCTGGAAGTGCGCGAAGTTCGCCTGCGCTGGGGGCTGGAGCCGGTTCGGAGGCTGCGCTGGCCGGTAGTCGGCATCGGCAACCTCTCCACCGGCGGCGCCGGAAAGACGCCGCTTGCCATCGCGCTGGCCAAGGCCCTCACGGCGCGCGGCTTTCGCGTGGATGTGCTCTCGCGGGGCTACGGCCGCCGTGACCAGCGGCCCGCCCGCGTCAACCCCGACGGAACCGCCGAAGAGTTTGGCGACGAGCCGCTGCTCATCGCGCGCCAGGCAGCCGTTCCGGTCTATCTTGCCCGGCAGCGGTACGAGGCCGGCCTGCTGGCCGAGGCCGACGCTCACGGAATTGCTCCATGCCCCATCCTTTCGCGTTCCGTGCGTAAGGGTGGAAAACCACAAATTACAACCGTTGACGAGGACAACCGCCCGCCCCTCGTCCATCTGCTCGACGACGGCTTCCAGCACCGCCAGCTCTTCCGCGACGTGAACATTCTGCTCCTCAACCGCGAAGACTGGCGCGACCGGCTGCTCCCGGCCGGCAACCTGCGCGAGCCGCTCCATGCCCTCCGCCGCGCCTCGGTCCTCGCCATCCCCGCCAACCAGCAGGACCTCGAAGCGGAACTGCGAGCCTGGGGCTGGACGGGGCCGGTCTGGCGTCTCCGCCGCACCATGGAAGTTCCACCCATCGATGGCCCTGCGGTCGCCTTCTGCGGAATCGCCCGCCCCGGCCAATTCTTCGCCGGCCTGGAAGCCGCAGGTCTCCGTCTCGGCGCCCGAATCGCTTTCCCCGACCATCACCGCTACACCGCCCGCGACCTCGACCGCCTTTCAACCGCAGCCCGCGCCGCCGGAGCTACTGCGCTTGTCACCACCGAGAAGGACCTGGTCCGGCTGGGCGGGCCTTTTTCAAGTTTGCCGGACGGTTTGGCGGTGCGGACTGCCAGCCTTCAGGTTGAGATCGAGGATGAGGATGCGGCGGTCGAATGGCTGGCTAAGCGCTGCTGGCCTTGAGAAAATCTCCGAAAAACATACCCCCGCGGGTCGGGAACGTGCGGGAGAAAACGCCACAAAGCCGGATTCTCATGCAATATGTAAAGAGACTTAGTAAAGATTTATGGTAAGAATGGAACGTAAGGAATATATGTCAGGCTACCGTTCATTTGATTGGGTTTATCTGCCTTCTGGCTGCTCTCATGGCTCGCCTTGAAATCTAGCACGGCCGTTTCTTGCGGCTCCAATGAGTCCTTTTGCGGCTGTGAAGGGCGGGGAATCGGCCGGAGTTCCAGCTCGCGGCGGCGGGCCGGACAGACGCAGGTTCCGCCGGCAGGTTTCAGTTGTTGTCCTGCACAACTTCCCGGTGTAATTTGTCTGCATGAGTTCCTCTCAGACCAAAGCGAGCGCTTTCTGGATTTGTGCCATCATCACTACGCTCAATGCGGCGGTAAGCGTCGGTTTTTCGCTTCCCCGGCTGCTGGGGCCGGAGAACGGCGAGGTCGCCCTCTATGCCGCATCGCGCAGCTCCGCCCTGCTTCTGGTGGTCCTGGGAGTGGTTTGGCTTCGCTCCCGGGCAGGACTCGCGGCGCTGGCATTCGCCATGAGCCTGGTGCAGGCCTTCGATACGGGCATCGGAATTCTGGACCATAACCCGGGCAAGACCTTCGGTCCCATGGCCTTCGCGGTGGCCACGTTTGTTTCGGTCAGTTTCCTTTTGCGCGAGATGGCCGCCAGGCCTGCAAGTTCCGGCGAGCCGGAATAGCGGGCCGGCGCTGAAGGGGGCGCAAGCCCAGCGCCGCCATGAGAAAATCAAAGTTTGCACACGCAATCCAAGTTCCGCTTGCTCGTGGTCCGGTTGGGTGCCATGGGCGACATTCTGCACGCTTTGCCGGCAGTGACGGCGCTGCGGCTGGCGCATCCCGCCTGGACCATCGATTGGGTGGTTGAGCCGCGCTGGAGCCATCTGCTGGCGGCTGAGGGCAGCTCCGGACGCGCAAACGGCCAGAACGCAGCCCAGCCGCTGGTGGACAACCTGCACTTTGCTGCCACCAAAGCCTGGCGGAAGGCTCCTCTCAGCGCCAGGACGCTGCATGAAATCAAGGCTTTGCAGCGGAAGCTCAGTACCGGGCAATACGACGCTGTGGTGGACTTGCAGGGGGCCGTCCGGTCGGCGATGGTGGCCCGGATGGCAGGCTGCCACCGCCTGATTGGCGAGGCCGAACCGCGCGAACGCGCCGCACGCTGGCTGTTTTCCGAGCAGGTGGTCACCACGGGCGCGCACGTGATCGAGCAGGATGTCGAGCTTGCCTGCGCCATTGCCGCGGACGAACTTGAACCCGTGCAGCCCTGGCTGCCGGTGGATTACGCGGCCCAGGAGTGGGCGATGTTCGCATTGGCCTCGAGCGGAAGCCGGCCGGTTGTGCTCATCAACCCCGGCGCGGGATGGGGCGCCAAGTGCTGGCCGGTAGAGCGGTATGCCGCCGTCGCGCAGGCTCTCATTGACCGCGGCTGCCGCGTGCTGGTGAATGCCGGCCCTGGCGAAGAGCCGCTGGCAAGCGCCATCGAGCAGCAAACCCAGGGCGCGGCGACGCCAGTCGGTTGCACGCTGGAGGAACTGATTGCCCTCACCCGCCGCGTTTCTCTGGTGATTGCCGGTGACACCGGCCCGCTGCACCTGGCCTGCGCGCTGGGCCGCCCGGTGGTAGGCATTTATGGACCCACTGACCCGAGCCGGAATGGCCCGTTCGGAACCAGATTCAAAGTGCTGCGCAGCCCCGGGAGCCGGCGCGACCACACCCGCCGCGCGCAGCCGGAGGCGGGCCTGTTGACCATCCAGCCCGGCGAAGTTCTCCACGCCGCGCTCGAACTCCTGAACCCGGAGACTCACGCATGACCCAGACCGTGAACCCCCAACAACAAGACCCGCCGCAACAGGATTGGATTGCCCGCTGGCAGCAGGCGGCCCGCCGCATCCGCGTTCCTCTGGGTTTTCTGGCCGCGGGGCTCTATCTGCTGGACCTGTGGCAGCGCGCTCCCCGGCCTGCGGCCGTGGCTTGGAGCCTGGCCCTGGTGCTGCCCGGCCTGTGGCTGCGCGCCTATGCGGCCGGCTACGTGAAGAAGAACCGCGAACTCACGCAAACCGGCCCTTACGCGCACACCCGCAACCCGCTCTATCTGGGCTCCATGCTGATTGCCGCCGGGTTTGCCCTGGCGCTGCTCAGTTGGCCGGTCGCGGTAGTGCTGGCGGTGGGCTTCGCGCTCATCTATATTCCGGTGATTGCCTCGGAAGAACGCTTTCTCCGCGCCACCTTCCCGGACTTCGACGCCTACTGCGGGCGCGTTCCAAGGTTGATTCCGCGATTGACTCCCGGCGTCTTGCCCGGTTCCCAAGGTGAGACGGGCGCTTTCTCGCTTTCTCTCTATCTGAAGCACCGCGAGTACAATGCAGGTATAGGGGCCGCACTGCTCTATTTAAGCCTGCTCTTGCTGCGGCCGGCTCTGGCTGCGCTCCTGAATGGGGCGCGATGAGCCGTTTCCGCCACCCGGCAGCCCAATCTCAAGGAGCTATTCTCACGGTGAAGACGCGCTTGATCGTTCGAACCATGCTTTGCGTCCTCGCCCTGGCCGCGGCAGCCTGCCCGGCTCGCCCTCAACAGTCCCAGTTGCTTGCGCCGCCCCGGCCGGGCTACAGCTTCCCGGTAAGGCAGACGCTCACCTACTCGGTAGACTGGCGTGTCTTCCCCGCCGGAACCGCCGTGCTGCACTTTGAGGCTGCCGGCGACCGCGAGCGCCTGACCGCGACGGCCGACACGATTGGCGCGATCAACATGCTGTTCCACGTGAGCGACCGCTTCCAGTCCACCTTTGACCGCGCCCGGGGTTGCACCTACGAGTTCGACAAGCAGACCGTCGAGGGCCGGCGTCAGATGAACTCCAATCTGCGTCTGGACTACGCAGAGGGAAAATCCGTCCTGGATGAGAGGAACCCGGTGAGCGGGCAGAGCAAGCATGTCGAGGTGGGCATTCCCGGCTGCCTGACCGACCTGCTGACCGGCGTTTTTTATGCTTCGTCGCAGCCCATGGCCCTGGGGCACAGCTTCGTCATTCCCGTGGTGGACGCGATGCACAACGTCCCGGTGACCATGAAGATCGAGGGCCGCGAAGAGATCAAGACCCCGCTGGGCGTCTTCAAAACCCTGCGCGCGCAGCCTACCGCCGACGCCGGTGTGGTGAAGAACCGCGGCAATATCTGGATCTGGTATACCGACGACGAGCGCCACCTGCCCGTCCAGATGCGCGCTCGCCTCTTCTGGGGAACCATCACCTTCCGCTTGACCGGCAACGAGAACAAGTAAGGCGTCCCCCGCCTTTCACCGCAATCCCGAGTGAACTTCCTCTGGCCTGACGCGTATAGTCCTTCATACGCAGGACGCCGGAGGCCAAGTGCAACTTTCCATTCAGAATGTCGCCAAGAAATACCGCGGGGGCGTGCTTGCGCTCAGCCAGTTCAGCCTGGAGCTGAAGCCGGGTGTGCTGGGCCTGCTGGGGCCGAACGGCGCGGGCAAGACCACGCTGATGAGCATCCTGGCCACCATTACGCGCGCCACCGAAGGCCGGGTGCTGTGGAACGGCGCGGACATTGCGCGCGACCCCGATGCGCTTCGCTCGGTGCTGGGCTACCTGCCGCAGGATTTCGGCGTGTATCCCAACCTCAACGCGGTCGAGTTCCTGGAGTACCTGGCCGCTGTGAAGGGCTTGGACTCGAAGACCGCCCGGCGCCGCATTGAGGAGCTGCTGGAACTGGTCAACCTGACCGAGGTCCGCAAGCGTCCGCTGGGCGGCTACTCCGGCGGCATGAAGCAGCGCGTCGGCATTGCCCAGGCGCTGCTGAACGATCCGGAACTCCTGATTGTGGACGAACCCACGGCGGGCCTCGACCCGGAAGAGCGCGTGCGCTTTCGCAATCTGCTCTCCGATCTCTCGGGTGAGCGCATCGTCATCCTTTCCACTCACATCGTCTCCGACGTGGAAGCAACCGCGACGGACATCGCGCTCATTGCCAAAGGCACACTGGTGGCCCACGCCACGCCGGAGGCGCTGCTGCGGCAAGTGGAAGGCAAGGTCTGGGAGTGGGTGATTCCCAGCGCGGACCTGAACGCCGCCAAGCGGCAATTCCTCGTCAGCAGCACCACGCGCCGCAGTGACGGCGTGCATGTGCGTGTGCTGGGCACGGAGCCGCCCGCCGGCGCTTCGCCGGCCGCGCCGAATCTGGAAGACGCCTATCTCTACTCGCTCTCGCGGCATCGCGCCGGAGCGCAGGCTGGAGCTGCGGCATGAACCGCGCCCGTGCCCTCTACCAGATGGTGCGAGCCGACTTTCTCGAGCGCGTGCGCCGCTACAGCTTCCTGCTCACGCTGGGCTTCAGTGTCTATCTCGGCTACGCGGTATACGCCGGGCAAGTGACCCTGCAGTTCGATAAGTATCGCGGCGTGGATAACTCGGCGTGGCTCGGTTCGGTCATCGGCCTGGTTGGCTCCGTATGGCTCTCGCTGGTCGGCTTTTACATCGTCAAGAACTCGATCCAGCGCGACCGCCAGACGCGCGTCGGCCAGATTCTGGCCACCACGCCCATAAGCAAAGGCTTTTACACGCTCTCCAAGACGCTCAGCAACTTCGCGGTTCTGGCCGCCATGGTGCTGGTGCTCGCCGCTGCGGCACTGGTCGTCGATCTGTCGCATTCCGGCCTGGCGCACATCGATCTGTTTGCGCTCCTCGCCCCGGTGCTGGTCTTGGGGCTCAGCGCGCTGGCCGTCACCGCGGCTTTGGCCCTGCTGTTCGAGAGCCTGCCCGTCTTGCGCGGCGGAGTGGGAAACATCTTCTACTTCTTCTTCTGGACCGCTCTCATCGCCTTCGGCGCGGCCGGCATGGACAAGGGCGAATCGGCACAGATCCACCCCCGCCCATTCATCGATTACACCGGCATCGTTTCCATGATGAGCCAGATGCAGGCCCAGGTGCGCGGGCTCGATCCGCAATACAACGGCAACGCCTCGTTCAGCGTCGGCGGACTGAACCCCGCCACAAAAACCTTTCTCTGGACCGGCATGGTGTGGAACCGGGACCTGCTTCTCAGCCGCGTCCTGATGCTGGGGATCGCGTTGATGCTGGCGCTGCTGGCGGCTCTCTTCTTTGACCGCTTCGATCCGGCGCGGGCGGGCGGGCTGGGGGCGAAGGACTCCAGGCGCGCGAAGAAAATCAAAGCTGGCCAGGCCGTTGCGCCGGGCGCCGCGCAGGATAGCCTTGAAGCGCCGCAAGCGCGCCAGGCCGTTCCGCATCTTACGCCCCTCATCCGCGATGGGTCGAACTCCGGGTCGAAGTTCGGTTCGGGGGCCGCTGTTCAAACGCGCTTCTTCTCGCTGGTCACAGCCGAGCTGCGCCTCCAGCTTCTGGGCCACGCATGGTGGTGGTATGCGGTTGCCGCGGGGCTCTTCATCGGCTGCCTCGCTTCCCCGCTCGATGCGGCGCGTGGAGGAGTGCTGGTGTTTGCGTGGATCTGGCCGGCGCTGATCTGGTCGCAGATGGGCACGCGAGAGACGCAGTTCTCCACCGGGTCGCTCATCTTCTCGGCT
>Ga0326727_10017097_pt1 | contig 15140 bp, 15 predicted proteins | sample MB2enrmetagenome_FD_207643 | JGI IMG/M metagenome (GOLD analysis project Ga0326727, IMG submission 207643) | Lab enriched peat soil microbial communities from McLean, Ithaca, NY, United States - MB29MY | ecosystem: Environmental > Terrestrial > Soil > Wetlands > Peat | place: USA: New York... | reverse complement strand
CGCCGGAAAATACCGGGGATTATTGGACGGCAGGACGGCCCCAAAAGGCAGGATGATGTGCAAGTGGAGATTGGGAGCAGCACCCCAGTTGGCTTCAAACGCCGGGCCCACGGGATCGGTTTCCACCGGTGTCCCATCCGTGCCGCCAAATAAGTACACCTCGTAATGCCGGAAATCAATGGGCTCAGGGTCGTCCGTCTGAAACGGAGGCCCCGCCCAGAGATTCGAAACAGAAGGCAAAAACAGCAGGATGAGCGTTATCTTTGTGCAACTCTGAATAGCGTTCATTCGTGCTCCGTGACCAGTTCATTTTCCTTGCAGCAAATCTCCAAACGGAGGAAAAGTCAGTAATATTCCCAAGACCAAAAGCAGGAATGCTGTGACATTGACCTTGGCGATGGCAACCGTTCTGATTTGCCAACGCTTCGCCAGGATGAACCACGTCCCGAGCCAGATCAGAATCGCCAGCGAACTCACGCCGGAGAGCGGGCCCGTAGGCCGATACAGGGTCATCAGCCTGGCGATGGGCTTCGAAGCGTCTGCGGCCACGCTCAGGATGCCCAGAACGGAGCAGCCGACCCCCGCCGACAAGATGGCTGCCGCGGCAGGTCCGGTGGGAAGGGATTCTCCCCCTTTTGTTGTCTTCCGCTCTTCTCGATCGGGCTGCGCAGGGGTCATTGGCTTTTTCCCATCAGATGAATTGTGGATCCGCCGTTTACCGGCGCGTATTTGTTCAGCATCGCTCCGAAAAAGCCGGCGATTCCCGCAGCCCCCAGCGCCACCAGCGCAAAGACCAGAACGGCTTTGCGGACCTGGGGATGCTCTCGCATCGACAACCGGTACTTCGTCAGGACATAGGCCACCATGGTCATGACGATGGGAGCGATCCAGGCAATGTGTTCCTTCCACTCCATTCCCAAATCATGCCAACCCGCTGTGGCGGCGCGCGACTTCAGGAAATATCGCGGATAGAGGGACAAGTCAGCGAAGCCGGCAGGCGGAACAGCGCGATACCACGGATACACAAGATAAGCTCCCGTAAGAACGGCGGCCCAGCCGAGGCCCACCATGCTGAAGAGATAAAGACGCTCCAGGGATTGACCCCGGGCGGTCAGCATGGCAGGTTGCTCAAGATAGGCTGATCGGCCCAGCTCCACAACCAGTCCGTAAATCGCCATCAGAAAAAAGGCGCCGAACACCATTCCATGAATCAGCGTAATGAGAGCACGTAGTGTGATTTCCATCCGGAATCTCCAATAGCGACGTAGCGCCGACCTTGAGGCCGGCATGTGCTGACGTAGCGGCGAGTTTACCTCGCCATGGCCGCGTAAAGATGGCGGCGTAAAGCCGCCACTACAGCGTGCCATGGCCGTCCCGGCCATGCCCGAGCACGGGCAGGATGCCCGTGTCACATTTCTGTGCCGACCTGAAGGTCGGCGCTACGGCGTGCCATGGCCATCCTGGCCATGCCCGTGTCACGCTTCCATGCCGACCTTGAGGTCGGCATGTGCTGACCTCAAGGTCAGCGCTACGACACCGGTCCCGACCCCTACTCTCTGTCCTCGTGATGCTCCATGCCAAACATTTCCCCGAAAAGTTCATGCACGCGGCGCCGCGCCGATTTCACGGCCCTGCGGCCGAGGGGAGTGATCGTATACATGCGCCGGCCGGATTTCCCGTTGCGCTTCAAGTACGAGCGCAGATAGCCCTTGCTCTCCAGACCGTGCAGAATGGGATAAAGGGTTCCTGCGCTCAATTTGTATCCGTGGCGCGCCAATTCCTCCGCGATCCAGGTGCCGTAGAGAGGCTCTTCGGCCGCGTGGTGGAGAATGTGCAGGCGAATCAGCCCCACGTACAGACTCTTATCATCCATGAGTTGATTTTCAATGCCCTGTTTCGATATCGAAATTCAATATAGAATGACAAACGACATTTTGTCAATAGGGCGGCAGAGTCGCAAGCGAAAGGCAAAAGTGAAAAGCGGCGGGATGGCGGAAATGATCGACTCCGGTTTACTGCCTGCTCAAGCCGGGCTCGGGCGGCAGCAGTTTCCTTCGCTCGTAGCTGTTAAAGATAAGCTGGGTAAAGAAAAGCAGAACGGCGATGCCCACGAGAATCCAGAAGCTGAATCGAACCGATTGGTGTTCGGCGACGTGGCCGACGGCTTTGGGAACTACCACGCCGCTCAGCAAGGCGAAAGCCATGAGCATGCCGAAGACGGTTCCGAAGATGCGCGAAAAATAGGTGCTGGCGGTTCCTGCGGTGGTGGGGAATACCGGGGCGAAACAGAGGCCGCAGAGGACGGTGCCGGCGGTGGCCATCAACACGTTGGGCGCCAGCACGATCATCAAGAGTCCCGCAATGGCGCCCACGGAACATCCCAGCACCAACTGCGGCCCGCGAACGCTCTTGACCGCCTGGCTGGCGATCAGGCGGCCCAGCATCATCATGATCCAGAAAGCCGTCAGGATAATTTTGGAACTCTCCGGGGAAACGGCCAAATCATTTTGCAGCAAGGTGCGAATCCAGCCGGAGGTGGAAATCTCCAGAGCGGAATAGAAAAACAGAACGAAGGCAAGAATGATGACGGCGGGATTGATGGCGAGGGACATCGCCTGCTCCCAGTCAAATCCTTCCGCCATGCTCGCCGGGGGAAATCGCTGCGCCAGCGCCAGGATGGCCACCAGACCCAGCAGCAAGGCCACGAACCACATCGTGGCCACCAGCCCCACACTGCGGGTCAACACCGCCACCAGTAAAGGGAAGAAGAAGGCGCCCACGCCAAAGAAGGTGTTTCCCAAATTAAGCGCGGAGGAGGGATTGGCGGGGTAGAGGTCGGGGATAAGCGTGTTGGCGGCGGCCATGGCGGAGCTGCTGCCCAGGCCCAGCATCACCAGCAGCGCGCCCAGCACCGCGTAGCTGGGCGTATAAGCCATCCCCACCAGGGCGGCGGCGCTCAAAATAAATCCCGCCGCCAACACCAGCTTCTTGCCGAAGCGGTCAATGAGCGGCCCGGCCAGGAAGACCATAGGCACTTGGGGAATGTAGAGGAAACTGAAAAGCGATCCGGCGTGCGTCAAATCGAAACCGGAGCGCGCGCTCAACTCCGGCAGGGTCGCGCCCAGAAACGAAACCACCACGCCGTAAGTGAACAGGCCCGCGCATGCCGTCACCATCAGGTACGGCGTGGAAGTCTGCTTCTGTGAGGCCATCGAGGTTTGACCTTTCCGCTACGTAAAGCTGATTTTCACATCCTCGCGATCGGCCTCGGAAGCCTGGAAGAGCGCGTGGGGCTGCATTCCCTTAAAGCCGGCCACAATGCTGGCGGGAAATTGGGCGATGCGGATGTTGTAATCATTGGCATCGGCATTAAAGCGGCTGCGCTGGGCGGCGATCTTCTCCTCGAGGTCGGTGATGCAGCCTTGCAGTTGCATGAAATTCGCATCAGCCTTCAGGTCAGGATAGTTTTCCGCCACGGCAAACAGCGTCTTGAGCGCGCCCGAGACCATGCCATCGGCCTGGGTCTTTTCGGCGGGAGTGGTGGCGCGCATATAGGCGGTGCGGGCGTCGGTGACGGCCTGCAAGGTCTTCTGCTCATATTGCATATAACCTATGCAGGTGTCCACCAGCTTGGGCAGTTCGTCGTGCCGCTGCTTCAGGATCACGTCGATGTCCGCAAAGGAGCGGTCAATGTTGTTCTTCAGAGCCACCAGTTGGTTGTTAATGCCAATCAGGTAGCCGATCAGGCCGATCACCACAATGGCGATGATCACGAGTATGGCGATCAGCACAATGGTACCTACCATCTCCGACTCCTTTCGCCCACACAAATCGCCAATCGCCTGCCTACGTCATCTTCACGTCGACGTCCTGGCGGTCTGCCTCTTCGACTTTGAACATGTCGCGATGCTGCAAATGCATCATGCCGGCGATGATGACATCGGGAAACTGCTGAATGCGAATATTGTAGGTGTTGACGTCATCGTTGAAGAACTCGCGCCGGTCGGCAATCTTTTCTTCCAACTCCGAGATGCGTTTCTGGAGTTGCATGAAATTGTTGTTGGCCTTCAGTTCCGGATAGTTCTCCGACACCGCGAATAGGCTCTTGAGCGCTCCGGAAATCATGTTGTCGGCCTGGGCTTTTTCTCCCACCGTGCCGGCTTTCATGAAGGCCGTGCGGGCCTCGGTGATGAGCTGGAAGGTTTTCTGTTCGTACTGCATGTAACCTTTGCAGGTCTCAATCAATTTGGGCAGCTCGTCGTGCCGTTGCTTGAGCAGGACGTCGATGTTCGCCCACGCCTTGTCAATGTCGTTTTTCAGGCGTATCAGGCTGTTGTAGATGGTAATGAGGTAAGCGAAGATCCCCACCACAAAGAGGACCACGACCAGTCCCACCAGAATTGTTAAGCCCATCGTTTGGTTTCTCCTTTGGCTTTAGAACAACCACCCGTGTTTTGCCAGGAAGAGGCCCAGGCAGACCACGGCCAGAATCGCCCCCCCGAAAATACGCTGAGCTGCCCGATTGCGGAGCGTCTGCCTGATCTCCTTCTCACTTCGCCAGGTAATCAGGAAGGTTGGCTCGTTCGTCCCCTTCACGATCATGTTGCGGTCGTACTCGTCCTGGGCATTGGGATTCTCCACGCAGGTTCCGGTGATGTCGTACCAGTGCTCGGGGACGACCAACCATTCGGTAAGCCGATAGCGCTGATTCGCGCTCACATGCGACCCAAAGATGCCGGCGCCTTTGTGGCGGGCGACCGCCTCGGCAGCGTAGGACCCGAGGTCGGGGCGGCGGCCCGTATCCGTTGTAGACTTGCCGAGACCCAGGAGGGTAAGCCCCAAGCCCGACCCAAAGCTTCCCGAGGTTTCCACCCTGCCGGTTTGGATCAAATCGAATTCCGCATTGTGGGCGTCTACCAGCACCTTGCCGGTCGAATCCGCCACATAGAATCTTGGTCCGTCGGCATCGGTGGCGAGGTGGCTCCAGTGACCGCCGTTCTTATCCGTAACCCAGTGCTCGATATCTACGGTATAGAAAAAGCAGGGGGTTTGGGTAACAGGACTGGGAATGGGCGGGATACCCGTGGCCTTGCCGTGGATATCCACCAAGCCCATGGCCACACTGCGAATCGGAATCTCGGGAGTGTCCATCAGCACCCGGTATTCGCGAAAAGTGCGAAAGCCCTGGAAAAAATAGAACAGTCCCGCACCAAAACCTAATGTCAGCCATACATCTATCTTGGTCGAAGCGTCCGATGACATAGGATGACCTGAAGTTCACGCCATCCTACTTTACGCGCCGAGAAAAGGCAAGCGCAGTAACGTGCTTGACGGAAAATGCGCCAATTGCACCTGGTAACCCTTTTTAACCCCACAGGGGTCATTGTCAAGTTTATTTCCGTCAAAACCGTGTGACACTCGGGTGAATTGGATATTGGCGGCATTTGCGCTAATATCAACCCCGTTTGCAAAGTCCAGCGGCAACGCGGCATATTTTTCGAACTGCTGTGGCGCCTTACTCCCCTTTGCCCCAAATGGGCAGGCTAAGGCGACGAGCCGCAAATCAAGGGTGCGTCAAATTTTCAATACTCAGCAAAGGAGGCTTCACAATGGACCTGGGTTTGGCTGGTAAGACCGCAATCGTGACGGGGGGTGGGTCAGGAATTGGAAAAGCCATCTGTTTCGCGTTGGCGAACGAAAAAGCGCAGGTGGTGGTGGCGGACCTTTACAAGGACCGGGCCCAAGGCGTGGCGCATGAAATCAGCGGCCAGGGCGCAAAAGCCCTCGGGGTCGCCGCCGATGTTTCCTCCGCTTCCGATGTTGACCGCATGATGGCCACCGTCTTGAAGGAATGGGGCAGCATGGATATTTTGATCAACAACGCCGGAATTATTCTCCAGGCCCCAACCGTGGATATGACGGAGCCGCAGTGGAATAAAATTCTAACCAACAACCTCACCAGTTGTTTTCTTTGTTCGCAGGCAGCCGCCCGGCAGATGATCAAGCAGGGGCGCGGGGGGCGCATCGTGAACATCTCTTCCATTCATGCGGAGCTTTCTGAACCCTCCGCCAGCGCCTACACCGCGGCGAAGGGTGGAATGGAAGCGTTTTCGCGCACGCTGGCCACGGAGGTGGCTCCCCACAAAATAACGGTTAACTGCGTGCGGCCCGGCGCCACCTATACCGAACTTACTCTTCCCATGTACTCCGAAATGGTTAAGAAGGCACTCTTCATGCGTATTCCACTCAAGGAAATTGCCGAAGCCTCGTGGATCGCCGATGGCGTGGTCTTTCTCGCTTCCGAAAGGGCGCGCTACATCACCGGTCAAATTTTGGCGATCGACGGAGGTTATCTCATGGACGGCAGCCTGCCCGGCGCCGAGTACTGGAAATGAACGCGAACGGCGCGGCGGCCTTCCTTCGATACCCGCTTCGCGTCGAATGTCGCGCATCGTCACATCACGAAGATCGAGAGCCCACGGGCTGCGGCTCCTCGGGCCTTCCAGCGGGCGAGGTAAGGCACATCTCCCGGGCCCAAAGGGGATTCGTCTTGATCGTGGCGTAATGATAGAATTGTCATGATGCGGCAGCGTGGGTCTCTTTCACTGTTTTGCGCGTTGTTGCTCTGGATTGGCGGCTGTCCCAAGCGCCAAGGATCCCAAAGTGTAGTTGTCTACGTTCCGGCGCAACCCCCGCCGGCTGCGCAACCTTCCACGCCGGGGCAGGTTATGGTGATCGAGGAACCACCCCCCCCGCCCGAACCCGAAGAAGCACCACCACCCCAAACGCCCGAGCCCACCGCCCCCCGGCGGCCGCGGCGCCCGGCACGCCCCGAAACACCCACCGAACCCGATGAAAGCCCCACGACGGAAAATCCCGAAACGCCGCCCGCGCAGGTTCCCGCCCTCGAACCGCGCCAGAGTTCTGCGCAAGAGACCGAACTCCGGCGCCAATTCCTGAATTTGGAGCAGGAAATTCGCAGGCGCCTGGCGCAGTTGAATGGGGCTCACCTTTCCGCCAACGACCAGAAGACGCTTGAGGACGCGCGCACGTTCTATGCCCAGGCCACCCACGCCATGTCGGCGGGTGATCTTCCCCGCGCCCTGAACTTGGCGCGGAAGGCCAGCCTGTTGCTTGCCGCCCTGCAGTGAACCTCCCCCTGTGCACCTTCCTCCTCATTTCCCGAGCAGGGTTGGCCACCCTCGAAGGGTTGGTACCTAAACCTCCATCCCGGCTCTGTTGCGGCGTGGACAGGAGCTAAATCTTCAAGGCGTAGGGCGCGCGCCCGCTGATATTATAGTCTTGCGCAAAAGGAGAACGGATGGCAGACAAGGGTGCGGTGGTTATTACCGGAGCGTCGACGGGAATTGGTGAAGCGTGCGCTTTGCACTTCGATCAACTCGGATATCGCGTCTTCGCGGGCATTCGCAAAGCCGCCGATGGTGACTCGCTGCGGAGGCGCGCTTCGGAGCGGCTGGTTCCGGTCCGCCTTGACATCAGCGACGAGATGGAAGTTGGGCAGGCCGCCCGCAGCGTCATTGAAGCTCTGAAAGGCGGTCCCTTGGCCGGACTGATCAACAATGCCGGCATTGTCGTGGGGGGCATGCTGGAGTTTCTTCCGCTTGACGCCCTCCGCCGGCAGCTGGAGGTGAACGTGATCGGCCAGATTGCCGTCACCCAGGCCTTCCTCTCCAGCCTGCGCAAGGCGCGGGGCCGCATTGTGAATATCGGTTCAGTGAGCGGCCTGATCTCCAGCCCGTTTACCGGCGCCTATTCGGCTTCGAAGTTTGCGATGGAAGCCTTGACGGACTCCTTGCGCATGGAGCTGCGGCCCTGGAAAATTCACGTTGCAATTATTGAGCCGGGATTTGTTCAGACGCCCGTCATTGAGAAGTCGCTGGCCACCGTGCAGGAACTCGGCAGGCAACTTCCCCCGGAGGCCATTCAGTTATATGGCCCGTCCGAGCGCGCCTTCGAGGACGCCACCCGGCGGGAGTCCGCCAAAGCAGTCCCCGCCGGGGTGGTGGTCAAAGCTGTCGTTCACGCGCTTACTGCCCGCCGCCCGCGAACCCGTTACCTGGTGGGCGCCCATTCCAGCTTGGAAATCCGTCTCGGCCGGGCCCTTCCCGATCGCTGGCGCGACGCCCTGATGGCACGGCATTTGGGGCTGAAATAAGGGTTGGGGATGGAGCGGCCCGGCGGCCGAATACTGCCGGCTGCCGGTTCCTTTTACCTTTTCGCACTCTCGTAGCATCCCAGGACGCGCAGGAAGTTGGTCACTTCGCTCAAATGAGCCAGGGCCTTCTTGCAACGATCCTCCTTCACGTTCCCGACAAAATCCAGGTAGAAGAAGTATTCCCACGGGCGGCCGCGTAATGGCCGCGATTCCATTTTGGTCAAATCAATGTCGCGCAGGGCGAAAACACTCAAACATTTGTAAAGCGCGCCCGGCAGGTTGCGCGTGGAAAAGACGATGGAGACCTTGTTGGCCTTGCGGGAAACCCGCGCGGTCTTGGAAAGCAGAAAGAAGCGGGTGTAATTTTCGCGGTGATCTTCCAAATGCGCCGCCAGGATGCGGGCGTGGTAGACCTCCGCGGCAATGCGGCTGGCGATGGCGGCCGCACCCGGCGGGTGGCGCTCCGCCAGCATTTTGACGGATCCGGCTGTGTCGTAAAAAGTGACGCGTTCCACCTGCGGGTTCTTTGTGAAGAAGCGGTCGCACTGGGCCAGCGCCACAGGGTGGGAATAGACCTGGCGCACATCCTTGCGTGCGGTGCCCGGCATCGCGATGAGGTTGTGAACAATGCGCAGGCTCACCTCGCTCACGATGTGCAGATTGTTGGCCAGCAACAGATCGAAATTTTCGTAAACCGAACCGGCCAGGGTGTTCTCAATCGGCACGAGGCAGTAATTCGCGCGGCCGCTGGTGACGCTGTCAAAGGTGGCGATAAAAGTCTCGCAAGGCAACACCCGGATTCCCCGCCCCAGGAGCTTGTACGCGGCTTCCTCGCTGAACGAACCTCTTTCACCCTGGAAGGCGACCAATGATTTGGGCATGATTTCGTTCTTTCTCCCCATTTGAAGATATGAGGAAGGATGCTACCACAAGAGGAGGCAGGAGTCAGGAGAGCGAGGTGAGAATATTGAGTCAACTGGCAAACGGGCAATCCGGGCTAGGTTGTTCCCAGAAGGCCGCGAAAGAAAAACTCCGCGTAGCATTGGCCGAGTTCTTCCTGCTTGACCGGCCCCGCAGGGTTATACCACTGGTAGAGCCAATTGATCATTCCCAACAGGGCAAAGGCAGCCAGCCGGGGTGAAATCAGGGGTGGCCTGGCGCTCTGCTCCTGCACGCGGGTGATGAGATCGACGAGGTAGTCGATATAAGCGCGTTTGCGGGCGTTGAGTTTCTTGCGCAAGGGGCCGCTGAGCGAGCGATTTTCGTGCAGAATCACGGTTATTTCCTGGTCGCGCGCCCGGACGATCAGGTCGATGTGGCCGATGATGGTTTGGCGAAGCTTTTCGCGAGGGTCAGCGATGTCCTTGATGGGGGCGAGCACAGTCTCATCCAGGATATCCATTCCATAATTCTGGATTTCATACAGCAGGCGGTCCTTGCTGCCCACGTGATGATAAAGACCCGCCTTGGTGAGGCCGACGGCTTGCGCGATATCCTGCATCGAAGCGCCATCGTAGCTCTTTGCGTAGAACACACGCGCGGCGATGCGGCATATTTCGCGGAGATTCTGCTTGGCTTCCACCGTTCGGGTCATAATCAGTTTATTACCAAGCGCAGTATAACATAAGGGTCAAAGTCCGGGAGCGGATTCCGGAGAGGCCGAAGAGCTGTGCGGAACCCGGCTCCATGCGGCTCTACTGATCGCTGCAAAATTGAGTGGCATTCGTCACGGCATTCGGCAGAACTCTCTAGGGTGCTTCGCCTTGCACGCCTCGCTTCAGGCTTACGGCCGGGAAATGATCTCCCATCAAGCGGCGATTCCACCACGTGCCCTGCGCGCGGCGTTCCGTCCAGGTTGTGAATTGATAGTCATAGATCAGGGCGCGAAGGTAGTTCGGAGGCGATTGTGGAAAGGGGTTCCTCTCCAGCAAGCCGAGGACGGGTGGCGAGCCTTGCAGCAGCCGCAGCATGAGATGGCTGAACCAGGGAGAGTTGCGATAGTCGCCCAGCGCCGCGAACCACATTTGCCAATCCAGGCGCGGCTGGCAAGGTTCTACCCAGCGGGGGGCGCGGTGCGGGTCCCCGGCCTTGAATTTGAATTCGTAAGCAAGCCACGTTTCGCCATCATTGCTGCCTTCGATGATGATTTCCGGGCGCGAAGTGGTCATGACGGCAAATAGGCCGTAGCCATTGACGATGCGCACCGGCTCGAGGTCGGAAAGCAGTTGGAACGCCGAAGGCGGCAACCACTCCACGGAGAAGAGGTCCGCAAGCTGAAGCAGGCCGCATCCAAAAATAATCAGCGCCACCGGAGCCGTCACCCAGCGGCGAAGGGAAAAGCGCCGGGGGCCGGAAGGGGTGCCGCGCAGGCGCTCCGCCAGGGCGCGGGGAAAGAAGCGGGCCAGGAAAGCATCATCATAGAGCAGGACGCAAAGCGCCATGGCGAGCAGATTGAAAAACGCATAGTTTCCGGTCAGCGCAATCAGAAGCTGAAGAAGGATCAAAAGGCCTCCCCCCACAAATCGCCAAAGGCGCGGCGCGAAAATCAGAAAGGGAACGGCAAGCTCGATAAAGAACATTACTGCCGCCGAGCCATGATGAACCCAGGCCGGAGCAAGGTGAACGTACCAGGCGATGGGGGTGGGCAGCGGCTGGGTATAGTAGTGGTAGGTCAGCGCTGTCAGGTTCCGCCATGTGGGATCGCCGCTGGCGAGCTTGACCACGCCGGAGGAAAACATCAACCGAAAGAGCAGGAAGCACAGCAGCCACCGCGGGGCCTTGGGCATGGGGGTTTTGGGCAGCAGGAGCGGCCGGAGATGCCAGGGAGCGATGAATATGGCCAGAAAGCCGGCCTCCAGCAGAAGGTTGTCCCATTGAAAGGCCAGGAAATCCTGTCCCACCGTGACCAAAGAAAGGTACAGCATCCACAAGACCGGCAGAACCAGGAGAGGGGCAATGTCGAAGATCAGCAGGAGCGACCCGATCACGCCGCCTGCGCTCATCATGCGCAGCGCCATGTCGCTCGCATTCAGCCAGGCGAGCGTGGGGAAGAACCAGTAGCGCTCCGCACCCACGCGGGCCTCCACCATGGCGAGAAACTCCGTGGCCGGCAGGATGCCGTTTTTCCCCACCAAGCCGGGGATCTGAGTGGCCAGAGAAAGGAACGCGAAAAAATAGACCATTCCCAGCAGGCGCAGGAACAGCCAGGAGGCGAGTGAGAAAGCGGGCCGCTCGAAATGCTGCCCCCAGAACAGGCGCGTGAGGCGGTAGAGCAAATTCCTATGCCCTGCCACCAGCCGGTAGAAAAATTCGGTAACGGGTGCAGCGCCCGGAAGGCGCTGGTAGAGCCAAAGCATCCAGGCATATCCAGGGGCAAAGGCGAGCGAGCGAAACACTGCCTGCGCTGCGCTGAACACCTCCCCGCTGGGGAGGATCAAGTGCACCGCACGGGCAAAGGACTCACGGGGAATTTCCGGGAACTGCCCCGCCACTTCCTGATAGGGCGCGTATCGAACATGGTCTCCGGTGAGGGCCTGCCAGCGATCGATCCAAAGGCGGCAGAAGCCGCAATTGCCGTCGTAAACCAGGAGCGCTTTTTCAGAAGGTGTGGGATCCATGCCCTGAACCCTTGGAATCGTCCCTTGCCACGCCCGCCAGCAAGCTGAACTTGTATTCTACCGGGAACTCTAAACCTGCCGGAAAGATTTGATTTTAACCCCCGCGCCCCTTGGGGAGAGAGCGTCATGGCTTGGGAGGAGCCCCCTCTAATTTATTTTCGTGCGCCGCTTGATGTAGAATCTGGTATGTTTGCCGTATAACCGCGCGGTGAACCTGGGCGGCGAAGCAAATCATGCATGGCCAGCAGGTGTTTTGAGACAAGACAGAGCATAGATAATCCCATCGGCAATGGATCCGGCAATTTCCGAGGGGGTCGACAAGTTGTGGAGCATTGATGAGCGAACGCCTTTCGTTGAACATAAAGAACGACCTTGGCGAAATTGCCCGGATGAGCCATGCGATCGCCTCCTGGTGCCACGCGCAGGCGCTTCCCGAAGAAGTCGAATTTCAGATCGATCTGGTGCTGGACGAACTGGTGAGCAACGTCATTCGCCACGGATTGAAGGACGACAAGGAGCACGTCATTGATGTCAACCTGTCGTGCCAGGGGGATGAGCTGACCATCGAACTCGTGGATGATGGGGTGGCGTTCAATCCGCTTGATTCTCCCACTCCCGATATCAACAAGCCGATCGAGGAGAGGCGGATTGGGGGCCTGGGCATCCACCTGGTTCGGCAAATCATGGATAACCTCGCCTATGAACGGCGCGAGGGGAAAAACCGCCTGCATATGAAAAAGAGGTTGGGGGAACAGCCCGCGTAGTTAATCCAAACCACTCGCCGGGGAACGGCATGCCTCAGTTGTCAGATTTGCTCGCTCTCGCCAGCGTCTACCAGGGCGCCCTTGAGTACAGCGCCGTCTACAAGATTTTGGTTCACCATCTGGGATCAGTCCTGGACGCACGAGCGGTGTTGCTGTGGACGCGCGCGCGCGGCAGCGAAGGATTGACCTGCGCGGACTCATGGTTTCAGCCGGGCTCACCGTTTCGTCCTTCTTCCGATGCCGTGACCGAAGGCATTTTGTTTGATCAGTTGGAATCCGAGCGGCCCCGGCGATTCGGTAAAGATGAGATCGACCCCGAAATGCTCACGCATTTGGGGGAAAACGACCGCGAGCGTGTGACTACAGCCCTGTACGCGCCGATTCGCACACGCATGGGCGTCGTCGCAGTGGTGGAAATCCTGAACGGCGGTCAAGGTGAGTTCACCCCTGATGACGCCGCCTATGTCGAGGAAGCGTGCCGCATCACGGGAGGAGCACTCAACTTCCTCAGTTCCCTCGACGAAGAGCGTTCAACCAGCATGTCGACCGTGGAACGCCTGACCGCGCTGTATGACATCAGCCGGGTATTCAGCTCCACCCTGGAGCTTTCGGAATTGCTCCCCATTATGGCGGAAAAGATTCGCGACATCCTGCAAGCGGGGGCGTGCAACATCTGGCTGGTCGATTCCGAGACCCGCGACCTGAAGTTCGCGCAGCAATCAGGCGAGGATCCCAGCTTCGACCAGGGCGTGCGAATTCCCGTGGGGGAAGGAATCCTGGGGCAGGTTGTCAATCTGGGTGCGGCGCGCCTGGTGGAAAGCACGGAAGCGGAGCCGCAGTTGGAGGAGCGGCGGCAGGCGGCCAGGGATTTTGACCTGCAGACACTGATGTGCGCACCGCTCGTCAAGGAGGAGACCGTTATCGGCGTCGTGGAGGTCGTGAATAAGACCGAGGGCGGCGCCTTCAACGATGACGACCTATTTTTCCTTTCCAGCATGTGCGAACAGGCTTCCATTGCCCTCACCAATGCCAATCTGTTCAACGCCGAGCGGCGCGCCAACGACTTGAACGCCCTGCTGGCCACCAGCAAGGAACTGACTTCCACCCTCAACCTCGATCACGTGCTCACCACCGTGGTGCATCAGGCGGCCACCGTGGTGACCTTTGATCTTTGCGCGATTGGCATCTTCGATCGCAACCAATTCGTTCTGGGCGCGGTGTCGGGAGAATCGGAAGTTCCCAAGACTCCCAAAATGGAACAATTGCGAAAAGTCATGGAATGGGTGGCGGCGCAGGAGGGGGCCGTTTCGGCGGACCGCCACGGGGAAGGCTGGGCGACGTCACCCGACGGCGAAATCGAGGCCTTGACACATTTCATGGATGAGTACGGCTACGGCGGCTTCTATGCCATTCCGCTACGCGACGATCAGGGCTGCGTGGGCGTCCTGGCACTGCTCAGCGAGCAAGCGGATTTCCTGACCCCGAGCAGTTTGGAAATCGTGGGCATCCTGGCGAGCCAAACCACGGTGGCCGTCCGCAACGCCCGCCTTTACCAGGAGGTGCCGTTAGCCAGCTTTCTGCGCCCCTTTATCAAGAGCAGGCAAAAGCTGGAGGAAGTCACATACGGACGTTGGGTGGAGCTTGCCTGGAAGGCCGCGATCGTAATCGGCCTACTGGTAATCGTTCCCTGGAAATTCCGGATCCAGACCAACGCCACGGTAGTCCCCGCGCAAAAACGCGTGGTGAGCGCCGAGGTAAGCGGAGTGGTGGAGAGCGTTCGGGTACGGGAAGGGCAAACCGTTCAGGCCGGCGATGTGCTGGCGTCACTCGATGACTCGGACAACCGCAAGCTGCTCGTAGATGCCCTGTCAAATTTGAGTCTGGCCCGGCGCCAATTTGAGGATGCGCAGGCCCGCCGGGACTGGCCCGCCGTCAGCCAGGCCCAATTGAGCATGGATATGCACAAAGCGGAGACGGATCTCTATCGCGAAAAGGTGGACAAGGCGCAGATTCGCTCGCCCATCGCCGGCGTCATCGTAACTCCCCGGGTGGAGGAAAAGACCGGCCAACTCCTGAAGACGGGCGACCCGTTTTGTGAGGTCGTAGACGAGGACCGCATGGCCGTGGAGATGAATGTGCCGGAAACCGATGTTTCCTGGATACATCCCCATGCCCAAGTGGCGTTGAAGCTCAATGCTCTGCCCACCCGAACCGTGGTGGGTGAAGTCGAACGGGTCTCCCCGCAGACCATCACCGCAGAGGAAGAACAATTTTTCGTCACGCGAGCGGTTTTCCCCAACCCCGGACGGGCGGCCCGCCCGGGCATGGCCGGACAAGCGAAAATCACCGCCGCGGGGGGATGGTTCCAGAGCGGCTGGTATCCCGTGGGGTTTGTCATGTTTCGCTCGCCCGCTAGCTGGGCGTGGCGCAAAGTATGGTCGTTGATTCCGTGAGGGACAGAGAGGCCGGATTCATGCGATTTAAAATCCTGGTGTTTGCTTTGGCGATGAGTGCGCTACTGGGCGCGACGAACTGCTCGAACAGTGACGGACCGAAACCCGTGGCGGCGTCTCCCGCCCCCGT
>Ga0326727_10017094_pt1 | contig 15142 bp, 12 predicted proteins | sample MB2enrmetagenome_FD_207643 | JGI IMG/M metagenome (GOLD analysis project Ga0326727, IMG submission 207643) | Lab enriched peat soil microbial communities from McLean, Ithaca, NY, United States - MB29MY | ecosystem: Environmental > Terrestrial > Soil > Wetlands > Peat | place: USA: New York... | reverse complement strand
TGGCGCCGGCGCGTCAGCCCCCCAGGAAGTAAAGCAAGGGCAATCTCCGGATGAGGTGATCGCGATCTATGGCCAGCCCGACCACAGATTCTCTGCGGGGACAAAGGAGATCTTCACCTATAAGGGAACCAAGATCACCTTTGTCGATGGCAAGGTTCAAGACGTCGAGTAAACGCGAGGCAGTGCCCCTCAATGACCCGCGTGATCCGAAGCGCACTGGTCGTGCAGCACAATAATGGAATCGATATTGATCAACGAAGTCGAACCGGTGGCAATCTCCAATTTGTGCTGCACCCCGCAGGTCAAGCCGTCCGTTTGATAGATCACCTTCTGCTCCGCCACCGCACTGGCCTTTTCGCCCACCTTGGCGAGTTGCACGCCGTCCACGCTTACCGTCGCTCCCCCCGTCCATTGCGGACCCATTTGCCCAATCCACTGAAAGCCCGAACCCACAAAATTCAATGTCGCGTTCCCGGCTCCAATATTCTCGGTATAGGTGCCCAGCGCGGCTAGAGGATCCGTAATTTGCTGCCACTGCCCTGTGAAGATGGTGATAAAGTTCAGCGTATCGTCGGTCTGGCTCGGCGCGCCCAGGAAAGTCCAGTTCACCCCCGCATTCGTCGACTTATAAATTCCGTAGTACGATGCCCCGAAAAGTGTTCCATCCTCAACATAATTTGGCGAGATTGCCATGGCGATTAGGAAGCTTGGCCCAGCCGTCAACGGTGTGAAATTCATCCCGCCGTTAGTGGATTCCAGAAGCCCCATCTGCAGTGTCCCCACCCACAGCGTCTGATCGTTGAGATAGTTCGGGGACAGCGCAAAACTCATGGCTGTGATTCCCTCCGTCATGGGCAGCTGGCTCCACGTCGCCCCCCCGTTGGTCGACTTGTAAATGCCGGAATAGCGGGAACCCACGAACACGGTTTGATCCGTCGGGAACGCCGGCGAAATCCCCACATTCGTGTTGTTCACATCCGCGCCCAGGTTTAACGAACTGCTCCAGGAAACTCCACCGTTATGCGTAACGTACAAACCAAAATCGTCCGTGCCCGCGAACGCGGTCCCGTCCGTCGGGAACCCGGGGGAAAGCGTCATGGAAGCGACAGTCGCGGAAGTAAGGTTAGTGGAAATCCAGCTTTGCCCGGCATTCGTTGACAGCCAGGCGCCCCAGCTTGGCGGCGGGTCGAAACAGACATTGTCGGTTCCAATCAGCAGCGTCTGGTCCGTTGCAAATCCGGGCGAAATCCCCAGCCCTCGCACGTAAGTCGGAAAGTTAATTCCCGGCAATGTCACCCACGCAGCGCCCGCTGTCGTTGTCTGTTCCAGTCCCGTGAAAACGCCCGAGAAAATTGTCCTATCGGTCGCGAATCCAGGCGAGATCGCGCTTCCATCGGGGAACGCGTTCGTGAATCCCGTATCCAGCATGGTCCAGGCCGCGCCCCCATTGGTCGAAATCATCGGGCCGCTTCCATAGCTGTTTGCAAAAATGGTCTGGTCCACCGCGAAGTTGGGTGAAATTTGAAAAGTTCGGATCAACCACGGCGGAATCGTCTGGCTGTACGTCCAGCTCTCGCCCTGGTTCGCCGAGTACCACAGTCCCTCATACATCCCGATAAACATGGTTAGGCCTGTCGCGCCGCTGGCATGCACCACCACTTGATTAAAGTGCGTTGCAATTTCACACGATGGCGCCAGCGCCCGCGCGACCGGTGCTGTTCCGGCCCACGTCTGCCCATGGTTCGTGGAAATAAACACACCGGCTGTAGCCGCGGTAATCGCCATCGTGCCGGATGTCGAATAGTTCGGGTAAGTCGCCAGCGAAGTGATGTTCAGGTCTGTTAACCCGGAGTTGCTGGCGGCCCACGAGGAGCCTCCGCTGGTGGATAGGAAGAGCCCCGATCCGAAGCTGGCCGCAAAAATAGTCATGTCCGTTTTATAAACCGGCGAAAACGCCACTTGGTACACGTTCGGAATCATCGTCCCCGTCGCCACCTGAGCCCACGATGAACCTCCATTAGTCGTTTTGAATATCCCATCGGACGCTCCCCCCAACGCAACTGATTTGTCAGCCGCGTAATTAGGTGAAATCACCACTGAAGTCAGGTTCCCCGTAAGTGGCCCCGCGGAATTTACCTGCGAGAAACTGCTGGCATGGTTTGTGGAACGCCAGATAGTCTTGGTCGTAACCGCATATACCAAGCCGTCATTTACATAGTTCGGGGAAAACGCCACGCTGCGAAAGCCCGCTCCAGGCGCTACCGGATAAGCCGCCCATGTCATCCCGCTATTCGTGGTTTCAAACAACCCCCCATCGCCCGCGGCGATCACCGTCTTGTCGTTCGCGTAGTTTGGCGAGAACTGAATCGACCTCCATTGCTGGCTCGGTAGCCCTCCCATGGGCGTCCAACTGCCCCCACCGTTGGTTGACAACAGTACCGCAAAGATCCCAAACGATACACTAAGAGAATTTGTCGAGGCGATGATCGTTTGATCGTTCTGGAAGTTAGGAGATACAGCCACCACGCTGATCGGATCATGCGGTTGATGGGCCCCTAACCGCATGGCCAGAACCGGTATCAGCAGCAATGCGGACCTAGAGCGGGAGTTAGTGCGGGAGCTAGGGCGGGATCTAGGGAGTAAGATACGCGCGTCGGGCATTTGCCATTGTATGCAGTTTCATCCCGCGCTAGCAATAGAACCGGTCCCGGTTTTCCGAGGTTCTTTTTGCGGCGGTTTCTCCGTGCTAAGCTCTTCCGCAGCCCATGATTCGAAACCTCGCCGCTGCTCTCCTGCTTGTTGGTGTCATTCAAGTCCGGTCGCCCGGCCAAACAAGCTGAAGTAGACCGAATCTTCCCCGCATCCAGACCGGCGTGATAACCTATCGAATCGCGTCCGCTGCGCCCGGCAAAGTGTTCGCCCTCAGAGGCGACGACCGCGTCTGGAACCTGCCATTCACACGCGTCCGCTAAGAAAGCCCCCATGTCCGACGGCCTCGTCATCTTCGAATGCCCGGTATGCCGGGTGGCCATCACAGGCCCTCTATCGAGCCTCCCCTCCGATCGGTCCGTCTGCTTGGAACCGGGGGAAGATGTGGTTCCTTCCAGCTTTTTCCACGTCAACAAACAGGAATACTGGAGCACTTTAGGAAATGTGCTGGTCAATCTGGCGGACCTGGTCGGCACAAACTGTCATCCGGACGCCCGCCGGCTCGCCGGATGCTGTGGGCTTGATGGGCTCGACGGCCCAAACCTGGTCTGCGCGAATGGGCATGAGATCGGCACCGAAAAGTCGGATTGCTGGATGCCCCATGCCGCCGTGCTTCTTCACAGCGTGGTCTGGCATCAACTGAGGTAGCGCGCGGTAAACACGGCCCATGCCGTGGGCTCGCTCAGTTCGCCCGGATGCGCTTTCGGGTTCGGTCACAGACCAAAAAATAAACTTCGCGAGCCAAACAAAGACCCTTACCCAATAACTCACCATCGGCCCCCATTCCCTCCACTTACCCTGAAGGCGAAAGGAATCTCAACATGTCCGCATCTGCAACGAACCCCGAAACCGCCGAAGCCATCCACGCCCGCAACACCGCCAATGCCCAACACAGCACCGGCCCCACTAGCACCGCAGGCAAGGAGCGCGTCAAATTCAACGCCCTCAAAACCGGCCTCTTCGCCCGCACCATCGTATTACCCGGCGAACAACAGTCCGACTACGAAGCCCTCGGCGCTCATCTCACGGACGAATATCTCCCCCAAACCGACACCGAGCGCGAACTCATCACTACCATCCAGACCACCACCTGGCGAATCAGCCGCGCCGTCGAAATGGAATCCGCCCTGTTCGCAATCGTGGCGCAACAGCATCTCGAATCCACTCGCGAGCAATTCGGCCATCTGCCGGAAGCAGCGCAATATCCGCTGGCTCGCGCCGCCGGGTACATGGCCAACTCCCGCGCGTTCGATCAACTCAACCGCCAGGAAGGCCGCCTGCAGCGCACCATCGACCGCGCAACACGCGAACTGAAAGCTCTCATCGTCTCAAGAGTGCCGCCGCCGCCCCAGCCGGCCCGCCCAGCCGCCACCCCCGAACCCGCGCCGGCATCATCTGGGTTCGTTCCGCGCAAATTTCCCAAGCACATGCCCACCTTCTCCGGACCCCAGGCAAAAGAGCATCGCCGAGCCTGGCTCCGCAAAAACGCTCCCGAAAATTTGGCGTAAATCGCTCGCGCAGGTCATTCCAAACCGCACTCACGCCCTTGCTCTGCCCAAAAGCTCTGCCCAAAAAGCTATGCCCTAACTCAAAGCTGACTTCATCCTCCGCACCGCCTCCATCAAATTCTCCATCGAATTCGCATAACTGAACCGGATATAACCCTTCCCATACTCACCAAAGGACCCGCCATCCAGTCCAGCCACGCCCGCCTCATTCATTAACCTATCGGCCAACTCCCGCGACCCACATCCTGTTCCCGCAACATTTGCGAAAGCATAAAAAGCGCCGCGCGGCAACTGACACCGGAACCCCGGCACCGTATTCAAGCCCGCTACAAACGCGTCCCGCCGCCGCCGAAACTCACTTACCATCTCAGTGACCGCCGCCTGCGGACCCGTCAGCGCCGCAATCCCTGCCCGCTGCGTAAAGCTAGCCGTACAGGAGTTGGAGTTCACCATCAAATGGTTCACCGCGTCCACTAACTCAACCGGCATCACTCCATAACCCATCCGCCAGCCCGTCATCGCATAAGTCTTCGAAAACCCATCCAGAATCACCGTCTTCTCTAACATCCCCGTCACGCTCGCAATCGAAAACGGCGGCTCATCGAAATACAATCGCGAGTAGATTTCATCCGAAAGCACCACTAAGTCGCGACCCCTGACTAACTCCGCAATCGCGCGCAAGTCCGCCTCCGGAATCATCCCGCCTGTCGGATTCTGCGGTGAATTCAAAATCAACAGCCGCGTCTTATCGGTTAGATGGCTTGCCAGAAAATCCAGGTCCAGCGCGAACCCCTGCGACTCCACCAGCGGAACCGCCACCGGCTTCGCGCCCAGAAATCGGATCATCGATTCGTAAATCGGAAACCCCGGATTCGGATAAATCGCCTCATCACCCTCCTGCAGCAGCGCCATCATCGTAAAGAACAGAATCGGCTTCCCTCCGGGCACCACGCACACGTGCTCCGCCCCGCATGCAATTCCGCGCGTTCGCGAAACCTCGGCCGCAATCACCTCGCGCAATTCCGGCAATCCCTGCGTCGGCCCGTAGTGCGTATACCCCTGGTCCAGCGCCAGCTTGGCCGCTTCCACAATGTGCTCCGGCGTCGGAAAATCGGGCTCGCCAATCTCCAGGTGGATCACGCTCTTCCCCTGGGCTTCCAGCGCCCGCGCCCGAACCAGCACCTCGAACGCCCCTTCCGTCCCAATCCGCGACATCCGCTCCGCCAGCCGCATCACGATTCCTTTCGAAACGCCGATCCTGCCCTGACGACCCCGTCCCCAATCTTCACCCGCTCGCCGGCAATCCGAGCCGTGGTCTTCGTCCCATCCTCCAACTGCACAATCGCCACCTGATACGGCGCCTCCTCCGCAAACGCCGCCGGAGCCGCATGCACCACCGTCTCGGTATACACGATCCCTCTCATAAAGCCCCCAAAATGCTCACCACGCAGGTCGCCCCCGAACCGCCCAGATTCTGCGCCAGCCCAATAGAATGCCGCGCCAGTTGCCGCTCGCCCGCCTCGCACCGGATCTGCTGTACCACGTCACAAATCTGCGCCACCCCGGTCGCCCCCACCGGATGCCCCTTGGATTTCAATCCCCCGCTCGCATTCACCGGCTTCTCGCCACTCCGCCGCGTGCTTCCCGCGGATGCAAATCGCCCGCCTTCCCCGCGCCCGCAAAATCCTAAATCCTCCGTCGCAATTACCTCGGCGATGGTAAAGCAGTCGTGAATCTCTGCGAATTCCACGTCCCTCGGACCCACTCCAGCCGCATCGTAAGCCTTCTGCGCCGCGGCCCGCACCGCTGGAAATGTCGTAATATCGTCCTTCTGATCCAGCGCCAGGTAGTCCGACGCCTGCGCAATCCCCAGCACGCGAACCGGCTTCTCGGTGAACTCCCCGGCCCGTTCCACCGTCGTTACTATCACCGCCGCCGCCCCGTCGCTGATCAGCGAGCAGTCATATAGCCCCAGGGGTTCCGCAATCATCCGCGCATTCAGAGCCTGCTCGACGCTGATTACTTTCCGCATATGCGCCTCCGGATTCAACGCCCCGTTCTCATGGTTCTTCACCGCCACCGCCGCCAGGTCCTCGCGCGTGGTCCCGAACTCGAACATGTGCCGCCGCGCGATCATCCCGAACAGTGACGGAAACGTCGACCCGGCCGCAATCTCGCCCGACACCTCGCCCGCCGCCGCCAGAATCTCCGTCACCCGCGCGGTCGATTGGGAGGTCATCTTCTCCACTCCTAGTACCATTACGGTGTCATAAAGTCCCGCCATCACCGCCGAAACCGCATGGAAAAAGGCCGCGCCGCTGGACGCGCAAGCCGCCTCAAACCGCGTCGCCGGAATCCCCTTCATCCCCAGCGCCGTCGAAATGTAAGGCGCCAGGTGATTCTGCCCCGTAAACGACGGACCTGCGAAATTTCCCAGATAAAACGCCTCAATCTGCCCCGGCCGCGCACGCCCGTTCTCCAGGCACTTGCGCCCCGCTTCCACCGCCAGCGATCGCAAATCCCGGTCCGGAAACGCGCCAAACGCCGTTTTCCCAGCCGCCACCACCGCCACCTGTCTCATCCCCGAATTCCCTCGCTTCAAGCTATCCTGTAATAGTGTGACAGCCCGGAAATCGGGTTGCACGTTTGTGCAGGTTCGCCCGTCAACCCTTCGAGCGAACAAATGACTGCCAGCCAATGGGTTTCAGCTCCTATGAGCGACCTCGTCGACAGCCCGCTGATCTCGCAGGATGCGCAGAGCCGCTTCGTCAATGAGAACCTGCGCCGCATCTTCCTCCAGATCTACCGGATTGTCGGCAATGTGGCCGATGCTCAGGACCTCACCCAGGAAGCCTTCATCAAAGCGCTCTCCCGGCAAGAGCAGTTGAAGGACGAAAAGAAAGCCGCTCACTGGCTGTCTCGCATCGCCACCAACACCGCGCTCGATTTTCTCCGCCGCAACAGCCGTGTCAGCTTCTGTGAAATGGAGTTTGCCCCCGAACGGCACTCCGAAAGTCCGGAAGAGATTCTGCTCCGCAGTGAGCATCAGGATTATCTGCAAAAGGGACTGGATACCCTGAGCCCCCGAGAACGAGCCGCACTGGTTCTCCGGGACGTGGAAGACTTGCCCGCCGAAGAAGTCGCCCGGCAGCTCTCCTGCTCCAAAGCCACCGTCCGATCTCACATCGCGAACGGACGCATCAAGTTTCGCAAGTACGCTACAAGGAACGCCCGATGATCCAACTCAAGGTGCCCGCATCACACATCCCGCAAACACAACTCGCTCTCTACTCGCGAGGCGATCTCGGGTTCTGGCATCGCAAGGTCGTTGAACGGCACCTGAATCACTGTGAGGAATGCGCCGGAGCAGCAGTTGAGTTCATCCAGCTTCAGGAAAGCCTGCGTCGTTCTTCGGACCGCATGCCTGCCGCGCTGGAAGGTTCTGCATGGCAAACCCTCGCGTCGGAAATGTCGGCCAACATCCGGCTGGGTCTTTCCGCGGGTGAGTGCGTGTCTTTCGCCGGGAAACCCTCTCGTGTCGCCTTCGTCAGCCGTCCGCGCCTGTCTCTGGCCCTGGCCGGGCTTACCGTCCTGGCGGTGCTAATCGCCATGGAGCATCCCGCGCTGCATCGCGCCCCGGTGCCTGTTCCCGTTCAAGCCCAGGCTGAATCGCCCACCCTCGAAGCCAGCGGCGATGAGACCATGGTGACCAGTGGCGATCGCGGTCTTTCGGTTCCCGCGCCCGCAGGCAGTAATGTAATTCGAACCGTGAGCGCCCACGGTGCTGTTCGTTCCCGCTACGTGGACGATACCGGAGTGACTATTGTCAATGTTTACGCGGAATAAGCTTCTCGCATTCGCGGCCCTCGCTCTTGCCACGCCTGCATGGGCTCAGGAGCGCCAGTTCGATCCCAACGGTTCGGTCAAGTTCAACCTGCCCGCGGATTCTCCCGTCTCCCTGATCTCCTGCGACGTCAACGAATCCCGCGCCACCGTTCGCGGCGGCGCACTTACGCTCGACGTTCATCTTGACCTGGCTCTCAAGAACGCCGGCAACCGGCGTCTCCGCGGCATCACTCTGCTCATCGTCTCTCAGGAATCTCTGCCTGTTGGACGCGCCTCGGTCTCGCGCCTGGTCGACGTAGGCCGTGATGAAATCTTCCCCATGCGTGTCGACGTGCGCCTGATGCGTCCTGCCGGAACGCCCGGTCCGCTGGTGCAGGTGAATCTCGATGGCGTGCTCTTTGAAGACCTCAACTTCTACGGTCCCAACCGCCTCAATTCCAAGCGCACCATGACATTCTGGGAAATGGAAGCGCGGCGCGACCGCGCATACTTCAAGCGCATGCTGGCGGAGCGCGGAGCCACTGGCCTTCAGGAGTCGGTCATCGAAAGCCTGAAGCGGCAGGATGACATGCAGCGCCTCGATGTCCGCATGGTTCGCGGCCGCACCACGACGGCTTCCACCAATGTCCCAGGCCGCATCGAGAAGTTCGCATTCCTCGATATGCCCGAAGCCCCCGTCAAAGCCGTTCAGGGCTGGGCCGAGATTTCCGGCGACGAAGTCCGCTCTCCCCGCATCGAGGTTAGAAACCTTTCCAACAAGCCCATCCGCTATGTCGAAATCGCTTGGTTGGTGAAGGACGCATCCGGGCAGCAGTACGTCGCTGGCTCCGTTCCGCTTTCGGATTCCGACCTCTACCTGCCCGCCGGCCAGACCAGCGAAATGGTGCAGGATGCCGCGCTGCGGTTCTACAAACCGAAGAGCGCTACCGCGTTACCCATTCAGCAGCTGGTGGGAGTAGTGAATCAGGTGGAATATTCCGACGGTAAGGTCTGGATCCCCAAACGGGATTACATCGGCCTGTCTCCGTCTCCCGAAGAGCAGCGGCTCACCGATCTCTATCGCATTCGAGGACTTTCCGCCCTGATGGTAGAACTGAATAAGTTCTAAATGCGGCCAGTTCTCGCGGCTTTCCAGGAGTCGCTACAGCAAGGGCGTACTGCCCGGATCGTCGTACCCACCACCACCCTCGCCGAGCACCTCCGCCACGAACTGGTTCGCGACGGTCTCGTCCTGCGTGCCCGTGATGTCGGTACGCTGGCCCATTTTGTCCAGGAACTGGCGCCCCAAACCAAGGTAGTCTCCGGTGAGATCTTCCATCTCATGATGGAAGACGCCTTGCGCCGTCTCGATCTGCCTGAGTTCCGGAAGGTCCGGGAACTGGCCGGCTTTCACGCACGGCTCGCCAAAACCATTTCGGATCTCGATGCTGCCGGCTGCACCCCGGACAGAGTCGTCCCATTTAGTAATTCCGTGGCCCGCGTCTGGAAGGATGTCGCGCACCAGCTCCGCGAGCGTAAACTGGTCACCCGCGGCGAGTCTCTGCGGATGGCGGAAGCCGCTGCGCGAACCAGGAAAGTGGCCGACGATATCTGGTTCGACGGGTTCGCCGAACTCTCCGGGCTGGAGATCGAGTTGATCGAGTCCGTCTCGGGTAATCCAACGGACGCAACCCGAAGCGCCTGCCCCGCCACGGTCGTTCTGATGCCGGAGACCGCCGAGCGCGAAGTCGAAGAGATCGCTCGCCGCATTCTCGCCCAAGGCAACTTCCGCGAGACCGGCGTCATTCTGCGCAAGCCCGAAAAGTACGTGGCTCTCCTGCGCGCCGCCTTCGAGCGCTTCGGCATCCCCGCGCACTTCTACTTCGCGGAACCCTTGAACGCGCGTCTGGAGACGGGCGTTATCGACTGCCTGCTCAATGGCTGGGATCACGAGCAGATTATCGAACTCCTGCGCTTCGTTCCCAACGCGGCCGCCAATGATTCGCTGGATGCCTTCTCGGTAGAGGTGCGCAAGCGCCTTCCTGGCCAGGGGCTGGAACCACTGCTGCAACTGGCGGGCGCCCGTTTCGTCCCCCAACGCGTCCTCAAGAGCTTCGAGCAAGTGAACGCCTGGGCCAGGGAAGAGCATACCCCCGGCGAATGGGCGGCGCGCCTCTCCCATCTGCCGTCGCTATTCTGGCCGGGCCATATTCCGTGCGCTGACGTAGAGCGCTACCGCTGGCAAGCCGCCGGCCTGAAAGCCTTCGCGAAAGCCATGGAAACCGCGGCTGAGTGGTGGACGAATCAATCTCAGACTCTTGGCCTCGCGACGTTCTGGCAGCTCGCCCGTTCCGTGATCCGCCTCTCCACGTTCACCGTTCCCCCGCGATCCCGCAACGTCGTTCACGTCATCAGTGCATGGGAAGCGCGCCAGTGGGACCTCTCCACCGCCTTTGTCTGCGGCATGGTGGAGAAGGATTTCCCCGCGCAGAACGCGCGTGACCCCTTCTTCTCCGATGCCATGCTCAGTGAACTGGGCGCCCGAACATCCTTTGAGAAAGACGAGGCCGAGCGCACACTCTTTGAAGAGGTTCGTGCTTGTGCGCGCGATCTGCTGGTGCTCAGTTATCCGCGAACCGACTCGCGCGGTCAGCGGAATCTTAAGTCCATCTTTCTTGTTGACGAAGAAGCGCAGGCGTATGTCCCGGTGGTGCGTCCGTCGGTCCCGGCGGCTATCGCGCGATGGCAGCAAACCAGCCGGATCCAGTCGCAGGATCTGTTGAGCATCCTCTCTGCGAAGCACTCCATGATGAGTGTCAGCGGCCTGGAGAGCTTGCTGCAATGTCCGTTTCAGTTCTTCGGGAATAGGACTTTGAAGGTTACTGAACTCCCGGTCCGTCCGGAAGACCGGTTGGATTTCCTGTCGCAGGGTAACATCGCACATGAAGTGTTGCGGCAGTGGTTCCTCACGCGGGAAGAGATCGAGCCGTTGTTTTGCAGAGTCTTCGATGAGGTGTGCGAGAAACAGAACATCCGACCCGGTTTTCGGACGGACCGGATGCGCCGCCTGATCTTGATTGGGCTGCGCCAGTTTATCAAGGATGAACGGTACCCGCTACCGAACCAGGCGCAAACCGAGCTTGATTTTGAACTCCCGGTAGACGATCAACTCTCGATCCGGGGCAGGTTCGATCGCATCGATGAACTCCAAGATGGCCGCGCCGTGCTGATCGACTACAAGTTCAGCAACCCGGCCAACACCAAAAAGAGGCTGGAAGACGAGACCAAACTGCAAGGGCCTCTGTATGCCTGGGCCGCGGAGAAGGCCTTCGGACGTCCTGCGGCCGCCATGGTTTATGTGAGCTTGAAGGGCGCGGAGAAGCCCGAGTACTTCGGTTGGGGAACCGTGCCCGGAGCGGCGTTCAAAAAGGAACTATTGCCCATTCCCAACGATTGGATTCCGTCGGCGCTTCAGAAGGCGTCGGCCGCCGCCGCCGAGTTCCGGGCGGGCACGATTCATCCCCGGCCGGCGAATCAGGACCCTTGCCGCTACTGCACTTATAAGGATGCATGCCGCGTTGAGCAGCCGGTGGCGGCCCCGGCGACGGCGCCCTAACCGATGATCGTTTTCACCCGTGAACAGGAAGAGGCTATCGACATCGCGCGGCTGGGGGAAGACGCCTGCATCGTCGCGGGACCAGGTTCCGGCAAGACCACCGTTCTGGTGGAGCGGTATCGCCGCCTGGTCGAGAGCGGCATCGATCCGTCCGAAATCGTCGCCATCACCTTCACCGAGAAGGCCGCGGCGAACATGCGCGAGAAGCTGTCCGAAGCGTTTAAGGACTCGCCCGAGACGTTGCGAAAGCTCGACAAGGCGCACGTTTCGACCATCCATGCGTTCTGCAGCCGCGTGCTGCGCGACTACGCGACATCCGCCGGAGTGGACCCGGAGTTCACCATCCTCGATGAGCAGATAGCGGCCATCGAGCAGGCGCGGGCCTTGCGCGAAACGCTCGACGAACTTACTATAGAGAACCGCGCCGGTATGAGCTCACTGCTCGACGCGACCGCCGGCGCGGACTTCGAAGACCTTGTACCCAAGGTCTACGATGCCATTCGGGCCGCAGGCGTAAGGCCGGAAGCCCTGCGCAGCATGCCCGTGCCGCCCCGTCCCCCGCTGGAACCGCTTCTGGAATCAGCAGAGCGCTATGACCGGGGCTTTCCAGCCAGGCCGAATCTTCCGCAGCGCGAGGCCCGCGACGTGGCGAAGGAGTCGATCGAGAGGATTCGCTCCGCCCGCAATGACTCCGATCTCCTCCTTGCCTTGACGCGCGCGAAGTTCAATAAGGCCCCGACTAACTCCGCCAAGCAAGAGATCGACGGCATGCGGGAGGCCATCGAGGGGCTTAAGTCCTGGCTGAGAGAGGCGCAGTTCCAAGCCGAACGCGACCTGCTGATCGAGGCCATCGAGCGTTTCGACGCCCGCTATCGCGCGCGTAAGATTGAGTTGGCCGCACTCGATTTCAACGATCTCGAACTGTTCACCGTGCGCTTGCTGGAAGAGAATCCCGCGGTGCGAAGGCAGATTAACCAGCAGTATCGCCAGGTAATGATCGATGAGTTTCAAGACACCAGCGCGCAGCAGGCAAGGCTGGTGGAACTGGTGCGCGGCCCCGATCGCTTCTATGCCGTGGGCGATTTGAACCAATCCATTTACGGATTCCGCCACGCCAGCCCCGACGTGTTCAAGGGCTATCACGCCGCGGTGAAGGAGCGCAACGGCCACACGGCGGAGCTGGCCGAGAACCGGCGCAGTCGACCGGCCATTCTGCGCGCGGCGCAATTGATCATGAATGAAGCTCCTGGCATTACGGAGCGCGACCTCATACCTGCCAAGGCCTTCGAGGAGCGCGACCATCCCGCGGTGGAGGTAATGTTCTTCGACCGCAGCGAGGACGAGGACGACTACGCCCTGGAAGCCGAGTGGGTAGCCAGCCGTATTCAGGAGCTTCTGATCACGCTGCCGGCGCGGCTGAGCGACATCGCCATCCTGGTCCGCAACAGCACCGTGCTGGATGTGTATCTGGAGGCTCTGCGCAAAGTCGGGATCGAATACAACCTGAACCGCCGCACCGGCTTCCTGGAGACTCGCGAGGCGCGCGATCTGATGCACTTGCTGCGGATGATTGAGAATCCGCGGGATGAGGTGAGCACGTTTGCCGTGCTGAGATCCGGGTTTGCCGGCATCTCCGATGAAGGGCTTCTGCGGATGAAGTCTCAAGCGACCAGCTTTGGACGCGCTCTCGCCACGCCCGAATCCGTACAGCTTGACGACGAAGACCGCGCTCGTTTTGACCGCTTCGCGGCTGCGTTCAAAGGCTGGCGCGACGCGTCGGGCTATCTTCCGGTGGACCGGCTGCTGCTGCGCGCTCTCGATGAGATGGGCGTGGTGTGGAATCCGCTTACCCTCGCCGGCGCCAACATCGAGAAGTTCCTCACTATCGCAAGAGGGCGCGCGAACCAGACGCTCACCGAGTTCGCCGCCTATCTGGAAGCTATGCGGAAGACGGATCCGCGAGAGCAGGATTCGCCCATCGACGAGACTCGCAACGCCATCCAGATCATGACCGCGCACGCGGCCAAGGGCCTCGAGTTTCCGGTACTCTTTCTGGTGGCAATGGATAAGGGCACGCGGGGAATGGAGTCTTCCGTGTTGAACTTCACCCCGGCTCATGGGCTTGGCATCCGGTGGTCCGAACCCGGGATCGTGCACCGCCTGAACCAGGCCAGGCTCGAAGTGACCGAGTTAGAGGAATCGAACCGTCTGCTGTATGTGGCGTTGACGCGCGCCGAGGATCACCTGATTCTCTGTTGGAGCCAGAAGGCCGGTAAGCCCCCCAAGAATTGGGCCAAGCGCGTTTATGAAGCGTTACATCTGGATGAGGCGCCGGCGTCCGATCAACCCGTGATTCGCACTTATGAAAGCCCCAAAGGACTGCCGTTCGAAGTCCGGATCATTCATACGGCGAGCCTTCCCACGGCTTCCGGGATCAGCCGCGCGGCAAACGATGCCGGGGACGCTTTGGTTCTCGAACCACCCATCCTGAGCGGCCAGTTCGACCCCAACGTTACCGCGAGCGGCCTCTCTCAATTCGCGAGCTGCCCGCGCAAATACTACCTGTCGAGCTTTCTCGGTTGGGATGGCGATCTGGTGCGCCGCCGATCTTTCGCGGCTGGCTCGGGCGAGGCGCGCGACGCGGCGCAGATCGGCATCGAAGTCCATTCGATGCTGGCTGGCGTTGAAGTGATCAACCCGCAGATGCAATCCATCGCGCTGGCGGGCGTATTCGAACGAAGCTCGTTCCACAAGCGGCTGCAGAAGGCCTCCCACAAGCAGTTCGAATGGGATTTCGTCTTCGGGATCGGCGAACTGATCGTGCGAGGAACGATCGATCTGTGGTTCGAAGAACCCCGCGGCATCACAGTGGTGGATTACAAGACCGACGACGTATCCGCGGCAGAAGCGGCTGGCCGCGCGGAAGATTACAAGGTCCAGCTTCAGGTGTACGGATTGGCACTGGAAGCGGCTACCGGCAACCCAGTACGCGAAGCCTGGCTGCATTTCCTGCGGCCTGATATTCCCATCGCGGCGCCCCTTGGCAATACTGCCGAGATTGCTCAGCTGGGTGCGGACCTGATCGCCGCGCAGGAGCGTCTCGACTTCCCGCTCAACCCAGGCCGCCACTGCAAGCGCTGCGAGTTTTTTCGCAATATCTGTCCCGCCCGGTTTAATGGATGAAGTGCTTCAAGCCGGCTCTAAGGTCTGGTTTGAACTCCTGCCAAACGCTACGGGCAACGTAACTGGAGAGGATGATGGAGGCCTCTTTCATGGGATCCGGAGAGCTACGCCGCCAGGGGTGCCACTCCTGCTCAGTCCAGGCCGTGCAGAATGCGGCGGCGATTCGGGGGAATGCGAGTTCGTCTCCATTGCGGCCCTGAACCACGAATGAATGGTAGAGCGCGGACTGGACTCTCCTGGCAGTGCTTTCTTCCCGTGACGTGAGATAGGTTTCATCCTGACGCAACAGGGCGCCGGCGCC
>Ga0326727_10017093_pt1 | contig 15142 bp, 9 predicted proteins | sample MB2enrmetagenome_FD_207643 | JGI IMG/M metagenome (GOLD analysis project Ga0326727, IMG submission 207643) | Lab enriched peat soil microbial communities from McLean, Ithaca, NY, United States - MB29MY | ecosystem: Environmental > Terrestrial > Soil > Wetlands > Peat | place: USA: New York... | reverse complement strand
GTCGAAAACGACCCCTCTGGAACCCGCATAAACACAGGGCCGCAAACGGCTGCCTAGCCCGTTTCGGCCCGTGTGAAAAGGTATGGGTTAAAACACATGATTGGCTTCGTGTCCCGCCGGGGACACCAAATTCTCTTGTCTTGGCGGAAGCGGCAGGGCTATGGCTATCCGCAATTAGCCTTCCTGCGGGCGTCTACAACCCGGAGCAGATGATTGGCTAGCATCACGAGTTCGGCGGCCTCGGCCGGATCGTCGAGTTGGACATCCCTGTGGGAGTGCGGGTTCTTATAACAGCCAATCGCGCCTGCAAAAAGGGAAGATCGGGCTTCCTTCTCCCCATCTTCCGCATTCCTGTCCGTTAGCGGGCCGTCCTTGGGATCAAATGCTTTTCTCATCAGCTTGACGCCAACCAGTTCGTTAGGCAGACCGGACGCATCCCTCACAGACACCTCGACAGCCTTCATAGCTTGAAGGACCGCAACATCAAATTCCCCTCGCATAAATGCAGACCAAGCCTTATTTGATATTCTCTCGTCGAGTGCCTCTTTTGGCAGCAATTTGGCGATTGCGTAACTCAGAACCTCAGTTTCGTCCTCGAAGCGACATGCTCGGCGGCTCAAAACTCGCCAGTCATTCCCGGCGATATTCCCAGGGGCTGGAACCAAGAGGCCTTGTGCCGTTAACCAAGCCCAGGCTTCTGAGATTGCGAGATTGATCTCATTTTGAAGGTTCCCTGGATACACCTGCTGCTGTCCTCCGACATAGGGGTAGTTCTGAGTCCAGAGTTCGCCAATCAAGTTCGAAAAGAGAAATGACTCAAGGGGCTGTTTACTGCGTTTGCGAAGCAAGAACAGTATCTTTGCCCCAAGTTCCTCGGGCTCCATGGTCAGGAGCACTGTTGCATCGGGGATAATTCTGGTTAGCTCACGCATGCTCGCAATTCTGCTACCAGGGATCCACAAAACGCAACAGTGTGCGTATGGCAGTTAGGCAATGTGGGAGATCCGGAGGCACTTTACTCATTTGGAGAAAGACTTCCCGCAGTTGCACTGGAATGGAAGGATCAAGCTTCCCATACTCGCCCCGCAGCAGACCTGCTGGCACGTAACGCGGCGGGTTGTGGGCAAGGGCCGCGGCGGAGGGCTGAACGGCCTCATTGAACGGAAAGATCGTTAAGTGGACGAGCCGCGATCACTAGTCGGTTGAGGCGGTCGGCACGCAGTCACAAAAGCAAATCCTAAACGAGTGAATGTGTATGTACTTGTCAGCGAATAGGTATTGTTCGGTATAGCATACGAAATACCACGAGTCGTGCCTTTGATCTGATCTTTCTTTTCGTGCATGTTAACACCATGAAATAGAAGCTCTTGACGCCTTAGTGCATCCAAATACAAGGAGAGTTCTTGCTCATCGGCAAGTATCGCTTCCTGGTGAGCGGCGTAGTCTGCCACCGACAGATGGCGGGGCTGCGCATACCGTGCCATCCCAGCCTTTGCAAATGCGGCGATAAGTGCCGCATCGTCAAAAGTCACCACCCGCAGCTCAGGTGTGCTTTGCCTCTTGTCAGTTTGGTTGATCGCAATCTGAAACAGCGTGTCTAGCATTTTCACCTCCCGCGCGGTTAGTTCCTTGAGAATCGCGGGAAAAGCTGGCGACATCACATCCGTAGCGCGTGGATCAGCCGCATTGGCGAGCAGGTTTGCCCATACTTCCTGTAAATCCGGATCTTCTTGCACCGATGCGGCTTCCAGAGCCGGATGAATGATCGACAGCGGCACCGCCTTAGGTGACACCCCAGCATCATCAAGCCGCTGCTTAGCCCGTCCGGTAATTTTGATGAGGTTCGCGTGACGCCGCTCTTTTATAAAATCTGCGAGGAGTCCGCCCAATGCTTCACCGGGCTCATGGAGCACCGCGCTGATGAATCCTTTTGCGCTCTCCTTGGCAACTTCGGACACGTCACTAGCGGCTTTAGCGGTGATTGCGGTAAGGGGGTCCATGTATTCTCCGGTCTGCGACTCACGCCAGTGACATTGTACGATTAAGTAAATCTCTCCCATAAAGGATAATGGGAGCCTAGCGCCGTTTTCGTTCGCCCCCGCAATGAACGGAGCGTTGCCTTGGGGGAGTTGCGCCGAACGCATAGGCAGCACTCACTCTGCAACCACCGGCCTGCGCGCAGCGTGGTTCAGCGGAGATAGCGGCCGTGGTTCGGGACGTTTGCGGATCAGGTGTTGGGTAAACGGGGCCTGGTTTTAGAGCGGAGTATTTGTGCACGCTCTATTGGGGTCTATGGCGCTCCAAGGATTGAGGGATCGCCTAACGGACATCGAGAAGATCCTTGATCAAACGTTTTGATTGCAATACTGCACCCTCGGCCTCCACGTCCCCCACAATATCCATACCCAAGACGGTCTCGCGCTCTTCGGGTTTCAAATTGTCAACTGAGATTTCTATAGACACAACTTGAATCCTATCACCCGGATGGATAGCGACATTGGCAAAAGACTTTTCAGTGTTTCGAAAGCTTCTGTAGCCGTTCATCTTAGCCGGAATCTCCGCCACATAGGAGGCGCTGCTCCAGCTAAGGCATTGCGTTGGGACCGAAATTGTCGCGGAATATTCTTTGAGTCTAACCTTTCCAATATTCGTCAAATGGGTATAAATGAGGTAGGTTTTGACTCCAGGGACGGAACTTCCAGGCACAGCGGTCAGGGAGATAGTTACGCCTTCACCTCTAGAGGATATGGTTGATAGAGAAACTCCAGTCCATTCATGCAGTCTATCTCTTAAGCTTGAGAGAATATCTTCGGAAGTATCAAAAGGAGTAGGATTTAGATGGAGAAGATCACGCAGCCCCTCTCTGCCGACTCCACGATGGCAAAAAGCAGCAACCATCAACTCACTTTTCTTCGTGTGCTGAATAAATGCCGCGATGGCAATTTCCTGTTCGACCCAAACTGAAGCACGAGTAAGGCTCTCGCCGTTCGGAAAGGAAACTGTGCCCCTCGGGTGCATGACTGCGATAAACCCGGCACAGCGTTCCAGTTGCTCTAGAATATTTTCATGTAGTCCTCTAAGGTTGCTTTGAGTATCGGCAAAATAGGCAGAGAACTTCTGTGTGGAGTTGATGAGGTTTGCAATCTGAGATCCAAGGTTACGCTCTTCTTCTGTACGCTGCCCGCATGAAATAAAAATCAAAGGTCTATTGATACCAGAATCGCTTGTGACTAATGCCGCGGCTTTTCTTGTACTGCTCAAAGTACCTAGCGCATCTGCAATATAATGGTCATTCTCATCTTCGTCATACGGGTCACCTAGTGTATGACGGATAGGTGGAGGCCTCAGAGTGGGAAACGAATATTTACTCGTGTATTCGTCCCATTTCTTCTCGGGATCATCAACCGTTACAATTTGCTCAAAAACATGAAAGTTCTCCGGGACCTCGCTGTTATCTGCCGACCACCCAGACACAACTCCGAATTCCTGTATAAGATAAAGGCCGAGACGGGCTTGCTTTTCGTCCACGGCTATACCTAGCACTGCAAGCTTATCCATTAACTCCTGGAACGAATATTGCCCTTTGTCAGATTCGTCTTCCATGTATAGTTGCCTTGCACCACGCAGAACTGCAAGCACTCCACCCCTTGCAAGTTTCATTAGGTTTTGATCCCCACACAGACAGAAAGCCTCCAACGTTGGCAATAACTGCTGCAGTCTATCTCCCACTCGGTGAAGCAATCCACGCTCTAGCTCACTCAAGAGCTGAAGGTTGCGCGGGTTCTGCTTAACCAGTGGACTCCTGAGTGTTGGACTAAGAGTTTCAACAAACTCGGAGCAGACCACACGCAGAATTTCCTTCTCGGCTTCATGATTATCAAAAGTTGGCATAGGTCTATCACCCGACGAATAACTAAGCTCAGTGCCACTGGACCCAACTGGAAATAATTGTCCCTATTCTAATTCAACCAATTTATTATCAACGACCTGCCCCCATTTTCCGCACGGTGATTTTACAATTTAACCCACTGCTGATCGGTAAATATCAGATCGCTTTGTACAGACGGTTCTCTGCTATTGGTTTCAAGCGGTTGCCATACGAATCTCTGACCTCACTCCTCTTGTTTCCCAACGATCACTTCCATGCGGGTCCTGACGTCGACTGCCCATGCAGGTCATGCTGCCGTAGTGAACCCAGTTGGAGACGTACGTAGCTTTGTTGCTGCTTCTAGACTGATGAAGCAAAGCACGTTCCGAAATCGTCTGACTATCTGCGCAACCGCAGATCTTTTCGATACATCTCTTACGTGCGTTACAGATGCGCTAACCTCCGACGTTATCGCCACTTATACGGAGCGCTCATAATATTGCTGCAATTCAAAAAGGGTCCTCAGCCACTGTTGCTAAGCCACTGATTGCACGAGTCGGTAATTGCCCTTTCGGATGTCTCAAAATCTTGTATTTTCAGAGCGGACGCGCAAGCCTGCTGACGCTGAGTGTAACCTCCGCGCCGCTCGTTTAGTGCAAGATATCCTCCGACAGAGCCTGCTTGATTGCAGGTGGAAGCCTGTCGCCAGATTCGATTACCGGCCTATGCCCACTCTCATAGCTGAGATAGGTGATCTTCTTCCCCACTACCTTGTCGAGCATGAGAAGTTCGGTACGTTTGCACTGAGGGCAGCAGTCCAGCACGATAAACGGATCAAGATTGAGAGACTCATTCTTCGGATTCAAGTATAGGACACGATTGGTCTCAAGTGGTGCTCTCAAGACCTTCATTACTTGATCGAAATGGGGGTTGTCTCCCATCAGCATTTGGACTGGAATATGGAAGAAATCTCCCTCTTTCGTCATCGCGGACGGCTTTAGGAGTTCATAGTTCGTGAGGAAGAGAAGCGCTGAAACCAGGTCGTAGATGCGTGGTGCGATACCTTCGACGTCCCGCACATACTCTTCTTCCGAAAGCGTAGTTCCGTGGCCTCGAAGGGATGAATTTCTTGCCTCGGGGATCTCATTCAAAGTTCGCTCGTACCTGCTGATATTGAAATCCGCTATCTCGCTCAAGAAGTGGCCCTCTTTCGAGGTCTTCTTCGCTTTGTGAATCGTGCGAAACATGCTTACCCAGTCACCCAGTGCAGGCGACTTCAACTTTTTTAGGCCAGGTACTGCTTCCTCAAGAATCGATGGCTGGTGACGGCTCAGTTCTGCCAACTGCACCAAAACAACAAATCTCACCGCAACCTCAAAAAGCTCAATCGCACATGAAAAGCGCTGCGTGGCATTAGGAGCATTGGCTAACTTTCGATAGACGAGAGCTATCGGGAATGGCAGCCTCTCATTGAACGCTTTCTCCGTGTTTTGAGAGAAGTACGCGAACTTCTTCTTGATTGGTTCCAAATTAAACAGAGAGTCCTGGAGTGCTTGTCTACCTTCTTCAGCAAGCGCCTGTAACTCGTCAACCTTCCGGCGTAGCTCTGATGCATCCAATACAACCTGTTGTTGGGTAGCACGGTCAGGCAAAACCACCGGCAGGCCGCTCAGATCGGCTGCGCTCACATGGGGAATAGCTGTGCCTTTAACAAGCCGGGTCAGAGCTCGACGGCCAAGGTTTGACTTCATATAAAGCTGCAAGTACTGCGCGCTTACATCGGGCGATGGTGAGACGAAGATATTGTTCTGAGGCTTGAGAGATTGTTCATCCGCGGTCCACACAATCTTGCTCCCGGTTCGATTGACTGCGATCTTAGATTCGGGAAGAGGTTTGCCGGGGGTGATTTTGGCCAGGTCCTGAAGAGGCACCATTCTGTATTGGAAGGATACATCCCCGAGGTTGAAATCGATCGGCTCGCTCCTGGACGGATCCCAGCTCTCTTCCTCAAGTTCTGTCCAAAACCCAACTGAAGCTCTCTTCTCTAGAGACCAAACCCAGTAGTCGTCGAGTATCGCACCCAGGTCAGAGACCGATCGCGACATTGCCATATAGGTCTTGCCTGGAGCCGAGTTGGTTATGATCAGCAAAGCCGCGGAAATCTGTGTAGCCCGCCAGATTCCGACAGGCAAGGAGATCACGGCTGAGACATTGCAGCGCGCCAGGATATCGGCTCGGACGTGCTTGAGATTCTTCTTCCAGAGAAATCCAGCCGGCATAATGACTGCTAGGCGCCCATCTTTCTTCAATAGAGAGATCGCCTTGTCCAGAACCTTCAACTCATTAGGGCCGGTGAGCCAAGGCGGCTGGCATATGATGCGCTCGAACAAGCCCGCACTCTCCCACTCAAGCGGGTTCTGGTTTACGATCTTCAACTTCTTGCCAGAGACTTTCGCTAGAAATGACGCCCAGGCCGCCACGCCAGAATTGAGTTCAACACCGATCCCTTGAGCAGAGCTCCAGAGAAACTCGCCGAGTCCGCAGTACAGCGAGAGCACCGACCTATCCCCGACATCGAGAAGATCCCGGGTAAAGTGCACGATCTCACTCGGGGCCGAAAAGAGTCCCACTCTAGTTTGCCGGGAGAGAATTGCGATGATTGCTTCTCTAAACTTGGGACTCTGATACTCCTGCCGGGAGAGGAGCGGCCCGGAGCTTTGAAAATCTCTCCGGAGGATCTCTAGTAGGGCGGTCGAGGGGTCTTCGTTTCCATTGATTCTGTCTGAGTTGGCCACACCAACCCAGATTTTCCAGAGCTTTGCACGGAGATCTTCTTCTGCTGGCATGTCTGGCTCGCTCCTAAGGATGAGTTGGACTGAAGGGCGACCCCGTCGACTAGAGCGCACGGCCTCAGCCGCTGTGGCTGCTGTAGACCTTGGCTCCCCGGCCCACAACGGCAGTTCAAGGAGCTAAACTCACGATCTCCGGGTCGCCGAGATTATACCCCCATCGGGTTAAGCCGCAGAGTTCCAGTGTCTCGGCAAAGCAAAACTCTGTTACGATTCGGCTTTCAGGCAAATCTTGCTCCAGGATAGGCCTTCACCGGCTGGTCCTTTGGCGGCAATCATCGCGAGGCACATGCTCACAGGCGAAATTCGCAATCAAATTGATCGTATCTGGGACCAGTTCTGGTCTGGCGGCATCTCCAACCCCCTGGAGGTGATCGAGCAAATCACCTACCTACTCTTCATGAAGCGCCTGGACGAGATTCAGGAACTGGAGGAGCGCAAAGCCGCACGCACCGGCAAGCCCATCGAACGCGTTATCTTCCCCAAGGGCAAAGATTCCAAGGGCACTCCCTACCAGCATCTCCGCTGGTCGAAGTTCAAGCACTTCGAGGCCCGCGAGATGTACGAGGTTGTGGGCGAGCATGTCTTCCCGTTCCTGCGCACCCTCGGAGGAGACAGCTCCACCTACGCGCACCACATGAAGGATGCACGGTTCACCATTCCCAAGGCTTCGCTGCTCCAGACCGTCGTCGACCTGCTTGATAAGGTTCCCATGGAGGACCGTGACACCAAAGGCGACCTCTACGAGTACATGCTTGGCAAGATTGCCTCAGCCGGGCAGAACGGACAGTTCCGCACGCCGCGCCACATCATCCGCCTCATGGTAGAGATGACCGCGCCCCAGCCCACGGACGTGGTTTGCGATCCGGCGGCGGGAACCTGCGGCTTCCTGGTGGCTGTTGGTGAGTACCTCCGCCTGCGCCACAAAGAACTCTTTGCCGATACGAAGCTAAAAAAACACTTCCATTCCGGTCTCTTCCACGGATTCGACTTTGACAACACCATGTTGCGCATTGGCAGCATGAACATGATGCTGCATGGCGTGGACTCGCCCGAGGTCGTTTATCGTGACTCGCTCTCGCAGGACCATGCAGGCGAGGAAGAGAAGTACACACTGGTGCTGGCGAATCCGCCTTTTGCCGGATCGCTCGACTACGAAAGCTGCTCCAAGGATTTGCAGCGGGTTGTGAAGACGAAGAAGACCGAGCTGTTGTTCCTCGCACTCTTCATGCGGCTGCTCAAGCCCGGTGGCCGCGCAGCGGTCATCGTGCCGGATGGCGTGCTCTTCGGCTCCAGCAACGCCCACAAGGCTCTGCGCAAGATGCTTGTCGAGGAGCAGAAGCTGGACGCAGTGGTCTCCTTGCCCTCTGGGGTGTTTAAGCCCTACGCTGGCGTCTCCACGGCCATCCTGCTCTTCACCAAGACCAACTCCGGTGGTACGGACCATATCTGGTTTTACGACGTGCAAGCCGACGGCTGGTCGCTCGATGACAAACGCAATGCGCTACTCGATGAGAGGAAGCTCGGCAGCGTGACAGAAGTGAAGCTCACGGCGGAGGAGCACGCTAAGAACAATCTGCCGGATGTGCTCGCCCGCTGGGCGCAGCGAGATAAAGGCGAAAGGAAGCGAGCGCGCACCGCGCAGAGCTTTACGGTGCCTAAGGCCGACATTGCTGCCAACGGTTACGACCTCAGCCTGAACCGCTATAAGGAGGTCGTCCACGAGGAAGTGGAGCATGTTGCGCCGAAGAAGCTAATTGCCGAACTGCTGAAGCTGGAGCGCGAGATCGAGCGGGGGCTAAAGGATTTGGAGGGGATGCTAAAGTGAGCGCGTCTTGCCAGCATCCATTGGCACGCATCGGCGACCTGGTCGCTGACGTCGCCACTTGGAATCCAATCCGCGACGGCGGTGAGGGAGATTTCAAATATATCGATCTCAGTTCGGTGGACCAGGAGAGTAAGACGATCACAGAGAACCCGCCAATTCCCTGCGGGGACGCGCCAAGTCGGGCGCGTCAGTTGGTTGAGTCCGGCGATGTGTTAGTTTCTACCGTGCGCCCCAACCTGAACGGCGTTGCCAGAGTCCCAACACATTTGCATGGTGCAACTGCCTCGACCGGGTTCTGTGTGCTTCGGGCCGACGAGCGCGAGCTAGCGGGAGAATTTCTCTTTCATTGGGTCAGGACTACCCAATTTGTCCGCGAGATGGTGAGACTAGCGACCGGCGCGAGTTATCCAGCAGTTTCAGATCGAATCGTGCTCGACTCCGCTATTCCCCTCCCGCCGATAGCTGAGCAGCGGCGGATTGCGGCGATCTTGGACAAGGCCGAGGCCCTACGAGCCAAGCGGCGGCAGGCAATAGCCCTCATTGAGGATATAAAACAAGCACTCTTTTCGGACCTCCTTGTCGCGGCAGGACCTGCGATTCGCACGGTTACAGTCAATGACTCAATGGAAGCCATCATTGATTATCGCGGGAAGTCTCCAACGAAGAGTGATTCTGGAGTACCACTCGTCACGGCACGTGTCGTAAAAGGTGGAGAGCTGTTGGAGCCAACCGAATTCATACCCGAAGCAGATTACATTGGGTGGATGAGTCGAGGATTTCCTCAGGCCGGAGATGTGCTATTCACAACAGAAGCGCCTCTCGGGGAGGTTGCGCAACTCGATGGACGACGGGTTGCGCTAGCCCAACGGCTGATAGTTCTCCGCGGTAAGAGCGGTCTGATAGATAACAAATTCTTGATGTACATGCTCACAGCTCCAATCGTCCGCAGTCAGATCGAGGCGCGCTCAACCGGGTCCACTGTTCGCGGTATTCGTCAAAGCGAACTCAGAAAGGTTATGCTTCCTATCCCTCCGCTTGTCCTACAGCGAGCATTTGGACTTCGTATCGCAACTTTGGAAAAGCTGAAGATTGTTCAACGTCGCTCGCTTGCGAGGCTCAACGAACTCTTTGCCGTCCTTCAATGTCGCGCATTCCGAGGAGAACTATGACCGCGTCAATGCACACGCTAAGTTTCTCCGGCGACATTTTGGAGCGTGGTTTTTGGCTTTATGTCTGGGAGGTCACAAAGGCCGACGGGAATGTAGTCCTTTACGTTGGCCGGACAGGGGACAATTCTTCTCCTAATGCACAGTCCCCCTATATCAGAATGGGGCAGCACCTGGGCTTTGGCGAGACTACGAACATGCTGCGCAAGCACTTGGAGAAGAGGGGCGTCCATCCATTCACCTGCAAGACCTTTCAGTTGATTGCCTTTGGCCCGGTACTCGCGGAGGTAAAGACGATGGAGCAGCATATACCCCTTCGCGATAAGATGGCTGCGTTGGAGAAGGCTCTGCGAGATGCCTTAGCTCTTGCCGGATATGTTGTTCTGAACGAAGTAAAGTGCACGTATAAACTTGACGTTGGTTTGTGGCGGGAGGTTCGTGCCGCCTTCGCTGAACGTTTTCCAAAGCTTCAGGAATCGGTGATCACCGCTGTTGCGGGAGAACTTTGATCAATGACGAACTTCGGCTTCTTGAAATCTGAATGGCCTGCGCTGTTCGAGTCGGCAAGTAAAGCCGAGGCCGCTGTCTTTCCCGATTCCCGCACTGCCTGTTTCTATGCCCGCCGCACGCTGGAGATGGCCGTAGGCTGGCTCTACCAGTATGACAAGGCACTGAAGCTCCCCTACCAGGATCATCTCGACGCGCTGCTGCATGAGCCCAGTTTCAGGGACGTAGTCGGCCCAGCGGTTTTCACAAAGACACTGGCCATTAAAAAGCTAGGCAACCTGGCCGTACACAGCCACAAGCCAATCACCCAGTTGGACGCGCTGACTGCTGTGCGTGAGCTCTTCCACGTTTGCTACTGGGTGGCACACACCTATGCCAAAGGGGAAAAGCCAGCCGCGGGCGTTGAATTCAATCAGGCTCTGCTACCGACGACTTCGCCACTTTCTGTGCGCACCCTGGGACAGTTGCAGGCGCTGGCGGCTGAAGTAGCAGAGAAGGATGCCAAGCTCTCCGCGCTGCTGACAGGCAAGGCTGAAGTAGACGCCGAGCTGGAAAAGCTGCGGGCCGAGATTGCCGCCATCAAGAAGGCAAACGCAGCCGCGCCCGACCAGCACGACTATTCCGAGGCGCAGACTCGGGACTTCTTCATTGATCTGCTGCTAAAAGAGGCTGGATGGAGCTTCACTAAGCCGGGTCAGGATACCGAGTTCCCCGTGACAGGGATGCCGAACAAGACTGGCGAGGGCTTCGTTGATTACGTGCTGTGGGGCGACGACGGTAAACCCCTGGGACTGGTGGAGGCCAAGCGCACACGGCGCAGTCCCAAGGAAGGGCAGCAACAGGCCAAACTTTACGCGGATTGCCTGGAAGCGAAGTTCGATCAACGGCCGGTGATCTTCTATAGCAACGGCTATGAGCACTGGATGTGGGACGATCTGATGTATCCGCCGCGCCCAGTGCAGGGCTTTTACACCAAGGACGAGTTGCAACTGCTAGTGCAGCGCCGCCATACGCGCAAGAACCCGGCAAGCGTTGCAATCAACAAAGATATTGTGGAGCGGTACTACCAGGAACGTGCCATCAAGCGTATCAGCGAAGACTTTGCGCAGAAGAAGCAGCGTAAGGCTCTGCTCGTGATGGCCACGGGAGCAGGTAAAACGCGCACAGTAATCGCTCTATCCGACCTGTTGATGCGCGCCAACTGGGTGAAGCGCGTGCTCTTCCTGGCAGATCGCGTGGCCCTGGTGAATCAGGCTGTGGGAGCCTTCAAGAAGCATCTGCCTAGCGCCGCGCCGGTGAATCTGTGCACGGAAAAGGAGACCGAGGGGCGCGTGTACGTCGCGACCTATCCGACGATGATGAACCTGATCGAGCAGGTGGAGGGTGGAGAACGCCGTTTTGGCGCCGGCCACTTCGACCTGATCGTCATCGACGAGGCACACCGCTCGGTCTACCAGAAATATCGCGCCATATTTGAATACTTTGATTCGCTGTTAGTAGGGCTGACGGCCACGCCCAAGGACGAGATTGACCACAACACCTACAGTCTCTTTGAGCTGGAAACCGGCGTGCCCACTGATGTGTACGACCTAGAGACGGCGGTAAAAGACGGTTTCCTGGTGCCACCCAAGTCAATCTCAGTACCGCTGAAGTTTCAGCGTGAGGGTATCAAGTACGCCGAGCTCTCCGAGGCAGAGAAAGAGCAGTGGGACGAACTGGAGTGGGACGAGGATGGCAACGTGCCGGAAAAGGTGGAGCCCGAGGCTGTAAACCGCTGGCTCTTCAATAAGGACACGGTGGACAAGGTTCTGGCCCACCTGATGGAAAAGGGGCAGAAGGTTGCCGATGGTGACAGGCTGGGAAAGACGATCGTATTTGCCAAGAATCACGCCCACGCTGAGTTCATCGCAGACCGCTTCAATGCCAATTATCCTCATTATTCGGGGCACTTCGCCAGGGTGATTGACTTCAAGACCGATTATGCACAGACGCTCATCGATGACTTTTCAGTCGCTGAGAAGCCTCCGCATATAGCGATATCAGTGGACATGCTGGATACCGGCATCGACGTGCCTGAGGTTGTGAATCTCGTCTTCTTCAAGCTGGTACGCTCGAAGACCAAGTTCTGGCAAATGGTTGGGCGCGGCACGCGCCTGCGGCCCGACCTCCGCGGCCCTGGCCGCAACAAGAAGGATTTCACCATATTCGATTACTGTCAGAACCTGGAATTCTTCAGCCAGAATCCTGAGACTACAGCCGGTGCCTCGGGTGAATCGCTTAGCAAGAAGCTGTTTACAACTCGCGTGCAGCTGGTGGCAAGCCTAGACAAGCTGCTGGCGGAAGGCGGGGGCGAAGGCATCCCCGAGCTACGCACACAGACCGCTGGCTTGCTGCATAGCTTGGTTGCGGCAATGAATGTGAACAATTTCGTGGTTCGCCCGCAACGCAAGCTGGTTGAGCAGTACGCCGACCCTAAAGCATGGGAACGGCTGACTCTGGAACAGCAGGCCGACCTGGAAAACGTGGCTAGCCTACCCTCAGAGCTGTCGGACGAAGATCAGGATGCTAAGCAGTTTGACCTGTTGATGCTGCGCCTTCAGTTGGCATTTTTGAGCGCGGACAAGAGCTTCCCGCGTTTGAGCGAGCAGGTGCGCGAGATCGCTGGGGATCTGTCAGAGATGAAGAGCATTCCTATGGTGGCCGCGCAAATGGCTCTGATTCTTGAAGTGCAGACCGACGAATTCTGGCAGGACGTGACATTGCCGATCCTGGAGAGTGTCCGAAAGAAGTTGCGTGCCCTGATTAAACTGATCGAGCGCATGAAGCGAAATCAGGTCTATACCGAGTTTGAAGACGAACTTGGCGTCGAAACTGAGATTGCGTTCAAAGGAATTAGCACGGCAGGGGACTTCGCACGCTTCAAAGCGAAGGCACTGCAATTTCTTAAAGCCCACGAGAATGATGCGGTAATACACAAATTGCGTTGGAATGAGCCGTTGACCTCAGCAGACCTTGTAAAGCTGGAGACGATGCTGGTGGAAGCGGGAACGGGTTCTCGAGAAGACTTGGAGCTGGCCAAGAAAGAAAGCCTAGGACTCGGACTCTTTGTGCGCTCGCTGATAGGGCTGGATCGCGATGCAGCCAAACAGGCATTTGGCAGCTTTCTTCAAGACATGGCTCTCAACGCCAACCAGATTGATTTCATCAATTTGATCATCGACCATCTGACCCAGCGCGGGTGGATGGACGCCAGCGCCCTCTATGAATCACCGTTCGTGGATTACAGCAGCAAGGGTGTGGATGGTCTGTTTAGTGCTGCGCAGGTGGATAAGCTGGTTTCTATATTGGATCAGGTGAGACAGCGAGCAGCGGCATAATCCTAATCACGATCTGGAACAAGGCGCCAATATCGATTATCCATGGCATAAACAAGAAGGTGGCACTGTCGGATATTGAGAAGGCAAAAGTGCTATTGGTGAATTGGGCGATAGCATGACTTCTGCAGCGGCATTGGAGTTTCAGCGATGCAATGCCGCTGAGGTGAGCATTATGGTGGAACCGGTACCCTCTAAGGTAATAAAAGTGTACCCGCAGCGCGGCCCCCTTCAGCAGTTTCGTTTCGCCGATGCAACTGCTTTCGCGTGTTTTCGGTGCGGCGAGGCGAAGAAATCTAAATTGATTACCGTTTACGGTGCTGATTGGGCTAAGCGACTCTGCAATGGATGCTATGGTCGGCTTCTTTCGCTTTACGAAATCAAAGCAGGGACAGATTCTGAGGAACAAAAAGTCGAGGCCCTTGCTTCCGCGTTGTTCCTGGCACTGGCAGTTGACATCCAACGTCAGGCAGAACGGCAGTTTCAGATCTCGGAAAGACGAGCAAATGTCCTTTCGGCGGAAGCATTGCGCTTTGTTGCTACAGCAGAACACGTTGCGAAACGGTTGGAGGCGGACCCTCAACTTGAGTGGTCGCCAGCAATCATCGGTCTTTGTAAAGCGGTCGAAGTAGAGGTTGTCTGCCGTATTCTTCGGCCCTTAGCAGCCTGTATGGCCTCTACGAATCTTAGTTCAGACAAAGCCGACAAAGACCTCGGACGAGTTGCTATGTTTTGTGCTGATCCAAGTCGAAAGCCTCCAGAGTTAGGGGCCTTCGCCCATTTTCTGCAGACAGTAATTCATAGCCAACAGCGGCGCGGGACAAGCGCTCTCATCGGAAGTTTTCTGAAACTGATTGCGGAGTGGGCCAACTCCCACTGGCTTCTCGATTCAGATGGACTAACTCGTGCTCTAGCAGTGCTGACCAGCGACTTCAGGAACCGAGCAGCGCACATAGATGAACTCGGGAAAGAAGACTACCTCGCTTGCCGGGAAATGGTTATTGGTTCGCAGGGTATTCTCTGGAGGCTGGTACTCTCAACGTAACGCCATTCTTAGCGGGCGGAGGAATCTCGCCTCTTTTCTCGATCCTTCCGAAAATAGTTCTTATCGGAATGCTCTGCATTGATTTTCCACGCTCAATGAACTAAATAGTTGGGCAAGATCGGAAAACAGGGATTTCTGAACATATGCATGCAGCGAATCTCTAGTTCAACTAGCACTTGTTCATGTGTTTTAACCCATACCTTTTCACACGGGCCGAAACGGGCTAGGCAGCCGTTTGCGGCCCTGTGTTTATGCGGGTTCCAGAGGGGTCGTTTTCGACCCTTTTCACACAGGGGGCTCCGGCCTGGGTTAGGACCCTGCGGACCGTGGCTGTGGAAATCTGGTGGGCCTTGGCGATCTCGCGCAAACTCTGTCCCCGGAGCCGGTCTTCCAGTATGGCCTGGTTGTCGGTCTCCAAGGGGCGCCGGCCAATGTGCTGGCCATCAAGCCTGGCCCGGCGCATCCCGGAGCGGACGCGCTCGATGATGAGGTTCCGCTCCAGCTC
>Ga0326727_10017091_pt1 | contig 15144 bp, 13 predicted proteins | sample MB2enrmetagenome_FD_207643 | JGI IMG/M metagenome (GOLD analysis project Ga0326727, IMG submission 207643) | Lab enriched peat soil microbial communities from McLean, Ithaca, NY, United States - MB29MY | ecosystem: Environmental > Terrestrial > Soil > Wetlands > Peat | place: USA: New York... | reverse complement strand
GGTCGAAATGTCCGATCAAATCCAGGGCGCGGAGGATGTCTTTTGGGGTGCGCTTTTCCGGATCGGCCAGGTCGAAGAAGAGGAGGCGGCGGTGGGAGGTGAGGCCGGGGCAAACCTCGACGAGGATGGCTTCCCACAGGTCGCTCATGTAGGGGAGCATGGTCCAGTTGACGAAAGCGACCAGATCGGCGCTGTTGAATTTGGCGGCGAATTTGTCCTTGCCATAGCGGGCCTGGATGTTTTGCCAGGTGATTTCCTTGAGGGAGGAATGTTTGCCAATCATAATTTTTCCATCGTCGAACTCCAGGGCGTCGGTCGTGCCGGGTTCGGCGATGCTGTGGACTTCGGCGCGGTTGGCGAAATCGCGAAAAATGGGGTGGAGGTTGGGGTAGCCGAGGTTGCCGAGGTAGGTGACTTGCAAGCCGAGGCTGGCCAGGGCGTTGGCCATGATGGGGCCGTTGCCGCCCAGTTTGGTGATCAGGGGAACCAGTTCCAGGTTGCCGCTGCGGCCGGCGGCGGCGGCCACCCGCTCGGCCAATTTGGCGATGGTGGGCAGGCGCTGGAAGGATTCGGCATTCTCGCGCTTGTCCACCACATGCAGGATTTCATCCACGAAGCCGTCGAGGCCGACGAAGGCGCTCAGGGTTGCGGCGCGGGCGGAGGCGGCGAGGAGTTTCTGGGAGCAAGCGGCGCGAAGGTCAGGGGTGTTCATGGTGGATTGGATGATTTGTCAATACTTTTGGTTGGTTGGTTTTAACTGAGGTCAATGCCGGCGAGTTTCAGGAAACGTTCCAGATCGTCGTCACTGAAAAACTGGATTTCCACCGCGCCCCTGCCCTGATGGTAACGGAGGCGGACTTTGGTGCCGAAACGCTGCTGGAGGCGGTCTTGCAGGCTGGCCAGATGGGCGTCGGCGGGGAGGAGGCTCTTTGGGGCGCCGGTTTTCCGGCCCGGCTGGTTTTGGAGGGAGGCGACCAGTTCCTCGGTTTGGCGGACGTTGAGGGATTTTTTCAGGACGTGGGCGGCGGCCCGCCGCTGTTCTTCGGGCAAAGCCAGGCCGAGCAGGGCCTTGGCGTGGCCGACGGAGAGGCGTCCCTCGCGCAGAAAGGCCTGCAGGTCCGGCGCGAGCTTGAGGAGGCGCAGGGCGTTGGCGATGACGGCGCGGCTTTTGCCGACCTTGGCGGCGGCCTGCTCCTGAGTCAAGTCGAATTGCCCGATCAACTGGGCGTAGCCCCCGGCTTCCTCGATGGGGTTGAGGTTTTCGCGCTGGAGGTTTTCGATCAGGGCCAGCTCCAGGGCGGCGCGATCATCGGCCTGGCGGACGATGGCGGGGACCTCGGCCAGGCCGAGCATTTGGGCGGCGCGCCAGCGGCGTTCGCCGGCGATCAACTCGAAATGATCGTCCTGGAGGCGGACGATGAGCGGCTGCACGATGCCCTGTTCCTTGATGGAGTCGGCCAGTTCCCGGAGCGATTCGGCGGAAAAATCCTGGCGCGGCTGCAATCGGGACGAGCGCACCCGGGCGACAGGGATCCGCTGCACGGTTTCGGAGGACGCCATCGGGTCCGGCGCGGCGGGCTGGCCAGACGCGCCGGTCCCGCCGAGCAAAGCGCTCAGACCTCGTCCTAAAATGGGTTTCGCCATGTGACAGACGTTACGAACAAACGGCAGAAGGGGAAAGGGAAAAATAAAAAGGGCAAACGCCGCGGGCTGGTTCCACTTTTTGGTGTGGTGTTTTCCTAACCTGAATCCTCATCCCACTTCACGTCGTACACCTCTCCCTTCTCGCCGTCGAAGCGATCTGCGGCTCGAACGGCAAATCCTCTTCCTGCGGCTGACACGATGTACTCGACGTTGGTTTCGTATTCGTCGCCGTTAATCCAACTGCCAATCAGCGTGTGCCGCTTTTCATTCTTCTTTTGAACATGCTTTCGCATAAAGTCTAAGCAGCAAAGTAAAACGAGCAGAATCGGAAAGCGACCCATTCAGGAGAGCGGTCCACCCAGAATGGCGCTTACTTAAGGAAAGGCCATTTTAACGCATTTGTGTAAAGGATGTTATGGATGGTTTTTGGCGACGTATCCGGAATATGCCGCTCCTCACGGAGCTGGATAATCCTTATCGCTGTGGTTCTGCAAATATGGCGCGCCTGCGGCGCTGTCAGAGCCAGAATCGGTGACAGGCTCAGGGCGGCGGCCCGGCGCCGGAGGCGCGAAATATCTGTAGAACCCACAAGCCCGGAAATTCAAAGCCCCGGCGGGGCGGGATATGCGGAACAAAAACCTTTGCCGCTTGTGACAACCCTGGGACGCGGCTTATCTTGTGGGCATGAGCAGCAAAGCGGAAAGAATTGCGGGAATTTTGGCGGCGCTGGAGGGGGGCGGCCCAGACGGGCGCGGAGTGGACCGGCATTATGCGGGTTATTTTGAATGCTTTAATCGCGGGCTTTTTTATGAGGCGCACGATGTGCTGGAATCTCTCTGGCTCGCGCAACGGGGCGGACGGAATGGCCCATTTTACAAGGGGCTGATTCAACTGGCGGGGGCGTTTGTGCATTTGCAGAAGGACCGGCCAGGTCCGGCGGTGGCGCTGCTCAAATTGGCGCGGACGAATTTGCGGAGGTATCCGGCGGCGCATGAGCGGCTAGATGTGCGGGAGGTTCTGGCTCTGATTGAAGACTGGCTGGAGAAGCTGGAAAAGGGCGGCGGCAATCCGCCGGCCGGGGATGGGCGGCCGGCGCTGGCCTTGTTGAAAGCGCCGGATCAACAATAAAAGCAAAGGGCGGTTCAGGACGGCATCATGCCGGTTTTGCGGGCGTAATTGAAGAGGCCGCCGGCATCCACCACGGGGCGGACATCGCCGAGGGGTTTCATCCGGTGGGTTTTTCCTGTCTTCTCCACGGTGACGGTGGCCTGGTCCAAATTCACGCTGACGACATCGCCGGTTTGCAGGGCGTCGCAGAGGCGGTCGGGACATTCGCAGGGATAGAGTTCGCCGGTGGCGACGGAGTTGCGAAAGAAAATGCGGGCGAAACTTTCCGCCAGGACGATACGGCAGCCGGCGGAGCCGAGGGCGATGGGAGCGTGCTCGCGCGAACTGCCGCAGCCAAAATTGCGGCCGGCCACGACGATGGGGTAGGCGCTTTCCAGTTTGCCCTCCTGGATGAAGCGGACGGGGTAAAGGGAGTCGGGCAGGCCGGCGAGGGCGTAACTGCCTAGCTTCTTATATTCGGCGGGGATGGTGGGGACCAGGTTGAGGTATTGGGCGGAGATGATCTGGTCGGTGTCAATGTTGTCGCGCACGACGTAAACCGGGCCTGTAAAAACAGATTGCATGGCGGCAATGTGCCTGAAGCGGACGGGATTTCAAGGGTGTTGTTGGGGAAGGCGACCGATAAGACGGATCCGACGAATCGGAAGGATCGGACGGATCGGACCGATCCGACGGATGGGAAGGAGGAGACGCGCAGGGCGCGAAAGCGGCGGCTATTGCGGGGAGGCGGCCAAATAGGACGCGAGCTGGCGGTGGCGCTCGGGAACCGGCAATTGGGCGAGCCGGGCAACGGCCTGGTAGAATTGTTCCAGGTCGCCGCCGTTGGCGCTCAAAAGGGCGTCGAAGGCGGGCACCAGGTCGTAGTAGGCGAAGACAGTGTTGAGTTTGGCGTTGTTGATGGGTTGGGCGAACCATTCGTCGAAAGGGGATTGGCCGCCCCAGGAAGCCTTGAGTTGGGCGTGCCGGGCGCGGAGTTGGGCGATGATGTCCTGTTTGCCGGAAAGTTTGGCGGTGTCGGACAAACTGGGGTTGTCATAGAGGGCCTGCAATTGGCCGCGGGCGCTCATGATGAGGTCAACAAATTGATGGTCCTGGGCCAGGCCGGCGAGATAGCGCTCGTAGGCCGGAGGGGTGGAGGCGGCCAGAAACCAGCGGCGCACGCCCTCGGAGGCCACGGCGGTGGCGAAGGCTTCGTTGAAGTCGGTGTCGCCGGGGACAAAGAGGCGCCGGTGGGCCAGTTCGTGGAAAATAGTTTCGGCCAGCTCGGAGTCGGGTTCGTTGATGAAGGTGTTCAAAATGGGGTCGTTGAACCAGCCGAGGGTGGAGTAGGTTTCAATGCCGTCCACGTAAACGTCCCAGCCTTTTTTGGAAAAGTCCTCGGCATACCGGCGGGCGGGCGGTTCGTGGAAATAACCGCGATAGCTGGCGCGGCCGACAATGGGGAACCACCAGGTCTTGGGCTCCAGGGAAAGGGCGGGAGCGATATTGACGTTCCAGACGACGTAGGGGCGGTGGAGGTCGGTGTATTGGAGATAGCTTTTTCCGGCGGGGAGATGGAGTTGTTGGGCGGCGAATTGGCGAATACTTAGAATGGCCTCAAACTTGGTTTTGAGGGGGGCCGGTGTTTTTGGATCGGCGACGAGCTTGGGGATGGATTGCTCATGGACAAGGATTTGGCACTGGCCGGCGATGGCCTGCTGATAGTAGCGGACAGCCTGGCAGCCGGAAAGGGCGGCGGCCATCAGGGCGCAAGCCAGCGCGCCGAACCAACGGCGGAGACGGCGGCGGCGCGAGCGGGGTGCGGCGGGTTGCAAGTTCAGTGGCCGGCCAGGGCTTTTTTCACGGCCGGCTCCAGGGCGTCACCGCGCGTGGCGTCGCCTTTGGCGATGATTTTGCCGTTTCCATCAATGAGGAAGGCCCGGGGGATGGTATCCACGCCGTATTTTTGAGCCAGCTTGCCGGGTCCGTCGGCCCCGTCGTAGTATTGCCCCCACGGCATGTTGTTCTCCTTGGCAAAGGCAACCAATTTGTCCTTGTCACCCTCCCGATCGAGGCTGACGCCGATGATCTCGAAACCCTGGTCGTGATATTTCTGGTAGGTCTTGGCGATGTTGGGGGCTTCGGCCCGGCAAGGGGGGCACCAAGTGGCCCAAAAATCAACCAGCACCACCTTGCCTTTGCAGGCGGCGACGGACATGGGCTTGCCCTCGAGGTCCTTGACATCGAAATCAGGGAAAGTGGAACCCACGCCGAGGGCGTCTTGCATTTTCCTGGCCTCTTCGCCCTGCTTGATGCCGGCCAGGACTTGGTCCACGCGTTTGGCGGGAGCGGAATTGGGGAAGTCGCGCTGGACTTGTTTGAGCAACTCCGAGCCTTTGTCGGCCTGCTGGAAAATCACCACATAAAGAGTGGCTTTCATGAAAGCGATCTCGGCCACGTCGTCGTTGGTGTCGCCTTTATGTTTGGCCAGCAGGGCGTCGAACTCCCGGAGGTGGCCGGCCTGGTCGGCCTCGGTCCGCTTGCCCTCTCGAAGGCTGTCGTTGATGCGGGCGACCAAGTCCTTCAATTCGGCGGCGGCGGGGCCGGGAACGGCGGCGCGGAGGCGGCCGGCGGGCAGCAAAAGGGCGGCCAGGGCGAGCATGATGAGGAATTTGTTTTTCATAAGAATCCCGAGTTTAAAATGGCGGCGCGACGTTCAATGAGGAAAGAGAGCACAACGGGGCGCGGAAATCAAGTTTGAATGGGGCGGAATCGGGCGAAGGATAAAATGGCCCCCGAACCGCTGCCTTGAAAAGGAGGCCGGAACGGATAACCTCAAGTTATGATAACTGCTCGCACCCTGAGAGAACGCATGAACGCTCAACCGTTCAAGCCATTTCGCGTTTGCCTTTCTGACGGCAAGACGTTCGACATCACGAAGCACGACATCGCCTTCGTAAAAGCAACCACCGTTGAAATTGGCGTTGAATTGGATGCCCAAGGATTTGCCGAGCATTGCGCCGAATGCGCCATCCTCCACATCACCCGCCTTGAAGACATTCCGGCCGCGCAAGCCGCATGAATAACCATTTCATAGCCGTTGGGCTTCATGGGCTTTTTTGCGACTCCTTCGCCCAGGTGTCCTTGAGCGTGATGGTGCGGTTGAAAATGAGTTTGCCGGGGGCGCTCTCCTTGTCCAAGGCAAAGTAGGCCAGGCGCTCGAATTGATAGCGCAGTTCGGGCCGGGCGTCTTTCAAACCCGGCTCGCATTTGGCCGTCGCCACTTCCAGCGAGCGCGGGTTGAGGTGTTGCTTGAAATCCCCGGCGGCGTCGGGTTCGGCGACGGTGAAGAGGCGGTCGTAGAGCCGGACTTCGGCGTCCAGGGCGTGGGGGGCGCTGACCCAGTGGATGGTTCCCTTGACTTTGCGGCCGGCGTTGGGGCCGCCGGTGCGGCTGTCAAAGTCGGCGGTGCAATGGAGCTCGGCAATGTGGCCGGCGGCGTCTTTCACCACTTCATCGCACCGGATGATGAAGCCGTATTTGAGGCGGACTTCGCCGCCGGGTTTGAGCCGGAAGAATTTCGGGGGCGGCGCTTCCAGGAAATCCTCGCGCTCGATGAACAACTCGCGGCTGAAGGGGATTTTCCGCCGGCCGGCGTTTTCGTCCTGGGGATTGTTGACGGCCTCAAGCTCCTCCACTTTGCCCGGGGGAAAATTGGTGATGATCACCTTGAGGGGCCGCAGCACGGCCAGGCGGCGCAGGGCGCGCTGGTTCAAGTCCTCGCGGATGGCGTGTTCGAGGACGGCGACGTCGGTGAGGCCGTTGTATTTGGTGATGCCAATGTGGTAGGCGAAACGGCGCATGGCTTCGGGCGTGACGCCGCGGCGGCGCAGGCCGGAGATGGTGGGCATGCGGGGATCGTCCCAGCCGGTGACAATTTTATCGTTGACGAGCTGGAGGAGCTTCCGCTTGCTCATGACGGTGTAGCCCAGGCTGAGGCGGGCGAACTCGTATTGATGCGGCAGGGGACGGGGGAGATCCAGGCTGGCCAGGAACCAATCGTAGAGGGGGCGGTGGACTTCAAATTCCAGGGTGCAGATGCTGTGGGTGATGCCTTCCAGGTAGTCGCTCAGGCAATGGGCGAAATCGTACATGGGATAGATGCGCCATTTTGCGCCGGTGTGATGATGTTCGGCGTGGCGGATGCGGTAGATGACCGGGTCGCGCAGCCAGACGTTGGGGGAGGCCATGTCAATTTTGGCGCGCAAGGTGCGGGCGCCGTTGGGGAACTCGCCGTCTTTCATGCGCTGGAGCAGGTCCAGGTTTTCCGCGACGGCCCGGTCGCGAAAGGGGCTGTCCTGGCCGGGGCGGTCGGGGGCGCCGCGGTATTGGTCGGTGTCGCCGGGGGAGAGATCGCAGACGTAAGCTTTGCCTTTCTTGACAAGCTCGACGGCGTACTCGTAGAGCTGGTCGAAATAGTCGGAGGCGTAGAAAGGCTCGCAAATTTCCGCCGTCGCTCCACAGGGCGGAGCTATGGCGGACAAGGCGGATGGCGGATGGCGGATTGCGGATTGCAGGACTGGCGGAAGATAGAAATCGGGTTTTCCGTTGCTGGTGATGGCTTCGGGGGTTTTGCCTTTGGGCTTGAGGCCCAGCTTGTCGGCCGCCCAGCCGCCGATGAGCCAGTTGACGTCTTCCTGGATCGAGTCCACGTATTCCACGTCTTCCTTGGCGGGATTGGTGTCGTCCATGCGCAGATTGCAGACGCCGCCGAATTCGCGGGCGATGCCGAAGTTCAGGCAGATGGATTTGGCGTGGCCGATGTGCAGGTAGCCGTTGGGTTCGGGCGGAAAGCGGGTGTGGATGGCGGGATACCGCTTTTCCGCCAGATGCGCGGCCACGATGTCGCGAATAAAATCGGCCGGGGTGGGAGGCGGAACTTTTTCTGGATTTGGCGTGGTCATGGTTTTGTGTTCATCATCCTGGAAAATATACCTGCCGCGGCTCGCTCCTGGCAAGCCCGGCGCGCAGCTTCTCCAGGACTTCCGCCGTTGTTGAAACCGTGGCGGACAAGGATTATAATTTTGCGGGTTACGACCTCTATCTGGAGAGCGGGCGCGTTCAGATGCGCATTGGTGGAACTGGAGGCACGCAGGCCGCCGTGGCGGGAAAAGTGCCATTGAACGTTTGGACCCATGTCGCCGGCGTTTATACCGGTTCGCAAATCCTGATTTACGTCAACGGGACGCAAGTGGGACAAACTCCGGCCACCGGCGGTCTTTCCAATTGCTCCAAAGACATCTATATCGGCGCTTGGGGGATCCCTGGCAGCGGTCGCTATTTCCAGGGCCAAATTGACGGCATCCGCCTTTACAACCGCGCCCTCTCCCCCAGCGAAGTCCGATCGCTGGCGACCTCAGACCAGTGACCCGGGGGCTTCATGAGATAATTGGCGGATATTTGCCTCTGGCTGCGCGTAGAGAGGCAGGATGCAGAGGTGTGGACCTGAGGCGAGAGCGCCGGGCTGCCGATGCAAGCAGCAACAGAATGACCGTTTAACCAAAACAGCGCCATGAGAACTCAAAAGCCCCCATCGCTTTCCCCAACCGGCCAACCTTCGCTTCAAACCCCGGCCTTCACCCTCATTGAACTGTTGGTGGTGGTCATCATTATCGCCATTCTGGCCGCGCTGTTGCTGCCTGCTTTGTCGCGGTCCAAGCTGGCCGCGCAAAGGATCAACTGTGTCAGCAACCTCAAGGAGATGGATCTGGCCGCGACCAGCTACCGCACGGACAACAAGGGGCAGATGGTTGCCTTTGAGGAAATCACCTGGGTGGAAACGTTGTACTACGATTTCGCCAAGTCCACCAACATCCTGGGGTGTCCCTCGGCTCTGTTTCAGTCGGCCGCCGCTGTCAGGGCGGCGAATGGCGGGCAGATTGATGGAAAGGCAGATCACAGCTGGTACTATCCAACCAACGTGGAGGCCAGTTACATCTTGAACGGCTGGTTCTACAGCCAGAACACAATCGGCGATTCCATACCGGAGGATGTGTTCCAAAACGAAGCGGATGTGCCGCAGCCCGGGCGCTCGATCCTGTTCGCCGATGGCATTTGGATAGACACCTGGCCGGTGGAGCAGAACAATCCCGGCACGGACTTTTACGACGGCAGCCAGGACGACACGGGCGGGCCGTCGGGCGCCGGGGGCATTGGGCGCATGATGATCAACCGCCACGGCGGCATCGCCGCGGGCCAGGCCTCCCACGATTACACCGCCACCCCGTTTCCCGGGGCGATTAACATCGCCCTTTTCGACGGCCACGTTTCGACCATGCCCCTGTGGCTGTGGAATTCAGGCCAATACATTTATCATCATTAAATTGGTTATGGTCGCGAAAAGAAGCCTGTTTTTCGCCACGGCGCTGCTGGCCGGTTTCCTCACGGCCTGCCACGCGCAAGAACCCCCAACCCACGGAGCCAACATGAAACTTCACCTCACCAGCACCGCCTTTGCCGACGGCCAGCCGATTCCCCGGCGCCACACGTCGGATGACCAGGACCTTTCGCCCGCCTTGCAATGGTCGGGGGCGCCGCCCGCCACCAAAAGCCTGGCGCTGATTTGCGACGATCCCGACGCGCCGATGGGCACCTGGGTGCATTGGGTGATCTACGACTTGCCGCCGGGCGCCGCCGGCCTTTCCGAGGGGGCGCCCAAATCGCCGGAGCTGGCCGGCGGGGCGAAGCAGGGTGTGAACGATTTCAAACGCATCGGCTACGGCGGCCCGGCGCCGCCGCCCGGCAAGGCGCACCGCTATTTTTTCAAGCTGTACGCGCTGGACACCAAACCCGGTCTCAAGCCCGGCCTGACGAAACAGGATTTGCTCCAGGCGATGGACGGCCACGTTCTGGCCGAAGGCCAATTGGTGGGAACCTATCAAAGGAAATAAGAATTGGGGGCAGCGTCATGGGACCGGCTCTTCCTTGGCCGGCGGCGGTTTCTGCGGCTGGAATTTGAGGCTGCCGGCGGCGGCGGTGACTTTGATGGTGTCGCCCGGCTTGAATTCGCCGGAGAGGAGTTTCATGGCCAGGGGATTGAGGAGGAGCTCCTGGATGGCGCGCTTGAGGGGACGCGCGCCGAATTGCGGGTCGTAGCCTTCCCTGGCCAAAAAGCGGGTCGCGGCGGGGTCGAGGGTGACGGCCAGTTGTTGCCGGGCCAGGCGTTCCTTGAGGCGGCGCAACTGGACTTCGACGATGGCGGCGATTTGTTTTTCGTCCAGGCTGTGGAAGATGATGATGTCGTCAACGCGATTCAGGAATTCGGGGCGGAAGTACTTTTTCAATTCGGCGCGGACCAGTTCCTCCATGCGGGCGTGCTCGCGGCCGGGGGGGCCGGTTTCGGCGGAGAAGAACTCCTGGATGATGGGGGAGCCGACGTTGCTGGTCATGATGATGAGCGCGTTCTTGAAATCCACGGTGCGGCCCTGGCCGTCGGTCAGGCGGCCGTCGTCCAGAACCTGGAGGAGGACATTGAAGACATCGGCGTGGGCTTTTTCGATTTCGTCGAAGAGGACGACGCTGTAAGGGCGGCGGCGGACGGCTTCGCTGAGTTGGCCGCCTTCCTCGTAGCCGACGTATCCGGGGGGCGCGCCCAGGAGGCGGGCCACGGAGTGGCGCTCCATGTATTCGCTCATGTCAATGCGGATCATGGCGTTTTCATCGTCAAATAGAAATTCGGCCAGGGCGCGGGCCAGCTCGGTTTTGCCGACGCCGGTGGGGCCGAGGAAAATGAAGGAGCCCAGGGGGCGGTTGGGGTCCTGCAAGCCGCCGCGGGCGCGGCGGACGGCGTTGGCCACGGCGGCAATGGCCTCGGCCTGGCCGACGACGCGCCGGCTGAGGCGCTGCTCCATCTGGAGGAGTTTTTCGCGCTCGCCCTCCAGCAGGCGGCTGACCGGGACGCCGCTCCAGGCGGCGACGACGCGGGCGATGTCCTCCGGCGTGACCTCCTCGCTGAGGAGGCGGGCGCCCTGGCGGCCGGCGAAGTCCTTCTGGGCGGCGTCGAGCTTGCGGCGGAGATCGGGGATGCGGCCATATTGGATTTGGGAGGCGAGGTTGAGGTCGCCGGCGCGCTGGGCGGATTCCTGTTGTTGACGTGCTTCCTCCAACTGGCCGTTGAGGATGGAGATGGCGTTGATGGCGGCTTTTTCGTTTTGCCAGGCGGCTTTGAAGGCGGCGGCTTTTTCCTTGAGATTGGCCAGGTCGCGCTCGATTTTTTGGAGGCGTTCGCGGGAGGCGTCGTCCTTTTCCTTGCGGAGGGCGTTCTGCTCGATTTCCAACTGCATGATTTGGCGCTCCAATTGATCCAGCTCGGCGGGCATGGAATCCTGCTCCATGCGGAGGCGGGAGGCGGCTTCGTCCATCAGGTCCACCGCCTTGTCGGGCAGGAAACGGCCGGAGATGTAACGATGGGAAAGAGTGGCGGCGGCGACCAGGGCGGCATCCTGGATGCGGACGCCGTGGTGGATTTCGTAACGTTCCTTGAGGCCGCGAAGGATGGCGACGGTTTCCTCGACGCTCGGCTCGGAGACGTAAATGGGCTGGAAACGGCGTTCGAGGGCGGGGTCCTTTTCGATGTGTTTGCGGTATTCATCCAGGGTGGTGGCGCCGACGCAGCGCAATTCGCCGCGGGCCAGGGGCGGCTTGAGCATGTTGGCGGCGTCGGCGGCCCCTTCGGCCGCGCCCGCGCCGACGATGGTGTGGAGTTCGTCAATGAAAAGCAGGACGCGGCCCTGGCTGGCGGTGACTTCCTTGAGGAAGGCCTTGAGGCGGTCTTCAAATTCGCCGCGGAATTTGGCGCCGGCGATCATGGCGCCCAGGTCCAGGGCGACGAGTTTTTTGTTTTTGAGCGATTCGGGCACGTCGCCGCTGACGATGCGGCGGGCCAGGCCTTCGACGATGGCGGTTTTGCCCGTGCCCGGCTCGCCGATGAGGACGGGATTGTTCTTGGTGCGGCGGGAAAGGACTTGCATGACGCGGCGGATTTCCTCGTTGCGGCCGATGACGGGGTCAATTTTGCCGGCGCGGGCCAGGGCGGTGAGATCGCGGCCATATTTTTCCAGGGCCTGGAATTTGTCTTCGGGGTTGGGGTCGGTGACGCGCTGGTTGCCGCGCAAATCGGCCAGCGCTTTCAAGAGGGCGTCGCGGGTCAGGCCGGAGGCGCGGAAAACCTTTTGCAAAGGCGGTTCGGCCTGTTCGAGGAGGCCGAGAAGAAGGTGTTCGGCGCTGACGTATTCGTCGTGGAGCTGGGCGGCCTGGGTGGCGGCGGCATCGAGTGTTTTTTTCAAAGCCGGGCTGAGGAACAGATCGGCGGATGGGGCGCCGCGGACTTTGGGTTTGCGGTCTATTTCGCCCTGGACGGCGGCGGCCAGGCCGGGGACGGGGAGGCCGAGTTTTTCCAGGAGGGCGGGAACCAGGCTTTCATTTTGCTCGAGCAAGGCGGTCAGGAGGTGGACGGTGTCCACTTCCTGATTGGAGTTGCGCCGGGCGATTTGCCGGGCTTGTTGAAGCGCTTCCTGGGCTTTGATGGTGAGACGATCCGGTGACATGGTTCAGTTCCGGGGATCATTTGGGAGGGGGCGTGGCAGGCGGGGGCTTGGGGACGGAAGCGGGCGGACGGGGCGTGACGGCGGAGTTGGTGGTTTCAGGAGGCGGCAGGGCCGAGGCGGTGGAATTGAGTTCCTTGATGAGAGCCTCGGTCAGGTCGTTTTCTCCGCTGGTGAAAAGAACCAGGGGATTGCCGGTCATGGTCACGGCGGTGCGGTCCAGGACGAGGGTGTAGCCCTGCTTTTTGGCCATGGCGCTCATGACGTTGGTAATTTCGGTGGTGAGGTCGCTGACGTGCTGGACCATGTCGTCGCGCCGTTTGAGTTCTGTGCGGGTGTAGGTGTTGGAGATGGTTTCGGTCCGGATTTGGATTTCAAGGGCGATGTCATCGGCGTCTTTCTTGTACTGGGCGCGCTTTTCGGGGGTGATTTCCATGTTGTTGGCCTTGTCCACCGCCTGCCTCCAGTCGTCCTCGCGCTTTTTGCGTTCGCCAATCATATCGTTGAGTTGCTTGTCGCGCTCCACGATGTTGTTGGAGTTGGCTTTGCTGGCCTGGATGGTTTTGTAATAGGAGTCGAAGACTTTGCGCAAATCAACGGTGGCGATTTTGAAGTCGGCGGCAAGGCCGCTGGCCCCAAAGGCGAAAAGCGCCAGGGCGAGCAGGGTGGATTGGATTTTATTCTTCATAAAAGGCTAGAACCCGCGGAGGAAGTTAACCCCGATCTGGACGCGCCCGGCGGATCCAAGGTTGGCGTCGTGGGTGATGGGAATGCCGTAATCAATGCGAAGCGGGACGCCCCCCGGCCCGCCGAAGGGCAGGGCGATGACCAAGCCGATGCCCACGTCGTCGCTGTAAAAATGGGTCTGGGACTCGGTCAGCTTGAAACTGTAAGGCTGGGCAAAGACGTTTCCGATGTCGTAGAACCAGACGAGGCGGAGGATTTTGGCGAGGGGAATGCTGTATTCGGCGTCGCCGAAGAAGTAAGTGTCGCCGCCGAGCGGTTCTCCGTAGGGGTCCGAAGGCCCGATTTGGTGGTAGCGATAACCGCGGAGGGAACCCAGGCCGCCCAGGAACCAGCGTTCGAAGATGGGGACCCTCGAGGTGCCGCCGTAGGTGTCCACCACGCCGGTGCGGGCGTCGAGTTGGAGGATGTGGCCCTGGGTGAAGCCTTTGAAGAACCAACTGGAACGCATTTCCAGTTTGTAAAGGTCGGTGTCGCCGGGCGGGGTGGCGATTTGGGCGATCAATTCGGAGCGCTGGCCGCGGTCCGGATCGCGCAGTTGGGCGCGGGTGTCATAGTCCAGGGTAAAGCCGAACTTGTTTTCGAAGTAGGTGCCGTGCTCGTCGTAAATGTTGGTGGAGATGTTGCCCCCGGTGACGCTGTTGGAGCTGGTGACCAGGCCGGTGGAGGCATTGGTGGTGAAGACGGTGCTGGTGGTGGAGTTGGTGTGGAAGCCCGAGTTCATGGCGATGTGGACGTCCTGGGGGGTGTAACTGACGCTGCCCTTGAAATGGGGCCCCAGCGGTTGGGTCAGACTGAAGGTGCCGCCGTCGAAGGTTTCATCGTACATGCTGTTCAAGCTGTCGTAATCCTCCTCCCGGTGGAAGAGGTCCACTCCCAGGGCGAGCCGCCGGCCCAGGAAATAAGGCTCGATGAAGTTGATTTCGTAATCCTGGTAGATCGAACCGACGGTGGCGATGAGCTGGAGTTTCTGGCCGGCGCCCGTGAAAGTGGGGGGATTGAAAAGATCGAAGTTCTTCATTTTGATTTCGGCCATGCCGACGATGCTTTCCACCGAGCTGAAGCCCGCGCCGACGCTGGCGGTGCTCATGCTTTGTTCCTGGAGGGCGAGGACCAGGTTCTTGCGGTTGACAATATCGGTTTCTTCAGCCGTGGCGTCCACTTTGGAGAAGTAATCCATTTGTTCGAGAATCTGCTTGCTGATTTTCACGTTGGCCATGTTATAGACTTCGCCGGGATAGACGGCCAGTTCGCGGCGGATGACGCGGTCCTTGGTTTTCTCGTTGCCCTTGATTTCAATTTTTTCGATGTAGTTGGTGTCGCCTTCCTTGATGTTGAAGGCCACGTCCATGGTGCCGTTGGCGGCGTTGGCGGTGCGGGCGGCCTGGACGAGGGTGTTGCCGTTTTGAGCGGGGGAGAGCAGGCCTTTGGAGCCGTACATGTCGCGAATGGTTTCCACGTCCCCATCGAAGGCGGCCGGCTTGAAAATGGCGCCGGGAACGTTGGTCAGGACCATCAGCTTGCCGCTGATCTTCTTTCCTTTGAGGAAATCGTTGGTCGAAAAGAGGGTGTTCCCCGTGATGGTGACGGCGCCCACTTTGTATTGCCGCCCTTCCGAGATGACGATGTGGATGATCATTCGGTTCGGGGTGGTGTAATCGAATTTCTTGTCGAGGATGGCAAAATCAATATAGCCGTCGTTCTGGTAATACTCGAGCAGGCGGTCCATGTCGTCCTCGAACTCGTCCTTTTTCAACACGCCGGTGCCGGTCAGCCAGGACCACATCCAATGGCGCCGGGTTTTGAGGACTTTGCGCAGTTGTTTTTGGGTCTTGGCCACGGCGCCGTCGAAGACGACGTCGGTGACCCTGACTTTTTCCGTTTCGTGAATCTGGATGGTGACGGTGGCGCGCCCGGCGGCTTCATCAATGGCGGGAGGGAGCACTTCGACGGTGGTGTCCTGGTAGCCGGCTTTTTGGTAAAGCTCCTGCATGTCCTGGCCGTTCTTGAACAGCTTGAGCGGGTCCAGGGGCTGGCCGGTTTTGCA
>Ga0326727_10017089_pt1 | contig 15147 bp, 7 predicted proteins | sample MB2enrmetagenome_FD_207643 | JGI IMG/M metagenome (GOLD analysis project Ga0326727, IMG submission 207643) | Lab enriched peat soil microbial communities from McLean, Ithaca, NY, United States - MB29MY | ecosystem: Environmental > Terrestrial > Soil > Wetlands > Peat | place: USA: New York... | reverse complement strand
ATGTCCTGGCAAGATCAACTCAAAGCCAATTCTCTTCCCTGGCTGTTGGAGCAGGACTCGCCTGGCGTCCGGTACCTGGCCCTGCGAGACCTTTTGGACCGCCCGGATGATGACCCCGAGCTGCAGGCCGCGCGGCACCTTGCGCACGCCGGTGGGTCGATCGCGACCGTCCTTGGCGAAATGGACGCAGAAGGTTTCTGGGCCAGGCCCGGGCCGGGTTACAACCCCAAATATCGATCCACCGCGTGGAGCATCACGCTGTTGGCGCAGCTGGGCGCTTCGGCGGCCGAGGACGAGCGCGTCGGCCGCGGCTGCAGCTACGTCCTGGATCACGCGTTGGCGCCCGGCGGGCAGTTCTCCATGAATGGTTCGCCCTCGGGCACGATCGACTGCCTGCAGGGCAACCTGTGCCGGGCATTGCTGGACCTGGGATGTCGCGATCCGCGCCTGGAGCTGGCGTTCGACTGGATGGCACGCAGCATCACCGGGGAGGGCGTGGCCGGCGCAGAAAAGCGGGACGCCGCCGTGCGCTACTACGGCTACAAGTGTGGCCCACTTTTCGCCTGCGGCGCCAACAACGGGCTGCCCTGTGCCTGGGGAGCGACCAAGGCCATGCTCGCACTGGCGAAGTTGCCCGCCTCCTCCAGGACGCATCTTATAGACGAGGCGATCCGGCAGGGCGTCGATTTCCTGCTTGGCACCGACCCCGCCGGGGCAGAGTATCCAACCCGCACGGGCGGAAAGCCGAGCCCGAACTGGTGGAAATTCGGCTTCCCGGTCTTCTACGTCACCGATCTCCTGCAGCTTGCCGAGGCGCTGGTTGCGCTGGGCCACGGGCGTGACCCGCGGCTGGCGAACGCGCTTGGGCTAGTCCGTCAGAAGCAGGACCCGCAAGGGCGCTGGTCGCTGGGGCATGACTACGCCGGCAAAACCTACGCCGGCTTCGGGCCGAAAAGACAGCCGAACAAGTGGGTCACCCTGCGCGCCCTGCGCGTGCTCAAGGCGGCCGGCTGATCTTACTGTACGCTCACACTCTGCACGCGCCAGTGGCTGTCGGCGGCGATGCTCTGATCGGCGAGGTTCACCAGGTGCCACGTCACGTCATGCTGCATGCCGTTGAGCACAAAGATCGTGCGTACGTCGGCCGGTTGGCCGCTTTGCCACCAGCTGTCCGAGCCCGTGGCGGAGCTGGGTGTAGGAAAGGGGCGGCCTGGGGCCGATGACGGCCCCAGCGCGCCGGGGTTGACCACGGTCAGGATGCGCGCCGCGGCTCGCCCTCCGTTGCGGAAGGCTGCCAGGTCGGGCAGGTCGGAGACGGCGGCATCGAGCGCGCCTGGGATGAGATAGCTGGCGCCGGTCGGGCTGCCGGCCGCGGGGGGATCGGCGCCGCGCAGCAGCGCGACGACCACGGCCTCCGGGTAGAAGGGATCGGCAGGCGCGCCGCTGCAGAAGTCTATCGTGTAGTCGTCGGGGTTTTCCTCCGCCGCCAAGGCCACTTGCCCTGATCCCGACCGTGGGGGCAGGTTGTACCCGCGCACCACGCAAAGCGAGCTGCGGTCGTCGGCGCGGTTGTAGGTCAGCACGTGGGTGATCGGCTGTGGCCTCTCCACATTCCACGTCGCGCTGACGTGGGCGTCGCCGACGAAGTTGACACCCTGATAACTGTGCGCATCAGGATCCCAGCGAAAGATCGAAAGGCGCGTCGGCTCGCTGCCGGCGTCATAGCCAAAGATGGTGATTTCCTGCGCCTTGCAGGGTTGGCCGGGCATCTGGGCCGGATAGAGGTCGATCGTCGCGTCCCTACCGCCCAGGTAGCCCTGGCCCTTGCCCCCATTTATGTCGGGCAGCAGCCTGTAGGGCACGAGCAAGACGGGCTGGTAGGGGCTCGTCGCGCCGGCTTGCTGTGGCTGGCTATTGGCTTCGGTGGCAAAGACGATGCCGCCGATGCTGCCTTCGTCATCCCCTGAAGTCTTGTCGTAGCGGTAAAGCACCAGCCATTGGGGATTGCCTGCCGGGCTATCTTCGAAGTCGCACTGCAAATACTTGCCGGGGATGATCTCCCAGCTGGCCGGCATGAGGTTCTTCAGGTCAAGCGGCAGACTGGGCGCGCTCGGCTGCACCGCGCTGCGGCTGGCAAGGTCGGCGCCCACGGCAAGGATGGCGATGACGGCGACGGCGAGGATCAGGCGGTACGAATGCATACTCAAACCGCAGCGTTCCCTTGGGGCCGGCCCGCTGGGTCAGGACAACGGCTGAACTGCGGGCTCGGTCGGGGGCAGCGCGGGCTTGCGGGGCCGGCGCTTGGGCTTCTCGCCTGCCGTACCGCCGTTGCCGGCGCCCAGCTTGGGCCGGACATGTTTGGGCCAGGCGGCAGCTGCCACGCGCGGCAGCAAGGCCAGCGCCAGCAAATCTTCCATGCGGTCCACGCGCACGATGTTCAGCTCGTGTTGCACCTTGCGCGGGACGTCGACGAGATCTTTCTTGTTGCGCTCGGGGATGATCACCATTTTGAGCCGGGCCCGATGGGCAGCGATCACCTTCTCCTTGAGGCCGCCGATGGGCAGCACTCGCCCGCGCAAGGTGATCTCTCCGGTCATGGCCAGGTCGTGCCGCAGCGGCCGTTGGCTAAGGGCGGAGATCAGGGCCGCCGCCATGGTCACGCCCGCGCTCGGGCCGTCCTTGGGGATGGCGCCTTCGGGCACATGGATATGCAGATCGACCTTGTCAAAATCGATCTGGGCCAGCTCGTAATCGTCGGCGTGGGCGCGCGCGTAGGTCAGCGCGGCCTGTGCCGACTCCTGCATCACGTCGCCAAGCTGGCCGGTCAGGGTCAGGCTGCCCTTGCCGTTCATCACCGAGACTTCCACCTGCATCACGTCGCCGCCGGCCTCGGTCCAGGCCAGGCCGTTGGCCACCCCGACTTCGTCGGCCTCGTTGAGCAGGCACTCACTGAACTCGGGTGGCCCCAGGTACTTGCTCAGCACGGAAGCCGTGATGCGATGCGGGATAGGCTTTCCTTCGGCCACGCGCCGCGCCAGCTTTCGGCAGACATTGGCGATGGCGCGTTCCAGGTTGCGCACGCCCGCCTCGTAGGTGTAGGAACGGACCATGCCGCGCAGCGCGCCGGGCGCGAAAGTGATTTGCCCCACCTTGAGGCCATGCGCCTCGATCTCGCGGGGCACGAGGAACTGTTCGGCGATGGCCAGTTTCTCTTCCTCGATATAGCCGGGGAACTCGATTACCTCCATCCGGTCGCGCAGCGCCGGAGGGATCGGGTCCAGGATATTCGCCGTGGTGATGAACATCACCTTGCTGAGGTCGTAAGGCACTTCCAGGTAATGGTCACTGAAGGCGTGATTCTGTTCCGGGTCCAGCACCTCCAGCAGGGCGGCCGACGGGTCGCCGCGGAAGTCGATCCCCAGCTTGTCCACCTCGTCGAGCATGAAGAGGGGGTTTGAAGTGCCCGCGCCGTGCATGGTCTGGATGATGCGGCCGGGCAGCGCGCCAATGTAGGTGCGGCGATGGCCGCGGATCTCCGCTTCGTCGCGCACGCCACCCAGGCTGAGCCGTACGAACTTGCGACCCAGCGCCTCGGCGATCGACTTGCCCAGGCTGGTCTTGCCCGTGCCGGGCGGGCCGACAAAGCATAGGATCGGGCTGCGCATCTTGTCGAGGGCCAGCTTCCGCACCGCGATGTGTTCGAGGACACGCTCCTTGATCTTGGGCAGGCCGTAGTGGTTCTTGTCGAGGATGTGCGCCGCACGGGCGACATCCAGATTGTCCTCCGTCATCTTGCCCCAGGGCAGGCCGACCAGCCAATCCAGGTAGGTGCGCAAGACGCTGACCTCGGGTGATGCCTGGGGCATCGCGGCCAGACGGTTGATCTCTTTATCGGCCTTGGCCCGCACCTCTGCAGGCATGCCGGCGCCCGCGACCTTTTCGCGCAGCTGGGTCGCGTCGCGGATGGTCTCGTCGCTTTCGCCCAACTCCGTCTGGATCACGCGCATCTGTTCACGCAGGAAGTACTCGCGCTGAGATTTGTCAACCTCCTGCTGCACCTGCGTATGGATCCGGTCCTCGAGCTCGAGCACGTCGAGTTCCTGCCCGAGCACGATGCTGAGTTTCTGCAGGCGGGCGTTGGCGTCGAGCGTCTCCAGCAACTCCTGGCGCTGGGGCACGTCCAGCTCGAGCACATGGGTCACCAGGTCAGCCAGGCTCCCGGGCTCCTTCTCGTTCATGGCTGCCACGTAGGCATCATCCGGAAGGTTGGCGTCCAGCTCGATGATTTTTTCGAACAAGGCCAGCACGGCGCGCATCAGCGCCTCCGTGGCCATGTCGTGGTGTTCGTCCTCGTAGATGGGCACGCCGCGCACGCGCAGATAAGGGTCGGTCTCGACTGCTTCGATGATGCGCACGCGCTCGATGCCTTGCACCAGCACGGTCGTGCTGCCGTCGGGCATGCGAAGCACGCGCCCGATCTCGACCGAGGTGCCGACATTGAAAAGATCGGCCAGGTCGGGGTCCTGCACGTCAGCATCTCGCTGCGCCACTACCAGGAGCGTCTGGTCCATGGCCTCCGCGGCTTCGACGGCTCGGATCGACCGATCGCGCCCGATGAACAGCGGTGAGACGAGGTTGGGAAAGACCACCGTGTCGCGCACGGCCAGCACCGGGTAGTCGTTCCCCTCATGGGCATCGGGCTCGAGCGCGCGCGCGGTGCGCACTGCGCTGAGCTTGCGTGCGCGGGCAGTGCCACGCGCAAGCAAACTGAGCACAGACAGCTCTGACTCGATCTCTGAGGCTTCTTGGCGGCGCAAGTGGGACAAGTCTCCTCCAGCGGTGACTTCTATGCGCAGACTATATCACAGAACGCCAAATAACGGAACACAGGCGCTATCACGCGTCCTCGTCAAATGAGACCCAATCATCAGGCGAGAAAGTTCCAGGTTGGCTCCGTGACCACACGTGACGCGCGCTGGCGACAACAAATACCGAACCGGTGACGCAGATGACGTCGTCGGGTCGCGCCCAGGCCAGGGCTTCGTCCAGCGCAGAGCCCGTGTCTTGATGGATGCTGGTCGGGCAAGCGGGGCTGAGGCTCTGCGCCACACCCGCCAGGTGGGCCGGGTCTGCCGCGCGGGGATGCTCGCTGCGGGTGGTGATGATCTTGTCCACCGGGTTGAACCCATTGGCACTGCCCAGCGCAAGAAATACCTCGAACATGCCGGTGATGTCTTTATCAGACGAAGCGCCAAAGACCAGCGCCAACCGGCCGTGGCCGGGGAAAACCTCGTCCAAGGTCGCTCGCAGCTTGACGGCCGAGTCGGCGTTGTGAGCGCAGTCCAGCACCACGGCGGGATGCTGCTGCAGGATCTCGAATCGGCCCGGCCAGCGTGTGGCGGCCAACCCCGCGCGAACGGCCGAGACGGGAACGTCTCCCTGCCCCGCCAGCTCCTGGGTCAACGCCACCGCCGCCGTGGCATTGGCGAGCTGATGGCGACCAAGCAAGGGGATGTGCAGCTCTGGCAGCGACCAGCCGTCGACCGTGCGCTGCACGGTGAACCGCTGGCCGGTCAAATCGGCGCACCGGGCTTGCCAGGTCCAGTCCTGGCCTACCCTCACCAAACGCGTGCCTGCAGCGCTGCAAGTATGTTCGAGCACCTCCATGACCTCATCGTGCTGTGGCGCGCTGACGACCGGCACACGTGCCTTGATAATGCCGGCTTTTTCCCGGGCGATTGACGTGAGGGTATGCCCGAGCAGGTCGACGTGATCGTAGCTGATGGAAGTGATGGCACAGACGGCCGGGCAGACCACGTTGGTGGCGTCGAAGCGCCCTCCCAACCCCACCTCGATGACCGCCCAATCGACGCCTGCTTCGGCAAAATACAGGAGGGCGAGGGCGGTGGTGATCTCGAAAGCCGAGATGCCGGGCGTGGCCTCGAAAGCAGCTCGGCCGCGGTCGACGAGGTCTACCAGCGCGTCCTCGGGGATGAGATCACCCTGCACCCTGATGCGCTCGCGGTACGTGTGCAGATGCGGCGAGGTGTACAGCCCTGTGCGATAGCCTGCCTCCCGCAGGATCGACTCGGCCATGGCAGCGGTGGAACCCTTGCCTTTTGTGCCGGCGATGTGTATGCAGCGCACGCGTTCCTGGGGCCGGCCCAACCGCTGCAGCAGGGCCTCAATCCGGCTCAGGTCGAAAGTTGCCGCATTGTAGGAATGGCCTGTCTGGTTCTCGAAATTGATGTGACTGAAGATGGCGTCGAGGGCGTCTCTGTAGCAACCCATGTATCTCCTATAAACAGAGCAAAGCCCCCCGGGGAACTCGAGTGCACCTTGACGTGAGAGGCGTCCCGACGACAAACGGCCTTGCCGCCCACTTTGCTCCGATAGCGCTGTCTGGATAACCTGTCCATTCTATCCCAGGAATAGCCAAAACTCAAACCATGGGGTAAGATTTGCAGAGTTATCTCGAGCATGGGGAGGGAGGTTTGCGCAGGCACCCTACGGTGCTGCTTTCCTATGTGGGCTTGAGCCTCTTGCTGACGTGGCCTCTGGCCTTGCACTTCGCCAGCCATGTGCCGGGCAACGGCATCGACGACCCTTCGCTGGCCTGGAACCTGTGGTGGGCCAAGCACGCCCTGGTAGATCAGCCGCAGAACCCCTTCGCGTGCAGCTGGATCTTCTGGCCGGTGGGCATCAATCTGGCCTTCTATACGCTGACGCTTCTCAACGGCGTCCTCAGTATCCCTTTGCAGTCGGTCATGGGCGTCGCCCCGGCCTACAATCTCCTCTTGTTGTCTTCCTTCGTGCTGGGCGGCTACGGCGCGTACCTGTTTTGCCGGGCCGTCTGCTCTGCCGTGGGCGCGCGGGATCACAAGGCACGCCTGGCTTGTTTTCTGGCCGGCGCTTTCTATGCCTTTGCCTCGGCCAAGATTTTCTACGCGGCGTTGGGGCAGGGCAATGTGGCCAGCTCGCAGTGGGTGCCGTTCGCCGCACTATATATGCTCAGGGCCGCGGGCGACCGCGGGCGGCCGCGCGATGCCGTCCTGGCGGCCATCTTCCTGACCTTGCAGGCCTACGCTGAAGAGACCTACGCCTCTTTCCTCGTAATCCTGGCCGTGCTCTTGCTGGCGTGGCAGCTGGGGCGCCTGGCGCTGAGGGCTCGGAGCTCCGGGGCGTTGGGCGGCGCGGCGGCCGCGCAGCGCGCAGCCTCGGCACGAGGCGGCAGGGCACCGGCTGCCCAGGTCCGCCGTGCGCCCGCTCCCACCGCGAGGACGGACGCATCCCCGGGACCTTTGCACTGCCTGCTCCATGCTCCGTGGGTTTCCAGGCGCCCTGTGACGGCGGGCGCTCCACAGGCATGCAGGGCCGCGGGGCGCCGGGGGCCGTGCGGAGCCGTGCTCGGGCGCTTCGTGTTGATGGCCGTGCTATTCCTGGGCGGCATCACGCCCCTGCTGGCCAACATGCTCCCCGACATGCGCGCCGAAGGGGATTTCTTCACGTCGGGCGGGGGCTTCGCCGGCGTCTTTTCCGCGGACCTGGCGGGCTATTTCCTGCCGACAGAGTTGCATCCGGTGTTCGGGTCGCTCACCACCCGGGTCGCCGGCCGGCTCGGCTTCCCCGCGGACAAGGGCCAGCAGATCTATCTCGGATACGTGGCGCTGGCCCTGGCCGCGATCGGCGCCGCAGAGGCGCGGTCCCGCGCGCGCAAGGGCCCTGAGGCGGCGGGGCCGGGCTTTGGGTGTTGGGCCGCCGCGGCCGGGCTTTTCTTCTTGCTCACATTGGGTCCCGATCTGCGGGTCGCGGGACACGAGATGGCCAGCGTGCCGCTGCCGTATGCGTGGATCGCACGGGTGCCGTTCTTCGAAGGCAATCGCTACCCCAGCCGCTATAGTGTGATGCTGCTGCTTGCCCTTGCCCCGTTCGTGGCGCTTGGCGCGCTGTCCGTCTTGCGGCGGGCCGAGGCGTGGGCGGACCCCGTTCGAAAGCCTGGACGGGCGCCGGCGGCCCTTGAGGTGGGCGCCAGCGCACTTCGGCCGCCGTCCTTGTGGCCCAAGCGCTCCGGGGAAACGGGCCGGGCACCCGGCTCAAACCCGGCAAAGCGGGCCTGGTGGCCCGGGCTCTCCTTTGTAGTGCTCCTGGGCCTGCTTCTTTTCGAGCACCTTTCTGTCCCCTTGCCATTGTTCGATCTACGCGTGCCGGCGCTGTATACGAAGCTGGCTCAGGTGCCCGGGGATTTTGCCGTCCTCGAGATACCGCCGGGCTGGCGCAATGGGGCGTGGGTGCTCGGCAAGCAAGACCCCGTGATCATGCAGGAGATGTGGTACCAGACAGTCCACGGCAAGCGTCTGCTGGGCGGCAATACCTCGCGCAACCCCGAATTCAAGTTCGAGTACTACGCTGAAGACCCTACTCTGGCACGTTTGATCGCGCAGACAAACGCCGCCGACCTGTCGCTGGACACCGCGCTGCGGGCGGCGCTTGCCGCGGCCCCGATCACCGATGCCGACCGGGCAAGGGCGGGCGCCTGGGCAGCCTTCCTGGACTTGCGCTACGTCGTGGTGCACCGCGACAAGATCCCTCCAGAAACGGAGTCGGCCCTGCAGGCGTTGCTGCCGCTGAGCCTGGTGGCGCAAGATGGGCCGCTGGCCTTGTACGCGCTGGCGCCCGCGTCCGGGGCGCCCCGCAGCTACGCATTGGACAGCCCGGCGGGGCAGATGGCGCTGGCCGAAGGCTGGAGCCCTCCGGGCTCGGGTGAGCAGAGGGCGGTAGGCGTGGAAGGGCCAGCAGGCTCTGGGCCCAGTGTCCCTTTCCCTGGTGCCTCGCAGGTGCCCGGCCAGCCGGTTTATGCCGAACGCCAGTCTCCCCGCCTCCTGCTGCCGGTGGGCCCCGCGGCGACGCACATCAGCCTGTATGGCTGGTCGCCGGGGCCTGGACAGGAGGTAGCCCTGACGGTGGACGGCCGGCCTGCGGCCTCGGGCCCGCAGGCGCTGCCGCGGGATGCCGGATGGATCACGTTTACGGTGCCGGCCGATGCGGGCCGGGGCGCGTTGAGCGATGTGCGCCTGCGCTTCGGCACCTCGTGGCCCGTAGAAAGCCTGGCTTCGGCGGCCGAGTTGCCGGCCACGCTCGCGAGCTTGCGGGCACCGGGTTTGCCCGCAGCGCTGCTCGCAAGCAGCGCGGGTGAGGAGACGGGCGATTTCGCGCACATCTACGTCGATGGCCAGGATCTGGCGCCGGACCAGCGGGGCTACAACCTGGTAGCGCTGGGCCCGGGCGCCGCGCGGGCCGCCAGTTTCGATACGCATCTCGATCCCTCTGCCTCCGGGCGCCTGGCGGCATGGGTCGCCGCGCTGCCGGCAGGCACGCTGGTTGCGGGGGCGGTGTGCGATGAGGCTTCGTTTAACCTTGGGCCGGATGCCGTCCGGGCGCTGGCGACCCTGGGAGTGGCCGGTGACCTGCGTGGGCACTTCCGCTGGAGCCACGCGTTCATCGGTGTGAAGGGCGCGCGGCCCGGCGCGGCGCTGGAAAGCCTGAACGGCCAGCAGCCCGCGCAGGTCTCGCTTGGGCTCCCGCTCACCGCTCCCCGGGTGGCAGCGGCAGTCGCGGTTGTGACGGTTGGCCCGTAATATGTTATGATCACTCTGAGGAATCGCTTCTGACGTGTCCTCCGAGACTGTGCCATGCGCAACCCTTACGTTACCGGTCCATATGTCGTCGGCCGCAAGCACTATGGCCGCCAAGGCCTGGTGGATTACTTGCTCCACGGCACCACCCCGGCCTACTGGGTCGTCGGAACGCAGCGCGTCGGCAAAACGTCGCTCCTGCGCCACCTGGCGTGGACGGCGCCGAAGGATCACTTCCTGCCGGTCTGGTGGGACATGCAGGGCTGCGACACATTCCGGCAGTTGGGAGCAGTGTTTGTCGATGCGGTGAACGATTGCGGCGAGCAACTCCAGGAGATCGGCTTTGGCGCAGCGAGCGCCCTCGACGACGATGTCTTGACCTTGCTGCCGCGGCTCGTACGGGCTGCGCGCAAGGCGAGCCGCGAGGTGCTGCTGTTGTGTGATGAAACAGAAGCGCTCATCAGGCTGGCGGGCTCGGCGCCGCGATCGCTGCAGCGCTTGCATGCTTTGCTCACCGCCGGCAACGGCCTGCGGGTCGTCGCTGCCTCGACGCAAGCTATCTACCAGCTGCACGACCTGTGTCGCAACTGGCCGACATCGTCGTTCCTTGGTGGCTTCGACATGTCGCAGACGCTGGGCAGCCTCGAGCCGCAGGAAGCGCGCCGGCTGATCTTGCAGGCCCAGGAGCCGGAGCCGGTACGGGCCACGCCGGAGGTCATCGAGGCCGTCGCTGAACGGACCAACAACCAGCCCTACCTGATTCAGCTGTTGTGTGCGCGGCTGTTTCAGGAAAGTGGCAGCTTGCGTGCGCCGGGTCCAGATGATCTGCAAATCGATCCGGCGCTGAGGGGTTTTCTCGAAGCCGAATTTCAGCTGCTGACCCCCGTGGACCGCCAGCTGCTGCTGGAGGTCAGCCGGGCCAGGTCCGTCGAGGAAAGCGCCCTTGGTGAGGCAGTGCACATGGGTGGCGCTGAGCTGCGCCAGCACGTGCACAACCTTGAGCGGCTGGGACACTTGCGCCGGGCGCGGGGCGGCCGGCTGCAGCTGGGCAACCAGTTCCTGTCTGCCTGGTTGGCCGCAGAACCGGAGCCGGCCAGTCTGATGGAAAGCCCATCTCAGGTCTCCGACGTCGCGATGAAGGCCGCTCTGGCCGGCCAGCAGGCGCACGAAGAACATTTTCTGAACTCGGAGCTGAATGCCCATCGCGCCCGTCTGGTGGAGCTGGAAGCTGTCCGGGCGCGTGACTTGTTGACCGTGTCGCCTCACGTGCTGACCGAGATCGAGCAACGCCAGTTCCACATTCAGAGCCTGCGGCGTTTGCTGGCAAAGTCAGCAACCTGACTTGGTAGGTCCGGGATCACGCAGCTCAGGAGCCCGGCCGCTCGGCGGGCGGCCCGCCCGCCGAGCGGCCGGGCTGCCTGGTGACGCGGCCACCAGACCCATCATCTTGTGCATGAGGAATTTCCCCATGGGTGTGCGCATATCGGTGCTGATACCGGCATGCAACGAGATCGATAATATTCGTGATGTGGTGGCGCACGTTGGGCAGACCTTCGGCCAGCTCGGCCTGCCGGAATGCGAAACCGAATTGGTCGTCGTCGACGACGGCTCTTGCGACGGGACCGGCCTGGCTCTTGAGGCACAGTGCGCCGAGTACCCCTTTCTGCGCGTCATCCATCACCGGCGCAATCTCGGCCTGACCGCAGCGCTGCACACCGGGTTCCTGGCCGTCCGCGGCGAGTATATCCTTTTCTTGCCGGGAGACCTCGAATCCGATCCGCTTACGGATATCCCTTTGCTGCTTGCCAAGCTCGACGAGGGCTATGACGTCGTGGCTGGCTGGCGGCAAGGGCGCAAAGAAGGCAAGGTCCTGGCTTCCGGCATCTATAACTTCGTGTCGCGGCGCCTCTTCGGCTTGACCGCTCACGATATGAACTGGATCAAAGGGTTCCGTCGCGAGGTGATCGAATCGCTGCCGCCGCTGCGGTCGGACTGGCATCGATTCTTGCTCCATATCGCGGCGCACCAGGGTTATCGGATCGCCGAGGTGCCCGTGCCGTGGCATAAGCGCCGGGCCGGACGGTCCAAGTTCGGCGTCGCGCGCATCCCGATTTCCTTGCTCGATGTGCTCGTCGTGAAATTCTTGCTGACGTTCAGCATGGCGCCGATGCGATTCTTCGGCGGGTTGGGGCTGCTGGCCCTGGCCGGAAGCGGGCTCACTTACCTGTGGCTGCTATGGCTGTGGATCGCGGCCTCTACCCAAAGGCGTCCCATATTCTGGGTCGCGGGCGGCCTGGCGATTGCCGGTTTGCTGCTGTTGTTGATCGGCTTTCTGGCCGAACTCATCGTCAGCCAGGGCGAGCGGCTCGCCGAGGTGGAGCAGATGATGCGCAGGAACCGACCGGCGAGGTGGCCCGAAAGCGATCCGCCTGACCGCCAAGTTCCATATGGGCGGTGATGTGTCCGTGCACCTGCCGTGGAAACGCCTGGGCCAGGTCATCTTGCTGCTGGTAGCGCTGGGTTTTCTGGCAGCGCTTGTCCGCGGGCAGTGGTCCGCCCTTCGAGCCTACCGCTGGCAGTTGGCGCCGGCGTGGGCCTTGCTGGGGCTGGCGATCCTGGGGCTGTCGTGGCTGCTCGAGGCAGACACGTGGCGGTCTATCCTGAGCGACCTGGGTGGGCAAGCCAAGAAGAACCCTCCCGAAGGGACAGGCCGCCGTCAGGCTCTGCCTTACGGCCGGGCGCTGCAAGCGTGGTTCCTCAGCAACATCATTCGTTACATCCCTGGCAACGTGTGGCAATTCCTCGGCATGGTCGAGTTAGCCGCAGAGGACGGTGTGCCGAGGGCGGCGACGCTGGCCAGCGTCGTCTTGCACCAGGTGATCTCGACGTCAGCCGGGCTCTTGCTGGCCGCCGCCTACTTTGCCCTGGCCGGCCGCGGAGGTTGGGTGGTGCGGCTGCGCCCGTTCCTGTTTGCCGTGCCTCTCGGCTTGCTCCTGCTGCAGCCGCGGGTGCTGCAAGGCGTGTTGAACTGGATCCTGGCCCGCTTTCACCGCCCGGCGCTGGAAGTGACCATGACCTGGGGGCGAATCTGGCTGCTGTTGCTGCGCTACATCGTGGTGTGGCTCATCCAGGGTCTGGCTTTCGCAACCCTTGTGCGTGCTCTTGCCCCGCTGCCGCTTGCCGGGGTGCCATACGTGGCCGCCGCCTGGGTCGCAGCCTACGTCATCGGCTTCCTCAGCCTGCTCACACCTTCGGGCCTGGGTGTGCGGGAGGGCGTGATCGTGCTGCTCCTGGCAGCCATCCTGCCGCAACCGGTCGCTGCCGTGATCGCGATCCTGGCCAGGTTATGGACGATCGCCGGCGAGGCGATCGCCGCGGGATTGGCGCTCGCGACGCGCCGGCGGCCGGCATTTGTGCCTGTCGATACGGGGATGCCGCCTGCCCGGCGCCAGGTGGCCGACGAATGAACGGCTCTCGATCCCCAAGCAGCCCCATCCGCGAGGGCGTGCCGCTATGGGCCTGGGCCATCTTGCTGGCCATGATGCTGGCATTCACGGCCTGGTTCTCGGCTTATAGCATCGCGTTGCACGATGCCCACCTGACGCACAAGGCCGATCTGGGCCAGATCGATCAGGCGATCTGGAACACGGCGCACGGGCGTTTCGTGCAGGAGATCAAAGGCGATTCCATCAGCACCAGGCTCACCGACCACGTCGAGCCGATTTTCATCCCGCTTTCGCTGGTCTTCTGGTTGTGGGACGACGTGCGGGCGTTGCTGGTCGCCCAGGCGGTGGCGCTGGCGCTGGGAGCGCTGCCGGTGTTGCTCTTTGCACACGGCCGGCTCCTTGCCCGGGTCGGCCGGCGCTGGGCGGCGTGCGGCGGGCTCGTGCTTGCGGCAGCCTATCTGTTGGCTCCGGCGTTGCAGGCAGCAGCTGTCAGCGAATTCCACGCCTTCGGGCTGGCTCCGCCGTTCATCGCCTGGGCCATCTACGCAGTCGAGCGCCAGCAATGGCGCCGGTGCGCACTGGCCTGTATCCTGCTGATGGCCGTCCAGGAAGGGATGGCCCTCCAGGCTGCCCTGCTGGGGGCCTACGCCCTCGTGAGGGCCGTTTCCTCAGGGGGATGGAAGATGAGGCCCGGGGCTAAACAAGGCCCTCTGGCCCATCTATCCCCTTCCCCGTTTCCCCTTGCGCCGGGCGTAGTCGTGGGCGGAGGCATTGCTTTGCTCGGCCTGGCCTGGTTCTACGTCACGACGTTCAGGATCATCCCGCACTTTGCCGCCCAGGCCTATGGGATCAGCCAGACGCCCTACACGGCGCGCTATGGCGTGCTAGGAGACAGTTTCGGCAGTGTCCTCAAGAGCCTTCTGACGCGGCCGGGCCTGGTCGCACGGGTCCTTGGCGGGCCGCTGCGCCTGTCCTACCTGCTCGGCCTGGCTGCGCCGACGGCTCTCCTGGCGCTATTTGGGCCCGAGCTCCTCTTGCTCAGCTTGCCCCTGCTCCTGGCCAACCTGTTGAGCGCTTTTCCATTGCAGTACTCGGGCGAGCTGCACTATTCGGCGCCGCTGGTGCCTTATTTCATACTGGCCGCAGCAGCAGGTGTGCCGCGACTGTTGGACCTGAGCAGCTCCCCTGCCAATCTATCTTCGGCGTTCGCCAGGGTCCGGCAGTGGGCGAGGCGCCTCGAGCCCGGTTTGGGGTCGAGGCAGAGCGCCCCTGCCGGCCGCGCACCGGGCCACGAATCCGCGGACGGCACACCCCGCGGCCAGGGTATCCGTGCATGCGTGCGGTATCCGTGGTCGGCCCGCCCCCAGGACAGAAATGGACCCCCGAGCATGCGCCAAACAGGGCGAACACCCTCGCAGACAGGCGGTCCGTCCTGCGCCCCGGGCGCGCTCAGGACACCCGATGGCCGGCCCGTCGCCGCGACGGTGGTCGCGCTGGCCGCGATCATGTTGGCCGCGCTGGGTTACCAGATCGCTGCCGGTTACACGCCTCTGGGGCAGGGATACCGCCTGCTGGTGCCCGGCGGATGGCCGCAGACTACGGCGCACGATCGGCTCTTGAGCCGCTTCAGCTCCCAGATCCCGGCAGGGGCGCCGCTCAGTGTGAGCAGCGACCTCTATCCGCACGTCTCGCACCGCCAATTGCTGTACCAGTTTCCCGTGATCGGCCAGGCAGCGTGGGTTCTGGTCGATGTCTCCGGCACGACCGACCGGCCGGCCACCGACGTGCACCAGACCCTCCTGGACCTGTTGCACGCAGGATGGGGCGTGGCCGACGCTGCGGATGGCTACGTGCTGCTGGCCAGAGATGGGGGGGCGAAAGGCGCGGGCCTGCCGGACAGCTTCTATGATTTTGCCCGCGCGTGGACGTCCGGGCCGGCGCACGCCCTTGATTTCACGTTTGGGGGCAAGCTGAAGTTGTTGGGCTACGATGTGATTGACGATCCCAAGTGGCGCCGCACCGGGCTTCGATACTATTGGCAGGCCCTGGCGCCACTTCCGGCCGGCGTG
>Ga0326727_10017088_pt1 | contig 15148 bp, 14 predicted proteins | sample MB2enrmetagenome_FD_207643 | JGI IMG/M metagenome (GOLD analysis project Ga0326727, IMG submission 207643) | Lab enriched peat soil microbial communities from McLean, Ithaca, NY, United States - MB29MY | ecosystem: Environmental > Terrestrial > Soil > Wetlands > Peat | place: USA: New York... | reverse complement strand
ACCCCCATCGCGCCACCCCGGGCTCGGCGTGCTTCGACCTCTACGCCGCCGAGGCCGCCACCCTCGCGCGAGGGGCGGTGACGCGCGTGAGGACCGGACTGCGGATGCGCGCTCCCGCCGGCACGTTCATCGAGGTACGCCCTCGTAGCGGGCTCTCGACGCGCGGAGTGATCATGGTGAACGCCCCCGGGACGATCGACGCCGATTACTCGGGGGAGGTCCAGGTCCCGATGACCTTCCTGTTCGAGGGAAGCTACGAGATCCACCCCGGAGACCGGATCGGTCAGGTACGCCTCGTGCTCGACCATCCGACCGAGTTCGTGGCCGGCTCCGTCGAGGTCGTCGCCGGTCGCGCCGGAGGGTTCGGGAGCACCGGCCGCTGAGCGATGCCGGCCTCTCCCCGTCCCGGAGCCGCGGCCGACCCGTTCCATCTCCTCGCGGCGGACCGAACTTCGGGCGCGTATCCCCTCGCCGAGGCCGCGTTGGCCGCCCTCGCCCGGGCCTTGCCTAAGGGCCGAATCGACCGGCCGACGGTTCGCCGCTGGGCCCTCCAGTTACGGCGCGCGCAGCCCGCCATGGGGGCGATCCTCCGACTCTCCGAGGAGCTCGGCCGGTTCGCCCGCTCCGCGAACTCGAGCCTTTCGGCGCCTCGACTGTTGCGATGGGCCAAGCTTCGCCGACGAGAACTGCATAGAGAGGAACGCAGGGTGGTCTCCCGCGCCCGGCGAGCCCTACCCCCGCAGGTCCGCATCGTCACCCTCAGCGCGAGCTCGATGGTCGCCCGTCTCCTCGCCTCCACCCCGCGCTCCCAGAGGCCGACCTCGGTGGTCGTTCTGCGGAGCCTTCCCGGGGGAGAAGGGGTGAGGTTCGCCGCCGCGCTTCGAGCCCAGGGTCTCGAGGCGCGGGTCGTCCCGGACTCTCGGGGGCCGGAGGAGGTGCGACGGGCCGACCTGCTCCTCGTGGGGGCCGATACGGTCTACGGCGACGGTTCGCTCCTCCACAAGGTCGGGACTCGAGCCCTCGCGGCGGCCGCTCGACGGGCGGGGTGTCCGGTCGTGTCGGTGACCGGGACCTCCAAGATGATCCGGGGCCGTCCGCCACGACCCGTTCCCGGCGCCGGACATTTCGACCGGACCCCCGGGAGCGACATCTCGGCCTACTGGACCGAACTCGGCCCCGTGGCCCCGGAAGAGCTCCCGCTTCGTTTCAGTGGGAAGGCCCGCCGAACTCGCTCAGCACCTTCTGGACCGCCGGCCGGCTCCGACGGCGGGTGAAGCCGCCCGGGGTCGCCTCCTCCTCTTGGACCCGTTCCAGCATCTCGTGCATCCGTCGCTCCTTCGCCTGAGCGGCCCGGAACATCCCCTCGTCGCGCGTCCCCTCCGCGATGAGCACGAGGGCGCGACCGGCCCGGGCCCGGCCCGTCCGGCCCCGTCGCTGGATGGTCCGTATCTCGTCCGGCACCGGCTCGTACAGGACGACGAGGTCCGTGGAGGGGATGTCGAGCCCTTCTTCGGCGACCGACGTGGCCACCAGGCAGTTGAGCTCCCCCCGACGGAAGGCGTCGAGGACGCCGCTCTGCTCCTTCTGGCTCATCCCTTCGTCGCGGGTATGCGAGGCCTGCCCCACGAACCGAACGGCACGCACCCCGGGGAGCGCCTGGCGAGCGAACTCCTCCACCAGGGTGTCCGCGGTCTGCCGATACTGCGTGAACAGGATGACGCGCGCCCCCGGGGCGCGCCGGAGCTCCCCCGCCACGATGCGGACCGCGGTGGCGATCTTCGGGTGCTCGAGGTCGAGCGAGCGGAGCCTCCGCTCGACCTCCTCGACATCCGGGTCGGCGAGGAAGCTCCGGAGCGCCTGGGAACGCCGGCCCTTCCCGTCCTCCCGTTGACGCTCCAGGTACTGCCGCAGGGCATCCACCCCTTGGGTCTCGATGAGCTCCACGGCGTGGTTCGCTTTCATGGCGATCGCCTGGGTCGTCCGGGCCTTCCAGACGTTCCCCGGAGCCGGTTCCCCCCGAGCCCTCGCGGCGGCGATCTGCCGGTCGAGGATCTTGCCGATCTCCAGCAGCTCGCGGCGGGAGAGGTCGGCCCCGGGCGCGAGCCCCATCCTTTGGAGCTCCTCGACCTGGCGCCGCACCACCGTCTTGAGGAGCATGGAGAGGTGTCGGACCTCGACGGGAACCGGGACGGAGATCGGCTCGACCCGGATGGCATGGGTGTACGGCAGCACGTCCGGGTCCGTGGCGTCCCGATGCTCGAAGTGGGCGATCCCGAGGTTCGCCCATACCTCGCGGACCCGGTCGATCCTTGAGCCGGGGGAGGCGGTCATGGCGAGCACTCTGAGCCGGCGCTCTCGGGCGACCGCCCCGATGGTGACGTAGGCGTACTCCCCGACCGCCCGGTGCGCCTCGTCGAAGACCACGAGCGAGAACGGGTCGAGGGTGAGCTCCTTCGACCGGAGGTCGTTGGCGATGACCTGGGGGGTCGCCACGATCACCTGGGGAGGGTGGAGGAGCGCTTGGCGGCGTTCGGGGGTGAGCGCCCCGGTGAGCACAACCGGCGTGGGGGCGAACAGCGTCTCGGTGATGCTCCGCGCGTGCTGGAGGACGAGCGGTCGGGTCGGGGCGAGCACCAGGACCGATTCGGTGGGATGGTGCAGGAGGAACTCCGCGATGACCCTCAAGGCGATGGCGGTCTTGCCGAGACCCGTGGGGAGGACCACGAGGGTGTTCTCGGCGATGGCGGCCGCCGAGATGGAGGCCTGGTACTCCCGGTCCTCGAGCGTTCCGGGCCGGATGCGCGCATGCTCGACGGTCGTCACCGGACCCCTCGACCGGGTCGGGGAGGCGACCCAGCTTAATTACCCGGCAGTCTCGGCCCAAGGATGCTCCCGCTCCTCGTCGTGGCGGGTCTCCTCCTCCTGAGCGTTCTCGTTCTACTGTTCCAAGGCGTGCCGTTGTACCTGGCCGCCCAGATGCCCCGACTCTCGCCCCCCGCGACCCCGCCCGAAAGGAGGAGCTGGCCGAAGGTATCGGTCATCGTCGCCGCCCGGGACGAGGAAGCGGACCTCGGCCCTTGCCTCGACGACCTCCTCGCGCAGGAGTATCCCGACCTCGAGGTCATCGTCGTCGACGGAGGCTCCACGGACCGAACCCGGGAGGTGGCGCTCGCCCGGGCTCCACGCGTCAGCCTCATCGACGAACCGCCCCTTCCCGACGGCTGGGTCGGGAAGAACTGGGGCTGTCAGGTCGGCTACCAGGCCTCGACCGGGGAGCTGCTCCTGTTCACGGACGCGGACGTCCGATACCATCCGGCGGCGATCCGCGCGACCGTGGAATGGGCGGAGCGCGAACGGGCCGACCTCGCGACGCTCGCCGGACGCGTGGAAGCCCTCGGGTTCTGGGAAAGGGTGGTTCTCCCGTTCTACGTCCAGATGGTGCTCCTGTACTTCCGCGCTCCCCGAACGAACCTCGACCGTTCCCGCAGCGCGATGGCCAACGGGCAATACTGGCTCACGACCCGCTCCGCCTACACTTCGACCGGCGGGCATGCCGCGGTCCGCGGCTACGTGCTCGAGGACATTCGGATCGCCCAGAACTACCGAAAGGCGGGTTACCGTCTCCGCCTCGCCTGGGCGCCCGAGCTCATCGGGACCCGGATGTACCGGAGCCGGTCGGAGATGTTCGAGGGCCTCCTCAAGAACATCCACGGGACGGAGTTCTCCGCGCTTCGCCAGGCGGGATTCCTCGCCGGGCTCCTCGGGCTGTACTGGCTACCGCTCGGATTGCTCCCGTTCGCGATCCTCGCCGGTTCCACCGCGCTCGCGGCGATGGGGGCGCTCCTTTGGCTCGCCCTCTTCGGCAAGCACGTGGTGCTCGCCCGCGCCACCGGGATCGCCGGAGCCTACGGGCTCCTCTACCCGGTCGCGGTCGCGTTCTACGTCGCCCTCTTGGCCCGGTCCCTTCGACAGGGTTCCCATCGTGGAACGGTCGCGTGGAAAGGTCGGGAGTACTCCGTACGACCCTAGAGCCACGGCCCCAACAGAACGGTTAAAGAGGAAGGGGAGGTCGACCCGCGAGCTGAGCCATGTCCGTTCGTGCCCTGGGCCATCACGACCTGTTCATCGGGGGGAGCTCCGTTCCCGCCTCCAACGGGGAGCGCAGCGCGCTCCTCGACCCGGCGACCAACGAACCGCTCGCGACGGTAGCCGTCGGCGGCCGCGCGGACGCGCTCCACGCCCTGGAGGTCGCCGAGGGCGCGTTCGCCCGTTCGGGATGGGCGGGCGAGGACGGCGCGAAGCGGGCCAAAGCGCTGTTCCGCCTCGCGAACCGTCTGGAGGAACAGCTCGACCCGTTCGCTGAACTGGAGTCGCTGAACCAGGGCAAGACGCTCCGGGAGGCGAAGGGGGACATCCAGTTCGTCGTCCGGACCCTCGAGTACTTCGCCGGCCTCGCCGACAAGCTCCAGGGGGAGACGATCCCGGTCCCCGGGGGGCGTCTCGATTACACGCTCAAGGAGCCGCTTGGAGTGACGGTGCACATCGCCCCGTGGAACTTCCCGTTGGTGTTGGCGATGCGGTCGGTGGCGCCGGCGTTGGCCGCGGGGAACGCGGTCGTGCTGAAGCCGGCGAGCCTCACGCCCCTCACCGCGCTGCGGCTGGCCGCGCTCGCCATCGAGGCCGGCGTGCCGGCGGGGATCTTCAACGTCGTCGTGGGACCCGGTCGGGAGGTCGGCGAGTCGCTGATCACCGACCCGCGGTGCCGCTCCGTCTCTTTCACCGGAAGCTTGGAGGTGGGTCGGCGTATCGCCGAGCTCGCCGGGGGACGGAGGGTCCCGATGACCCTCGAGCTCGGAGGGAAGGGGCCGGTCGTCGTGTTCCCGGATGCCGACCTCGACCGGGTGGCCCGAGGAGTGGGCTGGGGGATCTTCGGCAACGCCGGACAGATGTGCTGGGCCGGCTCCCGGCTCCTCGTGCACGCCTCGGTCCGGGAGGAGCTCGTGGGCCGGGTGCAGGCTTTCGCCGAGAAGATCCGGGTCGCCCCGGGGACGGAGCCGAATGCCGAAATGGGCCCGTTGGTCTCGCGCGAGCAGAAAGAGCGCGTCCTCGGCTTTGTCGAGGAGGCGCGCGGCGCCGGAGCGAAGACGGTGACCGGCGGGAGCGCGTACCTCGACGGCCCTCTCGCGCGGGGGAACTTCCTCCCGCCGACGGTGCTCGAATCCGTCGACCCGAGCATGCGGGTGGTCCAAGAGGAGGTGTTCGGGCCGGTCCTTTCCGTCCTGCCGTTCAGTTCGGTCGAGGAGGCGCTCTCGCTCGCCAACGCCTCTCCGTACGGCCTCCTGGGTTCGGTGTGGACCCGGGACCTTTCGACCGCTCACTCGGTCGCCCGCCGGCTCGAGTGCGGGATGGTCACCATCAACGACCCGCCCATGACCTTCCCCCAGACGCCGTTCGGCGGGTACAAAGCGAGCGGGCTCGGCTCCGAACAGGGGAGGGAGGCCGTGGAGTTCTACACCCGGCGCAAGAACGTCCTGGTGAACCTGGGCTCGGGTAAGCCCAAAGCGTAGGCCCCTCGTTCGTACGAAGGGGCCAAAGACCCCCACCCTGCTTCGGGGCGAGCCGACATGCCCGAGCCGGACCCCGCGACCTGGTCCACCTGTGCCACCTGCGGCGATGCCCTACCGCCGGGCGCGCGCGCGTGTCCCACCTGCGGCAAGGAGACGAGCGGGCAGGCCACGGCGGAGGGGCTCACCCCGAAGACGCGCCGCCGCCTCAAGATCCACCGGGGATTACGGATCTTCCTCGTCGTGGGGGTTGCCGTCGCCCTGATCGGGGTCATGGCGCTGGCCGTCTACCAAGGCCCTCCCGTGGCGGCGGACCCGCTGACGAACACCTGGGTGTACAACATCACCGCCGGCAACTACTCCGTCTTCAGCGGCTCGGTCACCGGCGGCGACTACATCGCGGGGAACTTCACCGTGGTCACGCCCCCGGGGGCGAACGTCCTCTTCGAGGTGTTCAACAACTCCTCCTACCGACAGTTCGCCGCCGGGCTCCCCGCGGTCCCCCAGGCCCCCTCCTCCAACGCGACCGAGGGGGTGATCGACTTCGCCGCCGTGGTCACCGACACCTACTACTTCGTCTGGGTCGATGCCTACGCGGCCCCGAGCCACATCGACATCACGGTGTACGCGAGCACCGAGTACATGAGCAACGTCCTCGTCCAGTGACAGGCGAGGGGCCGGGGCGTGGGCGGGAACGTCGAGGGTCGCCCTACGCGGGAGCGGCGCCCATCCTTCGCAGGTAGGAGGCCGGCACCTGGTCGACGAGGAAGACGGTCTTGCCCGCCTGCATGATCACGATGCCCTCCCGGCGGGCGTTCTTGGCGTCCACCGCGAGGATGACCGGGTCCGGCGTGCGCACCGCCCCCGCCGCCCGGGCGTCCTCGGCGGTGCGGGAAAGATGGACCTTGCGCCGGTCCGTGGGCTTGAGCCCCACCTCGAGGACGATGTTCGCCTCGTCGGGGGTGACGGGGAAGAAGAGCTCGTCGGGGATGTTCTCGGTCGGGAGGTCCAGGTCCACCTCCACGGTATGGCCGTAGGTCGCCCGGATGCGTTCGTCCCGGATCTCATAGCGACCCTTCGGGTCGCTCTCGGCGATCGCCACGATGTGGTGCGCCCTCAGCCAGTGGTAACCCCGGTGCTGGCTGGAGATCGCCTTGACGAGGGCGGGGAGGGAGATCCAACCGTGTTCGTCGATGGCGAGGCCGTACTTCTCCGGGAAGTGGCGGAGCACCCCGGTCATGACGCGGCCCAAGTGGTCGAGCTCCCGGTCGTTCATCAGGAACCGACCGGGCTGGGCGCAGACCGGGCAGTTCTCCTGACGGAAGTATCCGTGCTGCGGGCACTCCTTGAGCATCGCTGGCTCCTCGGTTACGACCTGATCTTCTCGGCCTTCTTGTCGAAGTCCTGCAGAAGGTCCCCGTACAGGTCGGCGAGGTCCTTCAACACCCGCTTCAGCACTTGCTGGGGCTTCTCCCCCTTGGTCTTCAGGTACAAGGCCGGTCGATCCAGGAACGCGTGGCCGAGGAAGTACCGCGCCTCGACGACCTTCTCCTCCTGCTGGAGGAGCTCGACGAGCGGGATGAGCAGGGTCTCCTCCCCCTTCGGGAGCTCGATCCGAAGCGAGTCGGACTCTTTCTCGACGACCTGGATCTCCATCGACGGGCTCAGCGGGCGCCACATCCGGTTCGGTTCATAAGCGTGGCGCCGCGAACGGCCCCGCGCCCCAGTCACGCGCGGTCGACGGCCGCCACGGCTATATGCCGGCGCTCTCGATGCGGGTCCAAGAGGCCCATGCGCGCGCTGGTCGTGGGTGGGGGGGCCCGCGAGCACATCCTTGGTCACTGCCTTGAACGGGCCGGGGCCGAGCTGTACGCCATCGCCCCTCACGTGAACCCCGGTCTCCAGCTCCTCGCCCGGCGGTTCGAACGCGCGAACGCCGAGGACCCAGCTCCGGTGGTCGAGTTCGCGCGCCGGAAGAAGGTCGAGCTCGCCGTGATCGGTCCGGAGGCCCCGCTCGCGAGCGGGGTCTCCGACGCGCTCCGGGCGGCGGGCATCCCCGTGGTCGGTCCCTCCCAGGCGGCGGCCCGGATCGAGAGCTCCAAGCGGTTCTGCCGGGAATTGCTCGCCCGCCACGGCATCGACGCCTCACCGAGGTTCGTCGCCGTGGAACGCCCCGAGGAGGTCGAGGCCGCCGTGCGCGAGTTCCCGACCCCGTTCGTCATCAAGCCCGTCGGGTTGACGGCGGGGAAAGGCGTCCTCGTGCAGGGCAGCGACTTCGCGACCCCCGAGGAGGGCGCCTCCATGATGCGCCGCCTCCTCTCGAGCGCCGTGGGCCGGGAGGGCCTTCTCCTGGAGGAGCGCCTGGAGGGCGAGGAGTTCAGCCTCATGGCGCTCGTGACGGATTCCGGCGTCTACCCGCTGCCGGCCGTTCAGGACTACAAGCGCGCGCTGGAGGGCGGAGGCGGGAGCAACACCGGGGGGATGGGCTCGTACTCCCAGCGCGACTACCTTCTGCCGTTCCTCTCCCGCGAGAACTACGACCGGGCCGTGGAGATCCTCGAGCGGACCGTCGCCGCCCTCACCCAAGAGGGGCTCGCCTACCGCGGGGTCCTGTACGGCGGGTTCATGCTGACGGACCGCGGCCCGAAGCTCGTCGAGTACAACGCTCGCTTCGGCGACCCCGAAGCGCTCAACGTGCTGACGATGTACGAGCCCGGCGATTTCGCTGCGCTCATGCTCGGGGTCGCCACGGGTTCGGTCGCCCGTCCGCTCCTGGAGTTCCGGCACCGGGCCACGGTGGTGAAGTACGTGGTGCCGGTCGGCTACGGCGGAGCCCCTCAGGTGGGCGCCGAGGTGGAGTACGACTCCGTGGCGATCGAGGACGCGGGCGTGCACCTGTACTTCGGCACCGTCGACCCGGCCGGTCCGGGCAAGGTGCGATTCACCTCCTCGCGGGGCCTCGCCCTCGTGGGGGAGGCGAGCGCGGTGTGGGAGGCGAGCGAGCGCGTCGAGAGCGCCCTCAAGTTCGTGAAGGGAAGCTACTACGTACGTCGGGACATCGGGAGCAAAGAGGACCTCTCCCGGCGGACCGAGCACATGCGGAACCTCCTCGCGCCGGGGGCGAAGCCCTCCCCGCTCCCCCTGAGCGTCGCCGCTCCCGGAGCGCCGCCGTCGAGCGCCGGGGGGCCGGAACAGGTGATCTGACCGGGTTTCCGCTACCGTATAATAGCCCCGGTCGGTGGTTTCCTTCCATGCTCTGCCCGAAATGCAAGCGCCTCATGCGCCCGGACAAGGGGGCCGGCGCGTGGATCTGCGGCTCCTGCGGGACCCGGAGCAAGATGGGCCACGGCCACGAGGTCGGGCGGTCCACCCCCACCGTTCGTTCGATGGACGTCGTCGAGGAGCGTCACTCGGCGACCCTCCCCACGGCCGATGAGCAGTGCCCGAAATGCGGCCACGGCAAGGCGTACTGGGTCCTGCGGCAGACGCGCGGGGCCGACGAGCCGGAGACCCGCATCTTCGAATGCACCAAATGCGGCCACAAGTGGCGCGAATACCAGTGACCGCGCCGGCGACGGTCTCCCGGGCGTTCGCCCCCGATTCGCTCGGCCAGAGTCTCACCGTCCGAGGTTGGGTGTTGCGCACCCGTTCCTCCGGCGGGATCCTCTTCGTGCTGCTCCGGGACCGGACCGGCGTGGTCCAGCTCACCGCCCGGCGCGACGCGCTCGGCGAGGCCGCGTTCCACGCGGCGGAGGCGGTCCAGGTCGAAGGGGCGCTCCTCGCCACGGGGACGGTCCACGAGGACCGTCGGGCCCCGGGCGGCCGGGAGATCCGGGCGAGCACGATCGAGGTGGTCGATGCCGGCGCGCCGTTCCCGATCTTCCAGGACCAGACCGAGGAGTTCCTCCTCGACAAGCGCCACCTTGCCATCCGCTCGCAGGAGCTCGTCTCGGTGTTCCGCCTCAAGGCGGCGATGCTCCGGGCGTTCCGGGAGTTCCTCGCCCGGGAGGAGGTCCTCGAGGTCACCCCGCCGATCCTCACCGGCAACGCGGCGGAGGGCGGGGCCGACGCCTTCCAGGTGGATTACTTCGGGAGGCCCGGCTATCTGTCGCAGACCGCGCAGCTGTACCTCGAGGCGATGATCGCCCCCCACGAGCGCGTCTACGCCCTGACGCCCTCGTTCCGGGCCGAGAAGTCGCGGACGAGCCGTCACCTGACCGAGTTCCTGATGCTCGAGGTCGAGCTCGCGTGGTGCGACCTCGAGGGATTGATCGACTTCACCGAGCGGATGGTCGTCGAGGTGCTGCACGACCTCGCCCGGAGCGCGCCGCGCGAGCTCGAGCAGCTCGGCCGCCGACCCGAGGAGCTCACCCGGATCGTGGCGCCATTCCCCCGGTGGAGCTACACCGAGGCGGTGGAGCGTCTCAAGGCCCAGGGGTTCTCCCTCGAATGGGGGAGCGAGTTCGGCACCGCGGAGGAGCGGGCCCTCACGCTGGAGTCCTCGCAGCCGGTGTTCGTGACCCGGTTCCCGAAGGAGATCAAGGCGTTCTACATGCTCCGTACCCCGGGGGACCCGCGGACGGTGGAGGCGGTCGACCTCCTCGGGCCCGAGGGGTACCATGAGCTCGTCGGCGGAAGCTGCCGGGAGACCGACATCCCGACGCTCCTCGAGCGGCTCCGGGCGATCGGCGCGGACCCGGCGAGCTACGAGTGGTACCTCGACCTCCGTCGGCACGGCAACGTCCCCCACGCCGGCTTCGGCATCGGGCTCGAGCGTTTCCTGAGGTTCATCGCGCGACGCGAGCACATCCGCGATACCACGCCGTTCCCCCGGACCCCCTCGCGCCACACGCCGTAGGTCGCGATCCAAGAGCAATGTTCAAGTTGCGTCGCATGCTAGCTCGAACGAATCGCCGATAGGACCCGTGAACGTGGCCACCGAAACCGCACCCAACGAAAAGTCCGAGAAACGCGCCGACCGACCCGCCGCCGAAGCCGCGGGGGGCAAGAGCCCCGAAGCGAAGCCGCTCGCCATCGAACGGCTGACGCACGAGGACGTCGGGGAGATCGTCCAGCTCTTCCGACGCGTGTGGGAGCCGTACCTCACGGGCCTACCGCCCGAGGTGCAGCGACGCTGGCAACCGACGCCGCTCGAGTTCACGAGCGGGATGGAGGGCGTGACGTACTTCGCCGCGAAGCGCGGCGGGAAGATCATCGGGGTCATCGGCTGCCGGATGGTCGACGGGGCGTGCCACCTCCTCCACCTCTGCGTCGACGTGGAGCACCGACGCCACGGCATCGGCACCGCGCTCCTCGCCGCGGGGCTCGGCTGGTCCCAGCACGCCAACGCCCGCTCGATCTACGGCGACGTGCTCGCCCGGTTCCCCGAGGCCCTCGGGCTCTTCAAAGCCTGCGGCTTCACCGAGGCGGGCCTTCTCCATCGCCATTTCTGGGGAGAGGACGTCCGGGTGTTTGAGAAGATCCTGTAGGGGGCTCTTCCTCCTCCCTCGCGACCGGGCTGCCGGCGGACGGTCGGAGGTTCACGAGCCTCCGAAGCTCGCGCACGGCGATCTCGAGGTTGCCCCGCGAGAGGGCCCGCGCGGCCCGGGCGAGCGTCGCGGCCTCCCGGTCCACGCGGAGGCCGTCGTTCCGGTTCTGCACGAGCACGTCGCCCCATCGCTCCACGAGCGCCGGAAGGATCTCCTTGAGCTCCCCCTGCGCCTCCGCCTGGAGTTCCCGTAGCCGCTGCTTCAACGGGGCGAGGCGGCCCCGCCGGAGCTCCCGTTCGAGCTCCGCGGCGAGCTCCTGGGGCTCCTCGGGGGAGGGGATATCGAGCGCCCGCATGTCGCGGAGCAGCGAGACGAGCTTCTCGAGCTCCTCGCGGGCCTGGTCGAGGTGCCGCTCCTTGAGCGCCACCACGCGGGCGACCTGTTGGTAGGCGGTGAGGGCCCGGGTCACGTCCCCCGACCGGGCGGCATGCAACGCATCGTCGATCTCCTCGCGCTCGAGCCGGCTGTCCACGGAGTACGCCTCGAGGCGCCGCAGTCGGGACTGCGCCTGTTGGGCCCACGCGTCGAGCGCCTGGAGGATGCGCTGCTGCGCGATGCGCTCCACGCCGTGGAGGACCTCGCGCCACGCCTCGGGGGTCTCCCCCGAGCTCGCGAACTCGATGGCCCAGCTGGGGAGCTGGGGCACCTGGACCTGCAGCGATTGGGCGGCGATCGCCCACTGTCGGAGCTTGGTGAGGTGCCGCTCGAGCTCCTCCCGCTCCGCCATCCCCGACAGCGGAACGGCGGGAGCGGCCTTGGGGCTCGGCGGGGCGTGGGCCGCGATGGGGGCATCGCACACCGGGCAGTTCGCCGCGCCGGCCGGCACGGTGCTGCCGCATTGGACGCACCGATGGATCAGGTCCGCCACGTGATGCTCCCAGCGGGGGGTATGCAGGGGGTGAGATTTGAACTCACGAACTCCTACGAGACCAGGACCTCAACCTGGCGCCTTTGACCAAGCTGGGCCACCCCTGCGTGGCGGGCGGCGGCTATCGGCCGTTCGGCATAACCTTTGCTGCGCGGCGACGGGCGCGTGGCCCCCGGCATGTCCCACTCATCGACGGGGGGACCTAAGAGAGTATTGGAGCCTCCCGCGGCCCCCACCCCCGCCCCGAGCCTCGGCGGCCCGGCGTTCTGGGGGCGTGCGCTCCCCGTTAAGGCCATCTATGGCGCCCGGCTCGATGTCGGCCATGCCGGCGGCGCAGAGGTTGGGGGCCGCCGATGTGGGCACCACGGTCTACATCGGAAGCAAGCCCACGATGACCTACGTCTTCCAGGTAGTGGCCCAGCTGAACAGCGGGCCGGGACCGATCGTGGTGAAGGCGCGGGGCAACGCCATCGCCAAGGCGGTGGACGTCGTCGAGGTCGTGCGGCATCGCTTCCTGGAGGGGCAGGTCGAGGTGGGCCGGGTCCTCCTCGACACCGAGCGGCTTGTGAACCGCGAGGGACGCGAGGCGAACGTCTCCTCGATCACGATCCCGTTGACCCGGACGGGCCCGGTGAGCCTCCCGAAGGGAACTCCTCCGGTCGCGTCGGGACCGACCGCCTGAAGACGCCGGTGCCCCCCCAGAGGTCGCCGAGCCGCGCCCGCTCGGGGCTCAAGTTCATGACGACCGCGCTCACGCCGCCGACGAGGAGGAGTCCCGCGGCCGCGAGGGCGATCAGGACGAACCCGTTGGAGACGTTGGCGAAGCTCGGAGGCACCGAGCCCGATGGCAGGAGGAGGAGGACCATCGCCGGCCCGACGAGCTCGGCGATGATGAACAGCGGGATCAGCCGCGGGGCGTTCCGGTTGAACAGCGCGAGGAAGCGAGGACGGCCCAGCTCCCGGGTCCTTACCTCCAGGCGGAGGATCCGCTTGCCGACCGTGGTGCCGGTGAGCGCCTCCAACGCGAAGAAGTACAGGAAGCCGTAGGCCGCGTAGCCGAACAACGCGGCGTTGAACGGCACACCGTTCAGGATGGCGTCCGCTCCGCCGGGGAGCGATAGCGCGAGGAGCCCCCAGAGGAACACGGCGGGCGCGGTGAGGACGACCAGGTCGATGAAGAACGCCGCGGCGCGCTCACCGAAGGTCGCGAGGGCCTCGGCCCCGACCTGGTGGGCGGCCTGTAGGAGGAGGCGCGCCGTGAACAACCCGCGGGCGGCCGTCGGAGCGGAACGGTCCTCGCTGCGAGCCAAGGCGCGCAGGTTCTGGTGGTCGATGCCGGTCCACGTGGGCGTGCCGAGGCCCTTCCAGGGGTCCTGCCCCTCCGGCACCGGAACAGCGCCTCTCAACGCCCGCGCCCGCGCGACGCCGAGGTCGGCGGCCCGGGTCGCCGCCGAGAGCGCCCCCGAAGGATCCCCCGCGGCATAGCGCCTCGCCCCGTCCCGATACGCCCCGGAGGCGGTCGGCGGGCCGAGAGGCTGAGGGGGCGCCGGTTCGGGCAAGCCCCCGAGGCCCCGGCGAGTGCCCAGATACGCGAGGAAGCCGCCGACCACGGCGATGAGCCCGGTGAGATAGACGAGGTCCAGCACTCCCGCCCCGCCGATGGAGAGGAGCGCGGAACTCTGTCCGTACAGGGGAGGCTCGTGGAGGACGTCCGCGCCGAGGAGCACCCCGAGGGTCGAAGCCGAGTACCCGAGCGGGATGCCCGCGAGCGGGGGAAGGTCGAACAAGGGCCGCGCGAGGAGGACGGCCAGGACCCCGACCAGGAACGGGGCGATGAGATAGTAAGGGAAGATCGAGAGGATCCCCACCCCCGGGCTCGCCTCCGTCGTCGCATACGTCACCAGGAGAGCCATTGTCGCGAGCCCGGCGAGCCCGGTCGCCCGGTCGGGCCCGTCGCTCGGGCGCTCCGGCAAGCTCGAGCCGAGAGCCACTGCCCCGGCGAGAATGGCCCCCGCGACCAGGACGGGCGCGAGGAGGGGGGTCGGGGCGCTGAGGAGGGCGAAATGGGGGCCGATCGGGATGGACCAGGCATAGGCGCCGGCGAACCCCCCGACCGAGGGGAGGGTGGGCCAGAGGACGAGGGCGAACAGCGCCGCGGTGAGCGCGGCGAGGGTGGCGAGGAGACGCAGAAGCACGCGGAGGCGGCCGCGGCCGAACCAACGCGCCGGCAGGTACAGGCTGAGACCGATGGGGATGAGCGCGCCGCCCAGATTCACCGCGAGGATGCTCCCCTCCCAACCGAAGATCGGGGCGTTGCCGAGGGAAGCCGCGAGGCAGCCGGGTAAGAGCAGCCAGAAGGTCGCCCGGCCGAACCCCGCGGCCCGGGCGGTGCCGGGGGACTCCCACGCCCACAGGAACAGGAACATCCAGAGGAGCGCGGGCAGGGCGAAGTACAACGCGACGCTCAGAATGTCGGAAGCCAGTTGCAGGGAGTCGACCAACGGACGCCTCGGCGCCGGCGGGGGCGCGGAGCCCCCGGGCGCGGCGAGCGACCGACGGTCGAGCTTCTCCTAAAGGGTTTTCTGTACGAGGCCGATGCCACGGCCCATGGCCGATGTTCGAGTAGAGAAGGATTCGCTCGGTTCCCGGGAGGTCCCTGCTTCGGCGTACTACGGCATCCAGAGCCTGAGGGCCAAGGAGAACTTCCCGGTGAGCGGGCTGCGACCCTCTCGCCATCTCATCCGCGCCTACGCAGAACTGAAGCGAGCGTGCGCCCGGACCAACGAGGCCCTGGGGGTCCTCGACCCGAAGCTCGGGGCCGCGATCGAGCAGGCCGCCGGGGAGATGGCCGAGGGGCGATTCGACTCGGAGTTCGTCGTCGACGTCTTCCAGGCCGGGGCGGGCACGTCGTGCAACATGAACACGAACGAGGTCCTCGCGAACCGCGCCCTAGAGATCCTGGGGTACGCGCGAGGCGAGTACCAACGGGTGAGCCCCAACGATCACGTGAACCGGGGGCAATCGACCAACGACACCTTCCCGGCCGCCTCCCAAGTGGCCGTCCTCTTCGCTTTGAGGGAGCTTCGAACCTCCGTGGAGCGGCTGGCGGAGAGCCTGGAGCGGAAGGGGGCGGAGTTCGCTCGCCTCCCCAAAGCCGGGCGGACGCA
>Ga0326727_10017087_pt1 | contig 15149 bp, 14 predicted proteins | sample MB2enrmetagenome_FD_207643 | JGI IMG/M metagenome (GOLD analysis project Ga0326727, IMG submission 207643) | Lab enriched peat soil microbial communities from McLean, Ithaca, NY, United States - MB29MY | ecosystem: Environmental > Terrestrial > Soil > Wetlands > Peat | place: USA: New York... | reverse complement strand
GTAACTGTTCAGGTCCTTCGTCAGCATATTGGTGTCGGCGGTTGCACACAGACCGAGTTATTGGAGGGACGTAGCCCTTTGGAAATTGCCTGGAAATAGGGCTGGACTCTAAACGCAGCGCACCGTAGCTTTGGGCGCATGGCCAGCGCGCCCACAATTCAAGGTCGAATCGTCACGCCCGAGATGCTCGGTCAGGTGCGTGGTCTTATTGCCGAGCAGCCGGATTGGAGCCGCCGCCGTCTGGCCTTGGAACTGTGCCGACAGTGGCAGTGGCACAATGCCGCTGGCCAGATCAAGGATATGGCCGCACGCTCATTCCTCGACAAGCTCGAAGCGCGAGGTTGGATTCAGTTGCCACCCCGTCAGCGGCGCCGAGGTCCGGGTTTTGCACCTCGGTTGGCTGCTCTGCCGCCGCCCCAGGCAGAACTGAAGGCATCCTTAGCGCAACTGCGGCCGCTTCAATGGCAGGTATTCGGCGCCCGCCAACCGCAGGCAGCGCGGTTCAACGCCTATTTGGCACGGTATCACTACTTGCCCTACCGTAGCGCGGTGGGGGAAAACCTCGGCTATCTGGTGCAAGATCACCAAGGTCGTGACTTGGCCTGTGCCTTGTTTGGCGCCGCGGCTTGGAAGATCCGGCCGCGAGATAGTTTTCTTGGCTGGACAGCCAATGGGCGCCAAGCCCACTTGGGCCGGGTAGTGAACAACAGTCGGTTTTTGATCTTGCCTTGGGTACGCGTGCCGGAGTTGGCCAGCCACATTTTGGGCCGGGTGGCCCGGCGCCTGGCTAGCGATTGGCAGGCGCATTACGGCCATCCGGTGGTGTTGCTGGAAACCTTTGTCGAGCGGGAGCGGTTCCGTGGTAGTTGCTACCGCGCCGCCAACTGGATTTACGTCGGCCAGACCCAGGGACGCACCCGCCAGGATCGGGAGCGGCGAATCCAAGCACCCGTGAAGGATATTTGGGTCTATCCACTCCAGGCCAACTTCCGAAAGCAACTGTGCCATGTTCACGCGTGAAGAACTTTTGCCGCTGGCCCGGAGCCAGCCCGAAGCGCTGGTCGAGATTATCCTGGCCTTGCAGGAGCGACTGGAGCAATTGGAGATGCGGGTCAAGGAGATGGAAGCCCAACTGGCTAAGAACAGCCAAAACAGCAATAAGCCCCCTTCCAGCGACGGGTTGAGCAAACCCAGCCCCAAGAGTTTGCGCACGCGCAGTGGTCGGAAACCGGGGGGTCAACCCGGTCATCCCGGTCAGACTTTACAGCGGGTCAAAAACCCAGATCACATTTTCATTCTTGGGCTGGAAATCTGTCCCAAATGCCATGGGCACGGCCTGGGCAAGGAGCGGGTGCTCGGTTATGAGAGTCGCCAGGTGTTCGACTTGCCGGAGCGGCCTTTAGCGGTGACCGAACACCGGGCCGAGATCAAGTGTTGTCCGCATTGTGCCGAAGAAGTGAGGGCGAATTTTCCCGCGGGCGTGAGCGCACCGGTTCAATATGGACCACGGTTTCAAAGCCTCATGGTGTATTTGAACCAGCAGCAGTTGCTTCCCTATGATCGACTGGCCCAGTTGTGTGAGGATCTCTTTGGGCAGCCGTTGAGTGCAGGGACGTTGGCCGCGGCCAATGAGCGCGCGTATGAAAAGTTGACCCCCTTCGCGCAGGCACTGGTGAAGCAAGTGCCCCAAGCGCCAGTGGTCCATTTGGATGAGAGCGGCCTACGCGTCCAGGGGGCGCTGCACTGGCTGCACGTGGCCTCGACGGCCGAGTTGACCTTCTACGGAGTGCATCCCAAACGTGGCACTGAGGCGATGGACGCTTTCGGAATCATCGGCGCGTGTCGGCAGTGGGTGGTCCATGATCACTGGAAGCCCTACTTCGCGTATCAGGAATGTCTGCACGCCTTGTGCAACCAACACCTTTTGCGGGAACTGAAATTCCTCTGGGAAGAACAACACGAGGTCTGGGCGCAGCAATTGAGTCACTTGCTGTTGGAATTTCATCGGCAGCGTCAAAAGGACGGGGAGTTCAGCGAGCGTCAATTTAGGCGAGCCCTAAAGCGATATCGCAGAATAGTGCGCCGGGGGCGCTATCGCCATCCGCGCTTGGCCCCAGGCCAGGGACGCTGTGCGCAGAGCAAGGCGGCTAATCTGTTGGATCGCCTGGAGAATTTTGATCTGTGCGTCTTGGCTTTCCTATTCGACGAGCGTGTGCCGTTTACCAACAATCAGGGCGAGCAGGACATCCGAATGATCAAAGTGCGCCAGAAAATCTCCGGGTGTTTTCGCACGCTCCGAGGAGCCCAGATATTCTGTCGCATTCGCAGTTACTTGAGCACCTGCCGCAAACAAGGCCGAAACCTCTGGGAAGCAATCCAAAAGGCCATCGTGGGCAGGCCCTTCATTGCCTCATGCCCTCACGCTGGCCCTTGAGGCGAGAATAGCTACCAAGGATCTGAGAAACCATCTTGAAGAATCCAAACCAAGAATTAACCCCCTCACCGTGACCACGCATGCTCAAACACAACAACGCAAAGTCTATTTCTGGCGAGACGATCTCGTGTCCTCCTGCAAATGAGTGCAAATGTCCCCGCTGTCTCCAACCGGAGGACCATCCGGACAAACAATTACATCACCAACTGAATCTGCTTCTGGCCCACCTCAGCGAACAACAGCGTCGCTGGGTCGCAGCGTATGAGGCAAAACGCTTTGGGTGGGGTGGCCAGACACTCGTATCACTTATTACTGGCATAAGTCGTCGAAGAATTCTTCGCGGGCAACGGGAATTGGATGAGGAACTTCAGGGGCGTCCGTCGGGTCGTGCTCGCATTCTCGGCGGAGGGCGACATCCAAAATTGACGGAAAGCCATTTGAAGCTTCTGGAGCAATTGCTTTCGCAAGGCGCAGCGGCACACGGTTGGCAAAATAACCACTGGACTGCGAAACGTGTAGCACAGGTTATCCGAAAACATCTGGGGAAGGATTTGTGCATCCCTTCTGTTCGGAAGGTCCTGAATGAGCGACTTGGCTGGACGCTCCAAAAACCGCGGCTCCAGTCTCGAGACCGTGACGAGGATGAGATCACGCGCTGGAAAAGCGAGGAGTTCACCCGCATCCGAACCGAAGCCCGCGACAGACATGCCTATCTGGCGTTCATCGACGAGTCTGGCTTCATGCTCGCTCCCACTCTCCGCCGAACCTACGCGCCCAGCGGTCACGCGCCAGTGGAAAAAGTCACAGATCCACATGCAAGAATCTCGATAATCGGCGCTATCACGCTAACTCCGGAATGCCAGCAAGTTAACCTCACTTTTGACCTGTCGGCTGACAATGCGAATTTTAACGGACAATCCATTGCAGCCTTCCTCCGTCTCTTGCATGAACGGGTAAAACATCCGATCACCGTTATCTGGGATTCAGTGCGCATACACTTATCGCAACCTGTGGCCGATTACCTCTCTAGAAATGGCAACATTGTTTCCGAAACGTTCCCTCCCAACGCACCGGAGCTCAATCCGGCGGACGGTGTATGGTCGTACATCAAGTATGGACGTCTGCCGAACTATACACCCTTTGACTTATCCGAATTGCGGAGGACGGTCACAACTGAGTTGAAGCGTCTGCAAAGACAACCGCATCTGCTGCACGCTTTCATCCGCCGCACAAGGTTAAGCTTTGAGGATTGACAACTAGAAGCAACGCTATCGGGCGGCGCTTACAACCGGGTAAGGATTCAACTGGCCCATGAACGCTTTCCCCAACAGGCACCTGAACAGTCACACATCCCATTTCGGGGTGTTATCCGGACGCCCCGCCCGGTCGGATGAAGGGTATCTCTTCACCAAAGCGGTTTTTACTCCTCCCAGCCTGGGCTGTTAAGGGCGAGTTCCACAGGTTTCGCGAACATTGGCGAGGTCGAGTGGCATCAGATGGGCGAGGTCGTCCTTTCCCTCCCGCCAGTTTGATGCCGTTACGGTAAGGGCAAAAAAGGGTCAGACATTAGACTTGTCTGGGGCTGTGCCGGTCTGAGAGGCATCGGTGTGTTTTCCCGGGATTCACGAAGGAAGGGAGGCCGGTATTGTGGGCTTCATGCTGCGGGTGATGCGAGGGGGGTATTCCTGCGCGATCAACCACGAGATGGACCGCTGTGGGAGCACGAAGCCTCAGGCGCCAACGTCAGTGGGCGCAAAGGTGGGGTGGAGAGGAATAGTGCGCCGACTGACGGGCGTGTTGCCCAACGGTAGTGCGTGGATGGGAAGAATGGGACGAATAGGACGGATGAGACACATCCCAGCATTCCTGGTGACGAGACACGGCCACAACCCGCAGCCGGGACGGCTGTGCTACGACGTTAGGGATTGGGCAACAGGCTCGGACGTTGGCGGCGACGATTTCGGGCTGGCTTGAATCGGCGGTGGCGGGAAGGCGTGGCCAGCGGATTGATGCGTCTGGCGGCGATGGGAACCCGGAGGGCACCGGGGGACCGCATTCGAGGGGAAATCGCCCAGGGCTTTTGCCTGGGCGGTGTTCGATGCGCTCTTCCAGGTTGGTTGTGGCCGGCGCGGCGCGTGTGACAGGCGTGTTGCTTGGGAAGTGGTCCGGCAGTGGTCCGGTAGCGCTCCGAGGTGGATCGCGAAATGCCCTTTGTTTGTAAGGGGTTTCTGCTCTTTTGTGTCTCCGGCGGTCTTTCGGCTGCTGGTGTGGAGTAGTCACGCCGGATGGAATAATGCTGCCCGTTGAGCGGGCCGGACTGGCCCAGGCGGGGGCGGCTGCGCAGGTTGGATCCCGCCACGATACAGGCCCGGCGCTCTTCCTGGGTCAAGGCGTGGCTATACTTGCTGGAAGCGGCGCCGAACTTCGCTCGCCAGTGACGTTGCGCGGGGGTGCGGGGGTCGCGCGGTTTGACGTACAAGTGCCGCCACTGCTTTCCACGCCGCAGATACCAGACCCAGTCGCCGCAGCGGCCACTCTTGGGGCGGAGATCGAAGCATTGTCCCCAAGGGCCGTAATACGGGCAGCGGCGGCACCGGTGGACCGGCCGTTTCTTATGCGGCTTTGCCGTCTTTGGCCCGGCGGGCGCGACTGGCATGCTTGCTTTCATGAACGACTACGTGACACTTGTTAGCGCAGGCGGCAGCCCGGGCACGCTCTTGCTGGGCCGACATCGCTTTAACCCAGGCCTGCCGGCGACCGTCTTTCGTGTATTACAACCTGCCCCGCCTGGCAAGGGATTCTCGCGGGCCAAGGCTTTCATTTGGGCTTGATCGTGCCGCAGTCTGGGCTTATGCCTACGAGGAATGAAAGCCCTGCCATGCATTCCTGGACCCGCCGTGATTTCACCAAAACCTTAGTCTTTGCCGGAGCGACGACGGCCCTGGGAGCAGCGCGCGCCGCCAGCGCCAACGATCGTGTCCGCCTAGGGTGCATCGGGCTGGGGAACCGAGGGGACCAGGTGTTGGACGCATTCCTGAAGCAGCCCGATGCGGAGGTGATTGCGGTCTGCGACTTATCGCAAGCCTACCTCGATTTTGCTGCTAAGAAGATTGGCGGCTCGCCGCGGCAGTTCAAGGATTACCGGCAGTTGCTGGCGCTGAAAGAGGTTGACGCGGTGGTCATTGCCACGCCCGACCACTGGCACGCGCTGCAGACCATCCAGGCTTGCGAGGCGGGCAAGGACGTATATGTCGAGAAGCCGCTCTCGCTGTGTGTGGCCGAAGGCCGGGCGATGGTTGAGGCGGTGCGCCGCCACGGCCGGGTTTGCCAGGTAGGGATCCATCGGCGGTCGTCGGCGGTGTGCCGCGAGGCAGCGGAGCTGGTGCGCCAAGGCGGGCTTGGCAAAGTCACTGCCGCCCGCACTTTTCACATTCAGAACGAATGGCCCGCCGGCATCGGCAATCCGCCGGACGGCGATCCGCCCGCCGACCTGGATTGGGATGCCTGGTTAGGTCCGGCACCGCAGAGACGTTACAACAAGAATCGCACCTTTTACCGGTTCCGATGGTTTTACGATTACAGCGGCGGCCAGGTCACGAATTTCGGCGTGCATTACATTGATTTCATCCAATGGGCGCTCGGGGCCGAGGCGCCGGTGTCGGTCGCCGCGATGGGACTCAAGGCCGCCGACCTGGCGGACAACCGGGAGATTCCTGACACGCTGGAGGCGATCTGGCAGTACCCCGGCGGCACGCTGGTCACCTTTTCCCAATTCAACGCCACCGCCGGGCCCTGGAGTCTTCCGGGCTGCGAACTCGAGTTGCGCGGCACCCAGGGGACATTCTTCCTGTTCGGCGACGGCTACGAGGTCGTGCCAGATCCCATTTCCGAGGACGAATTCCCGGCACGGTCACCGCTGACCCGGCAGCAGGATGCTCGTTATCGCCGTGATGCCAAGCCGCGGATCGCGCCGCGAAAGGTGCGCGGGTCCTCCACCAGCGACACGGCACCGCACGCGCGCAACTTTCTTGATTGCGTGAAGAGCCGGGCGAAATGCAACTGCGATGTTGAGACGGGTCACCGGAGCACCAGCGCGACATTGCTGGCCAACATCGCGCTCAAGACACACGCGGTGCTGGATTGGGATGCCCGAGCGGAGCGCTTCCCACATCACGCGGAGGCCAATAAACTCCTGAGTTATCACTATCGGGCACCCTACCAGTTCCCGGGTTAAGAACGTTCGCATCGCCAAAACCGCTGCTGCTGGCGCCTGAAGTGGCGCCAGCTTTGAGCGGAGAGGGCCATAGCGCTGCTTTTGAAAGCATGAAAACGAATATTGTGTTCCGTTGGTTCGTTGGCGTGGTCTTCACCAGCGCGGTGCTGGGAATTCTTGCCGGAGGCTGGTCTCCCGCGGCAGCCCAAACGGGTCCGGTGGCGACGTCGTTGAAAGTCGCGCCGCTGAAGTACCGCCAACGCACACTGGCCAACGGGTTGACCTTTCTTTCCATCGAGAATCATCGCAGTCCCACCGTGGCGATTCAGGTTTGGTACCACGTCGGGGGCAAGGACGATCCTCCGGGTCGTTCCGGCTTCGCGCACTTGTTTGAACATATGATGTTCAAAGCCACGAAGAACCAGAAGAGCGAGAATTTCGACCGCTTGACCGAGGACGTCGGCGGAGCGAACAACGCGTTCACTGAGGAGGACGTCACGGTCTATCACGAGACGGTTCCCTCGAACTACCTGCAGACGCTCCTCTGGGCCGAGGCGGACCGCATGGCCAACCTCAATGTGGACGAGGCGAACTTCATCTCGGAACGGGCGGTGGTTGAGGAGGAGTACCGCCAAAGCGTTCTGGCCAGTCCGTATGGCCGGCTGGGGATTTACGTGGAGGAAAACTCCTTTGCGGTGCACCCCTATAAGCGCGGGGTCATCGGTTCCATCGCCGATCTCGATTCCGCGAGCATCGCCGATGTGCGCAAGTTCCATGCGACCTACTACCGGCCGGATAACGCGACCCTGATCGTCGCGGGCGATTTCGATCCTGCACAAGCAGACGCCTGGGTGGACCGATATTTCGGACGCATCCCCAAGCCTGCAACCTCAATACCTCGGGTCACGGTGACGGAACCGCCGCGCACGAAAGAGGCCCGCGTTAGCACGACCGGCCCCAACGTGCCGCTGCCCGCGACGGCCATTACTTACCTTCTGCCGCCACGCAAAAGCGAAGATGCGGACGCGCTCCGGATTGCGGAGGTGATTCTCGGACGGGGCGAATCGTCGAGGATGAACCAGTCTCTGGTGTACCGGCAGCAAGTAGCGTCAAGCGTCAGCGCGAATGCCGATTTGCGCGATGACGCCGGGCTGTTCGGCGTGACCATCATCACGGCGGGCGGAAAGTCGGCGGCGGAGGCCGAGAAAGCGGGCTTGGCCGAACTGGACAAGCTAAGGGAGAGCCCCATCACGGCGGCCGAACTCGATAAAGCCCGGAACATGCTGTTGGCCGACGTGCTCGGCGCCCGCGAAACCGCCGAGGGTCAGGCCTTCGCGCTGGGCGAGGCGGCGGTGAGTTTCGGTGACCCGGACCGCGTGAACACCGACATCGCCCGCTTGCAGGCGGTCACCGCCCACGACGTTCAGCGCGTCGCGCAAAAGTACTTCACCTCTGAAAACCGTGTCATTGTCCGGTATGAGAATCGCCAGGAGGAGCAGGGCGGGCAGAGCAACGCCCCGAAAGCCGCCTCGACCGCCGCTCCAACGGCGTTCGCCCCCCAGGAAACGCCCCCCTCGCCCGCGGCTCCGCGTCCGGCCGTGTTCCCAACGCCGATCGAGAAGAAGCTGCCCAACGGTGTTCGCGTGGTGGCTATCCCGCGCCTCGGCACGGGGCTGGTCAGCGTCTCGGCCAACGTCAAGGCCGGGAGCGTGTTCGACCCGAACGCTGCCGCCGGCCTGGCGGATTTTACGGCGTCGCTGCTGACCCGGGGGACGAAAACGCAGAGCGCACCGCAAATTGCCGAAACGATCGAAGCCCTGGGCGGCTCGCTTTCCTCTGCGGCGGGTTGGGACGCCGCGAACGTCAGTTTGTCGTCGCTCTCGACGCGTCTGGCGGATGCTCTGCCGACGTTCGCGGAGGTCGTGCGCTCGCCGGCATTCGCCGCTGAGGAGATAGAGCGTTTGCGGTCCGAGAGCCTGGACGGCCTGGCGGTGTCGCTGCGCGCGCCGGGAACGCTGGCCCGTTTGACAGCGAGCCGGGTGGTTTTTGGCGAGAGCGGCTATGGCCATTCCCCCAACGGGACACCCGAAACCATCAAAGCATTGGACGGTGGGCAAATCAGCCGGTTTTACCGAAGCTGGTATCAGCCCCGGAATACGGTTTTGGTCTTTGGTGGGGACATCACCCCGGAGGCCGCTTTTGCATTCGCGGTGCAGTATTTTGGGGACTGGAAAGCCGAGCGGGTCACTCCGCCGCGTGCCCCAATCCCCGCCGTAGTGCAGAAAGGCGGGCGCGTCGTGGTCGTGGACAAGCCCGACGCGGGCCAGGCGGCCGTGTGCGTCGCCCGTGCGACGATTCGCCGTGCCGATCAGCGGTACGCCGTCGGGCGCGTGGCCAATGGCGTTCTGGGCGAGGGCTATTCTGCCCGCATGAATCAGGAGGTTCGGATCAAGCGCGGCCTTTCCTATGGTGCCAGCAGCAGCCTGGGCACGCGTAAAGAAAGCGGCCTTTTCCTCGCGTCGGCTCAGACGCGCAACGACGCCGCCCCGGAAGTGGCGATGCTCCTGAAAAGGGAGTTGGGCCGCCTGGCGAGCGAACCGGTCGGGGCGGCCGAGCTTGTCCCGCGCAAGGCAGCGCTTTCGGGGAATTACGCCCGCGAACTGCAGACCGGCGCGGGGCTGGTTGCCGCGGTTGCGTCGCTGGCGGCTTATGAGCTGCCGTTATCCTCCCTGGATGATTATCTGCCGCAGGTGCAGGCGGTCACCGCCCCACAGATTCAGCGTTTTGCCGCGAAGCATCTTGGCGCGGACGACGCCAGCATCATCATCGTGGGCGACAGCCGTCAGTTCCTGCCCGAGCTAAAGAAACGGTTCCCCAACGCCGAAATGATCCTGGTAGATAAACTCGATCTGAACAAAGCGGGTCTGGTTAAAGCCAGCGCTCTGCCAAAGCGGTAATTGGCAGGAGCGTTTTGGCGGTTCGAGGCCTCCTGGTTTTCGTTCGCGCCCTCGAAAGGAACAGAGGGAAGCCGGACGCCTTTGGAGGCCTAACGCGGCCTTTGCGGAAGGCTCTCGACACTGCCGAAGTCATGGCCCCGTGCGTCCTGTAGCTGGACGAAATCGAGAAGGGCCTGGCCGTCGGGGAGGATGACGACGGCCTTTCCCGCCGCGTGCTGGGGATGTTGTTGACGTGGATGTCCGAGCGGCCCAAGCCCGTGCTCAACGTCGCGACCGCCAATGACATCACACGGCTTCCGCCCGAAATGGTCCGCACGGGCCGCTTCGACGGAATCTCCTTTGTGGACCTGCCCTCCGCGCCCAACCGGCGCGACATCCTGGCCATCCACCTGCGCAAACGCTGCCTGGACCCGGCGCAGTTCGATCTCGCGGCCCTGACCGCCGCCACCGACGGCTTCTCGGGCTCCGAGATCGAGCAGGCGATTGTCTCCTCCATGTACACCGCCCATGCCCAAGGGCGCGCGATGTCCCAAGCCGACCTGCTGACGGAAATCAAACAGACCCGCCCCCTCTCCGTGCTCATGGCTGAAAAAGTCCAGGAAATCCGCGATTGGGCAGCGGAGCGGACCGTGCCTTGCGACTGAACCTTTTGGTGACAAGCTGTCCCCTCCCCCGGGCAGGGGCGGGGACGGCTCGTCCCCGGCTGCTCTCCCTTCAAACAGGCATGTCCGGTACGCGTTCAGCCACAGGATGAGTGAGCGTTCTGGCAGAAAGGTCTGTTTTGCTGCGAAAGCGCGCACTGCTCCAAGGCCAATCGGCAGCCGACCGTGCGAGGTGCGCCTTGACCGGATTGTTCTCGATGTAGCGCACAACCCGCCGGAGGTGCTCCTCATCGCGGATGTAGCGATCGAAATAATCGTTTTCCCAGAACGCCCCCTCGCGGCCCAGAATCTTGTTTGCTTCCTTAGCGGTGTATCCCTTCCAGCTTTGCAGGATTTTGCCCATAGGCACCTGCCAGACCTCAATGAGGGCGTGGACGTGATTGGGCATCACGACCCAGGCTAGGAGACGATACTTCACGCCGTCGTGATGCCATAGGTTGCTCTGGACCAGCTCGGCGATCCGGGCATCGCGCAGATGACATGCGCCATGGCCCAAATCCAGATAGCCCTCAAGTTTCCGCTGCTTCTCTAGATCATCTTCAAGGGCCATGAACGCCTCCCACTCGCCGCGACGCTCGCCAGGCAGCGAGTCCGCTAGCCGATAGGTGAGGTACTGTTGCGCGCCGGGCGAATCGAAGTGGGGCAAGTACTTCGAAGCATACCAACCCTTGGAGCCCTTGGCTTGCTCCTCGGGTGTGAGCGGCTCGCTCCATTGCCGCTTGCCAGCGATCAGTTGCTTGAGGTCCTCAGCCTTCATGTCTCAGGGGCGGGGACGGCTCGTCCCCGTAAGATACGGCGGTGGGAAACAGACCTCCCCGGGGACGAGCCGTCCCCGCCCCTGCGGCCTGGATTACGCACCCGCTCATTCACGCTGCAAACAGGGTTTCCTTGCCCTTGCCCAGCAACAGCAGTCGCCGCTCGTCCCAACTCTGCGGGACACAGTCAGGCAGGTTTTTACCCTGATGAGGACGGGCTCCTGTTTATGCCCCACCGGCTCGCCGCCTGCGTCCAGCAAGGTCAACAACAGCCGCTGGCGTCCAAACAACATGACCAAGTTTAACGCGACTCCGACACTCACCGCAATCCTCCGAGATCCCTGGTCCGTCCTGTTCGGACAGAGTGCTGAGGTGGGGTATCGAAGGTGGTTCGATGGCGGAGCAGAACATTTTCCCAGCGAGCTTGGCCTCCGGCTTAATGCCGATTTTGGCCCGCACGCGGCCCGAGGCCGGATTTCTGACCCTGTGATAGGCACAAACATCAACAGCCCTTGTCCATTCCTTTCCCGCGCGCTGAACCGCGCTTCACAACTCAACGACCGTGCAAACGAGTTGCGGTAACCTTGTGAACCTGTTTCCGCTTGCACCGGCTACCTGCCGCTCTTTTTTGTTTGCGGGTAAGGTGCTTTGAAATACTATCCGATGTGAGGCTCACATGGCTTGGGGCATAGCAACGATGGCTGGCACCTGCCGCCAGGCCCGTGACGGCACGGGCTACCAGCGGTTCAGCGAGGAGGGAGATGGAGAGTCCCGCGCATCTTTCGTTATCTCTCTGGACCATTTAGAGCAGATTCTGGATTCGCCAAGAAGCAAGGGAGCGAAAAGGGGAGCACGGGTGAGTTTCACGAGGCTCGATGGCGTTCACCTTGGTGAGATGGATGTGCTCGGGCTGATCCGATCTGGATACATCGGATAGAGACCTATGCCCTCAAACCAATCATACAGGCGGTCTTGGAAGGAAAACGCGCACTGGTTTTAGGTTGGCAGAAGCAAGTTGATCGCGAGGGTGAACCATGAACTTCGACCCATTCAGCCAAGATGTTCTGAATCGCATCTTCTCGATTTCGCCCAAGCACCCTGACCGCCTGATTTCGCGAGAGAGCAGCTGGTTGGAGTTCAAGGTGGCATTTGGATTCCAGAACCTCGGCAAGTACATCCGCTCTGCCGGAGCCTTCGCTAATGCGAAAGGAGGTTACATCGTTTATGGAGTGGCCGATTCGCCCCACAAGCTCATTGGCCTGAAGGACAACCGCTTTGACCAGTTGGACCCTGAGAAGCTCACGGCATACCTAAACGAGCACTTTGACCCCGAGTTGCAATGGGACCGTCACCTCCATGAACTCGATGGCAAGGTTTACGGGATTCTCTACTTTCACGAATCACGCAATAAGCCAGCCATCTGCCGGAAGGGGTCCGACGACGGAAAGTCGCTGAAAGAGGGTGAGATTTACTACCGCTACAAGGGGCGGACTCAAACGATCCGTCACGCTGAGTTGAAGGAGCTGATCGAGGAACGGCGGAAGCACGAGCAGCTTCTGTGGTTCAAGCATCTAAAGGAAATCGCCAGGGTTGGGATCCACGAAGCAGGGGTGTTCGACTTGAGCAGTGGCAAAGTCTCCGGCACCGGTGGCCATTTCTTTATCGACGAGAGCCTTCTCTCTCAGGTTTCTTTTATTCGCGAGGGTGAGTTCAGTGAGAAGAAGGGAAAGCCGACCCTCAAGATCATCGGTGAAGCGCGAACGATGGGCGCTTCATCAGTTGGCATCGAAGGCAAGACCAAGATTATTAAGACTAAGGGTATCCGTGCGCCCGACATTGTTCTTGGTTTTCTCCGTTCGGACAAAATCGCTGAGCCACAAAACTACCTCTCCCAGATTTGCTACGAGAGCACTGCGTTCCTGCCGTTCTACTTTCTGCTGAGGCAGGGCAAGATGTCGCTGGACGACGCGGCGAAGATCGTTAGCGATGAATACTCGACCCAGCCGGCCAAGAGGAAGCTCTTGGAGCGTATCAAGAATGATTCATCCCTAACAGTGCCGATGCCGTTTTCTGGAAATGTGGGAGGCCAGCGCAAACTGAGAATCCGTGAATTACTGTTGAAGAAGCAAATTCCTGCCAATCCTGACGCACGGTGTTTGAAGGACATGCTAGCGATGATTCGCACTCTGGGAGTAGCCGAACTTGACGCAGGATTTGTGAAGCCGCATTTGGAGAGATGGTTCAATGGACACTATGCCCGCGGTGCTTCAGACGTGAATCAGGAGATGCGCAGAGCCGTGTGCTACGTTGATTGGCTTCTTAATCGGCCGAATTTGCCTGCCGGGGAGAAAGCACCAGGTAAGCGGTAAGCGCGCCCACCTAACCAACTGAACAGCCGGCAGGGTCCTAGCCGTGCGCACCCTGGTTTAATGCAGGGAATGAAGGTCTGGTGGCAGCTTCCGTCCCTTCAGCCTGCGCTTGACTCGTTTGCGTCGCTTTGCTCGTTCCCGACAACACCTGTAAATGCTCCAATAACGCCGCATTCAACCTCTGGCGATACGCATCGAACGCCGCGTGGCCTGGTGGGGTCAGACGCAGCAACGTCTGCGGCACTTTGCCGCGATAGGTCTTCTCGATTTCCACGTAGCCGGCCTCCTCCAGCTTCGCAAGATGGCTGGACAGATTGCCCTTGTTCAGCTCTGTCTCGCGCAGCAGGTAAAGGAAATCACATTCCTCCACCGCTGCGAGTAACGCGACGATCATCATCCGCCCCGGTTCATGAATCACCCGGTCCAGCCCCGCGATGGCGCGAAGTTGCTCGTTCATGGGGTCTCCACGGGAGGAAGCGGGTTGTGCCGAATGAACAAAATCAGCGTGGCCCCGCCGGAGAGGAACCACACCAGGCCCATGACCAGCATCACTTGCGGAGGGAACAGTTCCAGGGTCGGCATCAACTCAGGTTTGACGACGGGATAAGGAATTGCGGGAGCAACCACGATCGGCCCGATTAGCATGATCGCCAGCACCAGCCACTTCCACCGATGTCGCTTGATAGCGACGCCATTGCCCATCAAGTAGAGAATCGCGTTCGTCGCCACCAGGAAGCTCAACACACCCAATTGGGGCCAATAGATCTCGGTATGGCGCATTACCGACTTGCTCCAATACATCAACCAGAAAACGGCACCGCACACCAGGGTCGGAATGCCAACGAACATCACGAGCAACGTGAACCTTACCGCGCGCAGGTGCTTTTTGCCTGTGGCGGCCTGCCCAAGTCCCTGATAGATCAGAGCAGCGTCGTAGGCCGCAGGCAAAGGTTGGCGCTTCCGGATGACTTTGCGGCCCAGGTACACCGCCAGAGTTGCGCAAACAACCAGCTCAAGGCCGTGCAGAATGATGCTGTGCAAATCGCTGTGCGCGCCTGCTTGGCTGATCGCTTCAAGGACCTCCGTTACCAGCACGAATGGCAGGGAGAGGCTGAAACCGAGCGCGCCGCCAAAGACCATGAGCATCACCAACTGGATCAGTTTCATGTCGTTCGGATTGGCGACATAACCAGTGCGGGGCCAGGTAATGAACCTCTTGACCATCTTTGGAATGCCGTAGGGAGCAAAGCCCGCGCAGATCACCGGTACGTAGCCGATCCAGGCAGTCCACCAAGATGCCCATACAGATTCCGACAGGGCGGCGTTGAGATAAGAAACCGAGCCAAAACAGAGGAGCGCCGTTCCCCAGCCAAGCTCGAAGCTCCCGTCCATATTCACATTCTGCGCGGGCCGCTGCATCTGGGCTTGGAGCTTGGCGAGGTCTCCAACCTCGGGAACATCCGGCAGGCTTTGCAGGTTGTCTCTCATGCCATACCAGTTTGCTATACAAACCTGTTTGTGTCAACATCGAACCTGAACGTGCAGCGTGCCGCTTGTGGGGTCCTGGGAGCACCGGGCACCAACCTGCCGCCTGGGCACAATTCCCATCACCTATCGTCAGCCTCGCTAGGCCATCTCCATGGTACATCCATGTTACCTCCGTAGTAGCTCAGTAGTACCTCCCTAGTATGAGGACAAGGAAGTTCCGATACATGGCAGGTAGGGCGCGTCACTCCGTGCGCGCCGCAGCGTGCGAGCA
>Ga0326727_10017082_pt1 | contig 15150 bp, 9 predicted proteins | sample MB2enrmetagenome_FD_207643 | JGI IMG/M metagenome (GOLD analysis project Ga0326727, IMG submission 207643) | Lab enriched peat soil microbial communities from McLean, Ithaca, NY, United States - MB29MY | ecosystem: Environmental > Terrestrial > Soil > Wetlands > Peat | place: USA: New York... | reverse complement strand
CGCCGAACGGCACGTTGACGTAGAACACCCAGCGCCAGGTGTAATTGTCGGTGAGCCAGCCGCCGAGCGTCGGGCCCAGGATCGGCCCGAGCATGATGCCCATGCCCCACACCGCCATCGCCGCGGCACGCTGGGAGAGGGGATAGGCGTCGAGCATCACCGCCTGCGCGAGCGGCACCAGCGCCGCGCCGAACATGCCCTGCGCTAGGCGAAAAAGCACCATCTGCTCGATGTTCTGGGAAATTCCGCACAGCATCGAGGCGATGGTGAAGCCGGCGGTGCAGACGACGTAGAGCCGCTTGCGGCCGAAGCGCGCCGCCATCCAGCCGACCGGCGAGGTCATGATCGCGGCGGCGATGAGGTAGGAGGTCAACACCCAGTTGATCTGGTCCTGGGTGGTCGACAGCGAGCCCTGCATGTAGGGCAGGGCGACGTTGGCGACGGTGGTGTCGAGCACCTGCATGACCGTCGCGGTCATCACGAAGATGCTGACCATCAAGCGGATGAAGGGCGACATTTCGCCGTCGTGGTCGGCGTGCTCGCTCATCGCGTCGGCGCGCGCTCCGGCGGCGGCGGGTCGAACCACGAGACGACCCAGGCGACGACGTCGTTGGCCAGCCCGGCGAGGCTGCGCGTGCGCCCGGTGTCGATCGACACGATCGCGCTCATGCCGGCGCGCAGATTGGAGATGTCCTCGTCGCGGTCGAAGGCGATGCGCAGCGGCACGCGCTGCACCACCTTGACCCAGTTGCCGCTGGCGTTTTGCGGCGGCAGGATCGCGAACTGGGCGCCGGTGCCCGGCGCGATCGAGGAAACATGGCCGCGCCATTCGACCCCGGGAAAGGTGTCCACCGTCACCGAAGCGCGCTCGCCGACGCGCACGTAGGTGAGGTCGCCTTCCTTCGGGTTGGCGTCGACCCATAGGCCGGTCTTGGCGACGATGGCGAACACCGGTTGCCCGGCCGGGGCGACGCGGCCGAGTTCGATCTGGTCGACCTGCGTCGCTTCGCCGGCGATCGGCGCCGTCACCTTGGTGTTCTTCAAGTTGCGCTCGGCGTCCTCCACTTGGGCCTTGGCCTGGACGTAGTCGGGAAAGCTCTCGATCGAGACGTCGGGCCCGCCGCCGAGCTTGACGATGGTCGACTCCTGCCACCAGCGCGAGAATTCGAGGATCTGCTTGGCCTGCACCAGGGCGGCGTTGGAAGTGTCGAGTTCGAGTTCCGTGCCGGCGTGGGATCTCACCAACGCCGCCTTGCGATCGTAGTCGGCCTGGCGCAGATCGACAGCCTGCTGGCCCATCTTGATCTGCGCTTCGTTGCTCGCATAGGACGAGCGCAGGTTGGTGAACTCCACCCGCGCCGCCGCCAGTCGGCCCTGCGCCAGCTCGAGTGCGATCCGGTAGGGCTCCGGGTCGATGTCGAACAGCGGATCGCCGACGGCGACGCGCTGCCCTTCGCGGACGTGCACCGCGACGATCGGGCCGGTCACCTGCGGGGTGATCAGCACCTTGTCGGCGCCGATATAGGCGTTGTCGGTGGAAACGTAGCGGCCGCCCGACAGCCAAAACGCGAGGCCGATCGCCAGCGCGGCGGCGGGGAGCACGACGAGGAGAAAGAAGCGCGCGCGCCCGCTGCGCCGCTTCGCTGTCGGCTCGGCGGGAGGCTCGCCGGGGCGCGGGGCCGCCGGCGCTTGGGGGGGGGGCGACGACGGAGCTTCCGCCGGCGCGGTTCGACCGATCGGCGTCGGCTCGCCCGACCGCTCGCGCGGGCCGGGAGAAACTTGCGACACGTCGTTAACCTCCGCCCGTCAGTTCGTGCCTGAGATTGGTCTTGATGCGTTGCAGACCGGCGGCGAGCCCGGCGATCGCCTCGTCGTCGAGGCCGGCCAGCGCGCGCGCCATCACCGCCTCGCCGAGTTCGCCGAGCTTTTGCAGCGTCGGCGCGGCCTCCTCGGTCAGGAAAAGCCGGTTGGCGCGACGATCGGCCGCGTCGTCGCGCCGCTCGACGAGTCCGGAAGCCGTCAGCTTGTCGACGAGTCGGGCGAGGGTGATCGGAGCGATTTCAAGCGAGTCGGCCAATTCGCACTGCTTGACGCCCTGGGCGCGCTGCAACTTCACCAGCACGGCCCATTGCGCGCGCGTCATGTGGACTTCGCGCGCGCGTTGATCCGAATACGTGCGCAACATGCGCGCCACATCGTGTAAGGCGAACGCGAGTTCGCGGGAGCGGCTGAAAGGCGTCAATTTCGATCTCGCTTATTATATGGCGCCTTATAATAAGCGCAGATCGACGCCGCAAGGCGAATGTGAGAGACTCAAGCGAAAAATTGTTAACGCGGCCTTGTCCGGCGAGGGCGCCGGCCGCGGCGGCGCGCCGCCGAAAAGGCCGAACGAGCCCTTAAGAGCCGCGATCGGTCGAATAGCCCCATGGCCTCGCCAAGAGCGGCGCATGATCGTGCGCCTTCGGGTCGGCGATGGCGCATCGGATCGGCGCGACGTCGAGGAACGGCGGCTCGGCCGTCTCACCGCCTTGGGCGCGAAAATACGCGCCGACATGGAAAGAGAGTTCGAACGCGCCGACGCGCGCCTCCGCGGCGCCGACGAGCGGGGCGTCGGCGCCCCCGTCGGCGTTGGCGCCAACGCTCGCGATCAGCTCTCGGGCGCCGTCCGCTCCAAGCGCGTGCAATTCGATCGCGACGCCGCTCGCAGGGCGCCCGCGCGTCGCGTCGAGGACGTGGGGGTGGTCAGGCCCGCCATGCGAAATTCTTATCCGTTTCGTCCGCGTCTAGCCGATGATCTTCGCCTTTGGTGGAGGGAAGCTCCCGACCGTCGCGTCTGGTCATGCATAACTTGCATAAATGAGCCGCCTGCGTCAGCATTGCCAATGGACAGGCGCCGTGAGAGAGAAGCAGTGTGCGGAGGCCGAGGAAATCAGTATACAAGATGAGGGAGGCTCCATGAGCGACGACCCGAAGGGCGACGCGGCGGAGACGCGGGAATGGCTCGATGCGCTCGACTCGGTCGAGGCTTTCGAGGGCCTGGAGCGCGTCGACGAGTTGCTCGACGCCGTCGTCGTGTCGGCCCGCCGCAAGGGCGCCGGCCTGCCGTTCGCGTTCAACACCGCCTATGTCAACACGATCCACGCCGACGATCAGCCGGTGCATCCGGGCGTGCGCCCGCTCGAGCGGACCATCCGCCGCTTCGTGCGCTGGAACGCGGCGGCGATCGTGCTGCGCGCCAACAAGGACTCTTCGGAGCTCGGCGGCCATATCGCCAGCTTCCAGTCGGCGGCGACGCTCTACGACACCGGCTTCATGCATTTCTGGCGCGCTGCCGACGCGACGCATGGCGGCGATCTCGTCTATTTCCAGGGGCACTCGTCGCCCGGAATCTATGCGCGCGCCTTCCTCGAAGGACGCCTCAGCGAGGAACAGCTCGTCAATTTTCGTCAGGAAGTCGGCGGCAAGGGGCTTTCGTCCTATCCGCATCCCTGGCTGATGCCCGACTTCTGGCAGTTTCCCACGGTTTCGATGGGGCTCGGGCCGCTGATGGCGATCTATCAGGCGCGGTTCTTGCGCTATCTCCACGGCCGCGGCGTCGCCAATACGGCCGGGCGCAAGGTCTGGGCGTTCTGCGGCGACGGGGAAATGGACGAGCCGGAGTCGCTAGGCGCGATTTCGCTGGCGGGGCGCGAAAAGCTCGACAATCTCATCTTCGTCGTCAATTGCAATCTGCAACGCCTCGACGGGCCGGTGCGCGGCAACGGCAAGATTGTGCAGGAGCTCGAGGCGGATTTCCGCGGCGCCGGTTGGAACGTCATCAAATGTCTTTGGGGCTCCAACTGGGACCCGTTGCTCGCCGCCGACCGCACCGGAAAATTGCGCCAACTGATGGAGGAATGCGTCGACGGCGAATATCAGGACTTCAAGTCCAAGGACGGCGCCTACGTCCGCAAGAATTTTTTCGATCGCTATCCCGAGACGGCGACGATGGTCGCCGACTGGACCGACGACCAGGTCTGGGCGCTGAAGCGCGGCGGCCATGATCCGATCAAGGTCTACGCCGCCTACAAGGCCGCCGCCGAGCACAAGGGCCAGCCGACCGTCGTTCTCGCCAAGACCGTCAAGGGCTACGGCATGGGCGAGGCGGGCGAGGGCCAGATGATCGCCCATCAGCAGAAGCATATCGGCGAGCAGGCGCTGAAGAGCTTCCGCGACCGTTTCCACATTCCGATCTCCGACGCGGACATCGGCAAAATCCCGTTCGTGCGGCTCGCCGAAAACAGCGCGGAGATGAAATACCTGCGCGAGCGCCGCGCCGCGCTCGGCGGTTCGCTCCCCGCGCGCCGTCGCGTCAGCGCGCCGCTGGAGATCCCCCCGCTCGCCGCCTTCGAGGCGTTGCTGAAACCGACCGCCGAGGGGCGCGAAATCTCCACCACCATGGCCTTCGTGCGCATCTTGACGACGCTGCTGCGCGACAAGGCGATCGGCTCGCGCATCGTGCCGATCGTGCCCGACGAAAGCCGCACCTTCGGCATGGAGGGGCTGTTCCGCCAGTTCGGCATCTTCAGTCAGGTCGGTCAGCTCTACCGTCCGCAGGACGCCGACCAGCTCATGTACTACCGGGAAGACTCGAAGGGGCAGATCCTGCAAGAGGGCATCAACGAGGCCGGAGCCATGGCCTCCTTCATCGCCGCGGCGACGTCGTACTCGACTTCGAACACGCCGATGATCCCGTTCTACATCTTCTACTCGATGTTCGGGTTCCAGCGCGTCGGCGATCTCGCCTGGGCGGCGGGGGACATCCGCGCGCGCGGGTTCCTGATCGGGGGCACCTCCGGGCGCACCACCCTCAACGGCGAAGGGTTGCAGCACGAGGACGGCCACAGCCACGCGCTCGCCGCGAACGTTCCCAATTGCGTCGCCTACGATCCGACCTACGCCTACGAGCTGGCGGTGATCATCCAGGCCGGCCTGAAGCGCATGTACGGGGATAACGAGGACGTCTATTACTACATCACCACGCTCAACGAGAATTATCCGCATCCCGGCCTGCCCGAAGGCGCCGAGGAGGGGATTCTCAAGGGCATGTACAAGCTGCGCGCGCTCGAAGCGAAGAAATCCGGCCCGCGCGTGCGTCTGCTCGGCTCGGGCGCGATCCTGCGCGAGGTCGAGGCGGGGGCCGAACTGCTCGCCAAGGATTTCGGCGTCTCCAGCGAGATCTGGAGCGTCACCAGCTTCACCGAGCTGCGCCGCGACGGTCTGGAGGCGGAGCGCTGGTCGATGCTGCACCCGGAAGCGCCGCCGCGCCTTTCCTATATCGAGCAAGCGTTGCGCAAGGGCGTCGGGCCGGTCGTCGCCGCCACCGATTACGTCAAATCGGTTCCGGACGGCGTCCGGCCGTACGTGCCCGCCCGCTACAAAGTTCTGGGCGCCGACGGGTTCGGGCGCTCCGATTACCGGCGCCGGCTGCGCTCGTTCTTCGAAGTCGACCGCTTTCACGTCGCGCTGGCGAGCCTGAAGGCGCTCGCCGACGATCAACTGCTGCCGGCCCGGCGCGTTTCCGAGGCGATCGTCCGCTACAAGATCGATCCGGAGCGAGCGAGCCCGGCGCGGAGCTGATCGGCTTCGCGTTTTCCCGTAAGGATTGACCCGGCGCGCGAAGGAGATACGCCCGTGGCGAAAATCGAAGTCAAAGTGCCCGATATCGGCGACTTCAAGAACGTGCCGATCGTCGAGATCATGGTCAAGCCGGGGGATCGGGTGACGGCCGAGCAGCCGTTGCTGACGCTCGAATCCGACAAGGCGACGCTGGACGTTCCGGCGCCCGCGGCGGGCGTCGTCGGAGAGATCGTCGCTAAGGTCGGCGACAAGGTGTCGATGGGAACGGCGCTGCTGACGCTGGACGAGGCGGACGCCGCCGCGCCGGCCCCGGCCCCGGTGCCCGCGTCCGCCGCGCCCGCCCCGGTTGCGCCCGCGCCCGCCCCGGTTGCGCCCGCGCCCGCCAAGGCCGGCCCGGCTCTGGCGGATTTCGCCGGCGTCAACGCCGGGCCGGCGGCGCGCCGGCTGGCGCGCGAACTCGGCCTCGATCTGACGACGCTTCGCGGCTCCGGCGAAAAGGGCCGCATCACCACCGAGGACGTAAAGACGGCCTTTCGCGGCGGATCGAGCGCCGGCGCGGCGCTGCCGGAGGTTCCGAGCGTCGATTTCGCCAAATTCGGTCCGGTCGAGACCGTGCCGCTGTCGCGCATCAAGCGCATTTCCGGCCCGCGTCTGCACGCCTCCTGGGTCAATATTCCCCATGTCACGCATTGCGACGAAGCCGACGTCACGGACCTCGAGGCGTTCCGCAAGACGCTCGACGGCGAGGCCAAGGCGGACAAGGCGCCCTATCGGGTGTCCCTGCTGCCGCTGCTGTTGAGGGCCTTGGTCGCCTCGCTGAAGGCCTTTCCGATTTTCAATTCCGCTTTAGCTCCCGCTAAGGACGCATTGATTTATCGGAACTATTGGCATATCGGCGTCGCCGTCGATACGTCCGAGGGATTGGTCGTCGCGGTCATCAGGGAGGTCGACAGGAAGGGCGTCGTCGACCTCGCGCGCGAACTGGGGACGCTGTCGGCCAAGGCGCGCGAGGGCAAGCTTTCGCCGGCCGAAATGCAGGGCGCGACCTTCACCGTTTCTTCGCTCGGCGGCATCGGCGGCACGGCGTTCACGCCGATCGTCAACGCGCCCGAGGTGGCGATCCTCGGCGTCGTGCGCTCGAAAATGGCGCCGGTTTGGGACGGCAAGGCTTTCCAGCCGCGTCTGATGCTGCCGCTGTGCCTTTCCTACGATCACCGCGTCATCGACGGCGCCGCCGCCGCGCGCTTCATGCGCCATCTGGCCGGCGCGCTCGAAGACATGCGGCGCTTGCTGCTGTAGGGGCGCGATTCTTGAGTCCCAACATCATCCTCGAAAGACAAGTAGCGGATTGGACGACAAATTCGATCGGCGCGGAGCGCAAGTCCATGGCGGGTGAAATCAGGCTTCCCGATATCGGCGACTTCAAGGACGTGCCGATCGTCGAAGTGCAGATCAAGCCGGGGCAGCGCGTCGCCAAGGAAGACGTCATCCTGACGCTCGAAAGCGACAAGGCGACGCTCGACGTTCCCGCGCCGGCGGCCGGCGTCATCGGCGAGGTGAAGGTCAAGGTCGGCGACAAGGTGAGCAAGGGCGCGCTGCTGGCGCTGTACGCGGAAGGCGGCGCGGCGGCGGCTCCGGCGCCGGCCCTCGACAAGGCGGCGGTGCCGGCCGCGGCGGCGAAGGCCGACTTCGAATGCGACGTCGTCGTTCTCGGCGCCGGGCCGGGCGGCTACACCGCGGCGTTCCGCGCCGCCGATCTCGGCAAGAGCGTCATTCTCGTCGACCGACGACCGACGCTCGGCGGCGTCTGCCTCAATGTCGGTTGCATACCCTCCAAAGCGTTGTTGCACGCGGCCAAGGTGATCGACGAGGCGGCGAAAATGTCCGAGCGCGGCGTCGTCTTTGGCCCGCCGCGCATCGATCTCGACGCTTTGCGCGGCTGGAAAGAGGGCGTCGTCAAGCGTCTGACCCTCGGGCTGACCGGCCTGGCGCGCCAGCGCAAGGTGACGGTCGTCACCGGCGAGGGCGCTTTCACCTCGCCTCATACGCTCGCCGTCGCCGCCGCGGCGGGCCAGCGCGTGATCCGCTTCACCGCCGCGATCGTCGCCGCCGGTTCCGAGCCGGCGGCGCCGGGCTTCATTCCGCGCGATCCGCGCGTCTGGGACTCGACCGACGCGCTCGAACTGAAATTCGCGCCCAAGCGGCTGCTGATCCTCGGCGGCGGCGTCATCGGGTTGGAGATGGCGACCGTCTATCGCGCGCTCGGCTCGAAGATCACCGTCATCGAAATGATGGACCAGCTCATTCCCGGCGCGGACCGCGACATCGTCGCGCCGCTCGCCGGGCGCCTGCAAAAGCGCTACGAGGCCATCCGGCTCGAGACCAAGGCGACGGCCGTCGAGGCCCGGCCCGACGGCTTGTTCGTCGCCTTCGAGGGCAAGGGCGGCGCGGGAAACAACGTCTTCGACGCGATGCTGGTTTCGGTCGGGCGGCGCCCCAACGGCGGCGCGATCGGCGCCGCGGCGGCGGGGGTCGCGGTCGACGGGCGCGGCTTCATCGCCGTCGACAGGCAGATGCGCACCAACGTCCCCCATATCTTCGCCATCGGCGACGTCGTCGGGCAGCCGATGCTCGCCCACAAGGCCTCGCATGAGGGCAAGATCGCGGCCGAGGCGGCCAGCGGCCTCAGAAGCGCTTTCGACGCCAGGGCGATCCCCGCGGTCGCCTACACAGATCCGGAAGTCGCGTGGGTTGGCGTCACGGAAAGCGAGGCCGAGGCGAGGGGGCTCGCGTTCGGCAAGGCGGTCTTCCCGTGGGCGGCGAGCGGGCGCTCGCTGTCGCTGGGGCGCGAGGAGGGCCTGACCAAGACGCTGTGGGACGAGCAGAGCGGCAGGTTGATCGGCTGCGGGATCGTCGGTCCGAACGCCGGCGAACTCATCGCCGAAGCGACGCTGGCGATCGAAATGGGCTGCCAGGCCGAAGACGTCGGCCTGACCATTCATCCCCATCCGACGCTGTCCGAGACCTTCATGATGTCGGCGGAGGCCTTCGCGGGCACGCTGACCGACCTCTACCTGCCCAAGAAGAAATAGCCGCGGGCGCTCGTTCACGCCGCGGCGGCGGCCGACTTGCAAATCGGCCGCGCGCGAGCGGCGTCGGCGAGAAAACCCGGAATGGCGGCGGCGGGCATGTCTTTGCTGAAGTAATGGCCGTGCATCATCGCGCCGCCGAGCCCGCACAGGATTTGCGCCTGCTCTTTGGTTTCCATGCCCTCGATGACGCACTCCAGCTTCAGGTTCCGGCACAGGTCGATGACGGTCTTGACGATGTCGCGGCAGGTCGGCTGCGTCTCGATGTCCTTGATGAAGCTGCGGTCGATCTTGATCTTGTCGAGGGGCAGGCGATGGACGTAGCTCAGGCTGGAATAACCGGTGCCGAAGTCGTCGAGCGCGATGTTCGCCCCCAGCGCTTTGAGCGCCTTCAGGCATTCGCAACCCTTGTCGAAATCGCGCATCAGGGCGGTCTCGGTGACTTCGAGGTCGATGCGCTGGGGGGCGACGCCGCTGTTCTGGATGATGGCGATGATCTTCATGATCGCTTCGGGGGAGCCGACGTCGCGCACCGAAAGATTGAAGGAAACCCGAATGCCGTCCGGCCAGCTCCGCGCGCAGACGAGCGCCTTGCGCAGCAGAATCTGCGTGAGTTGGGTGATGAAATCGGTGCGTTCCGCGACGCGCACGAAGATGTTGGGAGGCACGCTGCCGAGTTGCGGACTGTCCCAGCGCGCGAGCGCCTCGAAGGCGACGACCTCGCCGCGGGTGACGTCGAAGATCGGCTGGAAGTTGAGGGAGAGTTCCTCTTCCAGATCGCCGTTGCGCAGGCATTTCTCGACGGAGGCGAATTGCCGGATTTGGATTTCATGCTCCCTGGAGAAGATCACCGGCCGCCCGCGAGCGCGCTGCTTGGCGTGATAGAGCGCGTAGTCGGCGCGTTCGAACAGCGACTCCACGCTCGTCCCGGCCTCCGGATAAGTGGCGAAGCCGATCGAGCCGGCGATCTGCGCGGTGACGTCCGCGAGCTGGAACGGCGCCCGAAGGGCCGCGCAAACGCGCTCGCCGTAGGCGTTGATTTGCGCTTCCGGGAGGTCGCGGTCGATGAGGACGCCGAATTCGTCGCCGCCCAGACGCGCCAGCAGGATGGCCTCGTCGGAGACGTCCCTCAGCCTGCGCCCGGTCTCGATGAGGACCTGATCCCCGGTGACATGGCCGTAAACGTCGTTCACCGACGCGAAGCCGTCGAGATCGATGACGCCGACGACGAAGCGCCTGTCGTTGTGCGCGGCGAGGCGCAGCATTTCATGCAGGTTGGCGAAAAACTGACGCCGGTTCGGCAGATCGGTGAGGGCGTCGAGATTGGCGAGGCGAGAGTTCTCTTCGGCGAGGCGGAGCGTTTCCTGATGCTTCTTGGCGAGCTCCTTCTGAAAATTGATCATGCTGGCGAAATGGCGCGAATGGGTGAGCAGAATCTGGACCATCGCCCCGCACACTAGCGCGAAGTTGACGCCGATCGCGACGAAGGTCGGCCGTCCGGTCGAGATGAAAAACGCCGCCGCCGGCACGGCGCCCACGAAGGTCACGACGAGCGCGGCGGGCCGAATGTGCATCAGGCAGAAGACGCAACCGATCACGGTGATCGCCAAGAAGAAGGCTAACTGCCCCTGGGCGTAGGCGTCGCCGTAGGGAAACAGGCAGATGCCCCAGATCAGGAACAGCACAGACACGATTCCGGCCCGCGCTACAGTCGCCTTGAGGCGGCGCACGGCCTGGTCGGCGCTCAACGTCCGTTTCTTGGTCCACATCCGCTGGGTTAGTTGGACCGCGCAAACCAGGCCGAGCAGTCCCGAAGCGACGAGGGTCAAACTCCGCGGCGCCGCCTCGAAGTGCGTGTAGGAAACCGCGGCGAGGTTGGTCAGCAGCATGAAATAGACCAGCGGCGCCTGGCTGGTGAACATGCGCAGCTGCGATTGCAACAGTTCGGGGTTGTCGGCCGGAAGTTGAAACAATGCTCGTATTTTTCGCGCGGAAATCATGTTCGCGGACCTTCGCGCCCTCGGCCGGGAGCCTCGACGCGAGCGCGGCTCGAGGACGCGCTTGAGACCATTGCGCACCGGCTGGCGAGCGCCACGACGCAAAGCCCAGCCGGCGAATGGCGGAATAGGGGAAAACATGCCGGACTTGGCGCCGGCTCGACAAAAAGCGTCATGCCCCTCAACGTCGATCGAGTTTCGCCGCCAAGCTGTCGATATCCATGCTGGGGGGAGACACGCTAAGAAACCGTTTATTTTCGGCGGCGCGCGCAACGGCGCCGCGGCGGACCGGAAGATCGGCGCGAAGAAAGCTAAGGAAATGGACGAATGGGGCGAGGCGCGCTTCAGCTCGGGCGCCGCTCGCTCGCGCGCGAAGCCGCCGGGGTCCGCGCCTTCTCGCGCCAATCCTCGGCCAAGCGCGCGCCGCTCGCGCCCTCGCCAAGCAGGATCGGCCGGGAGAAGAAATACCCTTGCGCGACGCGGATGGCGGTGCGCTCGCGTAAGTACGCGAGTTCCTGCGCTGTCTCGACGCCTTCGACGATCACTTTCGTGCCCAACGCCTCGCCGATCGACTCGATCGCCCTGAGCAGGCCCTGATTGATCGGCCTTTCGTGGATCGCCGTGATGAACGAGCGGTCGACCTTGATCTCGTCCGCGGTGATTTCGGCGAGGGTGGACAGCGAGGAATAACCGACGCCGAAATCGTCGATCGAGATTTTCGCGCCGAGCTCGCGCAACATCGGCGCGACCTGTAATTGGAATTGGCCGGCGAGCAGGAACGCCTCCTCGGTGAGTTCGATCATGAAGCGCCGCGCTCGGCCGCTGGCCGCGAGCCGATCGGCGAACGCGCGCATGAAGCGGGCGTCGCCCGCCTGCGCGGCGGCGACGTTGAACCCGAGCGTCAGATCGGGGCCGAACGCCGCGTCGATGGCGTCGAGCGAGGCCAGAGTCTCCTCGAAGAAGAGGAGCGTCATTTCGTTCATCAGCCCCGCGTTCACGGCGAAGGCGATCGAGTCGCCCGGGGAGCGCGCCTCGCCGTTCTCGTCGCGCCAGCGCATCAGGACCTCCAGCCCGTCGAGTTCTCCCGAGCGGAAGTCGACCTTCGGCTGCAACGCGCACAGGAAGCGCCGGTCGCGGACGGCCAGGCGAAGATCCTGCTCGAGCCGCGCGCGCTGCTGCGCGCGAAGGGCGAGCGCGGGTTCGTAGACTTGCGTTTGGCCCCTGGAGCGCCGTTTGGCCTGCGCCAGCGCCGCGTCCGCCTTGGAAATCAGCCCCTCGACGCTTGCGTCATGGAGCGGAAACAAGCTGAAGCCGGCCGAGGCGGAGATCAGGATCTCGAGACCGTCGACATAGAACGGATCCTTGAATCGGGCGAGAACGCGGTCGATCTTCGCCCTGACTTGGTCGGCGTTCGGCGCTCTTGCGACGAGCAAGGAAAACTCGTCGCCGCCGGTCCTGGCGGCCAAGTCGGCCTCGTCGAGCTGGCCGGCGATCCGCCGGGCGGCCTCCGCCAGCAGCGCGTCGCCGACGGCGCGGCCGTAGAATTCGTTGACAGCGTCGAACCGATCGATGGCGACGACCGCTACGGCGAAGTCCGGATTTTCTCCATCCGATCGCAGGGATTGTCGGACGGTCTGTTCGAAAAACCCGCGATTGGGCAACTGTGTGAGCTCGTCGAAATAGGCGCGCTGGAAGAGTTCGTCCTGCAAACGGCGCTGGTCGTCGATGTCGGTGGCGGCGCTGACGCGGTAGGCGCGTCCATCGGCGATGAATTCGCGGCGCTCGATCAGCACGGCGCGACCCTCGCGGATCGCCTCCTCGCGTTCGGCGCCGTCGCCGCCAGGCTCGTCGGCGCGCTTCGGCGCCGCCGGGTTGGCGAAAACGCGCTCGCCCTCGGGCGCGAACACTTCGATCGCGATCGGCAAGGCCGTGAGCGCGGCGCGCAACGCCGAACAATCGAGTTCGGGCGGGGGGGCGCGGTCTTCGTTCGCATTCGCCATCGCCAACTCCCGCGACCGCCGGCCGGAGGCCGAAGGCACCGTTCAACGCTTGAGGATTTGCGCGCGGATCTGCTCGATGCGGCTGGCGACGGGCGAGGCGACGCTCGCCTTGAGCGCGCCGCTCCCTTCAGCGCTCGACTCTTCGTTCGCCGGAATCTTCGCGCCCGCCGCGCCGCGCCAGCGCTCGACCACCGCCTTGACGAACGCGCGCTCGTCGCCGCGCTCGCCGCTCGCGCCGGCGTGCTGGAAGGTTTCGCTGCGCGGAATGCGCTCGGCGGCGAGCGACTTGAACTTCATGCGCGTCGGCAGGGGAAACCCCTCGCCGAAGCCGACCAGTTCCCGCGTTCCCAACGAGGGAACGAAGGCGACCAGGTTGGCCGCCGCGTCGGTCACCGCCGAGCGCAGCAGCGCCTGATCGCGGTCGTTGGCCATGCGCATCGCGAACAGCGTGCTGCATTGGGAGATGATGGTGGGATCGAGCTCGGCCGGACGCTGGGTGACCAGGCCGAGGCAGACGCCGTATTTGCGCCCCTCCTTGGCGATGCGCAGCAGCGCGCGGCGGGTTGGGGCGAATCCGACCGAGCGATCGGCCGGCGCGTAGCGGTGCGCCTCCTCGCAGACGAACAGCATCGGCATCGCCCCGTCGCTCCACAGGCCGAAATCAAAGGTGAGCCGGCAGAGAACGCTGGCCACCGCGTCGACGACCTCCACCGGAAGTCCGGCGACCTGCAGAACGGTCATCGGCTGCCCGCTCGGTTCGAGGCGGAAGAGGTAGCTCAGGATTTCGCTCATCGTGTCGCCGCCGACATTGGCGTTCTCGAACATGAAGGCGCAGCGCGCGTCGTTGCGCAGGGCGTCGATGCGCGACAACAAGCGATGATGGTGCATGCGCGAGGCGCGGTTCTCCAGCTTGCCCATGCGGTCGTCGATCAGCACGACGAGGTCCTGCATCGTATAGGGAACCGGCGTGTCGACGGCGTAGCCGGCGCTTCGCGGGTCGATTCTGCGCAAGGCCACGCGCTCGCTGGAGAGCCGTTGCGTCTGGTAGAGGTTCTTGGCGATCGGGATTTGCTCGGCGAGAATGTCGACTTCTTCTTCCACGCCAGGCCGTCCGTAGTACAGCGCGTCGACGAATTCTTCGAAATTGAACAGCCAGAACGGCAGCTTCAGGGTCGCGGCGTTGACGACGTTGGCGCGCGAACCGAAACTGTGTCCGTATTCGTTGTGGCCGTCGAGCAGGAAAATGCGCAAATCCGGCCGGACGTCGAGGATTTCATTGAGGATCACCGCCACGCCGCTCGATTTTCCGACCCCCGTCGAACCCAGAACGGCGAAATGTTTGCTCAGGAGGTTGTCGACGTCGACGCAGGCGGCGATCGAATCGTCGAGATGAAGGGCGCCGATATTGATCGCGCTGGCGCTGGAGGCCTTGTAGACGAGCCGCAATTCGTCGCGCCCGATGATCCGCGCGACGTCGCCGATCGCCGGATAGCCCGACACGCCGCGCGAAAAGCGCTCGGCGCCGACGGCGTCCGTCTCGATTTCGCCCGTGAGGTCGACGCGCGCCACGGCGCCAAATCGCGTGTCGGCGTCGGCGTCGCCGCTGCTCGCGACTTCGGTGACGACGCCGATCAGGCGACGACGTCCGGCCGCGATCGCGAGGAAGGTGCCGACGGTCGGACGCAATTGCTCGCTGATCGCGGGCGCCGGCAAGCCGACGCACGCCTCCGAGCCGCGCACGCTCAGCACCGAGCCGAGCGTCGTCGGCTCGATCGGCGGGCGTGAAGAATAGTCGAACGACGAAGCCGCCATGATCGCTCGTTGTTTCCCTAGAGATCGCGTGTCGAAATGCCTGAGGAATTATCGCCATAGATTCTTTCGGGGGAGTTAAATCGGCCGGCGCGAGGCGCGGCGCGGCGCCGGCGGGCCGAAGGCGGGGCCGATGTCGAACTTGAATTCTTGGCCAGAACCTGACTTGTCGGCGCCGGCGGCGGCGAGGGCGAACAGGGAGGCGGCGCGGTGAGGCTGTTCTGTTTCGGTCTGGGCTACAGCGCGCGACGAGTCATCGCCCGCGCCGGAAACATCGAGGCGAGCGGCGCGACGCTCAGGGCCGAGGCCGCGAGCGCCTGGCGGCGCGAGGGCGTCGCGGCGTTCGCGTTCGAGGACGGGCATGACGAAGCGGCGCTTCTCGCCGCGCTGTCGCGCGCTGAAATTCTGCTCGTCTCGGCACCGCCCGGCGAAGCCGGCGATCCGGCGCTGGCGCGTTTCGCGCGCCAGATCGCCGCCGCGCCGGAGCTAAGCCGCATCCTCTATCTCTCCAGCGTCGGCGTCTACGGCGATTACGGCGGCGCCTGGGTCGACGAGGCGGCGCCGCCCTTTCCGACTTCGGCGCGCGCTCGGGCGCGGCTCGTCGCCGAGGATCAATGGCGCGCGCTCGGGCGGGCG